>WNGJ01005197.1_pt1 | contig 13669 bp, 10 predicted proteins | sample 5400611 | NCBI WGS metagenome assembly WNGJ01 (sample SAMN13153375, study PRJNA577476) | soil metagenome | isolation source: 40 cm soil or saprolite under Garry oak tree replicate 1 | place: USA:California | collected 2016-06-15 | reverse complement strand
AAGCAGCGTTTCAACTACTTTGGCGGCTCAATTGGCGGGCCGATCCTCAAGAACAAGCTATTCTTTTATTTCAACTATCAGCAGTTAGAAAACCCGAACAACTCGCAAGCTACGGTCAGTGTTCCTACCGCCGCCATGAGAGCTGGGTGTTTCGATCCGGCGATCTTCGGAACCAATCTTCAACTTGACGCTGCGCATGGTGGCGCGCCATTAACGACCAATGCCGGTCAATGCGGGGCTTTCAATCCTGCCGACTTGGCTCTCCCAACAGCCGATTTTGATCCAGTGGCAGCGAAAATCCAAACGTATTGGCCTGCCCCCAACTTAACTGGAACCACAAGCAACTATAGCTATTTGAAAGCCAGCAATGGCAATAGCAAGAAAACGTTTGGGCGGCTGGACTATAACATCAGCGAAAAGAACCGCCTCAACATTACAGTTAACATGCACGACAACCCCCACAAGACTAATGCTGACCCCGGCTTTGCTTGCCCAATAGGTTGCGAGAACAATGCCGCCGAATCTTATAGCGCGCAAGTCTCGGACGTTCACGCCTTCAGTTCTTCTCTGGTAAACGAATTTCGGTATTCGTTTGTCCGGCAGGCGAATTGGTTTGTTCCGCAGACCCTGGGCAAGGGCTACCCGGCCACCTTAGGATTACAGTTCTCCCAAGCAGACGTGTTTCCGACGGTGACCGTCCAGGGAAGCAGCGCACCCAACTCCTTAAATACCGCCACTAACGCAGTCTTTATCGAGAACACTTTTATTCCCTCGGATGTTTTAACCATGATTCTCGGTAAGCACATTCTGCACTTCGGGGGCGAGGTCATGTTTGAGCAGGATAACTCGACTCCCTGGGGCAGCATTCATGGCGCAGATTTCACTTTTACCGGCCAGTACACCACCAGCAACCCTACGAAACAAGTGGGCTACGTCGACTTCTTGCTGGGAGATGTCCAACAGTGGAGCACCTCGACTCAACCAGAACATGGAATGAGGGCTAAGAATCCGTCGTTTTTTGCTCAGGACGACATCAAGCTGCGGCCGAACCTGACCCTCAATCTCGGGGTACGAGTGGAAGTCCATGGCGGGATGAGTGAAGTCAAGAACAATATGGGTGGTTTTGATCCGACCCTCACTAATCCCGTTACCAACACACCAGGGTCGATTTGGTTTGCGGGTCTGAATGGGGAGCGAACTAAATCGTTCAAGACGAAGACCATCGCCATGCCTCGCCTCGGTTTTGCCTGGCAAGCCTCGAATAATTGGGTAGTGCGAGGTGGAGTTGGCCAGTACTCCAGCCTGTGGAGTATGGACACTGTAGGCGGGCCTCTTGGCTTCGGCTCGGGCGTTACTGGCACTGCGTCAACTGCCAGCGCGACCACCCCAGTGGTGCAGCTTTCAGGGACTGGGGCGGGGTTACCGATTATTGCCGGTCGCAACCCCGCTCTTTACAACGGTCAGGGAAATGGGTTTATTCCCTATACCCCGTATGATCTGCCCATTATGAACGGCTGGCAGTGGACGGCGAGCGTACAGCGGCGTTTGCCTGCGAATATGGTGGTAGAGGGGCAATATGTTGGCAACCACTGGGAGAACATGATGTTCGAAGCTGATGTCAATCAATTACCTGCCAACGAGCTAGGATGCCCGTCGTCACCGGCGACGGCTGACCTGTGCAGGCCGTTCCCGCAGTATAAGGGCATTGGCGTTGGCGCGGGCGGCTCCCGTACTGGTTTGTACAAAGGCGTGTCGAACTATGACGCGGTCCAGGCCTTGCTTCATAAACCGTTCGGCAATGGCTTGTCTGCCGAGCTCAGTTACACCTGGTCGCGATTGAAGGATGATATGGACACATCAGGCTGGGGCAATCAATTCGGCGGTGTGTTCTACCAGGACGCGTATAATCCCCATGCGAACTATGCGCTCTCGAATTTTGATAGGCCGCATGCGTTTAAAGGGACGTTAGTCTATGCGGTTCCGATCGGCAGAGGACACCAATATCTGAACTCAACTGCAGGGGATGCTGTGCTTGGCGGTTGGCAAGCGTCGCTCACCTTCCAGGCAGAATCCGGGGCTCCGTTCACTGTGTGGTTGGATCCTTCCGCTGACGGCTCCCTGTGCAACACAAGCCAAGGTGCCTGTGCCCTATATCCTAACTTGACCGGCAATCCGCATGTGCCGAATCAGTCGATAAGTCAGTGGTTCAACCCAGCAGCATTTGCAATCCCAGCAGCCAACACATTCGGCGGCAACCGGAGAAATTCGCTCCGTGGACCTAAGCTGACGGATCTGGATTTCTCACTTGGTAAGACCTGGGGTCTGCCGGGATGGGAGCAAGGGAAACTGGGGCTTCGGATGGATGCTACTAATATCTTGAACCATCCAAGCTTCCAGAATCCCGACGGTAAACTCACTGATTCATCGGTGGGCACTATCACCGGAATCACGATCGGTGGTCGCGTCCTTCAACTCTCTGCCAGATTCTCCTTCTAAACAGGGAGCATCGGCAGGATCTCTCACCGTGAAAGGGCAGCGTCAGGCGCTGCCCTTTCTTGCTGCCGGCAGGGCAGAAGTCATGGTGCGCTATCATTGGCAACGATGAAAACAAAAGAAGGCTTTAGTCTGCTCGGGATTGTTTTCTTCTTTTTTTTTCAAGGTGCACTCCAGTGTGTCTCTCAATCCGCCGCTAGCCGACCCCAGGAAATCGCGGCGCATGCCCGTCAAGCTCAGAAATTCCTAAAAGAGCAGCGGCCTGATCTGGCCATACCCGAGTTTCGTGCCATCGTTAGGCTCGATCCGAGTAATGTGGATGCTCGCGGCAACCTCGGTGTTCTATTGTTCTTCCAGGGTGACTATCCCGCCGCGATTCCACAACTGCGGGCCGTGCTCCGGCTGCGGCCCAATCTTTGGAGGATGCAGGCCCTGCTGGGTATAGCGGAGAGGCGGACTGGCAGCAGCGAGAACGCTATCGCAGATCTGGAGAAAGCGTTCCCCAAGCTGCAAGAGGAGAAAATTCAGATAGAAGTTGGTATGGAGTTGATTGAAATCCACACTGCTGCTGGCGATCTCGACAAAGCCGCAGCGACCGTCAGCGCTCTTCGCAGCTTGTATCCTACCAATGTAGAAGTGCTCTACGCCTCCTATCGGATTCATTCGGACCTTGCCGGCGAGGCCATGCTCACCTTGTCGCTGGTGGCTCCAACATCCGCCCGGATGCATCAGGTCATGGCGCACGAACTGGAGAAGCATGGGGACGACGAGGCAGCGATCAGGAACTACCGCGAAGCGCTCAAGCTGGACCCCCAGCTTCCTGGGCTCCATTTTGAATTGGCCGAGATGCTGAATGCCTCGTCAGTTGCGGCCGAACAGCAGCAGGCGGAGGCTGAATACAAGGCAGCCCTTTCCGTTAACCAATTCGATGAGAGGGCCGAGTTTAGACTGGGAGACATCTCTTCCCGGCGAGGCGACATGCAAGAAGCCTACGCACATTATTCGCGAGCGGTACAACTCCAGCCAAATGATGCGGAGGCTGACATTGGTCTTGCGAAAGTACTGATGCTGATGAATCAGCCTGACAAGGCGGAACCTCTGCTCCAGCGCGCCCTTCAGTTGGATCCCACCAGTGCGGCGGCTCACTTCCGGCTAAGCACCTTGTATCGGCAGGCAGGACGAACCGCGGATGCGAAACGGGAACTGGAGGAATACCAGAAGTACAAGCAGATGAAAGAGAAGCTTCAGGACATTTATCACGACATGCGCGTCAAGCCAGCCCAACAGGAAGGTGAGTCGACTGACGTCCGCAAATAGCCCATGTGCGATAGGAAGAAGTTGAGGGTATTCATTCATTTAGTCTTGATGGTGTTTGCTTTTGGCCTGGTTCCGTCGTTCTCTCAACTTTCCGAAAGCCCTTCACGAGGGATTGAATCACACGGCGGTAAAGCCGGGCTGCAGGATTCGTCGGCGATTTCTGCCAGCCCGCAGCAAACAACTCCACAGCCCTCCGTCCAATGGCCACAATTGGTGGATATTACCGCCTCCACCGGCATCAAATTTGAACACCTCTCCAGTCCGAAGCAGAAGTACATTGTGGAGTCGATGAGTGGCGGCGTAGCACTGATTGATTATGATCGTGACGGCTGGCCGGATATCTATTTCACCAACGCGCAAAGCGTGGAGATGGCGCTTGCCGGCAAGAAGGCCCGGAGTGCGCTATACCACAATAACCATGACGGAACCTTCACGGACGTCACAGACAAAGCCGGGGTCGGTTATCCCTGTTGGGCCATGGGTGCGGCCGTCGGCGATTACAACAATGACGGCTGGCCGGATTTATTGGTCACCTGTTTCGGGGGTGTAGTTCTCTATCGCAATAACGGTGATGGAACTTTCACTGACGTCACCAAGCAATCTGGCTTGAGCAATGACTCAGGATGGGCCACCGGCGCGGCTTTTGGCGACTATGACAACGACGGCTGGGCAGATTTATTTGTGTCGCACTATGTCGCCCTTAGTCTGAGCAATCTTCCTTCCTTCGGCTCCATGAAAACCTGCAAATACCACGGCATCGATGTGCAGTGCGGACCAAAGGGGCTCTCCGGCTCTCCGGATAATCTTTACCATAACAATGGGGATGGCACTTTTACCGATGTATCCAAAAAGGCTGGGGTGGATGACCCGCAAAATCGCTTTGGACTTACTGCGGTGTGGTCAGACTTTAACAACGGCGGGCGTCTTGACCTTTTTGTCGCCGATGATGGACAGCCCAACTATCTTTACCGTAACGACGGCGATGGACACTTTACCGACGTTGCCTATTTGGCGGGTGTGGCCGTTAGCCAGGACGGAGCCGAGCAAGCCAACATGGGACTTGCTCTCGGCGACTATCAGCACAACGGACTCTTCTCTCTCGCGATTACGCATTTCAACGATGAATACTTGGCACTATTCCGGAATGACGGGAAGATGAATTTTTCCGATGTTTCTTACGCTTCAGGCATCGCCCCGGCTACTACGCCCTACGTAGGCTGGGGTGATGTTTTCTTCGACTTCGACAACGATGGCTGGCCCGACTTGTTGTTGGTGAACGGTCATGTGTACCCACAAGTGGACAGTCTCGATATAACCGCCAAGTACCGCGAGCCAGGGCTGCTGTTCTTGAATCAGCGCAACGGCACATTTAAGAACATCAGCAATCTTGTCGGCCCGGCCATCCAGACTCCACAAGTCAGTCGGGGAATGGCAGTGGGTGACTTATTTAACGATGGTCGTCTTGAAATTGTTATAGAAAATCTAACAGGTGGGCCCATGATTCTCCAACCGCAAGGTGGTCCCACAAACCACTGGATCAGCTTTGCACTGGAGGGAACCAAGAGCAACCGGCTCGCGCTCAATGCTAGGGTGAAAGCTATCGCCGGGGATTTAGTGCAGACCTGTGAGGTACTAAGTGGCGGAAGTTATCTTTCCCAGAATGATCTCCGAATTCACTTTGGTCTCGGCAGCAAGGACCACGTCGATAGAGTTGAGATCCTTTGGCCGAACGGAAAAATGGAAGTCCGGTCCAATCTGGCGGCAGATCGGTCGTACACGATCAAAGAGGCTGAATAAGCCCCTAGCTTACGTGCCCTACGTAATCGGGCGCATTTACCTGAACATGGAATCCATCCGGATCGTAGAACTTGAAGGATTCTTTCGAATTACCGTCGAATTTTAAGCCCCGCTCCGTTAACTTTGCGCGAACCTCATCAGCATTGAAGTTGGCCATTCCGAAGTCGTAGTGACTGACCGCAGCAGTCTTGCTTTCGTCTTGCTCAATGCCAAAAAAGGAAGAATCCCCCACTCCCAGAATATGTATCGTCGCCGACTGCTGCTTAAGAGGCATCCCAAAGAACCCCTGGTAAAACTGCGACGTGCGGTGGAGGTCGGGGACCCGCACGGTGACATGGTTTATGCTAACCGCCCGGAAACCAGTCGGCGCAGGGGTTGCACGCGCGACCGGCGGCAGGGATGCACTAGCGGCCAATGCAGCCAGGGAAACAGCAAATTGACGGCGACTTAACCTGCCACGCTCCAGATCGCTCAGCATTCTTTCGATAGTTTCGATCATACGGTCCTCTTTATGTAACATCGCAATCCTCGAATGCATCCTGACCCTCAAAACCTGCGTTACGACTTCAAGACTGTGCCATCAGCCGCAATCCTTCTCCCTCCGGGTCGTTCCGTACTTCGCAGGGCGTGTCGAAGTACATGGTTGCCCGGTGTTCGGCCGTGTATGTGGGCCAATGCGGAAGGCCGCCGTGATTGGGATTTCCGCTGCGCGCAAAATTCATCCAGGCGGTGCTGATCTGTTTCGATAAAGTGAATGCTCCCGGGGTGCCTCCGCTGTAATGGTCACAGATTTCGGCGTTGTCGAATGTGAACGCAATTTCACAAGCATGGAACGGACCGGGGCGGTCATCTAATACCGGAGTCCGCCAGGAATAAACATAGGAATAGGCTGGCGCGGCGCCCAAAGCAGCCTTCCTGATGGCCTGCTCGAAGGCAGGACGGCGAACACGAGCGGTAGCAATGATGGCATACAGGCCAAACGGAGTCGCTTTAGGGTAATCGCGCCGGTAGGCGTCGATGATCGCCTGGCTGCGGTCGCCAAATTCTGCACCAACCAACCGGTTCAGTTCCTGTACTCCCATTGCGTTGGCATCGGGACGATCAAGCCCGCTTACAAACTCGTGGAGATTTGTGCCTGTGAGCAATGGAACATTCGCGGATATTTCTGGAGCCCCCGGATCGAATGGATGGCGAGGAAGAATACGGCCCTCTACGGTTGGCCCCCAATCACGTTCTCCATATACTTCGCGAAGCGAAGATTTATGCGGCGGCATTTTCTTCATCGCCTCCGCAGCCGCCCCCGAAAGACGATCCACCGCAATTTCCTGAAGTTGGTCTAGCTGGGATTTGGATAAACCCAGCTCTGCCATAACGAAGTCAGCCAACCGCATGGAATAATCAGGGGAGAGGGACTTTAGAAAAGGGCCGCTCTGAACAATGGCCCGATGAAACAGGCCTTTGGCCGCAGGCATCGCCATTAGAGCTAAAACCTTTCCGCCCCCGCCAGATTGGCCAAAAATTGTTACGCAGTCAGTATCGCCGCCGAAGGTTTTAATGTTGTCGCGAACCCATTCTAAGACGGCCACCAGGTCGAGCATTCCCACATTGGCGGCGCTGGCATATCTTTCTCCTCCCAAGTGCTCAAGATTGAGATAGCCATAAACGTTCAGACGATGATTGTGAGTCACTACAACAGCGTCGTGATTGCGAGCCAGACTCTCACCATCATAAGAAAGAAGATCATGCCCGCTGCCTCCGGCAAATCCTCCGCCGTGCATGTACACCATCACCGGACGTTTATGGGAGGAGTTGATCCCCGGTGTCCAAAGATTGAGGCGCAGGCAGTCCTCGCCGGGAACCGTGGCGAACGCACCGCGATGCAGCACGAATGCATCTTCGTCGGAGTTCGCCAGGTTTTTCCCATCAGTATTAAAGTGAGCAGAGTCCTGGCTCGGACAGACACGTCCAAATTGCAGCGCATTGCGAATTCCTGGCCACGGTTCTGGCTTGAGGGGCGGCATGAAACGGTTCGCGCCGGCCGTCGATGCCCCATAGGGTACGCCCTTGAAAATGTAAATGCCGTTCCGCTTGAAGCCGCGAATTTTTCCCGCAGTCGTTTCTGCGACAGTGGCGGCGTCGGAAGCAATAACCACACCGCGTCCGCAACCACCTGTTGCTAATTCCGTATTTGGTGACGCTCCTGCTGCAGGTTGCGACGTCGCGCCTTTAGGTAAGATGACCGAACTGGCTATTCCTGCTCCCAGGGTTGCCAAGCCACCTACAAAGGAACGTCTTCCTTCAGAGAAAGGTGCCAACCGGTTATTGGGATCCTTCAGCACGGAGGATTTCTCATCAAACTTGCCTTGCCTCAAATAAACAAACTGCCAAATCCGGCTACACCACCACGATGCGAACTTGATGCAGGGCACTCGTAAATCATCAAAGGCACCTCTTGCAGGTGCCCCATGCTGTAAGACAATCGATTGTTTAGGCAGGAGACCATAATCTTTTCCTGTGCGCGTGTCAAGCCAAAACTTCTCGACTTTGCTTTTAGGCAACAATCGCTGTTTAGACTAAAATGTGAGCGCGTTGAGGGCGCGTTCTTGGCTTACGGTTGTGGACAGCAAGTTTTCACGGTTAGATTAGCTGGTTAAAGGCAAATCCGAGACGACCTTGTATGGGCTCGTGCCCTTACATACTCCTTAGGAGTAACTTTCCGTCAACCATTGCGTACCAACGCTCAACTTCCGGTCCATCTGACAAAACCGCGAATGCGGTCAGGAGATGTTCCTACGCTGGCAAGAGTCGATTGCATGGTAAGAAGGACCGGTGCATGAGAGGGAAACGGCGGATCGCATCTGGGCCTACGAGTCTGAAACAATTGGCCGAACATCTCGGCCTGAACCCTGCGACCGTTTCCGTTGTCCTCAATGAAGTGCCCGGCCGGGCGATTCCTCAGGCCACACGTGACCGTATTAAAGCCGCAGCCAAACAGCTCGACTATCGGCCGAGTCTTCTGGCTCGTTCCCTGCGCAATCGCCGTACGCTGAGTATCGGAATATTGGTGCCTGTGTTGGGCGATGGCTATCACACTCAGGTGATGAACGGCATTGGCGATCATCTGATGGATGCGGGATATTTTTACTTCGCCGCACATCATAGGCACCGGAAGAACCTGGTTGAAGAATACAGTCAAATGCTTCTCGGCCGAGGTGCGGAAGCCCTCATTGCCATTGACACTCTGCTGGAGCATGCGTTCCCGGTTCCGGTGGTTGCCGTCGCTGGACACCGTCCTATCGATGGCGTCACTAACGTAGTACTCGACCACCGCTTTGCGGCGGAACTTGCCCTGACGCATCTGCATTCTTTGGGACATCGACGCATTGCGTTCATGCGCGGCCAACCGTTCAGTTCGGATTCCGATGAACGCTGGCGCAGCATCGTTCAGGTAGCTCGTGAAGTAGGCATCGCGATCAGATCAGAACTCACCGTGCAACTTGACCGCGACGTCAGCTCCCCCGACTTAGGCTACCCTGTTATCCAACACCTGCTTTCCAATAGGGAGCGTTTCACAGCGGTGGTCGCCTTCAATGATATGTCGGCCATCGGTGCGATACGTGCATTGCAGGATTCTGGGATACAGGTGCCCGCTGATGTATCTGTTATTGGATTCGACGATATCAATGCGGCGGCATTCCATAACCCAAGGCTCACGACGATCCGCCAACCGTTGGCCAATATGGGCAGGATGGCGGCGCAATGCGTCTTGAACCGGATTCATGGAAGAGAGAGGTTCCGGAAACAAATCATTGTGGAGCCAGAGTTGGTGGTACGGGAATCTACTCGAGCAATCCAACAAGGGAATCAACCAACTAAGACGAGCAAGCTTTCCCGCTAGGTTTCCAACGCACTCATACGCTCAGCCCAACGGGTCAGATCAGCGTTCAAGCAGCCCGTTAGGCGCATTTGGGATGTGTACCGTACCCAACTCCTTTCGCAGATCATCGATAACCCATCGTCCGTGCACAAATATCTGCTGGAGTTCCGGACCGCAGGCCCCAAAACAGTGACGTGAGGTTTTGGCTGGCTCCCCTGAACCACGTGCAACCGGCATAAGTCGGAGGAATCCTGACCAAAGCCGCGGTTCGAAGACCCTCGCGATAAACTACCCGTCTTTTTAAGAAATGCTCAACCTTCCGCAGATTCCCGCGACTCTAGAGTTGTTACCTGTGTTGATTAAACAATCGTTTGTTTAGCTGGTGAGAGCCCCAAATACTCGTTGTCACCTATCCGGAAATGTTGTATACAAAGATCGCCAGTCTCGAAAGGTGCGTAGCCGAATTGATCACCTATCTCCGGGATTGGAATGCAATACCTGGATTTTGGGGGAGCCATTCGCTACTTCAGCGGACCAAAGAGAGATGAGAACAAAATCGACCACTCACTTTGTCGCAGGACGACGTCGACTGCGATTGTGCCAACTGTTCATTATTTTCGGCGCCCTTTGCGTGACTGTCGTTGCCCGGGCAAAAACCAAACATTACCAAGGCAGGCCGTTTCACGACGGGGTATATAACGGCGGTCCGCAACATATTCCGGGGCGAGTGATGTGCGCCTATTACGATCTGGGCGGGGAAGGAGTCGCATACCACGATGCGGATGCCAAAAACAACGGTAGTGGCGGTTTGAACCCGGCGGATGGGACTTACTTGAACCAGTTCCGCATGGACGAGGGGGTTGACACTTCTTACACAAAGTTTCACGACGCGATCGACAATAATCCGTACAACCTTGTGCAACCGCCCGAGAACCTACTCTATGTCGGATGGGTGGTCGAAGGCGAGTGGTTCAACATAACGGTGAATGTCCAGCGGACCGCTGTTTACACAGCAGACCTCCTCTATACCTCAAGTAGTGGCGGCGACATATCGTTCGATGTCAATGGAAAGAATCTCACGCGGCCTGTCACTGTCCAGTCGACCTACAATGCCTCTGACCCGATCGCCTGGCGACAAATGCACCACTGGGGTCTCATGAAAGGTCTCATCGAGGTCAAACTCCGAAAGGGAGTACAGGTGTTGACCCTGCACGTGCTGACGAAGGGGCACATGAATTTTGCCTACCTGGACTTCAAACCTAAGGGTGGTTAGACGCCATCGTGAAACCAGGGGAACTCGCTTTCAACGTCCGCTTGGCGTGCGACCTGCGGCAGCAACCGGCTACTTGCTTTTCATGGAGTTTCGCATCATTCGATTTACGAGGAGGGTTGCTATGTCTCAATCGCGTCGTGATTTCCTAAAACTGAGCGCTGCCGGCGTGGCGGCTTTGAGCCAGGGTACGTACGTTTTTGGCTCACCCGTTGCACCCAACAGCGAAATCGACGTCCGCCTGACGGCGGGAGTCGTGAGATTCGCGCCACAGGCATCGATTAAATGGCGTTCGCAATCAGGCGTATCTGGCGACTCGGTCCTGCTCGATCCCGGCAAGACCTACCAGGAAGTTTTAGGGGTCGGCGCCGCGCTCACCGAAGCTGCTTGTTACATATTGAACCAGTTGACGCCGCAGGTTCGCGAGCACTTGTTTCGCGAGCTCTATCATCCTTCGGAGGTTGGTTTCGGGATTTGCCGGACTTGTATCGGTTCGAGCGACTACGCGACCGTGGCCTATAGCTACGACGACGGTGACGTTGATCCAGACCTGCTGCGTTTTTCGATTGACCACGAGCGTGCTTACGTCCTGCCCACTCTGCGCTTGGCTCGCCAGATGAATCCGGAGCTATATATGTTTGCAGCCCCGTGGAGTCCCCCGGGGTGGATGAAATCAAACGGATCCATGCTGGGGGGAAACATGCGGAAGCACTATCTAGCGGTTTACGCGAAGTACATTGTCAAGTACCTGCAGGCTTATGCCGTCGAAGGTGTGACGATAGACGCGGTGACGTCGCAGAACGAGGTAGACACTGATCAGGACGGAAGGATGCCAGCCTGCCTCTGGGCCCAGGAACATGAGATCGAGTTTGTGGGAAAACATCTCGGGCCGGAGTTGGAGAGGAACCAACTTGGCACTAAGATCTGGATTCTGGACCACAACTGGAACCTCTGGGGACGCGCTATTTGCGAACTGCAGGATCCTGACGTCAATAAGTACGTTGACGGTATCGCCTGGCACGTGTACGGCGGCAAGGATGTCGCCATGAGCCAGGCGCATGAGTCGTACCCGAACAAGCACGCCTACGTGACCGAATGTAGCCCCGATTACAAGGATCCGGCGTACATGACCAACTGGGCGACTTGGGCAGAACAGTTCGCGGGTATGTTTCGCAACTGGGCGCGTTGCGTTACCAGTTGGAACATGGCCCTGGATGAGAAAGGCTGGCCCAACATTGGACCTTTTTCGGCCGGTGGCGTTCTCAGTATCGACTCGAAGACTCACGAAATCATTCGCACTGGCCAGTACTGGGCACTGGCACATTATGCGCGGGCGGCTCGGCGGGGTGCGCGGCGCTTCGATTCCCAGGGACAAATCGAGAAGGTCTCGCACGTAGCCTTCACTCACCACGACGGCAGCCACGCTGCAGTGTTGACGAACACTGGTGCAGAAAGAAACATTCACCTGCAACTGGCTGATATGGCGGCCGAAGTTGTTTTACCCGAAGCCTCTGTATTGACTCTGACGTGGAAGTAGACAGGAGAAGGGATGTCGCCTTACACGCCGTGACCTACATAGGCGCGGTCGGAGCAGCTCCCCGGGGTGGTTCGTTCCACTCACGTCCAGTTGAGGCTAGCACCCTGTCTGCGGCTGATCACAAAATCGCGTGTGACTTCGAAGAGAGCTGTACATCGTTAGAGCCCCAAGTCGGTCGAAAGCGGCGACGCGCCCTTCCCGCTGGAAGGGAAGCTGTTAGGATGTTTTTGCGAGGTCCTTTTCCCTCTGCGTTTTCCGATCTGATGCGAGCGACCGGGCTAGAAAAGGGCGGAATCTACCGCCATTTTGCGAGCAAGCAAGAGCTTGCGGGAGACGCCTTCGACCACGCTTGGAAAATCGCAATGGATACGGCGGTTCGAAGCCACAGAGCAGATTCCGAATACGATTGACCGCCTCAAACAAATCCTGCGGAACTTTCGGGACCGGCGCACCGGACTGGTTCCAGGAGGCTGCCCGCTGTTGAACACGGCCATCGATTGCCACGACGGCAATCCAAAGCTGCGAGCGAAAGCTCGCCAGGCTCTTAGTTCTTGGCTTGACCGTATGCAATCAATTGCCGCGGAGGGGAAACGACGAGGCGAGATTCGTTCCGATGTCGATTCGGCGAAATTGGCCACCCTGATCGCCAGCACTCTTGAAGGCAGCGGGATGGTGGGTCGTCTGCAGCGGCATAAAGAGCCTCTTGATCTCGCCTGCCATCATCTGGAGGAATACCTCGAAACCAAAGTTCGTGCGCCGAAATCGAAGGCCGGAGCCGACAAGTCATGAATGCTCAAGAACTTCCCTCGCAAGCGGACTTTAGGGAACGGGCAAAAACCAACGACGTTCCAATCGCCCGTCTGATTGGATTTGAGGCGAAAGACATTGCTGAGGGACAGGCGACGGTCGTCTTGGCAGCCGGACCACAGCATGCAAATCCCATGGGAACGCTGCACGGCGGTGTTCTTTGCGATATAGCTGATGCCGCGATGGGCATTGCGTTTGCGAGCACTCTCGCGCCGGAGGAATCTTTCACTACGGTCGAACTGAAGATCAATTTCTTTCGCCCGGTCTGGCAGGCACAACTAAAAGCGGAAGGAACGGTGGTGCGGCGGGGCCGTACGATCGGCTACGCCGAGTGCACCATAACCGACGAGGAAAGCCGATTGGTCGCGAAAGCGGCTTCGACTTGCATGGTGCTTCGCGGCCAGAAAGCATCGGGACGGTAAACCCACTCACGGACGCGGTTTCCGAGAGACGACGAGTCTGGCGGACATCGCCGAGGCGGCTCGCGTGCCGGTAGGCAATGTCTACTACTACTTCAAAACCAAGGAAGAACTCGCCGAAGCCGTGGTGGAGCGGCGCCTCGAGGAGTTTC
>WNGJ01005196.1_pt1 | contig 13669 bp, 10 predicted proteins | sample 5400611 | NCBI WGS metagenome assembly WNGJ01 (sample SAMN13153375, study PRJNA577476) | soil metagenome | isolation source: 40 cm soil or saprolite under Garry oak tree replicate 1 | place: USA:California | collected 2016-06-15 | reverse complement strand
CTTATCTGAGTGCGCTGGACCGCGCCAGCATCGAGATGGACATTCATCCGTTCACGACCTTTATCGTCCACCGCGTGCAATGGCGCCTTGAGCGGCACGACCTGACATTTCCTGCGCCCCAAGAGACTTTTGTTTTCGAACGCGACATTGTCTTTTTCTACGGGCAAGATGGCGAAGCGTGGGTGCGGTGTGCCATCAGCAGGGAAGCCCTGGACGATCACTTCCATGGAGACGGTAAGGATAAACTCGAGGTGTTCAGAGCGAACCGCCAGGCCATCGAGCAGGAGGTACGGCGGAAATATATTGCTGGCGACACCGAAGTCGATGGGTCTATTCTCATTCGCTCGGACGATCTACCTGAGTGACGACTTGCGGGCGCTGAAGGAGCGAATCCTTAGATAACCGATTGGGCCGGACGGTGCTTCTGTACGCAGCATCCCGAACTGCAATTGTTTCTTGCAAAAATCCCGCAAGCCGCCCTCAAATTTGTTTCAATGATTTCCCTGATGCGGGCCGCATTTTTCTTTTGCATCGGGTCGGCACTCGGCCGATAACCATGAAACCTCTCCTTGATCGGCTTTACGTGAATGAACGTGTGCGCGTCGTGCAGCGACTCGATCATCGCCTGCAAGCTTCGGAACAATTGCTGCGGAGTGGTTGTCGCGGTGACTTGTGGCCGAAACTTTTTGTCTACCGCCTCCCAATCCATGTGGCGCAGGGCGAAAAAAGGGGTAATGCTCGGTAAAAGTCTCCCAGAAGACCTGGTAATTCGTAATCGGGCTGTCCGCCACGGGCTGATTGCAGACCAGGCCGCAGGCCGCGCCGCTGTATGTCGCAGCACGATGCTGGAGACGCTCCCGTCCTCGTGTAGCCAGCGCGCATCGGGCGAAGGCCCCGGCGATACCCGGTAAGTATCGCCGTCGCCGCCTGTGAATAACAGTTCTTGCCCGCTCGCCTCCTGTTTTCTCGTCGCTTTCGCTGTAGGGATACAGCTGACACGAGTCACTTCAAAAATTTGTAGCTGATCGCTCTCAAATTCGATCAGCATCCCGTAGCCACCCGTAAGCCATAACCCATCGAGAGATTGCGTGGCCGGTTGCGTCTGCGCGCGTGCAGAATTCGGAAAAAGAAATAAAGCGGCGCTGCCGAAAACAACGGCAGCCAGCCATTGGAGTTTGTGTTCGAGACTCACACCGTCCCCCCGCACCGATTGCGGCTATCTGCCGCCTCCGCATGGGCCAAGAGCTCTTGGCAAGTTATTTCGATGGCGGCTCAGCGGGGCAGGCGCTTTCTTGCGCGGAGTCGGAGTGGGCGCGCCCTCGGATGCCCTTATGGCGAGCAGGCAGGTGAGTGGACTACGCGGCTAAACTCTTTTGACCTCGATTCCGCGCTCAAGGAAGGGAGCGATGGCTTTGTCGCTGGCCCGCGCATCGGTGATCAAAATGTTGATGTCAGTTACAGGGCAAACGAAGGCGGGGCTCACTACCCCCAGTTTGCTCGAATCCGCAACCACCACTCTCAACTTGGCTTGGCGGATCATGGCGCGAAACGTGAGGCTCTCTTCCGGCTCAATGACGGTTACTCCGCGCTCAATCCCAATCCCACAAGCGCTCAGGAAGACCTTATCCATGTAAATGTCGTTTAAGAAATTGATGGCTCCTTGACCGACCATGGAAAAGGATCCGGCCCATTGTACAAAACCCCCGGTGACGAATGTCTGCAGCCCTTCGCAGTTACACAGCTCCATCGCGATATTAATAGCGTTGGTGATAACGCGCAAATTCCGGCGGTTTCGAATGTTGCGCGCCACCTGAGTCGTAGTGGTGCCGGCGGTGAATCCGACGGTGTCGTGCTCCTGGATCAGCTCAGCAGCGGCTACCCCAATACGGCGTTTCTCGGTGGGACGATGTTGAAGGCGAGTCTGGAAAAGAGAGTCGTATCGAAAGGGCTCATAGAGCAGAGGTTCAATTAAGGCCGCCCCACCGTGGGTTCTGCGGATCAAGCCCTGTTTCTGAAGCTTGGAAAGATCGCGGCGGATGCTGGCGGCGGAGGCGCCTAGGCGCTCGATCAATTCTTCCAGTGAGATTGCACCCTTCTTTCTCAATTCCACAAGGATTTGATCGTGGCGAGCATTCGATTTCATTGTCACCTGCCGTCCCAACATTCACCGCAACCCTGAATCCGGCATCCGCAATCGCTTTTAGGAACGAAGGGGAAAAGGGTCTATCACGGGTGGGATTGTACCCTGAGAGACCGGCAAAGGGATAAGAAGCGGGATGCAGCCAGGCTTCTGATGCTCAGTGTCGGATAAATTGATCGTCTATTAGATTGGTTATGGCCACAACGCTCACTTTTCCCTTGACACCGGCCCGGCCCTTAGCACAATTTGTACCCACTTTCGGGGTGAGCCCCTCGATTCTACTCAAAGAGTCATTGGGTCACGTCCTCTTGGAGGTTGAAATGGCAGCTTTGCGACGCAACAATTCGCGGATTCTCCGTTTCCTGGCGGGCCTTTTTCTCGCCTTCGTTTCTTGTTGTACCGTTCTCAAAGCGCAGAACTCGCAAGGCACCATCCTTGGCCGCGTAACCGATCCCTCGGGAGCGGCCGTGGCCGGAGCCTCCGTCAAAGTCACCAATCGGGACACCGCCGTATCCCGGCAAGCGAAGACCAACTCGGTCGGCGACTACGTCTTCGTTGACATGATTCCGGGGTATTACGGCGTGGAAGTGACGGGCTCGGGATTCAAGAAGAGCGAAGCTTCTTCGATTCGGGTGGACGTGGACGCCACACTTCGCCAGGACTTCCAACTGGCGGTTGGCGGGGCTAACGAGACAGTCACTGTGACAGCGGATTCCCAACTGGTTCAGACGGACAACGTCAGTTCCGGGACTGTAGTGCCGGGCACACTTATTGAAGCGCTGCCAATCTCAGGGCGCGACTTTACCAACCTGCTTCGCTTCCAGGCGGGTGCCACGCAGGTGCAAGGCAGCTCCCAGCTCTATTGGGGCCAGCACGGCCTAAATACTGATTTTGCGTCCGTCAGCATCAACGGCGCGCGTACCGAATCTGTGAGCTTTCTCGTGGATGGGGTCGCCGACAACGAACAGTACTTCTCTAACGCCAACAACGTCCCCAACTCCGGCGCGATCGAAGAGTTCAAAGTGCAGAATGGGCTCTATTCTGCTGAATACGGGCAGGGTTCCGCGCAGGTGAACGTCGCCATCAAGTCTGGCACGAATCAGTATCATGGAACCGTGTACGACTACATTGAGAATGGAGCGTTCCAGCCGAAGAATCCCTATAACGCCTGGTTTAACAGCGTGAAGGGAGGCAATCTTCGGCTGAAGGATCCTTTCGTTCAGAATCAATATGGCCTTACCTTCGGCGGCCCGGTATTTGTTCCGAAGCTATACCACGGCCGTAACAAGACGTTCTTCTTCTATTCTTTCGAAGAGGGCCGCAGGCGGAAGTCTGTTGCGGACAGGGAACTGGTTCCCACGCAAGCCGAGCGTGGCGGCGATTTCTCCGACTGGCGTGATGCCAGCGGCGTTCTCGTCCCCATCTACGACTCGGCTACGCAAACGGGTGGCGATCCGGCCACCAGACAGGCTTTTGCGAACAACAAAATTGATCCCAGCCGCTTCAGCACGATCGGGAAGAACTATCTGGCTCTCTACCCGCTTGCGAATATCACCCAGGCGAACATGGCAGCTTGCGCACAAACTTGGGGGAATGGAACGGGGAATTGTTACAACTATGTCGCTTCGGTCAGCAGGCCCTTGGACACGGAAAACCATACTTTCCGCGTGGACCAAAACTTCGGTGCCGCAGATCGTCTCTATTTCACGGGGATTCGTGGGGAGCAGAACTATCACAACGCGAACGTCATTCCGCTGTCCGGATCCTTAACCCACCAGCAGAACTATCTTTATGGGCTGAACTGGGAGCACACGCTGGGTCAGACAATGCTGAACAGCCTGCGATTCGGTTACAACTGGCAGATCTGGTACAACGGTGTGGACTCCGCGGCAAGCGGCATCAACTATGGAGCGCAACTCGGCTTTCAAAACGCGCCGACAGCGCCAGCGCTTTTCAGCGTGCCCGACATGCAGATCAATGGATACCGCGAGATCGGGACGACGAGCGGCGGCTGGAGGCAATTGGAAGGTAACTACCAAGTGGTGGAAAACCTGAAGTGGACCCTGGGCAAGCATTCTTTCGCGTTCGGTACAGACATTCGCCGTGTCATGCTGAACATGATGACTAACTTCGGCACCCAAGGGCAGACTGTTTTTAACGGCGCGTACACCGGGACAAACGTAGCTTTGAGCAACAACCTTTCGTACGCAACGCCGGGCGCAGGAAACTCGGTCGCGGATCTATTGTTAGGCAACCCGATCAGTATTTCGGGACCGAATCCCGGAGGTTCGGACAACATCACAGTTCGCGCGACCAACTGGAACTTCTTCTTTCAGGACGACTATCGCGTCACTTCCAAACTCACTGTCAACCTTGGCTTGCGCTATGAAATTCCACCGTCCTTCCACGACATCAGTGGTGGTGGAGCGGCCTTGGATATGGCGGACGGCGGTGGGTTTTTGTGGACAAAGAAAGTTTACGACCAGATAGTAAAGAACGCGCCCGGTTTACTTCCCAACTTGGTGCGCTGTTGCGTGGACGACAAGCTAGTTCCTCCCGATCACAAGGACTTCGCACCGCGTATTGGTGTTGCGTGGCGTCCGTTTGATACAAACCGCTTCGTGGTACGCGCCGGTTATGGGATTTTCTATGACCTGCAGAATGGATGGTACGGCCTGACGACGTTCGATAACTTGGGTACTTACGTGGATACCGGAGCGTTCTATCCGACTTCTACGGGCACAACATCGTCGGCGCCAGTCACGTTGAGCAACGTCTGGCTTCCTTCTACTACAAACTACTCCTTCTTTAATGGACTCCCGTACTGGATTCCTTATCCGCAGGTCAACTGGCCGAAAAATCGTAGCCCGTACAACCAGCAATGGACCTTGGATACACAATTTGCTCTGAACAAAAACCTTCTGCTGGACGTAGGCTATCTGGGCAACCATGCATTGCGACAGCCTGGGTATTGGTATTACAACGCGGCCGCGATGCCCGCGGTTGACGATCAGTGCAACCGGTTCCGCACCATGGGAGAAGTGGCTGGCACAGGCTGTGCGACCGACCCTAACTTTGTCCCGGCGGAATCTCGTGCGCAGTTCCCCAATATCAGCACACATGCCTACGCGGTTGCGAACATCTTCAGTTCGAACTACAACGCACTGCAGGTTCGCCTCACACAGCGCTACTCACAAGGTCTGGAATACCAAGTCGGTTACACGTGGTCGCGCATCAATGACCAGGTGTCTGCAATCAACAATATTCCAACGGGTTCATTGACTCTACAGAACAACAACTGCACTAAATGCGATTACGGGCCTGCCTCATACGACCAAACGCACCGCTTCGTCGTCACTGGAGCATACGAATTTCCCGTCGGTAAGGGGCGAAAATGGTCTGTTGGTCCCGCCAACTGGATCGTCGGAGGCTGGAATCTGACCGGCGATTACACCGTCGCTTCGGGCTTCCCAGAAACGCTCTTTGCTGGAATGGGGGGCATTGGCGAGGATGGCGTGCGGGCCGATTTGCGGCGTCCAAATCAGGTGGGTGATCCCCATACACCGGTGTTTGGACAATTGGACACCACCAAATACCAGCAGGCGCTGTTCAAGAGTGATATCTTCCACTGGTTCAACCCTGCGGCATTTGCGGCCCCGGCTGGCAATCAATATGGAACAGCAGGACGCAATTCCATCCGGCAGCCCTATCTGATGCGGGGGGATATAGCCTTAGCTAAAAATTTCCCCATAACCGAGCGTCACCAGTTCCAATACCGGCTAGAAATTTTCAATGTCTTCTCGCTATGGCACTCCAACTTCAACGGTGGGATCCAGGGCAACTTGCAAGCGGGGAACTTCGGCTCGTTAGTGCCGATCGATACGGACTCGTCTGGGAAACCTCTGCCAGAAAATATGCAGTCAGGTATTCGTAACCTCTGGCAGCCGCGCGTTCTACAAATGACGCTTAAGTACATCTTCTGAGCCGCGACAAACAGGCCGCGGGCTCCTTGGTTCCACCCCGGCGAGGACTCGCGGCCTGTAATTTGGTTTGCTTGGCCGCTAGGTGCATTGCGTGCCGAGGCTAGCATCATGAATAAGGATCTCATCCTTGAAGTGTGTGTCGATTCGCTGGATTCGGCGATTGCTGCCGAGCAGGGCGGAGCGCAGCGCATCGAGTTGTGCAGTGACCTTCTGGAAGGCGGGATCACTCCTAGCACGGGCTTAATTGCGGCTGTGCGCCGAGCGATTTCCATCGAGCTGTGCACGCTGATTCGCCCGCGGGGCGGCGACTTTTGCTACTCCGAGGCAGAAATGGAAATCATGCGGCGTGATGTTTGCGCAGCAAAGCAGCAGGGTGCGGACGGCGTTGCGCTGGGCATCCTCGATGTCGATGGAAGAATCGATGCGGCGCGTATGCGTGAGCTCGCCGAGCTCGCAGCGCCAATGAAGGTCACATGCCACCGCGCCTTCGATATGTCTTACGATCTGTTTCAATCTGTCGCCGATCTTCAAAACATCGGAGCCCACTGCATTCTGACCTCGGGAGGCAAAGAGACCGCCGCGGAAGGCGTTGAAACCCTGAAACGCATCGTGCAAGCGGCGAACGGCCGCATCCGCATCATGGCTGGGTCGGGAATCGAGGCTCACAACGTGGCTGGAATCGTCGAACGAACCGGGGTCCGCGAAATCCACGCAAGCCTGAAGTCTTCTGTCGCCAGCCCGATGAGATTCAGGAAAGAAGAGATTTCCATGGGAAGTCTCAAGGGCATGGAGTACCAGCGCCATGTAGTCCTGCGAGACCGGGTGCGGGAACTCTTACATGCCGCTGGCAATCATGAAACAGCTTTGCAAGATCACGGCAGGAACAAGTTGTGAGTTGCTGCGAGCCAGCATACGGATTACGCTTTCGCGCGAACAGGGATCCGAGAGAATGGTCTCCTCGATAGTGAAAAGAGTGGCGCTGTCGATGATGCTCGGCGGATTCCTCACCATGGTCTTCATTGGTAATGCTCAGAATTTTACCGACCTAAAACCCTCACCCCAGGCAGCGGAGTGGCAAGATCTGGAGTTCGGTGTGCTCATTCATTTTGGCCCGAACACTTTTCTCGGCAAGGAATGGGGAGACGGAACTGCTAGCCCCTCCGTCTTCAATCCGAACCAGCTTGACACGGGGCAATGGATGCGGGCGATCAAGTCGGCTGGGGCAACGTATGTCGTAATGGTCGCAAAACACCACGACGGGTTTTGCCTTTGGCCTACGAACCAAACGGACTACAGCGTGAAAAGCAGTCCGTGGAAAGACGGGAAGGGTGACACTGTCGGCGAGGTTGCCGCGGCGGCCAGAAAGTATGGACTGAAGCTAGGAATTTACCTTTCGCCCTGGGACCGACACGAACCGCGGTACAGTGATTCTCTCCAATATGACCATTACTATCTAGCGGAAATGGACGAACTGATCCAGAACTATGGCGAACTCGTGGAATGGTGGTTAGATGGCGCGGGTAGCGCTGGCCATGTTTACAACTTTCCGCGATACATCGAGGAGCTGCGTACTTACCAGCCGAATACCTTAGTTTTCGCCGATATGGCGCTGTTTGACTACGGCGATATCCGTTGGGTCGGCAACGAGGACGGGACAATCCCGTACGAAAACTGGAACGTGATCGACCGTCACGGATTCCTGCGCTGGCGGCCTGTGGAATCCGACACACCGTTGCGGAAGGGCCATTGGTTCTGGAGCGCCAATACCGAAGGAACGCTCAAATCCTTATCTGAACTATTGGCAACGTACGATGATACGGTCGGGCGCGGCGGCCAACTGATGTTAGGTGTCGCACCAGATGATAGAGGTCTCCTCCCTGATGTTGACGTAAAGCGACTAGCGGAGTTCGGGGCCGCTCTCCGCAAGCGCTATGGTCAGGACCTGGTTACGAAGGAGCACGGCCGGCCGGTTCCGGGATCGTCGGCGGCCTTCGATGGGGATCCAAATACGTACTGGTCCGCGCCGACGGGATCGCACCAATCATCGATTGAGGTGGATTTTCCGAAGGAGATCACGTTCGACAGCGCCTTGACGATGGAGTGGCTGAACGACGGACAGCACATCGAGCATTATCGAATCGAGGTATGGAACGGCAAAGAGTGGAGCGCGGTGGCCGAGAGCGGCGCCATTGGACATAAGAAGATCGACAGTTTTGCGCCTACCACCGCTTCGCGGATTCGCCTGAACATCCTGGCGTCCACACGAGAGGCGCACATACGCGAATTTCAACTATTTCGAACCGGCAAACACTCAACCGGTTCGAACTAGCGGATGGGCTTTGCCAGTCTAGAGAGCTGCAGTGTGAAGCGACAGTTGAATTATTTCACTCCCGTGACAGGAAAAGCTTTAGATTGACAGCAGTTTTATGAAACGAAAAGTCCTTCTTTCCTCCATTGCCCTTTCTGGGACCACTGGGCTGGGCTTACGAGCAGAAGGGCCTGTTTCCCGAAGCAATCGCTGAATTCCAAAAGGGTGTCGAAATCTCGTATGGCAGCTTCGCGTACGGAATGAAGGTTCACCTCGCGCACGCTTATGCTCGGTCGGGAAGGAGGTCTGAGGCGCGGAAGATCCTTTCCGAGTTACTTCCCGCCCTGCGCGATTGCGGTAATCTACACTGCGCTCGGCGAAAAGGACTCAGCTCTGGAGTGTTTGGAACGATGCGGTCAAGTGGAGAATCAACCTAATCTTCGCGTTGACCCGAGATAAGACCCGCTGCCCGGTCTGGTAGGATGTCGGCATGCGCGTACCACTGAGCCTTTTCGCCGCACTGTTCTTAGCCCTGCCGGCCGAACGGAAGCAGGGAAATCCACTTGACCATCTGCCTCCCCACTTCGAAGTCCTCACTCATTTCGGCGAACGTGCTGACATTTCACCTGATAATCTGCGCGTCGCTTTCATGGCCAAAAGCTTCGGTGATGCCATGGTAATCGAATTAAACACGCGCGAAATTCGCTGCCTGACGTGCAATGTGCCTGCCGCTGTGTTTTTGCGGGTGATGCACCTGGTGACCGGCGACTATATCTTGATCGGTCCCGATCATTTCGAGAGCATCCGCGTAAGCCGCACCCGCGACAACGAACTGTGGTTTCTCAGCAAGGAGCGCGGATCGCGACCCACTAAGCTTGGTCAAAAGATGAGCGAAGGGGCCGCCATTTCGAAAAAGTCTCTTAAAATTTCCTACTCGGAGACTTCCCAGCAAAACCCCGATTTGGCATCCGAATCCTCGCGTCTGGTCGTTGCAGAACTCGATCTGTCGCATGGAACCCCTGCGCTGATCAACAAAAAGATCGTGTATGAAAGCAAGGACCGTAGCTGCACTCTTGAGGCGCAGGATTTCTACGACAACGATAACAAAATGACGTTCACCTGCTATGAGCCGCATGGTCAAGCCTCGGTGATGGGCATCGACTTGCGCACTGGCGTGGTGACGAATTTTTCCAAAGCACCGGGCTCGTACAATGAGGTCGAGGGTATCTTCCCGGACGGTCTGTATACCGCCGTTGAGGCGGACCGTCAATGCGAGGAGCTTGGCGGTACCCGCGGCTCCGGAAATATCGACATCTGGAAACTGAAGCTCGACGGAACCGGAAAGGACTTCACTCGCCTTACGCATTTCAACGACTATGCAGGCGGGAAAGCTTCAAATCCAGTGATCTCCACAGATGGCCGCTTCATGGCGTTCCAAGCCGCCAAAACCGACGACCCCGCAGGCGTCGGCTATGGCATTTTGCTCCTTCACTTCAAGCCTTAGCAGGTCGCGTCCGGTAAGCCATTTGCTGTCTGGAGACCAGCGAGTGGTCTTGAACAGAAGATTGAGTTTGTGTTTTCCTGCCAGTCTCGAAACTAATCAATGGGAGCATCCAGAGCTTGCGCTCCTTCGCCCAGTCGGCTTAACGGCAAGACCTGGCAGGCGACGCGCCGAAGAAATCCTCCTGGTTCACCGCCACGCGCTACGCAGCGACGCAGTTAGTCTCCACAACCTGAAAGTTCCGGTGCCCACGATCGACCGCCATGAGGTAGGCCACCAGCTTCCTTGCTACCGCTAGCGCTGCGCGATTGACATTGCCTTTCTGCCTTTCCCGATCATAGAGCATGGCCAGTTCCGGAGTGTTTCGCGGCGCCATCTTTGCCGCTTCGATCAGCGTGGTGTGTAAATGTTTGTTGCGCTGTTTTGACAGCGGCGTGAGCTGCACGGTGTTCGCCGAACACTTCTCTTCGCCACACAGCCCGCAGTAGCTGATGGCTTTCTTGATGGAAGAAAAAGCGTTGCGGACAATCGACTTTTACGCGCGGTGGTGAACACCCTTGCTGAAATTCCCGAGCATGTGGTCGCATGTCCGCATGGCAAAAGCAATGATCGGCATCGTTGTGGTCTTATCCGTAGGACTTGGAAAAATGCTCGCGTCGCAGATATAAAGGTTTGGAACGCCGTGAGTTTGTGCCCACTCGTTCGTGACCGAGGTCTTCGGATCAGATCCAAAACGACAGACTCCCGTTTCATGCAAGCTGGTTCCAGGGCGATTCGGCTCATCGTCGGCGCCCCACATCTCTCCACCCATGGCCTTGAAGAGATCCATCATCATTTGCTTGGAGTGTTCCCACATCAGAAGCTCGTTTTGACCCCACTGGAAATGGAAGCGGAGCTGAGGAATTCCGAATATGTCCTTCTTTTCAGGGTCAATATCGACGTAGTTTGTGGGGCTGGGCAAAGAAGGTGCTTGAATAAGAGCGCCTACCGGAGTCGGATAGTAACGCTTGATGTTGCGCTTGTACTCTGCGCCAAAGCCCTCGATTTGGTTGTAATGGCCGGGGAACTCCCCACAGCCGCCACCGATGTACACCGAGTAGCCGCGGATAAACTTTTCTTCGCGTGGATTTCTCAAATTCTGCCAGCGCGGCATCCAAGCAACCGTAGAATCGGCAATGCTGTCCGGAGTAGCAGGTTGGCCCAGGAGCTGCGGTAAATAACCGTAGCCGGGACTGCCGTACAGGTGATCGCACAGATTGCGGCCGAGTTGTCCACTGGAATTCGCGATACCCGTTGGCCAATGACGCGACTTCGAATTCAGCATGATGTGCGCCGTCTCCACGCAGGACGCCGCAAGCACAACTACCTTCGAGTAGACTTCCACTTCCCTCCTGGTGGCTCGATCGACGTACGCGACGCCCTTGGCCATGCCGGCGTCGTCGACAAGCACCCTTCGCACCAGAGCGTTGGTTAGGAGCGTCAGGTTCTTCGTAGCTTCGGCGTCTGGAATCGTGAACCAGGTCGGAGAGAAAAACGCTCCTACGTCACAGCCCCGGCTGCAGTTTCCGCAGTAGTGGCAAGCCGGATGCCCGTTGTGCGCGACAGTCAGCTGAGCGCAACGGTCGGGCAGGTACGGCAGGCCAATTTTTTCGGCCCCTTTCTGGATTATGTAGTCAATACAGCGCCAAGGAATCGGCGGCAAATACTCGCCATCCGGATTGCTTGGTCGATTTTGAACCGTACTGGCAACGCCCATGTACCGCTCGGCCTTCGAGAACCACGGCGAAATCTCCGCGTAATCCACGGGCCAATTTTCGCCGAACCCATCCAAGTCTGCGGCCTTGAAATCGATGTCGCCGTAACGAGCGGAAGAACGTCCCCAGAAATTGGCTTTGCCGCCAGTTGCTTTGCAGCGCTTCCAATACCAATCGGTGCCCGGGCCGTTGGAATACGCGACGTCGTGCTCGAAGAGATCCTTTCCTTCACTGTACTCAGACTCCTCCACCGAATAAGGCTCCTGATGAGCCTTCCCTTCCAGCCGCATCGGATTTCCAAATCCGCGATACTTCAAGTCATAGACTTGTCGGTGGAGTCGGAAGTGTTTGGCGGGCTCCATGCGTGGTCCCGAATTTATCGCGCAGACACTGAGACCAGCTTCGCACAGCACCTTCATGGCCGTACCGCCGCCGGCGCCGGTTCCCACGACAATCACGTCGAACATTCTTGCCGGCATGAAAAATACCCTCGCTAACCCGCACTATTCGAAGGCGAGACGCACGCGGTCCTCGGCTCGCGAAGGTGGACGTGCTCGCGATCGTCGGGATGACTGCAACCTGGCATCGATGGCCAAACCAAGCGAAGACCGGGATAACCGAGACTTTCCAATCCAATCTTGGTCGTGTAATAGCCCACCACGGTGTAGTCCCGCATAAACTGAAAGAACTCGCGGCCGCTCTCGGTCGTAGGCCTGAACTTCGTTTTGTAGGCAAGTTCCTCGAGGAGGTTCTTCTGCTGCTCCGCAGCGCAGTCCATGAACTCGTGGCCGAATTCCGACTTGCTCCGGGCGTTGATCCAATCTAGCCCGGAGAGGAAGCGGTTTTGAGCCTCATTCCCCATCTCAATGGCGTCTTGTGTGGAGCGCACGTCGCGCCTCGCACTGACGGGAACGCAGTTGGCAACCATGAAGTCAATGAACTCAGCTACGCCGGCTTGCTTGGCTCCCGGGGTGTCGTCCGCTGGAATAATCATGTCCGCCAACTGCTCGACCATCTGGTAGTGTTGCGGAGAGAAGAACAGGGGCTTGTACGGGCCGGGCATAGCTTGTGCGGTTGCGGCGACAGGTGCGTGCACATGAGCTTGGGAGCAGGCAAATGCCCATTTGCTGAATCCAGGAAAGGCGCCAGCCACAGAAGCAATTCCGATGAAACGTAGAATGTCGCGACGTTCCACGCCTTGTCCACCCATCTTTAGCTCCTTTGTGAAACCGCTTTCAGGGAAAACGTTTTCATTGCGCGAGGCTTTTAGCACCCCCGGAAAGGACTGTCAAGCCAAACCTATATTAGCCACGTTAGTACGTTACCACGTTAGTATACAGCTTTGACTTGGTTGATTGCCAGGTGTTACCCATAACTCGCAAAATTGTCGGCTACTCTAGGCTCTTTCCTGCCTGCTGGGCGCAAGCGGGTGGCACCGCGAGTCCGCCGACCGCGGCAGCAACCCCAGCAGCGGCACTGAGACTCGATGAATCCTCGACGTCTAATACCACCGTCGTCGCTGTTCGGCAGGGAGGAGTGCATGCGATCAAATAGATCCCGGACGCGCTTCGCAATGGATTGTTTCTTCATGACAAATCCTATCCTTATGCCTGGAGTGTGCTTGACTCGATGAGGGCGTAAATCCCGCTGCAGATTTATTCCTGACGCTTGTCCTTGTCCCAACGGAATGTTTGGCAGCACATTCAACTGCAGGATGATTTGTGCCTTGACATGTCGCCCAATCACGAGCCGCCAAGCAAGGACAGCGTCAACAGAGCTGCGGTGAAAGTTTGCGAATAGTTTGTCGTACCAGGCATCCCTTCCTCTCCAACACGATTCAGCTTGGACATCAAAACGCGCGGATTGTGCCACCGGTTCTTAAACGATGTCCATCTTGTCCGGATCCCATTGAACGGTGCGCCCCTGGCGCAGCGAAGCAATCGCCATTTGGCAGGCGATGGCTGAGTTGAATCCCAATTCAAA
>WNGJ01007286.1_pt1 | contig 13671 bp, 15 predicted proteins | sample 5400611 | NCBI WGS metagenome assembly WNGJ01 (sample SAMN13153375, study PRJNA577476) | soil metagenome | isolation source: 40 cm soil or saprolite under Garry oak tree replicate 1 | place: USA:California | collected 2016-06-15 | reverse complement strand
ATCGCCCAGCGGCTCGATCGGGCGGACGTTTCCGGCGAGCTGATCCGCCAGGCCTATGCGGATGCGCTCGAGGACGATCCGACCATTGCCCAGGCGTTCCGGGCGGACATCGTCGCCACCGTCGATCGCGACCCGGCGACGCACCGATATCTCGAGCCGGTGCTGTATTTCAAAGGCTTTCACGCGATCCAAACCTACCGGCTGGCGCATTGGCTGTGGCAGCGCAACCGCAAGGACCTCGCCTATTATCTCCAGAGCCGCTCCTCCGCGGCGTTCCAGACCGACATTCATCCCGCCGCCCGGATCGGGCGGGGCATCTTCCTCGATCACGCGACCGGCCTCGTCGTCGGCGAGACCGCCGTCATCGAGGACGATGTTTCCATGCTCCACGGCGTCACCCTCGGGGGCACCGGCAAGCAGGACGGCGACCGCCATCCGAAAATCCGCCGCGGGGTGATGATCGGTGCCGGGGCGAAAATCCTCGGCAACATCGAGGTCGGCTGCTGCGCGCGCATTGCCGCCGGCTCGGTGGTGCTCCAGGCGGTGCCGCCGCAGAAGACGGTCGCCGGCGTGCCCGCAAAGGTCATCGGCGAAGCCGGTTGCCCGGAGCCGGCCCGTTTCATGGACCAGATCTTCGAAGATCTGTGAGTGGGATCGGGCGGCTGCGGGGGAGACATCGGTGGACGTTCAGGAAATCCGCAAGATCGAAGCGTACCTCAAGCGCCTGTTCGGCAACGCCCGCATCCGGGTGGTGCCGCGGCCGAAGAAGGAGGATTCCGCCGAGGTCTACGTCGGCGAGGAGTTCATCGGCGTTCTGTTCGTGGACGACGAGGACCAGGAGCGCTCGTACAATTTTCAGATGGCGATCCTCGGCACCGATCTGGAGTAGCGAGAAACTCCGTAGAATGGGCAAGAGCGCGCGTAGCGCGCTTCTGCCCACCGTTTTGTTTGGCAGGCGATTCACGGTGGGCACGGCCCCGCAAATTTTGTCCTTACCTTGCGTCGAAAGCTCCGGGCGGGGCCTTTGCCCACCCTACGGCGTCTTTGTGTGCGGATTTCAGGAACTCGACGGACGCAAGCTCGCGATCAGCCGATCGATCCCGGCGGAGAGCCGCCGCCAATCGACCAGCCAGTCGCGCGGAAACCGCACCGTGATGTCGGCCGCCTCCGCGAGCCGCCGTTCCAACAAGCAGATACCGGGCGTGGGTCCCGCGCCCGGCCGGCTGCAGCGTGCCACGAAATGCGCGGGCGCCGCCGGATCGTAGAACAGATCCTCGGCCTGGTAGGGCGTTCCGTCGCGAAAGCGGATCACGAGCAAGCCGTCGGGGCCGGCAAAGCGGCCGAAATCGAAATAGCGCGGATAGATGCTCTTGATCCGCTCCACCGGGCCGAGCGTGTCGTCGAGCGCCGCGATCGTCACGAACAGCCGATCGAGCGCGGGCAGCTCTTGCGAGGCGGCCGGCTTTGCCGCCGGATCGGGCGGCACCAATGCGGGCCATAAAAACACCAGATCGAGCCGGCCCTGCGCGCCGGCGCGGCGTTGCAGCGGCAGGCGGATCGCCGCCGGCGGCACATTGAAAACGAGGCCGCCGACGCTGATCGGCAACGATGGCGCGTCGGGCGCGCTGCTCGGCCCCGGCCAGCGGAGCACCAGCGCGAGCGTGGCGGCCAGCACGGCGAGCGACGTGCCCATCGCCAGGGCGAGGATGAACCCATGACCGCCGCGGCGGTTCGTCCGGCGCGAGCCGGATCGCACGCGAGCGCTCATGGGTTTTCATCTCTCATACCGGTGCGCTCCGGGCGCTTCGCGACATCGCCTCGGCCCCAGCGAGGACGAATCGCTGCGGCAAGTATGGCCGTTCGCAATCGAGGTGTCAGCGATGGGGCGTCCGGATGCCGCCGAACAGGGCCTCGCCTCGCCAATGGCGGCACGCCGTGGCAAGGTCTTGGCGCAGCAGGGAGAGCGGCAATGCCGATCTATGAGCTCGAAGGCCAGGCCCCGGATCTTCCGGAGGAGGGGCATTATTGGATCGCCGATACGGCGGTCGTGATCGGGCGGGTGCGGCTCGAGCGCGACGTGAGCGTGTGGTTCGGCTCGGTGCTGCGCGGCGACAACGAGTGGATCGAGATCGGCGAGCGCTCCAACATCCAGGAGAACTGCACGCTGCACACCGACATGGGATATCCGCTCACGGTAGGGCCCGAGTGCACCATCGGCCACAACGTCGTGCTCCACGGCTGCGCCGTCGGCGCGCACAGCCTGATCGGGATGGGCGCGACGCTGCTCAACGGCGTCAAGATCGGTCGCTACTCGATCGTCGGTGCCGGCGCGCTCATCACCGAAGGCAAGGAGTTCCCGGACCATTCCCTGATCGTCGGCGCGCCGGCGCGCGCGTTGCGCACGATCGACGACGCCGGGATCAAGCTGATCGATTGGAGCGCCGAACTCTACGTCGGCAACTGGCGCCGCTACACCGCCGGCCTCAAGCGCCTGCGCTGAGGCTTGGAGCGGCCCCCGAAAAAGGTGCGGCCGGCCCTGGGGAAGGCCGGCCGCGCGCGGACCCGGTCTGGGGACGGGGAGGGGTGGGGACGTGACCGGGTACGCGGAGCTCCAGCTCGAGAAATTCAGCGCGACGTTGCGGTGGCGGCGGACGGGCGCGGGTCGCCGAGCGAGACCCACACGTTGGGGTCGGACTGGGATTGCCGCTTGACGAAGCGGTAGCCCGACTCCGACCACAGCACGATCGCCTCGTTCTGATTGTCGAGGACGAAGTCGCCGTGGTCGGTCCTGACTGTCAGCACCGCGTGACCGTCGCCGCTCGTCTCGCGAACGACCGTGATCAGCAGCGCCTCACGCGGCCAGCCGGCCTCCATCAGCATTCGCCGCTTGAGCAGCACATAGTCCTCGCAGTCGCCGTAACCGTCGTCGGGATAGGCCCATTTCTCGACCACGCCGTAATGCTCGAGGTCCGTCATCGGCTTGATATTGGCGTTGACTACTTGGTTGATGCGCACGAGGTCCCGCCACAGCCGAAGGCTAAGCACCACGCTGCGCGGTTCGCTCGGCGCGACCTTGCATTCGCTCACATGCTCGGCACAGAACTCCACCCATCCGATCGGCGGGCGCGTGATATCGCCGACGGCGGCGTAGAGCAGCGGCTCTTGGGCCACGCCCGGCCGCGGACCAGAAAGTATTGCTAAAGCAACGATCCAGCCGAGGCGCAGTATTACTCGCCAAAAGCACTGCATTCGTGGACCCCTTCCTCCCGGACGGGTCCTCTTTCGCACAAAGCATTTGCATCGCCGCTAAGTTCTATGCGACAGTTTTACCTAAATTTGTGAGGCTATGTCGGCAGCAATACTTATCTTTTGCTTACGGCACTAGATAAAATTTGAACGAATGCAACACCCTGTCATGGCATGCATTCACCATGAAAGCCTAAGCGGTGCCGTGGCCCGCGCAGGGCACCGCGACCCGGCGTTAAGCACGCGCAGTATCGATGTGACGTGAACGATGGGAAGGTTTTGCCGGCCCCTCGCGCCAAGCGCGATCCGCGGATTTTTAGGGGCTCGCGATGTTCTCTTCCAGGAAATCCGGGTGTTGGAGTCGCGTGAACTCGATGGCAAAACCGCCTTCGACGTGGCGCACGACGCGTCCCGGCGTCTTTCCGAGCGTGATCAAAGCACCGATCGGCGGGACCGTGTCGCTCGCGATCGCGGCGCCCGAAAGCGACACATCCACGATCTGGCACGTGACCGAGGTACCGTTCGGCATGGTGACGGTCGAGCGCGGGTTGCGGGGCACGATGCGCTCATGTTCGCGATCGGCCGGCAGGCCCAGGATGTGCCGGTTGGCAAGCCAGGTGAGCTGGGCGGCGAGCTTGTCGCGCTTGCGCGGGGTTGCCGAAATCGACATGGCGAACCCGGTGGGAGACACCCGGGTGATCGCGCCTTCGAGCCGGCCGAGATGGTCGATATAGGCGACCACGCGCTGCCCCGGCTCGCCGGTCACCGGCGCCTCCACCGCAATGTCGCCGGGCGACATGTCCACGACTTGGCAGGGGAATTCCCGCCGATCCGCGAGCATGTAGCGACCCAGCAGATTGACGCGCACGCGCTGAAACCGGCGTCGCTCGTCGTTGAGTGGGAGGACGTCGAGAAGCTTCTGCAACACGGGTCTGGCGCCTTGTTCGCCGATCCGCACAGCTTATGCGCACGTGGTTAAAGGGCCGTTAGCTCGGCCAAATCGCTTGCTCGATCAGCAAGCTGGGCGATCACGACGCGCCGCCGTCGAGGACGACGAACCCGTGCGGGCGCGACGCCGGGACGAGGCGGGGCAGCCCGTTCGTTTCGGCGGCCGGCCCCAGGTGTCGCCAGGCGCGAAGCTGCATGCCTTCGACACGAGCCGAACCGATCCAGAACGGCGGCTCGAATGGCGCGAGCGCACCGATCATCCGCAATTGTCCGCGGCCGCGATGGCGCAACGGCAGCAGCAGCAATTCAAGATCCGCTCGCAACCCCTCGCGCGTTCGAGCGCTGGCGCCGGCGACCACGCCCACCATCTCTTCCGCGACCAAGGCGAGAAGGTCGCGAACCGCGGCACGGTCCTGCTGCTCCCAAAGCCCGATGAAAGTCTCGCCTTTGAGCTCGCGGCCGAAGAGCGCACAGACGCGCGTCCCGGCCAGACGAAACGCGGGGGCCGCATCGGCATCCCGGCCGAGCAGGAAAGCATCCCCGAGCGCTTTGCGGATTGCGCCGGGGTCGATGTCGGCGCGTTCGGGTGCCATGCGCGCGCCACGCCGATCGCGCCAATGAGCGAATAATTCCCGGCTCGAAGCGTGTTTCATCGCCGTCGGTGTCCCACTTCTTGATCGGAAGCGACCGGATTGTCTCAGTTCGGGACAGCGCGTCGCTGCAATCGATTGTCCGGGTCCCGAGGAGCAGGGGCCGTGCCGGGCGCAGCGTGCATCCGGGCGATGCGGGTGCGACTGCGGGTTAGCGTTACCGGACGGTCGAGCTGGGCGGAAAATCCGAGCGCTTTACCGGTCCATCGCCGCCGCGATGCTTGCCGGGCGCCAGCGTGCGGCCTATCTCAGCGGCGGGCGCAGAGGACGGGCACCGGTTTTGAAATCAGCTTCCGAACCGATGTTCAATGTACCGCGCGTGGTCGCGGCAACGGTCGCGGTGCTTGCTTCGATCCACGCCATTCGCGAGTTCATCCTTCCCGAATCCGCGGATCTCGCGGTGCTTGCGTGGTTCGCCTTCATTCCCGCGCGCTATGATCCGACGCCGCTCGTCGAGGCTTATCCGGGCGGCATGGCGGCCGACGTCTGGACGTTCGTGACCTATGCGCTCTTGCATGGAAGCTGGCTGCACCTCGGCCTGAATGCGATCTGGCTGCTGGCATTCGGAACGCCGGTTGCCCGCAGATTCGGCGCTGTCCGCTTCCTGAGCTTCTTCGCGATGGCCGCGGCAGCCGGCGCGATCGCCCATCTCGTCTCTCACACCGCGGAGCGGGCGCCGATGGTCGGAGCTTCTGCGGCAATCTCCGGATTCATGGCCGCCGCGATCCGTTTCGTATTTCAACCGGGCGGTCCTCTCGACCTGTGGCGCGCGCGGGACGGGCTTCCGCATCTGGTGCCGGCCGCCCCCTTGCCGGCAGCGCTGCGCGATCCGCGCATCCTGGCATTTCTCGCGGTCTGGTTCGGGCTGAACCTGCTGTTCGGCATCGGATCGCTGCCGATTTTCGACGGCGGGCAGCCGGTCGCCTGGCAGGCGCATGTGGGTGGTTTTCTTGCCGGTCTTTTGGCGTTTGCGGCGTTCGATCCGATCGGACCGGCGCCGACCCGCGGCAGCGAAGCGCAATCCGAGCCTTCCGCCCCGGCAACGACCCCCGGCCAGAATTGATCAGTATTGCGCGGCGGGGGGCTTGCCGCCGCCACGTTTGCGTCCGATCATGACGCCGAGGCGCCTGGTATCGAACGGCCGCGGGTTCGCAGGGCGCGCGTTTGGCGACGCACGATCTCCCGCGTTCGGTACATGGGCCGTCCGACTTTGGGAGGATGCCCATGACGGTCAAAGCCATCTTGTCCCGCAAAGGGAACGACGTCATCACGATCGAGCCGACGGTCACGCTGTCGGCTGCGGTAAACATACTGGCCGAGCATCGTATCGGTGCCCTGGTGGTGGTCGCGGGCGCCGACGGGCAGGTGGCCGGCATCTTGTCGGAACGTGACATCGTACGCGCGCTCGCACAGCGCGGGCCCGGCGCGCTGCAGGAAGCCGTCGGACAGGTGATGACGCGCAGGGTCGTGACCTGCACGGAATCCGACACGGTAGCCGCGCTCATGGAGCGGATGACCCAGGGCAAGTTCCGCCACCTGCCGGTGGTGGAACGCGGCAAGCTTGTCGGTCTCGTCTCGATCGGCGACGTGGTGAAGCATCGGCTGGGCGAGATGGAGCACGAATCGAACGCGCTCCGGGAATACATTTTGACCGCGTGATCACCCGAGGTTCGCGGGCGCGGATCCGACCGGAACCGATTGCCTCAGGCCGACGCGAGCGCGGCGATGGCCTTGACGAGCGGTTCGAGCGCGCGTTCGGCGGCCTCCGCACCGAGCGCGATCGCTTCCTCGGCGCGGTGAAATTCGAACAGACCGATGCGGCCGAGCTGCGGGTTGATCATCACGTCGGCAGGGTCGCCGGCAAGCCGCGAGCGCGCGATCCGATCCTGCATGACATTGAAGGCTTCGATCATCACCGTGGAGATTCCGGGACGTCCCGGCCGGCCGAAGTGCTGACGCTTGAGGAACTGCTCGGCGCCGAAGAGGCCGCGCAGGCCGCCCAGGCCGCGCTGCTGGCGCATCTGCGCATCGAGGCGCTCGTCTTCGGCATCCGAGCCGTGGCTGGCGATCGTCATCCCGCGCCCGAACAGATCGGCGTTGAGATTGACGGCGATCACCAGGCGCGCGCCGAGCGCCCGGGCCGCCGCGACCGGCACCGGATTGACCAGGGTGCCGTCGACCAGCCAGCGCCCGCCGATGCGCACCGGGGAAAAAATGCCAGGCAGCGCATAGGAGGCCCGCAAGGCATCGACCAGGCGGCCGCGGGTCAGCCAGATCTCATGACCGGTGCCGATCTCGGTGGCGATGGCCGCAAAGCGCAGCGGCAGATCGTCGATGGCGAGATTTCCCAGCGTTGCGTCGAGGCGCTCCGCCAACCGGCGCCCCCAGATGAGCCCCGAGCCGGACAAGTTGATATCGAGATAGCTCAAGATATTGCGGGCGGTGAGGCTGCGTCCCCATTGCTCGAACGCGTCGAGATGGCTGGCCGCATAGCAGCCGCCGGCGACGGCCCCGATCGAGGTCCCGGCAATGACATCCGGCGCCAGCCCTTTGCTGACCAGGGTGCGGATCACCCCGATGTGAGCGAAGCCGCGCGCCGCCCCGCCGCCGAGCGCCAAGCCGATCGTCGGCCGCGGCGGCGGCGCGGCATCCTGGTCCGCGGCCGCGGCCCGGTCCCCGTTCTTTCGCCCGGTCAGAAAATCCAGCAAGGCAGCCGACCTTTCTCAAGCGCCGGAATCATGAAGCCCGCGCGCTTCGATGACAAGCGCGACGGGCTTTCATGGTGAAGTTCGCACATAAACTACACGCAGTGACACGACGATGACAATCGCCATCGGCTGCGGCCATTTCACCGACTCGACTCGTATAAAGACAACGTCGGTGGCCGGTCAACGTTCCCGGCGGCGCCGGCGATCACGGCCGTCGCGGCCGTCGTCCTGCGGGTTCGGCGAGCCGCGGCGGGAGGGCGGCCTCGGGCACGCTGGGCCGAGCCATGCGGAAGACTGCATCGACGACGGCATATTCGTCATAGCCGCAGCGGGCGACCGGCCTCATGGCCGCGGTATCGAGCCGGCCGCCGGCGATGAAGCGATCATCGATATGCACGCCGACCACTTGGCCGAATACGACGTGACGGTCGATGGAATCGCCGGCGATGTCCTTGAGCGACACTGTCTGTCGTGCGTCATTGATTTCACAGATGTTTTTCGGATATTCGGCCCGGTATCAACGTCCGCACCAACGTCACTGTTCTTCCCTCGTTCGCGTGTTTATAGCCGATTCGATCAATGGCGGCGTGCCAGAAAATTTGGGGAACATGGCTGGCAACATAGCGGTCATGTCCATTCCGTAGCCTGCCTCGTCTCGACAATAATTTTTGCGGACTCGGCCCATTGTTCAAAACCCGTCATCGCCTCCGCTAGGGTGTTACAGTCGGGGAGGGAGAAGGGGTGCCGCCAGGGTGTGGTGATGGTGGTGGTGAAGGGTCTTCCGTTATCGAGACCCGGCGCCATCAGGTTATTGGTGCGGCTGGGGACGGGGATGGAGCGCGGGAAGAAGCGGTAAAGGGGCGGGGATTTTCGTTCTATTTCGGATTACGCAGCATCAGCATCAGCATCATCGCGATCGTTTTTCTTGAATTGCGCTCGGGCCCAGGAAATGACCCGCTGCAACTCCTCCATTCTTCGGGCAATCAATGGCGGGGGTTCCTCATTCTCATACCGGTGTTGCAGATCGGCCAATTCAGTCAGGAGCGTATCGAGCGGGTCAACTACCGGACCATCGACAAGCAAAGTTTGTTTGTGTTCCACGATGTTTGTTTTTCCTGTGATTAGTTCTGTGTCATCCCCGGCTCCTATTCCACGATTTTCATATTCCGTCTGCGGCGTTCGGCTTCAACCTCTCGCCACAGGGCATGAATATCGATCCCGGCCTCCTCCATTGTTCGTCCCGGTTGGTATTGCCACAACACCAGGGCTCTACGCAGGGTTTCATTGAACACTCGAAGCTCTCCCACGGTCATATCGAGCATGGAATCCAGGACCGGTGCTATTTCGGGATGGGTCTTTTGGAGTTCTCGTATCAATCGGATTCGTTCCTTTCTGGTCATGCGTCTCTCTCCTCTGTGATCGTCAACCTTCCAATCTGTAATATCGTTTCAGAGCCGCCATCTGTTCGCTCCAGGCCGCCACGGATGTCACCCTCTCCTTATCCCAGGCCGCCATGTACCTTGCCCAAAGCGCCTCCCCCATCCGTTCCCTGGCAGTTTCCACGGCAGCCCTTACGCATGGTTGCCCGCGCGGAATCAATTCGATGATCTTCGCGAACTGCGCACGATAACCAAACTCATGCTCCACGATCTCCCCCCACAACGAGACTTTGCCGACCGCGTAGGAATGTCGTCGTCCATGTCTTGATGAATGGCGACCTCCAGACAATTCCAGAGCCCCGGACAGTTCCTTGAACGCGTAGTAACCACCACTACCGACATCGACTCCATGGGCAGGTCCGTTCGTCCCCGGCTTCCAAACATACCCGTTCAGAGAGGCGAGCCGGTTGTGACCAATGCGCCAAATGCGATAGGCGATGAGTTCGCCAATGTGGAAACCGGAGTAGGGAGGGTACATCTCGAAATCGCGCCTCAACGGACGATGACGAGGGATTGGGCGGCGCGGGTGACGGCCGTGTATCGCCAACGTGAAAAATGCCCCACGGGTTGGTCGAACAACAACACCTTGCCCCACTCCGATCCCTGGCTCTTGTGTGTCGTTAGCGCATAGCCGAACGCGAATTGCTGATGGTGCTCGCGGACAGGAACCGGTACATCCTCCTCCAGCCCGGCGAAGAACTCTACCGGCACCACCACGGTCACGACCTCATCGTGCTCATTGCAGATTTCCATCTCGACCACGGTGTAGTTCCAGTCCTTGAAATTGGCCGCACGTTTTTCCGACGACAGCACCGTCCAGAGCGAGCCGTTATAGAGTTCGACGTGGAAATCGTAGCAGTTCCGCAGGCACACGACGCGCTCGGCCGGGCACGGGATGTCGCCGGAGAAACCGAGAAGGGCGCGTATCTGATCGTTGAGGAGGTGGCGCGTCGAGTTCTTGCCGACCAGACGGATATCAGCATCGAGCAGGACCGCGACCGTGAGATCGTGGGGCGCCATGACCCTAACCGTGTCACCATGATCGCCGCGAGCAGGCATCGGCAACCCCCGTCTGACACGGTCGGCAATTTCCAGGATCGGGTTGCCGTGGTCCTGCCGGTGAATTTTGGTCAGGAGCACGTCGGGTTTTTCACCGATGTAGTGCTCCATCCCTTTGACCGGGGGTAGCTGCGCCGGGTCTCCGATCACAAGGATGGGCACGCCGAACGACTCCAGGTCCTGGGCGATCTTCCGGCTGACCATCGACACCTCATCGATGATCAGCAAGTCGGCATAGTGAAGATCGGAGTCCTTGTTCAGCATGAACGCCACCTCGCCGGTCTCCTCATCCAAGATCGGGATGTAGATCAGGCGGTGGATCGTCGTGGCGCGCGACGACAGCCCGGCGTTCTGGAGCTTGTTGCTGAGTACCAGCGCGGCTTTGCCGGTGAATGCACCAAACAGCACGTAGCTCGCCTCGGTGGTTCTGGCGATGTGCGTAGCGAGCGTGGTCTTGCCCGTGCCCGCATAGCCGAACAGACGGAAGACCTGGGCCTTATTCGGGTTCTCCAGCCATGTCGTAACTCGGGCGAAGGCGTATTGCTGGTTCGTGTCGAGTTCGAGCTTCTTGGTCATGGCGCAGCCTGTCCGTTCCGGCGGCGCCGCGCCGCCACTTCGGGCTCGTCTTTCGGTTTCGGCGGCGGCGGTGGTGGTGGCCGCCTATCCAGGACGGCGTCCAGCACGGTGCGGAAGTCAGCAAATAGTTGCTCCGGCCTGTAGGCGTCGGCGAGCTTGTGCAACTTTTCCAGGAGGTCCCATTGCTCGCGGTTTTCGAGCCGCGTCACCACCTCAACGATATCCACGTGCAGGCGCCGGAACACGCCGATCGCCTCCAACACCTCCTCGATCCGCGTGGCGGCGCGATCGGTGTTGTCCTCCGGTTCAGGCGGCTTGCCGCCGAGCGCGAGCCGGCGCCGAATTCGCGCAGCCAACGGTGTGGGGTGTTCCTTGCCTTCGACCGCCGCCTCGATTTCCTCGGGCGTGCCGTTGTCCAAGATGTATTTGCCGCGCGCGACACTGCGAACACTTACGCCGAGCTTCTGGGCGGCTTGCTCTTGGCTGACCTTCTGCCCCAGGGCAGAAGGTTGAAGAAGGTCGGTGCGCTCGCCCTGGGCCATGTTCGCCATCTTCGCGGCAATCATAATGAACTGCCCCTTCGTGTAATGGCCGCGGTAGCAGTTGTCGGCGGTGGCGTAGTCCAACGGGGTGCCCGGGTAACCGATGTCCTCGTAATTCACCGCAGGACACGGGATGCGTAGTTGACGAGCGATGCCGACACGAGCGCGGCCGCACAGGATCATTCCCTGGAACAGCGTCACCGGTTTGGTGATGGTGACGCCGTGCCGGGCGATATCAGCGTGAACCCGGAGATATCCGTCGCCGGTCAACGGCGGGAACAAGTCGGCAATCGGATGCGGCTTGAGCTTATCGAGTTCGTTAGCGTCGAGGATCGTCGGCGTCGTCTTCGTCATCCTTGAGGGTCCATATATTGCCGCGGCAACATAGTGCTCCCGAGGCGGGCGTGGCCGGTAGGCCGTTGCCGGCGTCGGACGCCGCCACCGTGAACTCAGCGCGGCGGTCGATCGTCGGCGCGGTGATGTCGTTGTTGATGCTGGGGTCGGCGGTGTGCGGGATCGGTGCGGCGCGACCCTTGCGGTGCGCGCGGGCTCGCCAAGTTCGAGCTCGTCCGGCGAGCCGCTCGGGCAACGTCTGCGCAGCACCGCCGCCGTCATCATGCTGCCGTTCGTCGTCTTGCCGGTTCATCGCGGTGTCGCCGTTGCGGGGATCCGCTGTGGTCGCGGTTGCTGGTTGAATTAGGGGCCTCTTTGCTGAAGCGGCCTATACGTGTCGTCGCCGCTTGCACGAGGACCATGGAACGCAGCAAATCAGAAATCGCGCACAGCCCAGAGTCCGCAGAAGGCAATCCATTTTAAAAGGTTATGCGGAGCGCTTCCTGCTCTTCTTAATGCGCGGATAGGTCCGGTCCCATTGCATCGCCAACGCTTGATAGGAAGTAGGACGAATAGGCTCGGGGAGGAGAATGGAGAGGATCGTATACGCAAAATCGAGAAACGGTGTCTTTCTAATAGTCTTCTCGACCCTGGTAAATTCATCTTCCATGCCCGCATAAGGGATTTTGGCGGACACTGCTCTTCGACGCGAATTCGTGTCATCGTAATCGTCAACCGCAACACGAGTACGCCGCGCCATTGGGCTCCTGCCGCCAGCATTCGAATAGATCTCCCAAAGTCTCAGCAGTAAGACCCGCAGACCTTCATCCGGTGGGCGGTTGGGTGGCGGGCGATTGGGGTCAGTGTTGGCGGCCTCAAGGAACCAACCCGCGCTCTCTTGCAACTGTTGCAAACGCTCCAGCTCACGCCTGGCAAACAACTCGTTCTCATTGTCAGTTGGAGGAAGCAGCTCGTCTGGGCTGTTTCGCAATGATCTGCGTACCCTTTCAAAGTCACCCAGGACCCATCTTACATCTTCACTTTCTGATATAGCCTTGATCAGCACGCCGATTTTCCTAGCAAATTGCGCAACATCGTGCCGTAGCTTCTTGCTTGCCCCCGATTTCCCGAATCGCGCAGAAAGACGACGGGTCTCTACATACTCATTCACTGCACGCTCTATCTGAGCGCGGTGTCGCACGCCGAGGTGAACCGTCGACTGACTCGTGCCTCCTGCCCGCTCGGCGTCGGCAAACACGTCCGAGGTCCGTTTTGCTCTTGCTCGATCACCCAAGCGTACTTTCGGCACTTTACGCTCTCCTTCCGCAGAAGCATTCGAGAGAAAGGCGGTTCCGCGGATTAGCTCAGTTGAAAATCCCTGTGCTAAGCCAATCCCGGTTTCGGTCATGTACTTACAGGCAGAAACCGGCGCAAGCAAAATCGTGGGCGAGCATGCCTAATCCAGGAATCAGGATGAGACACCCGCCTTCCCGAAACAAAAACAGGGGTAATTAATTATGAGTGCGATCAAACTCGAACCGAAGACGATCGATATTCTACGCAGCTTCTCTAAAATGAATTCCGGTATCGTGATCCACCCGGGCAATACCATTCACACTATCAACTACGCGAGGAAGGTCTATGTAAAGGCCGTCGTGCCCCAGACCTTTGACCGGGTAATCGCTATCTACGATCTCCGGCAGGTTTTATCGCTGGGTGGTGCTTCCACGACAATCACCATCGAAGGTGAGCGCATAGCAGTTCAGGACGATTCAATAGGGGGTAAGCTCTCATTTCCCCTGGCGGATGATAAGACCATCCTCACCCCGCCTGATGGCAAAACATCGTTCGACCAGCATCCCGTGGACACCTGCTTTAACCTGTCCCAGGGCAAGCTCCAGGCGATTCAAAAGGTGGGAAAAAAACTGAAGAAGCTCAATTTGTCTAACGTCATCGTGACCGGTGCCAATGGCAAAATCACATTGACCATGCGCCCCCGCTACTTCCACCACGATGATGAGAACTATCCGGTCTTCGAGTTCTGCATTGGTGATACCGACCAGGAGTTCAAGGTCAATCTGCCGCTGGAAAATATCCAACTGGTGATGCCGGGTGATTACGGCGTGCAGGTGAGATATTGGGTAGGTCCCCAGGGAGTGTTGGCAGGACA
>WNGJ01029171.1_pt1 | contig 13672 bp, 11 predicted proteins | sample 5400611 | NCBI WGS metagenome assembly WNGJ01 (sample SAMN13153375, study PRJNA577476) | soil metagenome | isolation source: 40 cm soil or saprolite under Garry oak tree replicate 1 | place: USA:California | collected 2016-06-15 | reverse complement strand
ATATCGTCCGCCGCCTGGACGAGCCCGCGCGGATCGTGCGGCGTGAGCGCCTTGGTGCCGCGCACGATGCACACGGCCTTGAGCTTCTTCTTCCCCATGACGGCGCCGCAGCCGTTCTTGGAGGCGACGTGGCCGTAGTCGCCTTGGATCGCGGCGAAGCGGACGATGTTCTCGCCCGCGGGCCCGATGGAGTACACGGACAGCCGGTGCCCGGAGAGCCCGAGCTCGGCCTCGAGCGCCTGCTGCGTCTCCCAGGTGTCCTTGCCCTTGAGCTTCGCGGCGTCGCGAATCTCGACCGTGTCGTCGTTGATGTAGAGGTAGGAGAGCTTCTTGGCCTGCCCCTGGATCACGATGGCGTCATAGCCCGAATACTTGAGCGCGGCGCCGAAGAAGCCGTTGGCCTGAGTCGACGTCCCTCCATCGGTCTGCGCGCCGCGCGTGACGACGGTGAGCCCGCCCGTGCCCCAGACCGGCAGCCCCGCCAGCGGGCCCGTGGCCATGATGAGCCGGTTGTCAGGATGGTCCCAATGGACCTTGGGGCCGACTTCCTCGTACAGGATCTTCGCGCCGAGACCCACGCCGCCCACGTACGCGCGCATGTCCTCCGCCCACGGCTGCGTCCAGATCTTGCCGGACGAGAGGTTGACCCGCAACAGCTTGCCCGCGTAGCCGGGCACGGAGGCGGGAGCGGGTGCGGCCTTTTTCGCGGGACGAGCTGCCGTCGCGGTCGGGCTCATTGGACCATCACCTGATGGGGAAGCTGGGGTGATTGAGACGGGCGGCCCAGCACGGTCACCGGCAGAAGCTTGCTCACGGTGTGGGTCGCGAGGAACGCGGGCTTGATGTCGAAGGGGTTCTTCTTCAGATGCGCCTTCCAGGCCGAGAGGTCGACGCCCGAATAGACGAGACCTTTGAGCATGCCCACGTCGTTGGTGCTCCAGATGTCGTCCGCGGGACCGCAGATCATGGCGCCGTTGAGCTTGCCGCCGCGGAAGAGCAGCTTGCGGTACTGGGAGCGGTCGGCGCGGGTGGCCGTGAAGACCTCGGCCTTCGGGTCGTCCCACTGGCCGAACGAGGCGATGTCCAGGTGACAGACCTCGACGATGTTCATGATGAGGCTGCCGCGGTAGGCGAGGTCGCGGCCGGACATATTGGCGCCGACCACCCGCCCGTGCTCCTGCGCGGTGGGCTCGATGGCGTGGACCTCGAGGGTGCCGGTGAGCAGGTTCGGGCCGCGCGCCACGTCGCCCGCCGCGTAGACGCTCTTGACGCTCGAGCGCAGATGGTCGTCGACGAGGACGCCGCCGCCGGGCTCGGCCGAGACCTCGACGCCGGAGCCTTCGAGCCACTCGAGGTTCGTCCGGATGCCGGTGGCCATGATGACGACGTCGGCGAAGATCGGTTCGCCCTTCTTGAAGGAGAGCTTCGGCCTGCCCTTCCAATCCTCGATCTTCGTGAGCGTCGCGCCGGCCCGCAGCGTCACGCCGTGGCGCTCGAGCCAGGCCGCGACCACCCGGGCGCACGCCTCGTCCACCATGCGCGGCAGGATCCGCGGGGCGATCTCGACGATCGTGAGGTGAGCGCCGCGCGCAAGGATGGCGTTCAGGATCGTGAACGAGATGAAGCCCGCGCCGACCATGACGACCTTCGTCCCCGGCTGGACGCCGGCGATGACGGCGCGCGCCTCGTCGAGCGTCCAGAAGGAATGGACCCCCGGACCCTCGGCGCCGTCGACGGGCGGCCGCGCCGCGCGTGAGCCGGTCGCGATGAGGCAGTCGTCATATTCAACGGTGGCGCCGTCGTCGAGCGTCAGCTTGCGAGCCGCGGCGTCCAGCGACTTGGCTCGGCGGCCCAGCATGGTCTTGACCTTCCACGCGGCGAGCGAGGCGGGCGTCGCGGTGTAGACGTGGGACTCGGCTATGGAGGCGCCCAGGTAGTACGGCAGGACCATGCGGGAATAGGGGCGCTCGGCGGACACGAGCGTGATCTCGGAGGCGCCGCCGTCCTCTTCCCGGATGGTCCGGATGGCGTTGAGGCCTGCGGTGCCGCCGCCGATGATCAGATGACGCGCGGCCATCACGCCACCTCGCGGGCGAGGACGCGCGCCGTCCGCTCGGCAGCGAAATCGCCGATCCAGTCTTTGTTCTCCCCCTCGTCGAACGTGATCGCCTCGGTCGGGCAAGCCTCCACGCAGGCCGGGTGCCCCTCGCAGAGGTTGCACTTGTAGGCCTTGGCCGTGTCCGGGTCGTAGAAAACCGTCCCGTAGGGACACGCGATCGTGCAGAGCTTGCAGCCCACGCACTTGTCGTCGACCACGTCCTTGGCGCCGGCGGCGTTGATTCGGATCGCCCCCACCGGGCAGGCCGTCATGCACCAGCCTTCGGCGCATTGCGTACACGTATAGGGGGCGTAGGACGTGTAGCCTTCGAACGGGGAGACGCGGATCACGGACTTGGAAGGCTGGTAGGTGCCCGTCTGCATGTAGGAACAGGCCAACTCGCACCGGAGGCAGCCGGTGCACCTGTCGGGGTGGAGCGCGAGGACTCTCATGGAGCGGGATTATATCAGAGCATCGCCGACCGCGCGGCGCGGGCGCTACTCCTCCTCGCCCGCATCGATGCTGAACTCGACCCTGCCCTCCGCGGCGCCATCGCCGGGCTTCTTGGGCTCGCCCGCCGGCAGGCGCTTGTCCTGGATGCCTTCGCTCTTGATGAGCCGCTCCTTGGTGACGGCGACGCGCTGCTCCTGCATCTCCTTGACCTTGGCTTCGGGCACGGGCTCGCGCTCGCGGAGCAGTTGCAGCTGCTCCTCGACGGTCTTCGGCGGCTTCTCATCCGGCAGCTTCTCCTTGAAATAGGCGGCGAGTATCTTCGGCGGATCGCCGATTCCCTTCTCCTTGGCGAACTGTTGGAGCCTGGCCGCTACCTCGGCGGACTTGAGAGCCTCCACGTCGGCGCGCACCACCACCGGATGCGTGGTCAGCGTGACATACGGCGTCTGCCGCATGAAGTCCGCCACCCGCAGGAGATGCTGCTCCATGCTGGGCGTGAGCACCATGCTGCCCGGGGGAAATGTGACCGGATCGACCTTGGGCTCCTCGAGCTTGTCCTCGCTCGAGAAGAGGCGGCCGATCAGCCTGAAGGGCGCTTTCAGCACGTTGACGAGGACATTCTTGATCGACGCCCAGATGGTCTCGGACAGGTCCCACTTCGGGTCCTTGTAGGAGCCCGCGACCGGGACCTTCACCACGATGTTGCCGTCGCCGTCCTTGATGAGCGCGACGATGAGACCGAGCGGCATCCCGAGGCGTGACTTGACCTGGTCGTCTGGCCGGGTGGACTTGGCCACGCGCAGCTTCTGGACGACGACCTCGTTCATGGAGGTGACCTGGTCGTTCTCGACCTTGAGATTGAACTTGTATTGAAGACTGCCCTGCCGGATCAGCCACGCCAGGGTCTGGTCTGCGTAGGGGTTGACGACGGGCAGCTTGAGGTCGCGGATCTCGCCCACGAGGTCCAGGTAGAGTGGTGCGCCCACGGCGCCCAGATCGCCGCGGACGTCGAGAGCGCCGTCGGCGCCGATGGCGCTGGTGAAGACGAGTTTCGCGCGCTGGCCGGGCTTGTTCCCGAGCCCCGTGACCTTCAGGTCCATCTTCGACATATCCTCCGAGAAGGCCGGCTCGGTGGTGCGGTCGAGGAAGCGCACGGAGCCATCCTCGAGGCGGATCTCGTCGAACCGGATGCTCATGGTCTCGAGCAGGCCTTTCGGCTTTTCGACGGGCGGCTTGGCGGCGGGGGGCGGCGCGGGCGGCGGCGGTGCGGCCCCGGCCGGCGCGGTGTCGCCGGTCGGCGCGGCCGGCCCGCCAAACAACTTCACGATGTCGAGGTGGCCGTCCTTGCCGCGCTCGATCTCGGCCCGTGGCCGGCGGAAGCCGGCCTTGGCCACGCTGACGCTCTTCGGCCAGTCGAAGTCGATATTGACGAGGTCCATCCGCTCGATCGTGAGCGTGGGGCGCTGGGCGTCAGGGAACCGCGCCTCGAACTTGTCGGCCCAGCTCGTGCCCTTGGAGGTGAGGATCGTCTTCCCGTCCTTGAACGCGACGCGATTTTTGCTGTCGCCGTTGTAGCGCCCGGAGAAGCGCGCCGGCACCGGCAGGTAGGGCTGGTACGGCTCGATGGGCGCGTCGCGCACCGTCATGGTCCAGGTGACATCCACAGGCTGCGGGATCAGCGAGCCCTTGATGTCCAGGCGTCCACCGCCGGGCAGATTGGCGCCGGCCGCCAGACTGGCGGGGCCGACCACCGGCCATGCCAGGCTCTCGAGCATGAAGCTGAGGTCGCCGAGCACCAGGGTCGCGCGCGGCGACACCGCGTCGTCCACGAAGGTGGCCGTGCCCTTGCTGAGCGCCAGCCGCTCCAGCAGGAACTTGACGGCCGGCCCTCCCGGCTCGGCATGCGGGGCTTCCGTCACGACGATTTTCGGCGTCGGGGCGGGCGGCGGCCCCGTCGGCTGGAGGAGATCGATCATCCCCTTCTTGTCCCGCTGCGCCTGCACCTTCAATCCTTCGATCTCCACGTCCGAGACCACGATGATCCGCGTGAGGAGATCGGCCTCCTTCAGCTTCACCCGCAGGCGCGGCACCGTCATGAACGGCGCCGCGCCGCCGGGGCGGATGAGCTGCACGTCGTCGAGGCTCATGTCCCCCGTCACCACCGCGCGCGTGACGCCTTCCGCCCCGCGCTCGATCCCGATCCGGATATTGAAGCCGAGACGGCCGGCATACGGGCCGGCCGGCACGGTGGGCGGCACGTAGGGCAGCACCTGGGTCAGGTCGAAGTCTTTGATCCCGAGCCCCAGCGACACCGCGCCCGGCGCCAGCCGGATCTCGTTCGAGCTGAGCTGGAACGGCGACTCGCCGATCTTCGTCTGGATCGCGAGGCGGCCCGCCGGCTGTCCGGCGCGCGTCGTGAGATCGCCCGCGTCGATGGTCAGCCCCTGGATGCGCCAGGTCGCGGGCGGCGAGACGGCCTCGTCGCGAAGGACGATGTTGCCGAGGACGAGGCCGAGCTTCTCCATCGTGAACTTCCACCGCGATGGCTTGGCCTTGGGATCGGCGGGTGGGATCAGGTCGAGAAGGTCGGAGAAGTTGAACTCGCGCGGGCCCGTGCGGACGAGATGAACCGTCGGCGACACGAGCCTGACTTCCTTGAGGCGGATATTCGACGCCAGCAAGGACGGCCACGACCAGCGGGCTTCCATCCGCTCGAACTCCACGAAGGCCTTGCTCGGGTCGCGCTCCGCCAGACGGAATTGCTTGATCACCAGCCGGCCCGTGAAGAGGTTGAGGTCGATGTCCTGGATGCTGGCCGCCCGCCCGGTGAGCTTGGGGATCTGGACCAGGGCCTGCCTACGGATCAGCTCGGGCAGCGCCCAGACAAACGCGCCGCCCAGGGCGAGCAGGACGATGACGACGGCCAGCCAGATCGTGCGGCGCCGGCTCACCGGCGGCCCCTACACCGGCGCCTGGTCGGACGACGGCTTGAGGAAGGTGTAGACGCTCGTGAAGTCCTTCCGCCCCAAGCCGTGGGAGGACGCGAGGCGATACACCTGCTGGGCGGCGGGCGCCACGAAGACCGGGATGCGGAGAGCACGGGCCGCATCCACCGCGAGCCCCACGTCCTTGCACATGAGATCGGTCATGAAGCCGGGGGCGTAGCCATTGGTGGAGGCGGCGCGCGCCACCAGTCCCGGGACGGGATGCATGTGCTCCATCAGCCAGGTATTGCCGGAGGACTTGGCGATCACGTCGGTGACGACCTTCGGGTCCACGCCGAATCCCTCGGCAATGCGGAACCACCTCGCCGCTACCCACGGGACCGACGTGAAAGACGTTGGCGCCCATCGCCTGCAGCGCCGGGAGCGCCGCCTGGAAGTCTTCCGGCGATGCGCCCACCATGATGGCCAGCGTCCCGTCGGTGGCGCGCGGCGTACCGCCAGACACGGGCGCGTCGACGAAGCGGACGCCGCGCTCGGCCGCAGCCGCGGCGACGCGGCGCGAGGCGGCGGGGTCGATCGTGGACATGTCCACGCAGAGGGTGCCCTTGCGCGCCGCATTGACGACGCCGCCGTCGCCCATGTAGGCGGACTCCACGTGGGGTGAGGACGGCAGCATGGTGATCACGATGTCGGCGCCGGCCACGGCCTCGGCCGCGGAGGCGGCCGCCGTCATGCCCGCGGCGACTGCGGCCTGCACGGCGGCGGCGTTGAGATCGTAGGCCGTGACGGCAAAGCCCTTCTTGAGCAGGTTCGTGGCCATCGGAAGTCCCATGGTGCCGACGCCGATGAATCCGATGCGGATCATGTGGGATCTCCCGGTTTGGCGCTGGGTTCGATGCTCTCCACGGTCGTCCTCCGACTCGCCTCCCGTATACTACCGGCGCGATGCTCCTGGGCCTCGTCCTCGTCTGCCTGGCCGCCGTGTCCTGGGGCACCACGGGATCCGTGATGATCCTGCTGACGAGGGACGGAACGCCGAGCCCTCTCCTGGTCGGCTGGGCGCGCATGGCGGTCGCCGCGCCCTGTCTCCTCCTCGCGATCGCTCTCGCAAAGTCCCCGGCGCGCGCGCCACGGAACTGGCGCCCGCGCGATTGGACGAAGGCCGCGCTCCTCGGCGCGGCCATGGCCGCCTATCAGCTCTGCTACTTCTGGGCCGTGCCTCGCACCGGCGTGGCGCTGACCGCGTTGTTCGCCATCTGCTCGGCTCCGATCCTGATCGCCGCCGGCGCGGCGCTGTGGCTCAAGGAGCGCCCGACCCCGGCCGCGCGCCTCGCGCTGCTGCTCGCCGTCGCCGGCACCGCCATGGTCCTCGCCGGCCCTCGCGCGGACGGCGCCGCTCCGGTCGGCTTCGCCGCGGGCGCGCTGGCCGCGCTCGGCGCGGGGGTATCTTACGCCGTGTACGCGGTGACCGCCAAGGGGCTTCTCCGTCGCATCGCGCCCCTGCCGCTCGCGGCGCTGACGTTCACGCTGGCCGCCGTCCTGCTCACGCCCGTGGTCGTGCTCGAGCACGGCGCGGCGGCGCAGCTTGTCAAGGGATGGCCCCTCTTCCTGTACCTCGGCGTTGTCCCCACCGCCGTCGCCTACGTCGTCTTCGGCGCGGGGCTCAGGCGCGTGACCGCCACCGCCGCGGGCATCGCAACCCTGCTGGAGCCGCTGACGGCAGCCGCGCTCGGCGTCCTGGTCTTCGGCGAGCGCCTGGGCACCGTGGGCTGGGCCGGCGCGGCGCTGCTGCTCGGAGCCCTCGGGCTCCTCGCGCGGTCCAGCTCACAGAACGAGTGACAGCGACCCCGCCGCAAGACGGAAGACGCGCACCGGCTCTTCCACGTTTCTCAGCTCGCGCTCGCCCAGGTCCTCGAGGTCGAGCCAGCCGGAGAGCCGCCGGGCCGTCTCCGCTCCGATGAAGACGGACTCGCCCGCGCCGAGGGCGGCCAGCCGCGCGGCGACGTTGGTCACCGCGCCCGAGGCCGTGTACGTCCAGCGCGTGCCTGCGGTGCCCTCGATCTTCGTGGCCCCCACCGCCGCCGCGCCGGAATTCACGCCCACGTGGAGGCGGATCGGCTCGTCGACGGCGCCCGCCTCACCGTTGATCTCCTCCGCCCGGCGCAGGATGCCGAGCGCCGCTTGGGCCGCGTTGCGCGCGTGGCGCTCCGGGTCCTCGTCCTGGAAGATGACCATGAGACCGTCGCCGGCGGTCTCGTTGACGTCTCCGCCGTTGCGCAGGACCTCGTCGAGGAAGGCGCCGAAGTAGCGCTCGACGACGACGTTGAGGCGGTCGGGGTCGTGCCGCTCCGACAGCCGGGTGTAGCCGGCGATGTCCACGAAGAGGACGGACACGTCCATCTCGCGCTTGGCGAGCTCCGGTGCGTCCGGCGCCTCCTCGATCAGCTCCTGGACCCTGCGCGGCACGAACTTCGACAGGCTCGTCCGGATGGACTCGAGGATCTCGACGCGGCGAAGCGTATCGCCGAGCCGCTGGTTGGCCTCTTCGAGCGCGGTGTACGCGCGGGCGTTCTCGAGCGCGACCGCGCTCTGGTTGACGAGCACGCGCAGCAGGCGCAGATCATCCGTGGTGTAGGACGCGCCCGAGCGCTTCTCGCCGAGGCCGAGAAAGCCCGTGACACGGTCGCCGAAGAGCACGGGCATGACCAGCTCGGCCCCGAGGGCCCTCATCTGGGGCAGGCAGCCGTCGCGGCAGGAGCCCTGGCCCGGGTCGGCCTGGTGCTGGACGCGCGTGAGGGGCAGGCGCTCCTTGGCCAGGTGCCGGGCCAGCGAGGAGTCGGTGGCGATGAGGCCGCCCGCGCCCATGGGCCCGGCGCTGCCGACGACGACGCGGTAGCGCCCCTGCACCTCGTCGAGCAATGCCAGGGTCAGCCGCGACGGGTGAAAGGACTCGTCCACCGTTCGGCTGATGAGACCGGCGATGCGATCGAGGTCCAGCACGGTGGTCATTGTCCCGGCGAGCCGCTCGAGAGAGCGCTGGACGTCGAGGCGCTGGCGGAAGAAGAGGCGATCCACCACGCGTTGGGCTCGGACGTAGACGGGGTTGAGGAAAAGCACGACCCATCCCAAGCCGCGTGAAGACGACGTTGAGCCCGGTGATGGCTCCCGCGTAGACCGCGATCACGACACCGGTCACCAGCCCGTAGATGGTGCCCACGCGAACGACCGCGCGCACGTCGAAGAGGTCGTAGCGCACCATCGCGTACGCCACCGCGACGGGAAAGAGGAAGTCGAGCTTCCAGAGCAGGTTCAGATAGGGCACCGTCATGCCCGTCACCGCCTCGATCGTCGTGCCGAGCACGGGCGCGAGCTGCCCCAGCGCGAAGCCCGCGAGCAGCACCCGGGCGCGCTGTCGGGCCAGCGCGCTCGACCCGCCATACGCCGTCATCGCGAGCGCGACGATCAGGACGACGAGCGACGAGACCCAGTACACGGCGCTGACGATTGGAATCAGCACGAGCCCGCTCGGCGAAGCGCCGGCGTGGCCCATCTGGAGGAGGAGGGCCAGCACGGCCGAGGCTCCGTAGGCCAACCAGATGACGCGCGGGTGGCGCAGGGCCCAGGGGCGCGGCTCGGGGAAGCTCTGCGCCAGGTGCAGGTAGAGCACGGGCGAAAAGGCCCACGCGGTGAGGAAGACGGCATCGAAGCGGTAGGTGCTGACGGCGTCGCGGTAGAGCGCAGCCGTCACGGACCAGATGACGCAGAAGAGCAGGAACACACGCACGTCGGGGGCGTCCGGCTTGAGGACGAGGACCGCGGCCCCGAGCCCGAGGAAGAGCAAGCCCGGCAGCAGCCCCTCCAGCAGGAAGCGCGCGAAGTCGCGGGGGGGCACAACCTTGCTCGCAATGTCCGCCTCGACGAGGCTGCCGCGGCGGTTCACGAGGTAGTGGAAGGCCGTGCCAGGCGGATGTCGCCGGACCTCATCGTGGATCTCCTGGCCGGAGGCGAGGATGCGGCCGTTCATGGCGCGCACGAAATCGAACGGCTCCAGCACGCCTCGCTCCACGCCGAGCCCCACGAGGAGGTGGTCCATCACCGAGAATCCCGGGTACGGCTTGCCGACGCACCGCCAGGCATCGACCGTCGTCCACACCCCGAGGCTGAGGGCGAGGGCCAGCACTGTCCACCACAGCGACTTCTCGCGCAACAGAGTGTCCCCTCCCTACGCGGGTGTGCTGACGGTCTTGCTGATGGCGCGGCTGAAGGTGCAGTTGGGTACAACGCACGAGTGCTTGCCCGAGCCACCGGCGACCATGACGTAGACATCCTCGGGCGCGGGCACCATGGGCAGCAGCGCCTGCTCGTCGGTGACCTTCTGCATCCAGAGCGGCCAGTCGTGCATGCCCCACATGCCGCCGAGCTTGAGCCTCGCCAACGGCAGGCGCGCGTGCTCGAAGACGAAACGCTGGACGTCCGCGGCCGAGAAGCCGTCGGCCGCGATGGTCTGCGCGTGCTCGGGGCCCAGCACGACCAGGAGCTGACTCTGGGCCATGTACCAGCCGACATTGGAGCCGAGCGTGGCCGCGACATCCGACACGTTGTTGAGGATGCCGGCCGCGGTGGTCGAGACGTGGTCGTTGACGTTGTGCGGGGCTTCGCCGCCGAAGACGGTCACCACGCTCTGCCTGGCCGCGAAGCCCAGCCGGACGGACAGCGGCGGCCACGGCGTGATGTCTTCCCGCTCGGCAATGGCATACGAGAACTTCGCTGGACTGCCCTGGGTGGCCATGTCGTGGCGGCCGGGCCAGCCGCCGCCCACGTTCATGAGAATGAGCCGGACGGCACGGCCGATGGTCGCGTTGGCACGGAAGCCGGGGCCGAAGAGCCCGGCGCCCGCGTGCATGCCAACCGCGCGCGCAGCGGGGCCGCTGACGATGACGAGCGGCGCGACGGGATGCGTGGTCGCCTGGACGCCGTAGAGGTTGAAGGCGGGCTCGAGGACGGCGGTGACCGCGGCGAGAATGACCGGGAAGCAGGCGGGCTCGCAGCCGGCCATGACGGCGTTGACGGCGAGCTTCTCGACGCTCGCCTCACGCCAGAGCGGCGGCATGAGGCCGAGCACGCGGGCGGGCTCCTCGCCACCGGCGGCGACCATCGCCCGTACCCGGTCCGGCGTGGGCGGCACGATGGGGAGCCCGTCGCACCAGTCGCGCTTGACGAACTCCGCGAAGACATCTTCCTCGGGCAACTGGAGCTCACGAACGGCGGAAACGGGGTCGGACACGGCGTCCTCCTGGCGCCGCCGCGCGAACACCAGCGCATCGGTGGGTCGATCCAGCTGCAGGGCCGCGGTGCTGGCGCCCAGCGCCGACACGGCGTGGGCGGGATCGAGTGCCAGCGCCCGCTCGAATTGGGCGAGGGCCTCGGCGGGGGCGCCGCGCCGAAGGCATCCGACTCCGACCCAGTACCGGTTGTCCGCGCGTTCGAGCTCCCACGCGCTCTCGGGCGTGACGTCCGGGAGCGGCGCCCGGCGGAACCAGCCGACGAGGACGCGGTTCTGCATCGACGTGTTCGTGTAGAGGGAGCGCGGCGCGCTGAACTCGAGCGGCAGCCGATCATCGCTGTTGAGCGCGCTGCCCGTGCCGAGACGGGCCGCGTCGTCCTCTCGAAGGGCAAAGTACCCCAGCAGTCCCGCCCAGCCGCCCAGCCCCAGCCTCTCGAAATCCGCCCGAACGCGGGGCTCGGCCTCCCATCGCGCGCGGAGATTTTCCAGGTCGAGCGGCGCGGGTCCGGCGCGGCCCAGCAGGAGGAAGTCGCCCGCCGTGGGCTCCCAGATGCTCGTGGCGGGGAAGGCCGAGCGGAACGTGGCGACCACCATCTTGAGGTCGTCGGGCGCGAGATTGTAACTCTGTATCCACTGCAGCATCACTCCACCCGGATGCAGGCGGTGCCTCGCCAGCGCGAAGAACTCGGCGGAGAACAGCCCGGCCATGCCCTGGATCCACGGGTTGGAGGGCTCGGAGATGATGACGTCGTAGCGCGGGCCAGGCGACAGGAGAAAGCTCCGCCCATCACCGATCGCGATCCGGACGCGAGGATCCCCGAGCATGCCGCCCTGCTCGCCGGCGAAGAAGCGCGACGCCTCGACCACCGCCGGCTCGATCTCGAGCACGTCCACGCGCTCGACGGGATGGCGCGCGACGGCGGCCGCCGTCACCCCGCTGCCCAGGCCCAGCACGAAGACCGTACGGGGCGCCGGGTGCACGAGCAGCGGCAGGTGTCCCGACAGAATCTGCGTCGGCATGTCCACCACCGTCCCGGCGTCGATCTTGCCGTTGATGCGGAGAAGCGTGTGTGGCCCCGGGCGGGTGACGGCGACCGTGCCGCTCCGGCCGTCACGATAGAAGAGGACGGCTTCCTCGGCCACGATCTGCCGGAGGTTGCGTCCCTGCCCCGACGCGAGATAGTTCTTGGCGTAGATCGCGGGGCCGCTCGACATCACGCGCGCGTCCCAGGCCGGGGCGAAGGCGACGCCCGCCGCGGCCGCGAGCGAGACGGCGGCCGGCACGAGGCGGCCCGCGCCCCGCCCCGACCCCGCCAGGAGCGCGGCGGCAACGAGGAGGCTCACGACGATGGCGGACTTGAGCGCGGCATGCACCCCCCAGCCGGGAATCAGCACGAGACCGCCCAGGACGACGCCCACGACGGCCCCGACGGTGTTCGCGGCGTAGAGCCGTCCGACCTGCCGCCCGATTCCCCCGCCGTCCACCGTCACCGCTGTGAGCGCGCACGGAAAGGACGCGCCGATGCAGAGCGTGGCGGGCAGGAGCGCCGCCGCGCTCAACAGGAGCTGGAGGAGCGCGACCCAGCCCGGCGCCACCGACCATCCGAGGCCCGCGAGCAAAAGATCCGGCAAGCGCTCGAAGCCCAGCAGCGCGAGGGCCGCGAACGCTCCGACGCCCAGCTCGATCGCGCCGAGGGCCGCGGGGCCTGCCGTGCGCGCGCCCCACCGCCAGGCGTAGACCGCGCTGCCGGCGGCGATGCCGATCAGCACGACCACGAGCACGGCCGTGAACGCATAGGTCGAGCTGCCGATGACGAGCGAGAGCGCCCGCGTCCACGCGATCTCGAAGACCATGGCCGCGGCGCCCGAGACCGCCATGGCGGCCGGAATCAACCACGCACGGCGCCTGGCATCCTCTGACTCCGGAGCGGCCGGGGCCGCGACGGGCGCAGGCGGCGCGCTGCGGGCGGCCATCATGAGGAGTACGGCGGCGGCCAGGTTGGCGCCCGCTGCGATCCAGGCCGTCCCGCGGTTACCCGCGGCGGGGAGCAGCCAGTAGCCGGCGGCAAGCGCGCCCACCACCGCACCGCAGGTGTTCAGCGCGTAGAGGGCGCCGGCGATCCGGGCGGCCGCGGTGTGTCCGCTGGCCGCGGCCTGGCTCAGCAGCGGCAGCGTGCCGCCCATGAGCACCGTAGGCGGCAACAGCAGCGCGCACGCGAGCCCCGTCTGAATCAAGCTCCAGCCGCCGTACGTGAAGCCGAGGGCCTCGCGAAGGGGCAGCGACGCCAGGGGCAAGGCGGCGACCGCATAGGGGAGGAGCGCCGCGTAGGCGGCAATGCCGCCCTCCAGCAAGGCGCAGGCAGCGAGCGGTCTCCGGAGCCGGCCCGCGAGGCGACCGAAAAGAGCCGCGCCGATGGCGAGCCCGGCCATGAAAGCCGCCAAGACCGCGGCGAGCGCGTCCACCGCGTGCCCGACGACCAGGCCCAGCATGCGGAGCCAGACGACTTCGTAGACGAGGGCGGCGGCGCCCGAGAGGACGGCCGCGGCCACTACCAGGCGGAGGGCGGCGGCCGGCATCTACTCGCCGGCCCTCACCGGGGCGGGCGTCTCACGTCGAGCCGAGGAGGCTCGCCAGCTGCTCCACCGCCTGTAGCGCGCGCCGGCTCACGGCTTCGGGCTTCTCGCCGCCGAGCGGGTGCTGGATCACGAGGAGCGGCAGCCCTGTCGCACCGAGCGCCGCCATCTCACTCACGGCGAGGTTCTGGAACACCGTTGTCCCGATGAGTCCGGAGGGCGTCCCGAGCCTGGCCACTTCCAGCGAGTCGTGGAGACTCCACGACGTGCAGGAGCCTCAGTCTCCCGAGCCCGCGAAGACGAGGTCGCAGTCCTTGG
>WNGJ01033798.1_pt1 | contig 13673 bp, 24 predicted proteins | sample 5400611 | NCBI WGS metagenome assembly WNGJ01 (sample SAMN13153375, study PRJNA577476) | soil metagenome | isolation source: 40 cm soil or saprolite under Garry oak tree replicate 1 | place: USA:California | collected 2016-06-15 | reverse complement strand
AAGACCATCGACTCCGAGTCGCGTCACATAGCGCCTGATGCAATCCGCTTCAAAGCCTGTGACGAGAACCACGTCCTTCAGGCCGCACCATTCGATCCGGTACAGCATGTGTTCGAGAATTGGCGCTCCTTCAATCGGTATCAAACATTTCGGAATATGGTCGGTCAGAGGTCTTAGCCGCTGGCCCCGTCCAGCCGCAAGAATGATCGCTTTCATGAAACCCCCATGCGTGCGTCGTCAATCGCCTTCATCTAACTTGTGATGAAGTTTCGAGCGGAAGGATTCAGAAAAGTGGTCGAGCGGCGTACATCAACTGTCGAATGTGGCCCGACACTCCGCGACACCGGCCGGAAGCGACAGGTCTAAATTGAACACAATGGGGTACAGAAGTCCTGGAACTCGTGTTGCACTTTGCAGGGATGGTAGTCGAACGATGTGCTTAGTTTGAAGATTCAAGGGGGAATTCAATGTTTAGTCGAAATCGACGAATTTTTGGCATTAGCGTTGTCGCTCTGGGAATCATGGCCGCCTCAGGATGCGCAACCCGGAAGTATGTAAGACAGCAAACACAATCGCTTCAACCGGCCATACAGGAAGCCAGCAATGCTTCGAAGGAAAACGCGGAGAGAATTGATTCCGTCGATAAACGCGCCCAGCAAGGCATAACTGCGGCTGGCGCCGCGGCCGGCGCTGCCGCCGAAAAAGCGGTACAGGCACAGCTGGATGCCATAATTGCTGAAGTTACCGCCCAAACAGCCGATCGTAAGGCCGAGGCCGCCGGCCAGGAGGTTCAGAAGGCCGACAACAGAATAGAGACGCTCGAGACTCGAATTGCGAATATCAACGACAACTACACTGTTAGCGAACTGCAAACCGTAACATTCAAGCTCAATTCTGCGGCGCTTTCCGATCAGGCCAAAAACGTACTGGATTCCATCGCCGCCGGCCTTGGTGGAGATCGCATAGGATACATGCTTGAATTGCAGGGCTTCACGGACAACACCGGTTCCGAGCAATACAATATCGATCTGAGCAAGCGCCGCACCGAGAGCGTTGAACGATATCTCGTCAGCAAAAACGTTCCGCAATTCAGGATTTCAGTCGTGGCCCTCGGCGAAGAGAGTCCGGTTGCCGACAATAAGACGACAGCGGGCCGTGATCGGAACCGTCGGGTCGAAGTAAAAGTTCTCACCGCTCCAGCTTTTCGCCAAGCCAACTAGAACTCGAGTCCCTCTCCTTCCTGGAGAGGGACCAAAGAAAAGTGCGGCGCTTAGAGCAAGGGGCCACCGCTGCTGATGATGCCCGTGGTCATTCGGCCTCCCTACTCTCGCGCTTGAATATGTGCTTCCACCATCCACAACCATTTGTCCACGCCACGCGAGATCTCGGTGAAGATATCGGCGGTATCCGCATCATTAAGCTCATTGCTGGCGTCAATCGCGCGACGGGCAAGCTTGCCGAACGAGGCGAGCGCGGAGGCAAGAGCCTGAACATGATCTCTAGCGCTCGGACTGGATACGCTATATTCAGCCAGGCTTGAACGCTTCACGATCATCCGTGCCGTTCCGTCCGCATTGCCGCCGAGTTGAACAGCGCGTTCAGCGATGAGGTCCACGTAGTCCTCGACGTCTTCATTGACCTTGTCGAACAGTTGGTGGAGCGCGATGAAATGGGGGCCCTTCACGTTCCAATGCGCGTACTTGCATTGTGTCTGCAAATCGATGGCATCAGCGAGTCGTCCGTTGCACAGTTCGATGATTTTGACGCGGGTTGCTTCTGGTAGATCGTTCTTAGTCTGATGCATGTGTACCTCCGTTTGTGCTCACAACTTATATATAACCCAGGTCGTGACGTAACTCACATCACGGTTTTCGGCAAAACCGACACTCCGTAGCGTTCTAATTTTTCGCCAAGATTCGGGAGCCAGGTCTGGCGTTGAGCAATCGATCGCAAACGACAATCGAAGGTGTGCTTGCCGGAAAATCCGTTGATTCAGTAATCATGTTGCCTGTTGGATCACGATGCTGCACGATCCATATCCCGCGGCTCCAATCGATCGATGCCATCAACTTGGTCGTCATAACGTGTCCTTTCTTCTGCTGATAGAGGTGCCAAAACCAGTACGAGCCACCCGCGCGCATTTCTCAAACTCGTTGTCGCAGCCCGACGCCGCGCCGAGTTCGAAGTCATTTGATGAAATGCGCAGAACGAGATAGGTTTGACCGTTGTGCAGACTGGCACCACATCGGTTGATCAGCCCGCACTGCCGGTTATAACCATCGCATTCAGCTCGCATCGTCTTCATAAGGCCTCCCGCGTCTTTTAGAGCAATGGAGGGTCCAGAGCGGCATTTAATAACTGTTGGCGCCAGTTTTCCGATGCGTGGAAGAAGGCGCGCACGAAAGCATCTGAAAAGTCCATACGCCGGGCTGCCGACCTCTTCTATCGACTGAATGTTTTTCCGATTGATGTGCCGCCTCTCCGTCAACGGAAACAGGATATTCCGATGCTGGTCGAGTACTTCGTGAAGTGCTATGCAGACAAAGCCAGGAAACCAATTAGCAAGATCGACAAAAATACGTTGAAGCTGTGTCAGTCCTATCATTGGCCCGGCAATATTCGTGAGTTACAGAATATTGTTGAGCGATCGGTGATCCTTTCGAACGGTGGCACGTTCCGTGTAGAGCAGGCGTGGCTTTCGAGTCAGGCCGGTCGCCGTCCGGAGCCAGGCGATCTGACGAAGACCCCAGTCGTTCGTGAAAGCGGCAATAGGCCATTGGTCCGGCACGAGGGTTGGCGGCGGGACGTCTCCGCGCCCGGCCTCAATGAGCAGAACGGACGCACTCTCGCTCAGCCGATTGGCCAGGACGCATCCGGCCGAACCGGAGCCGACGACGATGAGGTCATATTCAGCGAGCATCGGTTCCTCCGTCTCAGAGAGAGAGAGAAGCCTGGATGTTAGAAAGCACACCAAGCTGAGCGAGAACGACAGTGGCGGATGGGTAGCAATCGAATGACTCGATCTTGCCGTTCTTCATCCGAAACACATCACAACACGGCGCATTCACCCGCTTGCCAGTCGGAGCTATGACTCCCATGGGCAGGCGCAGCGGCCCGGTGTGTGTCCCTTGAAGGGCCAACTCCACGATGACCACGTCGCCCGTCACAAAGAAGCGAAACAGTTCGCGGTGGGTGTCGGGAAACGCCGCGGCAAAAACGACGCCCGGAGTCATAATGTCCGGCCCCCTGTACGTGACTCCCACCGACTCGTCGGTGAAGGTGCCGTCCTCCGTGAAGCAGGCGGCGGCCGCCGGGAAGTCCTGGATCTCGGCAAGGTGGTAGAAGCGGCGAATGGCTTGTTCGTTCGTCATATAGTCTCCTTCTTGACTCAATCGGCTTGCGCTGATGAGTATTCATAGGCTCGGGAACGGGCGGCGCTGAGTCAGCGCACCAGGTGCTCGCGGCTGGCGTGAATGTTCGCGACCTCGTCGTTCACGTAGGAGGCGTTCTTCGACGGGTCTGTAAACGTTACGGTGAACGAATAATTCGTGTCTGTTCGCGGGTATTGCAACGTCGCTGTTGTTCGGATCGAGAAGCGTTGGGCGTCTCGCGCGTTCGTCATGTCAGTTCTCCTTCGTCTGTCGACCGTTCGTGCCCGTCCCGTTTGCATGCACGCGACCAAAGTCACGAGCCGCACCTCGCAGGCCGTTGCCGCGAGACGTGACGGCATTCGCGACAACCGCGCTGCCGTTTTCGCGAGCACAGACAAATAGCCGCCATCTGCTCGTGTCGAGCACCTCGATTGCTGTGAGTCCCGAGGAGGTCACACCATGCTTCCGTACAAACTGAGCGCTTCGAGCCTCGATGCGCTGAGCCTGGGCGACGAGCCCATTCCGTCTTCCCGCAAAGATTGCGGCCGACCGTCGCTGTAGTCGATAAGCAGGAGCGCCAATCGACTGCATCCCGCATGGCACGTGACTTGTTCTCTGGCATCAGACTGCTCCTTGTCTCTTGATGGTTACGACCACGCGCAATCGTGGGCCCAAGTGATCTGACTGAAAACAGGGCACAAGAATGAAACGTGAGTGACGTAATCTGGGGAAATGCCAGATTTTGGGCGGTTCAGGTGCGCGGCTTGACGCCTTATCGAACTGATCAAAAGGAAATCATCGAAGCGGCATTGGCGGAAGCCAACGGAAAAGTTGCTGGGCCAAATGGGGCGGGATCTGAAAGACGTAAGCCTGGTCGATCGCGAGGTAGTGCGATTTCTGGCGCGCAGCGAAGCGGACGGCGTGACGCTCGAAAACTGCGCTCCATATATTCGCGAATGGATGGAGAGAGAAAACGATTGAGGCACATACGATGAAGCACACATACAAAGCGATGGAAGTTTCGACGCCGGACAATCTTCATCTGCTGGAACGGAACGACCCATTCTTGAGCCTGGAGCGGGTTAGGTTCGGATTCGGGTGGAAGCATGCGGAGTCTGTCACAGCGATGCGGCCACGGTTATGGGCACGTACCCGGGTCTGGTTCTTCCACGCGTTCCTGGGCATGAAGTAGGAACGGGAACAACGACACGATGATCCCTACAGTCAATTCGTTCACTCTCAAAGCGAGCCCAATAAGTTGGAACACGTCAAGAGGTACGTTCGAAATTTGGCTTTATGGCTTGACCCGGATGGCTAAGAGGGAAAAGCTTGCCGCTCGTCTCGACCAAGTGCGCTTCGCCGCCGCACTCGGATTCGTGTTCGGCCGCTAGTTTCACTCCGCCGGTGGTTAATGCAAACTGAAGACAGAGGATTGACCAAAATTGCGAAACCTGCCGCAACGCCGCTCAGCCACGGCTCTCCGGAGAGCTAAGGCAGGCGAGAGCACTCGCACGGTCGTGATCGCATTCCTTGCCAACATCGTTATCGCGGTTGCGAAGTTGTTCGCAGGCCTCGCTTCCAGATCCACGGGTATGCTTGCCGAGGCTGCACACTCAGCGGCGGATTCAGTCAACGAAGTGTTTCTCGCCGTCGGGCTACACCGTGAGCGCGCACCTGCAGATGAGACGCACCCCAGCGGCCATGGGCGCGAGCGATTCCTTTGGGCTTTCATGGCGGCTATCTCGTCGTTTCTTATTGGCGGTTGCCTGTCCATCGCCTTGGCCGTCGCACAGTTCAAGGAACGACACGCTGTGTCTGGCGGCCCTGCGGCGTGGATCGTTCTCGCGATCTCGTTCGCTGCGGACGGAGTGTCCTGGCTGCAGAGCATGCGGCAAGCACGCCGGCAAGCGAAAGAATATGAAATGAGCGTGTGGAGTTACATCCTCCATTCCAGTGACCCCCTTGTGCGTGCCATCGTCGTCGAAGATAGCGCTGCGCTGATTGGCTTGTGCCTGGCCTCCGGCGGTCTTTTCCTAAGCAACGTTCTCGGGACGAGCGTGCCGGACTCTCTTGCGTCCCTATTCATTGGACTGCTGCTCGCAATCACGGCGTTCGGGCTGGCATGGCCGCTCGCGGACTTTCTGGTGGGGCGGTCTCTTCCCGCTCCGCTATTGGAAAAGTTGTACACGATCATCAAGGAAGATGCAGCGATCGAAGAAGTCTTGTCGCTCCGTGCGACATACTCAGGCCCTGAAGAGGTGATCGTCGTATCGAAAGTCCGTCCATTGCCGAACTTGACTATTGAGCAACTCACACGGGCGATGGACGACCTCGATCACACGATACGTCATGCGCTGCCAATCGTTGCGGATATCTTCATCGACGTCACCGCGTACCGTGTCCAAGACAATTCTGGTTCGCCGTTGTGAAGACAGCAGTTGCTTCGAACCTCGTTCGCTTCCGTGTGAACTCCCGATGCGATGGAAGGCGAGCGAGGAGGCAGCAATCGGCGTCTTGGCGTTGCATTGCCGGAGTCGGTTTTCCAAAGCTATAATGGCGCCCATCTAACGCGTTTACTGTGGCGAGTTTGCATGTCAAGGCAGCCAGACTCGTCGTTTTGAGAATAACTGCCTGAGGCTTGGCCGCGGCGATACTGAAACCGAGGTCATCCGTCGTCGGCCATTGAACCGGATCGTCCCGTTGGATCAAACTAGGCTGTGGCGACTTCCCGATATCGGAAGCAGTCGACGAGGTGATCGTTCACCATTCCGACTGCCTGCATATGTGCGTATATAACAGTGGAACCCACGAAGCTGAATCCGCGGTGTTTCAGGTCCTTGCTAAACGCATCGGATTCGGTAGAGGTAGCGGGAATCTGTTTCATAACTTTCCAGCGGTTCACTTTGGGTTGTCCGCCGACAAAACGCCACGAATATGCATCAAAACTTCCGAACTCCTCCTGAATTGCGAGAAACGCCCGCGCGTTGCGGAGGGCCGCCTCGATTTTTTGTCTGTTTCGAATGATCCCTGGATCCAGCAGCAGCTTCTGAACGCGTTTCCCAGTATATCGCGCCACTTTGTTGGGATCGAACGCGCTGAAAGCGCGGCGATAGCCTTCACGCTTGTTCAGGACGATCGACCAGCTCAGTCCGGCTTGCGCCCCTTCCAGAACAAGGAACTCGAAATGTTTGACGTCATCGTGGACCGGCACGCCCCATTCCCGATCGTGATATTCGAGCATCAGGGGATTGTTTTCTCCGACCCACCCGCATCTTTTCTTGACCTCGCTCATACTTGAGCGAAGCCTCCATCAACGAACAATTCTGTCCCGGTGATGTAGCTGCTGTCGTCGGACGCGAGAAACACCACGGCCCGAGCGATTTCTTTAGGTTTCGCAAGCCGTCCGAGTGGCACCGATGCGTTAATCGTCTTTAACCGTTGCTCTCCGACCTCCGAAGAACCTAACAGTTCCCTCAAGCCCTCCGTGTCTGTGGAACCATGACTCACGACGTTCACACGGATCTGCCGGTCCTTCAAGTCCGTCGTCCAAGTTCGCGCAAACGAGCGCACAGCCGCCTTTGTGGCGCTGTAGACACTGTTTGCGGGCAGACCTTTGCTGGCGACGATCGACGCGTTCAGAATGATTGATCCGCCTTTGTTCTTCACTGATCTGACCCAGCAATGCGTATTTTGCAACGCCCGCATTCGCGAAGACGACATCGAGTTTTCCTTTTTCGCTTTTGATTTGCGAGAACAGGCGGTCGAGATCCTCAGAGTAGGAAACATCCGCTCGACGTCGGAAAGGTCCGCCCCATTCGCAATCATTTCCAACGTCCGCTTTTCGGCGGCGTGTAACGTCGCAGTCCGCTTTGCGCGATCATCCAACTGGCTCATCTTTCGATACGGACTTAGATTCTCGCATGGGAATGAAGCGTATCCAACCGTCGGACGATTTTGACGCCCAAGAAAAGCTGTATTTGGAACAGGAAATCCGTGGAGACATGGATTTCGAGCAGATCGTGGGGAACTGCAGTAATTGCCGCTCTAACCTTTTGGCACATGTCTTGCGCAGTCAGAGGGCCGAGGGCTGATACGCATGTTGAGAATCTCTATTGTCGAAAGTCCGCGCCGCTGCCGACTGGTCGTGGAGGTAAGCTGATCCCACCCTGGACCGCCGAACTCGCGACCGCGGGCGAAAAAGCCAGAGCGGATCTCCATGGGCGCGAACTTATCGTGGACCTCCGCAGCCTAACCGCCATCGGGGCGCAGGGAGAAAGCGTGCTCCTGCAGTTAATGAGCGAAAGGGTCAAGCTCCGCTGTGGCGTGTTTACAAAGGAGGTCTTGAGAAGACTCGCGTCAACGTCCCGTTGACAGTTTTGACAGCTTGGCAAGTGCTTTCGCATTCCCACCTTCAATATCAATCGTTTACTCGAAGTTAAGAGCTGGCACCCGCGTTGCATTCGGACTTATCGATCGAGTGCTTTTCAGAACGACATATTGAAGGAAACTACTGTGACGAATCAAAGCAAGCCGTACGAGCCCATGACCGCAGACAATGCCGCTCTGATCCTCGTCGACCATCAGATCGGCTTGATGACTGGAGTGCGTGATTATGAGACTGGCGAACTTAAGCGTAACGTTGTCGCTCTCGCTAAAGCCGCGAAGGTCCTGGGGGTCCCGACAATTGTCACCACCACGGCGCGTGACAGCATGTGGGGGCCGACTTTTCCGGAACTAGTCGAAGTCGTCGGCCCGGAGCGCATTATCGACCGCATGTCCGTCAACGCTTGGGACGATCCGAAGGTTGCAGCTGCCATCGAGGCAACCCGGCGCAAAAAACTCATCTTTGCGGGTGTTTCGCTGGAAGTCTGTGCCGGCTTTCCTGCAATTACGGCCATCGGCAAGGGATATGACGCCTATGTTGCTGTCGATGCCTCCGGCACGTTCAGCCAGACGAAGCGTGAAGTGGGCCTGCTCCGGATGCAGCAGGCCGGGGTGATCCTCTCCGACTACAGCACGCTAATGATCGAGATCCTCAAGGACAACGCCAGCCCGTTGGCCGCCGGTGTCTACGGGGCTCTCGATATGGCCTGGGCAAAGCTCGTCGGCCAGTTAGCGAAGGCATACGGCAAGTAAGTGTCATCGAGGCGTCTTAGGCCCTTACGCTCTCTGATCGCACTGTTGTTTGGTGCTGTCAGAGCCGTTGCAGCAGATTCATCGGTTGTCCAGGAAAGAGACCTCGTTCTCTTCGTCCAATAGAGCGTCGGATATTGTGATTATCATCCCACGGTTCTATCGTTGGTGAATCTAAACCGGGATTTACATCGTGCTTTCCGCTTGTTTCTCTCGAAGTGCCTTTAACGCTCCGCCCCAGGCAATGACTTGGTCGAGCATGACGTGAACGTGTTTTGCACCGATCAGGGCAGTCAGTTTTTCATTGTGTGCTGTGGTGCCCATAACTCTGTCTCCTGTCGGTTAAGATCCGTTTCCGAGTTGTCGGCGCAACTCACAGTCGTCCCTCGTTCTGCAACCGTTGTTGGATCTCATCGATCCGCCGTTCGCCCGCACGCAGTGTGGCAGCGCTGGTGTGCACCGAGTATTGTCCGAGCACGAGGTCGTGAGAGTGCGCTGCAGCTGAACCGAGAACAAAATCCGCATCGGCCTTCGCGTAGATATTGATGGGATTGTTCGACGGTTCAAAGATCGCAAGTTCACCGGCTTCCACCGTGTCAGGTACAAGGAGTTGGCCGGCGCTCAACGCAAGCCAACAAACCGTATGGTTGATGTCTGGTTGGTAGCGCCAGGACTCCCCGGCTCGCAATCGCACGGCCAGGTAGTTCAGCGAGCCCGGAGCCTTTAACGAGCTTGTTGCCTCACCGTGGTGGCCGATCAAAATACGTGCCGGACCGTCGCGCGCTACGCCATCAGGCGACAGGTAGATGTTTTCCACGGGTCCGAGTTCTTCGTCCGGCGGCAACGCGAGCCAGAGCTGGAACCCTCTGGTATGGCCCGTGTCGCCGGGTCCGCCACCGTGCCACGCTCCGTGAGCCGCCTTGAACCATTCGACGCCGCCTTCCCGCAAGATACCCCTCGTTCCGTTCGAATCTTCGTAACGGACGCTTCCTTCGAAAAGGTATGTCACTGTCGCAATCCCGGAGTGGGGATGCAGGCCGATCCCGGGACAAGATACCCCTCGTTCCGTTCGAATCTTCGTAACGGACGCTTCCTTCGAAAAGGTATGTCACTGTCGCAATCCCGGAGTGGGGATGCAGGCCGATCCCGGGAACGAGATCTCATCCATCTCGAAGAGATCCAGGAACACGAACGGTTTTAGTAACTCACCAAGATCGCCGGGACTCATCAACCGCGTGATCGGTCCGTGCCGCCTTCCCCGGGTCCGGCCAATGATTCTTGGCGGGCGTGTAGAGATGTCTGCGCGCCGTTCCGACGGGTGAGTTTCATTGATGTTAGCGGTAGCCATGAGCGTCTCCCTCCTTATTGGTTTCCTCTTCCATTTTTCTCGCTGATTGATGCGAGCCATCGGTACCAGGTGACAGTTCCCACCATCACAAAGAGAACAATGGCCGGCACGGGGCTTCCGCCGAGGACGAACAGGTGCGTTGCAATCGCACCAACCATCGTCATCACGAGTAGCACGCCACCAAGCACCACTGTCGTAGGGATCAACAAAAGAATCGCGCCGGTCACTTCCAGGCCTCCGGTTAAGTATCGGAACCATTGGCCGAGGCCGATCTTGTCGAACATTTCCACCATTGGCGCCACACCAGCCAACTTCGATCCACCGGCCAGGAAAAACGTTGCTGCAGCCAGAATTTGCAAAATCCAAAGAACGATGTTCAAACCGTTAGTTGGCCGCGTAACTTCGCCTAAAGCCACGCTTACATTGGTCGCCATATCTCATTCCTCCTTTCGATCTGTCCTACTACTTACTTTAAGTAACTGGTTGTTTTTGTAAAGTAGGCACTATAAAGTAAGTAGGTGAGGAGATGATTACATGCGCCGCTCGCAGGAACTTCCGCCCCGTTGCCCAAAACCGACCCACGAACTGCTCCAGCTTCTGACCCGGCCCTGGACGATGCACATCCTATGGGTTTTAAGCACTTCCGGACCGACGCGATTCGGAGCGCTGCGCCGTCAAATCGACGGAATTTCATCGCGTCTGTTGACGGAGAGATTACGAGACCTGGAAGAAAAGGGTTTTATCTACCGCCACTACGAGCCGACGATCCCACCTGCCGTGACTTATGGACTGACCAAGCGCATGCAGGAAATTAGTGGCGCTCTTGATAAGCTGGACGAACTTGCCCATAAATGGCAGGAGGAAGACGCCAAAGCCGCTCGAAAGCGCAAGGCACAGGCTGTATGATTGCGTCGACCAACCCGCGGCTTTTGTTATGATAGACGCACGAACGTCAACGACGCTCCAGGATCGGTAGTGTCCTAATTTCTGTCCACGCGCACACTCTATCCAGGGAAGCGGTGCTCGACGCGCTCAAGATGATCCTCCTCGACGCCCCTCGTGGATTACCGCGAGTGTCATGCAGGACAGAACGCGGCGGCCTTCAATCAGGACAGTACACGCTCCGCATTCGCCGCGATCGCATGCTTTCTTTGGGCCAGTCAAGCGCAATGCATCACGTAACGCATCCAGCAGTGTCATCCGCGGCTCGACTGTTATCGCTCGAACCGACCCGTTGACTGTCATGCTTACATTCATGTTTTTCATATGGCCTCCAGTGCGCCGATTGGCTATCGTGGCGTCCGCAAACTTCAAATAGCAGTGCGCCCTCCATCAACGGCAAGCTTTGCCCCGTGAATGAAACTGGAACGATCCGTGGCCAAGAAGACAATGGCTTCGGCAATCTCGTCCGCTGTAGCCGGACGGTGCGCCGGAGCTTGGGCGGCCATTTGCGCGAGGGCCTCGCCCATTCCCTCTGTGCCTTCGGTGCGCGTAGGCCCAGGGCTGACGGCATTGACGCGGACACCGCTCGGCCCATATTCAGCGGCCCACGCTTTGGTCAACAGGTTCAGGGCGGCCTTGCTCGACCCATAGAGGCTCATGCCGGACACCCCGTAATCAGCGACCATCGTGGATACATTGACTATCGCCCCTTTGCCTCTCTTCGCCATTAGAGGAGCCAGTTCCGCGACGAGGAAGTACGGCGCCTTGACGTTGAGCGAGTAAACCTTCTCAAACAGTTCTTCCGTTGTTTCATGGGTCGGCTCGAACGGGAAGATCCCCGCATTGTTGATGAGAATATCGATATGGCCGTTTCCGAGTTCGACCGCTCTTCTCGCCACTTCGCGCGCCCTCGACGCATCTCGAAGGTCAGACGAAATGAAATCCGCGTGGCCTCCTGCTGTGCGGATTTCTGCAACCGTCTTCTCGCCACGCTCCACGTGCCACGCTCCACGTTGCGCCCTACGACTAAAACATGCATGCCAAGCCGGGCTAGTTTATCGGCTGCCGCCCGGCCAATACCGCTCGTTCCTCCTGTAATGAGCGCTGTCGACGAATTGGTATTCATTGATTCCCCTTTTCAGTTTTATTGGCGCTCCTCAATGGACGCTTCATTGTCTCTGCCCTCTTCTTCCTTTCTGATGGCATAAGGGCAATGTCCGTGCCAACTCTGAGTTTCTAGTAACCGATTGATATCGAAGTGCTGAGGCCGAACGCACTCATCAAGAACGGAGTCAAGTGTCAAAGCCGTTAATCAGACGTTGACAGTCGGCGGCGGAGGCCGCTTATAACCTCTTTCATAAACACGCCGCAGCGAAGCTTGACCTTTTCCCTCATTAACTGCAGCAGCACGTTCTCTCCCTCGGGGCCGACAGCAGTCAGGCTCCTCAGATCGACGATAAGATCGCGGCCATTGAGGTCTGCTTTAGCTTTTTCCCACGCTCTCGCAAGCTCAGCGGCCCAAGGTTCGATGAGCTTACCCTCGACAACCAACTGGCGGCGGCGCGGGCTCTCGACAACGGAGATCTTCAACATGCGCACACGTCCTCGTCCGTTCGACGGCGCAAGGCATGTGCCAAAACGTTTGAGTTGTAACTACTTGAATTTTCCGTGTGAGAGCGAGATCAGTCGAGGAAACTTGGAAGTGTCAACGCCGGTCTGACAGTTTGGATCAAGCAGGATGTCAAGCGTAGTCTCGGGGATCAATACCAAATTTTTTCATCCGTGCCAGCAGGGTCGTTCGATTGATACCCAGGCGCGCGGCAGCTCCGTCAGCGCCACCCACACGGCCCTTCGTTTCGGTGAGTGCACGCACAATGGCGTCGCGCTGTTTCCTACCTTGCTTGTCAGCGATAACAATGTCTCCATGTAGGGCCTTGATCGTTTCTTTTACGATGTGAGCAATATCCTCGTGATTTGCCTCGGGCTTAGGTTCGTCGATCCTCACCTTGCGGAGTTCCGTGAGGGGCGCCTCCAGCGACCTGCCGCGCGTCAGGATTACAGCACGTTCAATGAAATTTTCGAGTTCGCGAACGTTGCCGGGCCATTCCCAGGCCGTCAATGCCTTCATTACAGTGGTAGGAATGGCATCGACTCTCTTCTGCATCTGTTTCGCGAATGTTTGAACGAAGTAACTCGCGAGCAGAGGAATATCTTCCTTGCGTTCCCGCAAGGGCGGAATGCGGATTGGAAACACGTTCAGCCGGTAATAGAGATCGCTTCGAAATTCCCGAGCGGCAATCATCTGTTCAAGATCGCGGTTCGTGGCGGCTATGAGGCGAATGTTAACTTTGCGAGTAAACGTGCTTCCCAGGCGTTCGAACTCCCGCTCCTGCAGTGCCCGCAGCAGCTTGGGCTGGATTTCAATCGGAATGTCTCCAACTTCATCCAGAAACAGCGTGCCCTGATCGGCTAATTCCAGTCGGCCGATCTTCTGGGTGATCGCGCCCGTGAACGCTCCCTTTTCATGACCAAACAGTTCGCTCTCGAGGAGACCGGTTGGAATCGCCGCACAGTTTAACTTCACAACAGTCCGAGCCTTACGACGTCTCCGATCATGAATCGCACGGGCTATTAACTCCTTGCCCGTTCCTGTTTCACCGAGCAGTAAAACCGTTGAATCGCTCGAGGCAACAGTTTCGACAAGTTGTAGGACGTGCTTGAGCGCTGGACTGTGCCCCACGATCTGGTCGAAATCCATACCGCCACGGATTTCCTCTTCGAGATATAGCTTCTCTTGCGCCAGCTTCTCTTTGAGTTCGGAAACCTCGTGGAATGCGAGGGAGTTTTCGATCGCTATGGCTATCTGGCCGGACGCCTCG
>WNGJ01021709.1_pt1 | contig 13674 bp, 14 predicted proteins | sample 5400611 | NCBI WGS metagenome assembly WNGJ01 (sample SAMN13153375, study PRJNA577476) | soil metagenome | isolation source: 40 cm soil or saprolite under Garry oak tree replicate 1 | place: USA:California | collected 2016-06-15 | reverse complement strand
GGGCGCGCTGGACAGCGCCAGCGCTGCGTACCGGCGGCTGCTCGCCCGGGTCGAGCCGCTGCGCCCGCTGCCGGAGCTGTCGACGCTCGCCGAGGCGCGCGGGCTGCTGTCCGGGGCCGCACTCGACGCCCTGGACCGGGTCGACGCGGCGCTCAGCGACGACCTGGCGACGCCGCGGGTGCTGGCCGAGCTGCAGGGCGTGCTGCGGGACGAGACCCTGTCCGAGAAGGAACGCGCGATCGTCGTCGCCGCCGCGGACGTGGTGCTGGGGCTTCGGCTCGGCGACCTCGACCCGGCCGAGGTGGTGCACCACGCGACGGTGAGCGTGCCGGTGGAGCGGGTCGAGCAGCTGGTCGCCGAGCGGGGGCGGGCGCGCCGGGAGCGCCGGTGGGCGGACGCCGACCGGCTGCGCGACGAGCTGCTCGAGCTGGGCGTCCAGGTCACCGACACCCCCGGGGGCTCCCGCTGGGCCCCGGTCGAGGTGCCGACCGGAAACTGACCGGATCCGCCGGCCGACGGCATCTCCTGTGCGGCGGGCGAGAGGGCGTCCCCCCGCGCAGCAAGGCGTCCCGGCGGAGAGCGGGGCGGGGCGCGGTCAGCCGTTCCGGCGGGCGACGTGCACCCCGACCAGGGCGACGACCAGCCCCGCGAGGACCAGCAGGCCACCGGTCAACGCGACGGGTAGCGGCTGCCGGGCGCCGGTGTCGGCCAGCCCACCGTTCGAGGTCCCCGCGGCGCCACCCGACCCAGTGGTCGCGGCGGCCGGGGTGCTCGCGGCGGAGGGTGCCACGGTCCCGCCCGCGGGCTGGGTGGACGGCGCGGTCGACGCGGGGTGCTGCACGTCCACGACGATCCGGTCCGGCCCGGTCAGCCGGAACACCCGGAAGCCGGCCTTGGTCGCCTGCCCGATCCCGTACGTCGCGACCGCCTCGAACTCGCCGGCAGACCGGACCTGCCGCAACGCCGGGAATCTCGGCGACACGTTCACCTGCGGTGACGGCGACGTCATCCACGGCGTCCCGTGCAGCGTGACGGTCAGCACCGTCGACCCGGCGATCGGCAGGGTACGCCCGGAGGCGTCCTCGGTCAGCCGGCTGGTATACGTCGCTTCGTAGCCGAGCCCTGGCCCGGTCAGCCGGAACACCACCCGGTCGAACCCGGCGTGCCGGCCGACGGACACCGACTGCACGGACGGCGTGCCGCCCGGTGCGGGCCCGGATGACGCAGGCGCCGTGCCGAAGCTGCCCTCGCCGGCGAGGGCGGGAGCGGCGGTCAGCACGGCACCGGTCGCCAGCAGGGCGGACAGTGCACCGACCAGGGCGATCCTGCGGGTGTGAGACGACGGGACGGACATCGGGTGCTCCCTCGGCGACCCGGCCGGACTCCACCGCCGGGATACACCGAAGACGCGGCCGCCCCCGCTCTCGTTGACAGGTTGGGCGAGACTGCGCTATGGCGGTCAGTCTTTGGCGGCGGCCGCGATCGCCTTCTGCGCCTCGTGCTCGGGCATCGGGTCGTGCCGCAAGTAGCGCCGGGTGAACCGGCCGGTTCCCGCGGTCAGCGAGCGCATGTCAACGGCGTAGCGGACCAGTTCGACCTCCGGCACCTCGGCGCTGACCACGCTGCGCTTGCCGCCGACGGACTCCGTGCCGGTCACCCGGCCGCGCCGCCCGGACAGGTCGCTCATGACGGCCCCGACGTACTCGTCCGGCACGGTGACCGACACCGCGTGCACCGGCTCCAGGAGCGAGATCCGGGTCGCCTTCACCGCCTCCCGCAGCGCGAGCGCGCCGGCCGTCTGGAAGGCGGCGTCCGAGGAGTCGACGCTGTGCGCCTTGCCGTCCACGAGCGTCACCCGCAGGTCGACGAGCGGGAAGCCGGCCGCGACGCCACGCTCCATCTGCGCCCGCACGCCCTTCTCCACCGACGGGATGAACGAGTTGGGGATCGCGGCGCCGACGATCTTGTCGACGAACTCGAAGCCGCTGCCCCGGGGAAGCGGCTCCACCTCGATGTCGCAGATGGCGTACTGGCCGTGGCCGCCGGACTGCTTGACGTGCCGACCCCTCGCGGCCGCCTTCCCGGCGAAGGTCTCCCGCAGTGGAACCACGACCGGCACCGTCTCCAGCTCGACGCCCTGCTCGCGCAGGCGGTCCAGCAACACGTCCGCGTGCGCCTCACCCATGCACCACAGCACGAGCTGGTGGGTCTCCGGGTTGCGCTCCAGCCGCAGCGTCGGGTCGCCGGCCGTGAGCTTCGCCAGGCCCTTGGCCAGCGCGTCCTCGTCGCTGCGGGTCTTCGCCCGCACCGCCACCGGCAGCAGCGGCTCCGGCATGTCCCACGGCGCGACCAGCAGCGGTGCCTCCTTCGCGGAGATCGTGTCGCCGGTCTCCGCGCTGGTCAGCTTCGTCACCGCGACAACGTCGCCGGCCACCGCGAACTCGACCGGCCGAAGGGTGGCGCCGAGCGGCGAGAACAGGTGGCCGAGGCGCTCGTCCACGTCGTGGTCCTCATGGCCACGTTCCGTCAGCCCGTGCCCGGACACGTGGATCGCGGTGTCCGGGCGCAACGTGCCGGAGAAGATGCGGACCAGCGAGACCCGCCCCACGTACGGGTCGACGGTCGTCTTGATCACCTCCGCGACCAGCGGGCCGTCCGGGTCGCAGGACAGCGGGTCCCGCGGGCTGCCGTCCACACCGGTGACCGCGGGCAGGTCGTGCTCGAGCGGCGACGGGAATGCGCTGGTCAGCACTTCCAGCAGCTCGGCGGTGCCGAGGCCGGTCGGCCCGGACGCGGCCAGCACCGGGTGGAAGGAGCCGCGCGCCACGGCGGTCTCGAGGTCGTCGACGAGGATGTCCATGTCGATGTCCTCGCCACCGAGGTAGCGGTCCATCAGCGACTCGTCCTCGCTCTCGGCGATGATCCCCTCGATCAGCGCGTTGCGGGCGCTGTCGACCAGCTCGACGTGCTCGGGATCGGGGTCGTGCTCCTTCGGCGGGTAGCCGCCGGAGTAGTCGAAGACGGTCCGGGACAGCAGCCCGATCAGACCGGCGACCGTCCCGTCGTCGGCGTGCAGGGGCAGGTAGAGCGGCAGCACGTTCTCGCCGAACACCCGCCGGCAGACCGCGACCGCCTCGTCGAAGTCGGCGCGCTGGTGGTCGAGCCTGGTCACCACGACCGCGCGCGGCATTCCCACCGCCGCGCACTCCTCCCACAGCGAGACCGTGCTCGCGTCGACGCCGTCGACCGCGGAGACCACGAACAGCGCGGCGTCGGCGGCACGCAGGCCCGCCCGCAGCTCGCCGACGAAGTCCGCGTAGCCGGGGGTGTCGAGCAGGTTGACCTTCACGCCGTCGTGCTCGAAGGGCGCCACGGACAGCGACACCGACCGTTGCTGGCGCACCTCGGCCGGGTCGGAGTCGCTCACCGTGGTGCCCTCGGTCACCGATCCGGCGCGCGGAATGGCGGCGGTGGCGTACAGCAGCGCCTCGACCAGGGTCGTCTTCCCCGAGCCCGAGTGGCCGACGACCGCGACGTTGCGGATGCGCTCGGGGCGGTCGACTGCCGCCACCGCAGCGACCGCCCCCCGGTCAGCGCCCTTCGTTGCCCCTTTCGACGCCATGACCGCCTCCTGTCCCCGCGCTCGGAGTGCGCGTCTAGCGATTCGACACCCTCCGTGCATCGGGCGACAAGACTCCTGGCGGACCTGATCCGGCCGCCCTGCCCGGCCCCTTTCGCCGATCTCCGTCGCCGGCATGCAGGGAAGCCGCCGACGCCTCGGCTTCGCCGTCGCGCCGGCAAGACCCGGCGGCCGGACCCGAGCGGGCCACTATGGTGAGTCGCACCATGTTCAACCTCTTCTCCCGCACCGCCTGGTCCCGGGTGATCACGCCGCTCGGCACCCGGCTTGCCCGACTCGGGGTGACCGCCGACGCCGTGACGGTGGTCGGCACCCTCGGCGCTGTCGCGGGCGCCCTGGTCTGGTACGCCCGCGGCCAGTTCTTCGTCGGCACGCTGGTGATCTGGTTCTTCGCGATGCTCGACATGGTGGACGGGGCCGTGGCCCGGGCCCGCGGCGGTTCGAGCCGGTTCGGCGCGGTGCTCGACTCGACCTTCGACCGGGTCGCCGACGCGGCGGTCTTCGGCGCGCTGGTCTGGTGGTTCGCCGGCCCCGGGGACAGCCGCCCGCTCGTGCTGGCGTGCCTGCTCTGCCTGGTGCTCGGCGCGCTGATCTCGTACGTGAAGGCCCGTGCGGAGGGTGCCGGCCTGCGCTGCGACGTCGGCCTGGTGGAGCGGCCGCAGCGGCTGGTCGTCGCGCTGGTCGGCACCGGCCTGGACGGGCTCGGTGTGCCGTACGTGCAGGCGTTCGCGCTGTGGGCGCTGGTGGTGCTGTCCGCCATCACGGTCGGGCAGCGGCTGGTCGAGGTGCACAGGCAGGCCGCCGCGGTCCGGCCGGCGGGGGCCCAGCAGCAGTGAGCGCGGAGGCTGGCGGCGCGGGCGGGAAAGCGAGGACGGCCGGCCGACGGGAACCGGATGCGGCAACGGGTCGCTCGGGGCAGGCTGCCGCGCTCAGCTCGCCCGGGTGGGTGCAGAGCCTCCGGGAGCGGGCAGTCGACGCCGGTTTCGCCGCCGGCTGGGCGGCGGTCAAGGCGGTGCCGCACCCGGTCGCCGCCGTGGCCTTCCAAGCCGCTGCGGACGCCGCCGGCCGGCGGGGCGGCAAGGGCGTACGCCGGCTGCGGTCCAACCTGCGCCGGGTCGTCGGTCCGCAGCTGCCCGAGGCGGACGTGGACGCGCTGCTGCGCGAGGCACTGCGCTCGTACGCCCGCTACTGGCGGGAGATCTTCCGGCTGCCGGTGATCGGGCCGGACACGATCCGCGAGAAGACCGACTTTCACGGCGCGGACGTGCTCGACGCCGCGATCGCTGCCGGCCGCGGCGTGATCTGCGCGCTGCCGCACTCCGGCAACTGGGACGCGGCCGGCGCCTGGCTGGTCGACCACGGCGCCCGCTTCGCCACCGTGGTCGAGCGGCTACGCCCGGAGTCGCTCTACCGGCGCTTCGTGGACTACCGGGAGCGCCTGGGGATGGAAGTGCTGCCGTTGACCGGCGGCGAGCGGGCGCCGTCGGACGTGCTGGCCGAGCGGCTGCGGGCCGGCGGCGTGGTGTGCCTGCTGGGCGACCGCGACCTGACCCTGCGCGGTGTGGACGTCCGGTTCTTCGGGGAAACCGCGCGGATGCCGGCCGGACCCGCACTGCTCGCCGCGACCACCGGCGCGGCCCTGCTGCCGGTCGGGCTGTGGTTCACCCCGGACGGCTGGGGCGTGCGCGTGCACCCGTCGGTCGACCTGCCCGAGGGCCGGCTGCGGGACCGGGTGGTCAGCGCGACCCAGGCGCTCGCGAACGTGTTCGAGGCGGAGATCGCCGAGCGGCCGGAGGACTGGCACATGGTGCAGCGGCTGTGGCTCGCGGACCTGCCCGCGCCGGCCCACCAGGGGCGGCGGGCCGCCGGTGGGGCGGCGCCGCAGCCCCCGGCTGAGCCCGTCCCGGCCCCGGCTGCCGACGGGGGCGGGCCGGAGCCCCCGGCGGAGCCGGCGCGGCTCGCGGGCTGAGGCGTGCGCGTCGGCCTGGTCTGCCCGTACTCCTGGGACATCCCGGGAGGTGTCCAGGCGCACGTCCGGGACCTCGCCGAGGCGCTGATCGGGATGGGTCACCGGGTCTCGGTGCTCGCGCCGGCCGACGACGACACCCCGCTCCCGCCGTACGTGGTGGGTGCCGGCCGCGCGGTGCCGGTCCGCTACAACGGGTCGGTCGCCCGGGTGCAGCTGGGCCCGGTGTCCGCGGCCCGGGTGCGGCGCTGGCTGCGCGACGGCCAGTTCGACGTGCTGCACATCCACGAGCCGATCGCGCCGAGCCTGTCGTTCCTGGCCCTCGTGCTCGCCCGCGGGCCGATCGTCGCCACCTTCCACACCTCCAACCCGCGGTCCCGGTCGCTGTCGGCGGCGCAGAACGTGCTGCAGCCGTTCCTGGAGAGGATCCGCGGCCGGATCGCGGTGTCGGCCGCGGCCCGGCAGGTGCAGGTCGAGCACCTCGGCGGCGACGCCGTCGAGATCCCGAACGGGGTCGCGGTCGCCCACTACGCCACCGCCGAGCCGCTGCCCGGCTATCCGCGGGCCGGGGGGACGGTCGGCTTCGTCGGCCGTTACGACGAGCCGCGCAAGGGCATGGCCGTCCTGCTGGCCGGGCTCGCCGCGCTGACCCCGCACCGGCCGGACCTGCGGCTGCTGGTCGCCGGGCGGGGCGACGCGGACGAGTTCGCCCGCTCCCTGCCGGCCGTGCTCGCCGGCCGGGTCGACCTGCTCGGCCAGGTCAGCGAGGCCGACAAGGCGCGGATGCTGCGCTCCGTCGACGTCTACTGCGCGCCCAACCTGGGCGGCGAGAGTTTCGGGATCATCCTGCTCGAGGCGATGGCGGCCGGCACCCCGATCCTGGCCAGCGACCTGGAGGCGTTCCGCCGGGTGCTCGACGACGGGCGGGCCGGCGTGCTCTTCCCGACCGGGGATCCGGCCGCGCTGGCCCGCGGCCTGGCCGGCCTGCTCGCCGACCCGGCTCGGCGCTCGGCGCTCGCCCGGATCGGCAGCGACGTGGTGGCCGGATATGACTGGCCGGTCGTGGCCCGGCACGTGCTGGACGTGTACGAGACGGTGATCGCCGCCGATCCGACGGCGGTGACGCCGGACCCGAACCCGGTCGTCGCTGGGTAGTGTGGAGTGGACCGCCACCCGGATCGACCGGCTGCACGACCGGACCGCCGCGGCACGCTCCTCCCTCGACGCCCAACTCGTCCGCCGCGCCGCGGCGCTGCAGGCACTGGTCGGCCGGTCGGCCGGCGAGCTGGGGCCGGCGCGGGCAGCCCGGCTCCGGCTGCTGGCCAGCGCCTCCCTGGACGCCGACCCGAGCACCCGCGAGGGCGCGGAGAACGACCTGTCCCGGGCGCTGCAGGAGATCCCGGACGAGGTGGAGCCGGCGGTCCTCGGCGACCTCGCCGACGCCGCCCGCCGGGTCGCCCTGGCCCGCCGGTTCTACAACGACGCCGTCCGCGACACCCGCTCGCTGCGCCGCCGCCGGCTGCCGCGGCTGTTCCGGCTCGGCGGCCGCCGGCCGCTGCCGGCGTTCTTCGAGATCGACGACACGGTGCCCGCGGCGCGGCGGCCGGCGCCCGCCGGCAGCCCTCCCGCCCCCGCCTGACCAGCCGGACCGACCGCCGCGCCAGGCCAGCCTCCCGGACGTGGTCCGGCCGTCGGCGCCGCGCTCGGGCGCCGGTAGGGTGCCCCGATCCCCGCCAGGGGGATGCAGGCGGAAGGAGTGGGCGTGCGACAGCGGCTCGGCGCGGCGATGGCGGTGATCGGCCTGCTGGCTGCGGCCTGCAGCTCGCACGCACCTCCAGCACCGTCGCCGGCCTCCAGTCCCGCCACCCGCACTCCGACCGCGACACCCGTGCCGCCGCCCAAGCCCCGTCCGGCGGTGAACCCGCTCACCGGCCTGCCCGGCGTCCCGAAGCATCCGGTGATCGCGGTCAAGATCGACGACACCGGCAGCGGCCGCCCGCAGATCGGCCTGGAGGCCGCGGACGTCGTCTACGTCGAGCAGGTCGAGGCCGGCGCGACGAGGCTGCTCGCCGTCTTCGCCAGCCGCCAGCCCAGCATCGTCGGCCCGGTGCGCAGCGTCCGGAACAGCGACCCCGAGTTGCTCACCGCGTACGGTCGCCCGGCGCTGGCCTACTCGGGCGGCGCCGGCGGGCCGGTCGGCACCCTGCACCGCTCCCGGCTGGTGGACGCCGGCGCGCAGACCCGAGGGGGCTACTACCGGCGCCTCAGCAGCAGGCACGCGCCGTACAACCTGGTGGTCGACCTGGCCGGCCTGGCCCGGTCGCTGCGGGGCACCGGCGTCTCTGGCCCGGGCGACGTCGGCTTCAGGTGGGCCGTGACCGACCAGCGGGTCGCGCGGGCGCGCAAGGTGAGCCAGCTGAGCGTGGTGGTGGGCAAGATCCGGGAGACCTTCCGGTGGGAGCCGCGCAGCAGGCTGTGGCAGTTGCTCAACCGCGACGGCTCGGTCCGGCGCACCGCGTCCGGCCGCCCGATCGGCACCCCCAACGTCGTCGTTCCCTTCAGCCGCGCCCGGATCGACCCGTCGGACGTCGACGTGCTCGGCGCGCCCTCGGTCTACACCTCGACGGTGGGAAGCGGCCGGGTGCTGATCTTCCGGGACGGCCGGGTGCTGTCCGGGCAGTGGACGCGGCGCACCCCGTACACCAGGACCTGGTATCTGGACGCCAAGCGCAAGCCGATGACGCTCGACCCGGGCGGCGCCTGGGTGCTGCTTGCCGCGACCGGGGGGCCGTTCAGCTACGGCTGAGCCGGGCGGCCGCTCGCCTAGACTGGGGCCATGTCCGAGTCCCGCCCCGAGCCCGACCAGCGGCCCGCCAGCACCCCCCGCACCGGCACCGCCCGGGTGAAGCGCGGCATGGCCGAGATGCTCAAGGGCGGCGTGATCATGGACGTGGTCACGCCGGAGCAGGCGAAGATCGCGGAGGATGCCGGCGCGGTCGCGGTGATGGCGCTGGAGCGGGTGCCGGCCGACATCCGCGCCCAGGGCGGGGTCGCCCGGATGTCGGACCCCGACATGGTCGAGGGCATCATCAGCGCGGTCTCCATCCCGGTGATGGCGAAGGCGCGGATCGGCCACTTCGTCGAAGCCCAGGTGCTGCAGGCGCTGGGCGTGGACTACGTCGACGAGTCCGAGGTGCTGACCCCGGCCGACGAGGCCCACCACATCGACAAGTGGGCTTTCACGGTGCCGTTCGTCTGCGGCGCGACGGACCTGGGCGAGGCGCTGCGGCGGATCTCGGAGGGTGCGGCGATGATCCGCTCGAAGGGCGAGGCCGGCACCGGCAACGTGGTCGAGGCGACCCGGCACATGCGGTCCATCCGCGCGGGGATCCGCCGGCTGGCCACGCTGGCAGCGGACGAGCTCTACGCGGCAGCCAAGGACCTGCGCGCCCCGTACGACCTGGTCGCCGAAGTCGCCACGATCGGCAAGCTCCCGGTCGTGCTGTTCACCGCCGGCGGCATCGCGACGCCCGCCGACGCCGCGATGATGATGCAGCTCGGCGCGGAAGGCGTCTTCGTCGGCTCCGGCATCTTCAAGTCCGGCGACCCGGCGCGGCGGGCCGAGGCGATCGTCAAGGCGACCACCTTCCACGACGACCCGGACGTGATCGCCAAGGTCTCGCGCGGGCTCGGCGAGCCGATGGTCGGCATCGGGCTCGGCGAGCTCGCCCCGGAGCAGAGGTACGCCGGGCGCGGGTGGTGAGCGAGCGCCCCACGATCGGCGTCCTTGCGCTGCAGGGCGACGTCCGCGAGCACCTCAGCGCGCTGTCCGGGTCCGGTGCCGACGCGGTCCCGGTGCGCCGTCCGGCCGAGCTCGACGCCGTCGACGGGCTGGTGATCCCCGGCGGCGAGTCGACCACCATCGGCAGGCTCGCCGCCGCGTTCGACCTGGTCGAGCCGCTGCGCAAGCGGATAGCCGGGGGACTGCCCGCATACGGGTCGTGTGCCGGGATGATCCTGCTGGCGGATCGCGTTCTCGATGGCGTCGCCGGTCAACAGACGCTCGGCGGGCTGGACATGACGGTCCGCCGCAACGCGTTCGGCCGGCAGGTGGACTCGTTCGAGGAGCCGATCCACGTCGCGGGCGTGGCCGGCGAGCCGTTCCACGCGGTGTTCATCCGGGCCCCCTGGGTGGAGTCCGTGGGAGCGGACGTCGAGGTGCTGGGACGGGTGGAGGCCGGTCCGGCCGCCGGTAGGATCGTCGCCGTGCGGCAGGGGGCCCTGCTCGCCACGTCGTTCCACCCCGAGCTGGCGGGCGACCTGCGTGTGCACGCGCTCTTCGTGCGGATGGTGAGGGATGTGAGCGAGCGCGAGGGCTCGCAGCGCGAGTGGGGAGCGACGAGGACCGTCCGGCGGGCTGGCCCGCGCGGAGGCGCGGGCATGGGCATGGCGCCTGCCGGACCGGCTGAGGAGCGGGAGAGAGCATGAGCGGCCACTCCAAGTGGGCGACGACGAAACACAAGAAGGCCGTGATCGACGCGAAGCGCGGCAAGCTCTTCGCCAAGCTGATCAAGAACGTCGAGGTCGCGGCTCGCGTCGGCGGCGGCGACCCGGCCGGCAACCCGACGCTGTACGACGCGATCCAGAAGGCGAAGAAGAGCTCGGTCCCGAACGACAACATCGACCGCGCCGTCAAGCGCGGGTCCGGCGCCGAGGCCGGCGGTGCGGAGTACCAGACGATCACCTACGAGGGGTACGCCCCGGGCGGGGTGGCGGTGCTGGTCGAGTGCCTGACCGACAACCGCAACCGGGCGGCGTCCGACGTCCGGACGGCGATGACCCGCAACGGCGGCTCGATGGCCGACCCCGGCTCGGTGGCGTACCTGTTCACCCGCAAGGGCGTGGTGATCGTTCCCAAGGCCGGCACCAGCGAGGACGACGTGCTGGCCGCCGTGCTCGACCCGGGCGCGGAGGAGGTCAACGACCTCGGCGAGTCGTTCGAGGTGGTCAGCGAGCCGGGTGACCTGGTGGCGGTGCGCACCGCCCTGCAGGGTGCCGGGATCGACTACGAGTCCGCCGAGGCGCAGTTCGTGCCCAGCGTGACCGTGCCGCTGGAGGAGGACGCCGCCCGCCGGGTCTTCCGGCTGATCGAGGCGCTGGACGATCTCGACGACGTCCAGGACGTCTACGCCAACTTCGACGTCTCCGACGACGTCCTGGCGCTGGTCGACTGAGTCTTCCCGGGGCGGCCCGGACGCTCAGGCGGCAGGGCCGCGCGCTGTTCGCGCCATCCGGGCTCAGCCAGATTTCGCCGGGTCCACCCGGTCGAGCCCCGGTGCCCTCGGCATCACCGGCCCTGGACGAGCCCAGGACGTCGCTTAGGGCTGCGCGTAGAGTTCGACGTCGGCCTGGTGCCCGGAGGCCTTGGCAAGCATCGCGTCCGACGTGACGAGCGGGCACCGGAACGCCTCGGCCAGCGTCACGAAGCTTGCGTCGTATGGGGTGAGGTTGTGTCGCAGCTCCCAGATCCGGTCGGAGAGGCCAGCGTGCGGGTAGCGGGTGAGCGGCAGGTCGGCGAAGTCCGTGCGCACGTCCGCCGCCTGGTCCTCGGTCACCCGGCCCGCGCGGAGGAGACCACGCAGAGCGTGCAACACCTCGAGGTCGATCAGGTGCGGTGCCGCGAGCTCGCCTTCCGCCCGGATGCGGCGGAGCAGCCCGGGGTGTGCTGGTCGGTGCAGGAGCGCGTGGACGACGGCGGAGGTGTCGACGACCAGCACGTCAGTCCTCCCGATCCCGCGCCGCCCGCACGACGGCGACGATGTCCTCCAGATCGGCGCTGCCCGATCGACTCTGCGCCCGCTCGAGGACGTCGGCCAGAGCGGGGCGCCGTGCGTACCCCTCGAGCTGGTGCAGCACGTAGTCGGACAGGGACTGCCCCGCGGCCGCGGCGCGGGCGCGAAGAGTGGCGTGGACGTCGTCGGGCACGTCGCGGACCTGGATCGTCTTGCTCACCTCTCCAACCTACATGGCATTTGGGTGTCTCACACGTGATTTGCATGTCAGTGTGTCGGTGACGGATGGCCGGAGGGTGGCTCGATAGGGTGTCGAACGGCTGTTCGGGCGGTGAGGGGAGCGGGCGGTGCGGGTGCTCGGCGTCGACCCCGGGATGACCCGGTGCGGGGTCGGCGTGGTCGAGGGGGTTCCCGGGCGACAGCTGCGGCTGGTCGCGGTCGAGGTCGTGCGGACGCCGCCGGACCTCGACGTCGGGCAGCGGCTGCTCGTCCTCGCCGCCGGGCTGGACGCGGCGGTCGCCGCGCACGCCCCGGACGTGGTCGCGGTAGAGCGGGTGTTCAGCCAGCACAACGTCCGGACGGTGATGGGCACCGCACAGGCCGCCGCGGTGGCGATCCTCGCCGCCGCCCGGGCCGGCGTTCCGGTCGCGCTGCACACGCCGAGCGAGGTCAAGGCCGCCGTGACCGGCTCGGGCCGCGCGGACAAGGCGCAGGTCGCGACGATGGTCACCAGGCTGCTGCTGCTGCCGGAGCGGCCACGCCCCGCGGACGCCGCCGATGCGCTCGCCCTGGCCATCTGCCAGCTGTGGCGGGGCTCCGCGCAGACCCGCCTGGCGGCCGCCCTCGCCGCCCAGGACGGCTCCCGCGGCGGCACGGGTCCCACCGTCCCGGCGCGGGCGCCGAATGCCGCCGCCCGTCGCCGTCTCGCCGAGGAGGCGTCGTGATCGCCAGCGTGCAAGGTCGGGTCGCCGCGGTCGGACCGGACGGTGCGGTGGTCGACGTGGGCGGGGTTGGCCTGGCGGTCTCCTGCGCGCCCGGCACGCTGGCCCGGCTGCGGGTCGGGCAGCCGGCGCGGCTCGCGACCAGCCTCGTGGTCAGGGAGGACTCGCTGACCCTCTACGGCTTCGCCGACGACGACGAGCGGTCGCTGTTCGAGTTGCTGCAGACGGCGAGCGGTGTCGGCCCGCGGCTGGCCCAGGCCGTGCTGGCCGTGCATCCGCCGAACGAGGTGCGCCGGGCGGTGGCCACCGCCGACCTACCGGCGCTGACCAGGGTGCCGGGCATCGGCAGGAAGGGCGCCGAGCGGCTCGTGCTGGAGCTGCGCGATCGGATCGGGCCGGCCGATCCGGCCGGCCGCGGAGACGCGGGGACGGCGCTCACCCCGGTTGCCCCCTGGCGGGACCAGGTGCGGCACGCGCTGGTCGGCCTGGGCTGGTCCATCCGGGAGGCCGAGGACGCGGTCGCGGCCGTGGTGCCCGACCAGGCGGGTGCCGACGAGGCGGGAGCCGACGAGGCGCCCGACGATCCGCCCGACGTGCGCACGATGCTGCGCGCCGCCCTGCGTGTCCTGGGGCCACGATGAGCCACCTCGGCACACCCAGGCGTGTAGCGACGTGTGTCCGTACACCTGGAGGCACCCGGTGACGGAGGTCGATGTCGTCTCTGCGTACGCCGCCGGCGACGAGCGCGAGGTCGAGGCCGCGCTGCGTCCCCGGCGGCTGACCGACTTCGTCGGCCAGCCGAAGGTGCGCGAGCAGCTCGGCCTGGTGCTGGAGTCCGCCCTGCGCCGCGGCCGGCCGCCTGACCACGTGCTGCTCTCCGGCGCCCCCGGCCTCGGCAAGACCAGCCTGGCCTTGATCGTCGCGGCCGAGCTCGGCGCGGGTATCCGCGTCACCAGCGGCCCTGCCATCGAGCGGGCCGGCGACCTGGCCGCGGTGCTGACCGCGCTCGGCGAGGGTGACGTGCTCTTCATCGACGAGATCCACCGCATCGCCCGGCCCGCGGAGGAGTTGCTCTACGTCGCGATGGAGGACTTCCGCGTCGACGTCGTGGTCGGCAAGGGCCAGGGCGCGACCGCGATCCCGCTGGACGTGGCACCGTTCACGCTGGTCGGCGCGACCACCCGGGCCGGGCTGCTGACCGGCCCGCTGCGCGACCGGTTCGGCTTCGTCGGGCACATGGAGTTCTACGAGCCGGACGAGTTGGAGCAGGTGCTGGTCCGCTCCGCCGGCCTGCTCGGCGTGCGGCTGCGGCCGGACGGCGGCAACGAGATCGCC
>WNGJ01005192.1_pt1 | contig 13674 bp, 12 predicted proteins | sample 5400611 | NCBI WGS metagenome assembly WNGJ01 (sample SAMN13153375, study PRJNA577476) | soil metagenome | isolation source: 40 cm soil or saprolite under Garry oak tree replicate 1 | place: USA:California | collected 2016-06-15 | reverse complement strand
TCGCCCTCGACCTTGTCCGCGATCAGCTCGAGCTTGTAGTCCTGGCCTCGCTTCCGAAACTCCGCGATCGCTTCGTCGCGCGAAAGGGTCTCGTGGACGAAAGGCCGGTCCTCGTTGACGATGCGACGCATGCGCGACTCAATCGCGCCGAGATCCGACTCTGAGATGGGCTTGCTGAACTCGAAGTCGTAATAGAAACCGTCCTGAACCGCGGGTCCGATGCCGTACTTCGCGTCCGGGTAGAGCTCGGTGACAGCAGCTGCGAGCAGGTGCGCCGTTGAGTGGCGCATTTTTTCCAGCGGATCGTCAGTTGACTCATGCTCGCCGTATTCAGCCATCGGGTCGTCCAGTATATGGACGGTAATTTTTTGACTTGGCCTGACATCCTCAACGCGGTCGCATACCCGGCCACGGGGCTTGGCATTCTCGTTGAGAGCGTCGGCGTCCCAATTCCGGGCGAGGCGCTGCTCCTTGTAGTGGCCGCGTGGGCCGCGACGCAGCACCACTCGCTTGTCCTTGTGGTCCTTTTTGGGTTTGCGGCTTCAACGGTCGGAGCTGATATCGGTTACATGATCGGTTTCAAAGGCGGACGGCCCTTCGTCGAGCGGTTCGGCAATTTCTTTCACATCCGCCCGGACCACATCGCGCGCTCAGAGCTCTTCTTCGCGCGCCACGGCGACAGGGCGATCCTTGCCGGGCGCTTCGTGCTGGGCATGCGCACGTGGGGATCGATGCTCGCCGGAATGTCCAGGATGCCCTTCTGGCGATTTCAGCTGTTCAGCGCGATCGGCGGGGTCACCTGGACGCTGGTCATCACCGCGGCCGGCTACCTCGTAGGCAGCAACCTAGCCCTGGTGCAGGCGATCGTTCGCGAGATCGGGTTGGGAGGACTGATCGTCCTCGCCATGATCGGCGTCATCCTGGTCGTGGCACAGCACGTCGCGGCCTCGAGGCCACGATGATCGCCACGCCACCAGCTGCCAGCAACGCGCCCAACCCACCGATTACGTGCGCGGTTCCGATCGTGTCGGAGAGAGCCGCGGCGACGAGCACCGGCACCGCAGTGACTCCGTTGATGACCATGTAGAGCAGCGCGAAGATCCGGCCGCGGATCTCGTCGCTGGTCGACTCCATCAGGTACGTGATCGCTGGGATCATGATCGCCCCGAACTCGACTCCGAGCAGGAAGCTGAAGGTGGCGGCGGTGATCCGGTTGTGCACCTGGAGGTCAGGAAACTGCGTCATCGCCTGCGGAACGGCCGCGAGCGCCAGCATCGTCATGCCATTTGCGACCAGCGAGGCCGCCAGAAGCTTCGAACGGTCGACGTTGCGCACGAACTGGCCCAGCAGGACGGCGCTGAGGATGGCCCCGCCCGTCGCCGGGCCGAGGATGACGTACGAGTCCTGAGCGGCGATGCCGATGACCTTGCTCACGTACGCGGGCGCCAGCGCGAAGAGCATGAAGAGCACGAGCACGGCGATGCTCACCTGGCCAAACGCCAGCATCAGGCCACGCGATGCGCGCAATGCGTCGACCCCTTCCTTCAGGTCAACGAGCATGAGATGGAATCGGTTGCGGCTTTCCGCAACCGGCGGCTCGGTGGCCCTCTGCTGGTGCGGGATCTCCGACGCAAAGATCAGCGTTCCTCCGACGACGAGCAGCACCACCGCGCACCAGTAAGGCGCATAAAGGTCGATCCTCGAGACGATCGGCGCCAGCGCGCCGCCCACGACCAGCGTCAGGACCATGGTCAAGAGCGCCATCGAGTTCGCGGTGATCAACGCCGAACGCGGAAGGATCGTCGGGATCACCGCGGCCTCCGCTGGGCCAAATAGCTGCCCGACGGCGGAAAAGACAAGGGTGATCAAAAGCAGGTGGGCGAAGTCAGCCCCCAGGCCGGGCACGAGGGCCGCGATCGGGATGAGTGCCACCACCACGGCGCGCCCGAAGTTGCACCACATCATGATTTGCTTCCGGTCGTAGCGGTCCGCGATGACACCGGCGATTGGCGCGAACAGAACGGCGGGGATGGTGTACGTGAGCAGCGTGATCGCGACCGGAGTGCTGCCTCCGGAGATCTTGTAAGCGAGGATGATCAGCGAGAAGAGCAGGAACTTGTCCGCCAGCTGAGCGGCGAGCTGCGCGAACCAGATGTTCCGGAAGGCCGTGTGCCGAAGCACCTCCCGAAAGCCGCCGGCTCCCGGAGTCTCGAGTGGAAAACGAATGGGTTCCTCCACGTGGCGCTAGAGGTTAGCCGTCGGGACTCCGAAATTCCCGATAAATGGTCTCCCACTCGGGCAGGGAGAGCGTCTGGGGCCGGCGCTGAGGATCGATGCCCGTGTCGCGAAGGCGTACGCCGGCCGCGGTGCTGCCGATTCCACTGATCCGGCCCAACGTTCCACCGAGCTGCTTCCGGCGTCCTTGAAACACTGATTCCACGAATCGGAAGAAGGCGCGGGAGTCGTCGACATGCACAGCGGGGTCATCGCGCACGTTCAGCAGCACCAGCGCGGAGTCGACCCGCGGCGCGGGAGTAAAGGCAGATGCGGGAATGGTGAACTCGATATGCGGTTCGGCGAAGACTTGAACCGCGACCGTGGACAGGCTTGCCCCGCTCGAAGCAGTCCATCGCTCTGCAACCTCCTTCTGCACCACGAGCGAGAGCAGTCTTGGGCGGGGCGGGTCGTCGAGCAGCTTGCGAATCAACGCGCCGGTGAGGTTGTACGGGATGTTGCCGGCGACGACGTGGCCGCCCTGAGGAAACGCAGTGGGCTGGTCGAATTTGAGGATGTCCTTCTCAACGAGCTCGACGTTCTCGACACCATCGAGCACCTCGCGCAGCACAGGTATGAGCCGCCGGTCGAGCTCGACCGCGACCACGCGGCGAGCGATTCGCGCCAGTGCCACGGTCAGGCCGCCCGCGCCCGCCCCTACCTCCAGCACCACGTCGTCCCGTTGAATGCCCGAGGCCTGTGCGATCCGGTCGCGTATCAGAGGATCGACGATGAAGTTCTGGCCGAATGAATGCTTGAGCTCGACGCGGTGACGGCGGAGCAGCTTGATCAGCTGGTCTGGGTCAGCCGGGTCGATCACTTCATCCTGGGAAACAGGGCGTACGCGTTCGCGGTCTCTCGCTCGGCGAGCTCGGCGAGGCTGACTCCACGCAGCTCGGCCACCACCTCCGCCGTATCGAGCAGGTACTCAGGGCGATTGGGCACCCCCATCCGCTTCTGAGCATTTCCGTACGGCGAGTCGGTCTCGAGCAGCAGCCGATCGGCCGGGCACCGCTTCACGACCTCGCGCAGTGCCGTGCGGCTCGGCCTCGTGATCAACCCGGCAAATGACAGGTAGAACCCAAGGTCCAGGAAGCGCTCCGCCCAGTCCCACTCGAGCGCGAAGTAATGCATGACCCCGCGCAATCCTCGGTGCCTGGAGATAGCGTCGGCGACCTCGACGTCAGCGCCGCGGTTGTGCACGGATACGGGCAGATCGAGCTCGAGCGCCAGGTTGAACATCTCATCGAGGCGGTCTCGTTGCAATCCGTGGTCCGGACCGCCGACATGCTCGAAGTCCAGGCCGATCTCCCCGATGGCGACCACCATCTCGTCCGCGGCCAGCTCTCTGAGCGCGTCTATATCCGGCGCGGACACCTCCAATGGATAGTGACCAACCCCGGCCCACACCTCCTGAAAGCGGTTGGACAGCGAGACGGCCCCACGGCTGCGCTCCAGGTCGGTGCCCATCGCGATCATCCGCGTCACACCCGCCCCGACCGCGGTTTCCACCACCGAGTTGGGCTCGCCGAGCTCCTCGAAGTGGAGATGCGTATCTACGAAGATGGGGTTGGTTCCTCTTCGACCACGTCGTCGAGCCGCTTGAAAAGGGCTTCGGGCGGCGGCAGGACAGTGCCGGCCGCGAGGTCCGATACCCGCCAGCGATTGTCGCTCGGATAATCGCCGGTGATCACCGTGTGTGAGCCACCCTCCTCGGTGAACTGGCGCACGTCGGGCTGAGGCGCTATGACGTCGTCGTATCCGAGCATCCGGTGCAGGCGCTGCGCGGAGAACGGGAGAAACGGCGTGAGCATCGTCTTCAAGTTGTCCACGCAGCGGAGGGCCACGTAGAGCACGGTTCCCGCCCGCTCGCGATCCGTCTTGATCACGTGCCACGGCTGCTCGGTACCCAGGTACACGTTGACCCTGGCGGCCATCGCCATCGCGTGCTTGAGGGCCGACTGAAATCGCGCCTGGCCGAGATCGAGCGCGACCTGGTCCAGCCCGGCCTCCACGTCTTTGATGAGCACCGTATCGGCGGCGGTGAGCTCGCCCGGCACCGGCACGGCGCCGAAGTTGCGATGGGCGTTGACCAGTGTGCGATGGACCAGGTTGCCCCACGTTGCCACCAGCTCGTCGTTGTTGCGGCGCACGAACTCTGGCCATGTGAAGTCGGTGTCCTGGTTTTCGGGTCCACCGATCATCAGGTAGTAGCGCAGTGCGTCGGCGTCGTACTGCTCGAGGAAGTCGCGCACATAAATGACCTGACCCCGGCTCGTCGAAAACTTCTTGCCGCCCATGTTGAGGTACTCGCTTGCGACGATGTCATCGGGCAGCTCCAGGTCTCCGACGCCCATAAGAATTGCCGGCCACATGACTGTGTGGAAGGTGATGTTGTCCTTGCCCATCACGTAGTAGTGCCACGCCTCGCTGTTTTCCCACCACTGCTTCCATGCGTCGGGCTCGCCACGTTGCGCTGCCCACTCAATCGATGCGGACAGGTATCCGATGACCGCGTCGAACCAAACGTAGATCTTCTTGTGCGGGTTGTCCTCCCAACCAGGCAGCGGCACTGGGATGCCCCAGTCGAGGTCTCGCGTGATGGCCCTTGGCTTCAGGTTGCGCACGAACTCCAGCGAGTACTTGCGCACGTTCGGCCGCCAGTTGTCGTGCTGCTCGATCCATTGCTTCAGCTGGTCGCCGAGAGCGGGCAGGTCGAAGAAGAAGTGTTCGGTCTCGTGGAACTCGACCGGCGCCTTGCTGCCCCTTTGATGCGGCTCGATGAGATCGATCGGGTCGAGCTGGTTGCCGCAGTTGTCGCATTGGTCGCCACGGGCCTCGGGGAAACCGCAGATCGGGCACTTGCCTTCGATGTAGCGGTCCGGGAGCGTGCGCCCGGTCGCCGGGTCGAACGCGCCCATCTGCGTCTTCTTGACGAGATAGCCCTTCTCGTAAAGCTTGAGAAACAGGTCCTGGGTGACGCGGTAGTGGTTGGCGGTCGTCGTCCTCGTGAAGATGTCGTAGGTCATCCCCAGGCGGCGGAGGTCCTCGACGATGAGCGCGTTGTTGCGGTCGACGAACTCGCGCGGCGGAACGCCCAGCTTGTCCGCCTCGTAGGTGATCGGCGTGCCGTGCTCATCTGTTCCGCTGGCCATCAACACAAGCGAACCGCGCAAGCGCTCAAAGCGCGCGAGCACGTCCGCGGGCACGGCGAAGCCGGCGACATGACCGATGTGGCGAGGACCGTTCGCGTAGGGCCATGCCGGGGCAACCAGGACGGTTCTTCGTTCAGATCTGTTTTCAGGCACCGGAGATGACAAGGGTAAACTCGCCGCGCGCTCGATCACCGAGGGCCTCCGCCACCTCCGACGCGGTGCCTCGCAAAACCTCTTCATGCACCTTGGTCAGCTCGCGCGTCACGGTGAGGCTTCGCTCGGGCAGCGCTTCATCGATCAGCGCGAGCGATTTCTTGATCCGATATGGGGACTCGAACGCGACGGCGGGCCGCGGGTTTGCGACCAGCGTCGCGAGCAGTCGACGCATCTCACCGGGCTTGCGCGGCAGGTAGCCGACGAACGTGAAACCTGGGCCCCCATAACCCGCAACGGAAAGTGCCGCCGTGATGGAGCTCGGTCCGGGAACAGGAACCACGGTGTGCCCAGCCGCCCACGCCGCGGTGACTAGCGCCTGGCCTGGATCCGACAGCGTCGGCGTCCCCGCGTCGCTGACCAGGGCGACGTCGTGCCGCTCGAGCTCCGTCATCACCCGCGGGAGGCCGCGTCGCTCCACCGGAGCGCGGTAGCTGATCAGCGGCTTGCGAAGGCCGTGACGCGTGAGAAGGCGAGCGGTGATGCGGGTGTCCTCCGCGGCAATCGCCCCCACTTCACCGAGAATTCGCAGCGCACGAGCGCTCACATCCTCGAGGTTCCCGATCGGCGTCGCCACAACGAACAGGCGACTCAAGCCTGGTCCAGCCAGTCTCCGACTCGGTGCTCTATCTCCGCGGCCGGTCCGACGAATCGCGACGCGGGTGGCAGGACGTCGAGGAATGCTTTCCCGTAGTCGCGTCCGAGGATCCGGTTGTCGAGGATCACCACGGCTCCGCGGTCGGTCGATCGGCGGATCAGGCGGCCGAATCCCTGCTTCAGGCGCAGCGCCGCCTGTGGCAGCGCGAGCTGGGCGAATCCGTCGCGAACCTGCTCCGCGCGAGCGGCGTACACAGGTTCAGAGGGCACTGGAAACGGAAGGCGGACCATGATCACGCAGCTCAGCCTCTCGCCCGGCACGTCGATCCCTTCCCAGAAGCTGGCGGTGCCGAGCAGAAGCGGTCGCTCGGCATCTTCGAAGGCTTTCAGGAGCTGGCGGCGCTGTCCGTCGATGCCCTGCCCGAGGATCAGCACCTCGTCCAGGTCGACGCGGTGCTTCAGGGCAGAGTGCACGTCGCGCAGCTGCCGGTGCGACGTGAACAACACGAGGGTCCGGCCACCAACGCGACGGGCGACCGACGCGACGACGTCGGTGACCTGCTCGTCGAATGCGCCGTCTTCGGGTCCGACCAGGTCCGTCGGCAGGCAAACCAGGGCCTGGTGGAGGAAGTCGAATGGAGAGGAAAGGATCATCTCCTCGACCTCGGGGCCGAGTCCGACCCGCGAGCGGAAGTAGTCGAAGGACCCGCCCACAGCCAGCGTGGCTGAGGTGAACACCGTCGAGCGGCGCTCCGCATACACGTGGTCGCGCAAGAGGAAACCGACGTTGATCGGCGCCGCGCGAAGGAGCAAGTTCTCCGTACGCGCGAGAAGGGTGAACCAGTAGACGCGATTGTGGTCGGGCGTGAGCATCGCCTCGTCGACCAAGCGAGTGGCCGCGTCCAGGCGCCCGCGGATGATCTCGAGCTCGCGAATGCCCTGGTCGGGCTCGTCGCCGCCGAGCCAGTCGCGGACACCGGCGACGGCCCTGCGCAGTCCCGCATCAAGAGCGGCCAGCGCCGTGACCGCGTTTTCCGCCGCCAGGTTTACCGCCGGCCAGCCCTGGTCCTCGCGCAGAGGCGGAGTCAGTCGCAGAGACTCGTCCTTTCGCTCCATGTCGCCGAGCTTCGCGCCGACCCAGTGCGCGGCCAGCTCGAAGAACTCTCGTGCGCGTTCACCCGCGGCGGTGCTCGCCGGTGTCGCCAGCTCGAACGCCTCGCCCGAGGCGCCGAGGTGCGGCTGGCGCTGAAGCTCGAAGAGCAAGCCTTCGCTGCCGCCGGGCTTGGCCAACCGTTCGAGGAGAGCGAGCAGCCCTGGGCCGTCCACCTCCTGGCGCAGCCCGCGTGTCGCGGCCTCTTCGAGGTGGTGCGCCTCGTCGATGACGAGGTGATCGAAATCCGGCAGCAGCCCACCCCCCACCTCGGCGTCCGCGAGCAGCAGTGAATGGTTGACGACGACGAGGTCCGCCGCCTCGGCCTCCGCGCGGGCCCGGTGGACGTAGCAGTCTTCTTTCGTGCAGTGGATCCCGACACAGTCCAGGGGGTCAGACGCGATGTTCGCCCAGAGGACTTCCTCGCGGCCGTGAAGGCGCAGCTCTGAGCGATCTCCGCTTTCAGTCGTATGCAGCCACATGAGGACCTTGAGCTTGAATTTCAGCTCGTCGGCGTCTTTGCATGGCTCGGCAATAAATCGACGCCACCGGCGGAGGGAGACGTAGTTGGAGCGGCCTTTCAAAAGGCAGGCCTTGAAGTCCCAGGGCAGCCACTCGCGCAGCCCGGGAAGGTCCTTCCCCATGAGCTGCTCCTGCAGCGTGTGCGTGTTGGTGGAAACGACCACGCGCTCGTGATGGCGCACCGCACGTGCGATGGACGGCACCAGATAGGCGAGGCTCTTTCCCGTGCCGGTTCCGGCCTCCACGATCAGGGTTCCGCCGCGCGCCTGGATCTGGGCGACCCCAAGCAACATCTGAAGCTGGGGCTCGCGGTGCTCGTAGCCCGGGAGCAGTCCGGCCAAAGGCCCCTCAGGGCCGAGCAGGGCGACCAGCAGGCCTGGATCGTCGGGCGGAGCGTCGTCTGATCTGCGGTGTCCCGATTCGACAACTTCGGCGGCTTCGGGGCCCGGATCGGGGTTGGGCGCCGTCAAAGCGTCGGCGAAGAAGCGGGCGATGGACCATTCGTACGGCGCGACGAGCGCCAGCATCGACTCCTTCAAGGACTCGTCCAGAGCCGCGGCCTCGTCGCGCAGCCGGAGCAGCAGCTGGCGCGTGGCGTCCGCATCGTCAAGGGCGCGGTGGGGTCGCGGCTGGTTGAACCCCATCTCAGTCGCCAGGAGCGGAAGGCTGTGACTCGCCGCCGACGGCAGGAGGATCCGCGCCACGTCGAGCGTGTCGAGGATCTCGGTACCGGGATCCCAGAGGCCGGCGGCGGCCAGGAAGTCGACGTCCAGGCGGGCGCCATGGCCGACCGGCTGGCGGCCATGGAGGAAGTCGGCCAGCTCTCGCAGGGCGGACTCGGCGCTGGCCGCCCCACGCAGCTCCTCCGGCTTGATCCCGGTCAGCCTGAGCACCGTTTCGGGCACGGCGCGGCCGGGATCGACCAGGCGCTCCAGCGTCGTGGTGATCCGATCGTGGGTGAAAGCGACCGCACCGACCTCGATCACTCTGTCGCGGGCCGGGTCGAGACCGGTGGTCTCGAGGTCGAGGGCTGCGTATTCCGGCACCGGTAGACGGGATTCTACGTAAGGATGTTCGAAGCGGGGTCTAAGCGAAGCGCACGTTGCTATATTTGCGCCCGATGTTAACTGGGGCGATCGAAGCACCTAAACGACTCGAGGACCTTCACGTTCGCCGAGACCTGGTCGCGAGCCTCCTGCTTCGAACGATCGCGTTCGCGGACCAGCTGAGCGGGGCGGCCATCGAGACGCGTCTTGGATTGCCTTTCGAGACGCTTCTTCCAATCATCGAAGAGTTCCAGAAGACTCAGCTCATGGACACCATGGGCTTCTCGAATGATCCCGGTGTCGAGGGCCGCCCGATCCCTGTTCGTATGAATTACGTCGTGTCGAGCGCCGGCCGCCAGCGAGCCTCCGAGATGTCCACCGTGCAAACGCGTTACCTCGGTCCGTGCCCCATCAACTTCGATGACTATCTCGGACTCGTGCGCTCGCAAGTCACCGGCAAGGCAAACGTCACCGATGCCCTGCTGAAGAAGGCTCTCGGGACGCTCGAGCTCGAGCAGCATGTCATCGACCAGATCGGCGGCGCCATGGTGTCGCGCGCGTCGCTGTTCATCTTTGGCGCTCCAGGAAACGGCAAGAGCACCATCACGGAGCGCATGGCGCTTTTGATGGGCGCGCCGATCGAGATCCCCCACGCCGTCGCCATCGGCGACGAGATCATCCGTGTGATCGACCCCGTCTATCACAAGATCGCCGAGGGCGAGCAGCCGATCGACCGCAGGCTGGTCAAGGTGGAGCGCCCGGTGGTCGTGGCCGGTGGTGAGCTCAAGCTGCAGCAGCTGGACCTCACTTATGACGCATCGAACCGCTACTACGAGGCGCCTCTCCAGTGGAAGGCGAACGCCGGTGTGTTCGTGATCGATGACTTCGGCCGCCAGGAGGTTCCGCCGATGCGGCTCCTCAACCGATTCATCGTGCCGATGGAGAAGAAGGTCGACTACCTCGACCTGTCTGCTTCCGGTCGCAAGATCGAGCTGCCTTTCCTCTGCCAGGTCGTCTTCTCGACGAACCTCTCACCCACCGAGCTCGTCGACGAGGCCTTCCTGCGCCGTATGGCGTACAAGATCGGCGTCGGCAACCCGTCGCCTGAGGCCTTCGGCCGCATCCTGCGATACGAGTGCGACCGCCAGGGTGTGCAGTTCGACGAGAAGGCGGTTGGTTACCTGCTCAACAACCTTTACGGCAAGAAGCCGCTGCGCGGCTCTCACCCACGCGCGCTGGTGGCGCGCCTGGTCGACCTGGCGAACTACCGGCAGGAGCCGCCGCGACTAACACCTCAGACGTTGAAGGAGGCGTTCGACGCCTGCTTCAACCCCGCGCTGGGCAGCCTCACCGAAGACGACTGGGCAAGGCCCGCGATCGGTTAGGCCGAGCGGGTTACTCCCGCCAGGCGTTTGCGGTGTGACTCCAGGTCGCTGAACACTCCTCGCTGCTCCGGTGGCAGCAGTGCGGCGATCGCGACCATGATCGCGTCGGAGGCCTCGTCGTGTGAGACGCGCGAGCCGTCCGCACGCTTCTGAAGCACCACAAACGGCTTACCAAACCTGATGGTCACCTTGCCTCGTCGCGGCCAGCGCGCACCTTTGGGCAGGACATTCTTCGTCCCGACCAACCCGACCGGTACGACCGCGCAAGCCGCCTTTTGCGCGAGAAAGCCGGCGCCCGGCTCAGCCGGTCCGAGCACCCCAGACTCAACGCGCGTCCCCTCCGGGTACATCAGCAGAGCGTCGCCGGCCTTGAGAATGTCGAGCGCTCGCCGCACGGCCGTGCGGTCGGCCGTGTGACGCACCACGGGAAATGCGTGGTACATCCGAAAGATCAGGGCCATCAGAGGAGACCGAAAGAATTCGGCCTTGGCCATGGTCCACGTGTCGGCACGCGGAACGAAAGCAGGGACCAGTGGTGGATCGAGCGTGGCGGAATGGTTGGCGCAGATGATCAGAGGTCCAGTGCGCGGGACGTTCTCCAGGCCCGTCACATCGAACAGCCCGAGCAGGTAGGTCCGGACCATGAGGCGCATCAACCCGCGCAGGAACGCGTAGATCAACTCGGCCTTCGTTCCGCGATGTTCTTGAGGATGAGGTCGACGACCCGATCAATATCCAACCTGTCGGTATCGATCACGACCGCGTCGGGTGCCGGGCGCAGCGGCGCGACCGCACGCTGCGTGTCGACTCGGTCGCGCTCCTCAACCTCCTTGCGCATCGCTTCATGGTCAACCCGCTCGCCACGACGCTCGTATTGCGCGGCCCGGCGGCGGACTTTTTCATCGAGGCTCGCGACCAGGAAGAACTTGTGGTCGGCATCCGGAAACACGACGGTGCCGATGTCGCGTCCCGCCATCACGACTCCCGTCCTGCCCATGCGCCGCTGCTGGGCGACCAGAGCCTCGCGCACGCCGGGGATCGCGGAGATCAGCGGGAGCGCTTCGGCGTGGTCGGCGTCATAGATTCCATGCGTCAGGTCGGCGCCGTCGGCCCACACCCGCTCGCCATCGAGCTTGATCTCGGTCGACTGGGCGAGCCGAGTCGCCGCTTCTGAATCGTGAGGGTCGATCCCACGCTCGGCCGCCAATCGGGTGATCGCGCGATACATGAGGCCGCTGTCGACAAACGGCAGGCCCACCGCTTCCGCGACCCGCCGGCCGACCGCAGATTTGCCCGAGGCGACGCCACCGTCAATGGCAATGATCAATCTGTCTCCTCCCCGCTCGCCGGGGAGGTGGCCCTGGCCTCCCCACCCTGTGGGGAGGTGGCCCTGGCCTCCCCACCCTGTGGGGAGGTGGCCCTGGCCTCCCCACCCTGTGGGGAGGTGGCGCGAAGCGCCGGAGGGGCGATGGACTTTCTCTCAAGGCCGGAAACAGCTCTCCGAAGCGCCGCAATCTCCGCCTCTCCCAACACCCGCCAGCCGCCCGTCTTCAGGCGTCCCAGCTTCAATGGCCCGAAGCCCACGCGGTTCAGTGCCTGGACCTTGTGGCCGATCCCGTGCAGCATGCGGCGGACCTGCCGATGCCGTCCCTCGCGAATCACGATCCTCACCTCGGCGACCCCAGAGTCGCGGCTGCCGGGCGTGATGCGCAGCACCTCAACCTCCGCCGGAGCGGTGACGCCGTCATCGAGCTTCACGCCCTTGCGCAAAGTCTCGACGTCAGCGCTGCTCGGGTTGCCGGTGACCAGCGCGATGTACTCCTTCGCTACCTTGTAGCGCGGATGAGTGAGCCGAAAAGCGAGGTCGCCATCATCCGTGAGCAACAGCAGCCCAGTGGTGTCGGCGTCGAGACGGCCAACCGGAAACAATCGGTGGCCTGCTTTGCCCTCATCGCCCACAACGTCGAGCACTGTCGACCTCGCCGATTCGTCTTTTGCTGTCGTGATCACTCCGAGCGGCTTGTTCAGGACGATGTAGCGATGCCGGGTGACCGGCTTGACGGCCTGGCCGTTGACAGTGACGCGGTCGACATCAGGGTCGATCAGCAGTCCAGTGGGAGGTGGACGTTCTCCGTTCACGCGCACCGCTCCCGAAGCAATCAGCTCGTCGGCCGCACGACGGCTGGCGACGCCGGCTCGGGCGAGGAAGCGATTTAGGCGTTCTTGGTTGCTGCTCGTCCGCTCGATGGTGTGCTCGCATCAGTCTCGCGCTCGATTCGCGGCGTCGGCAGCCGATCGAGAGATTCGAGACCCATGACCTGGAGAAATCGCATCGTCGTGCCGTACAGCTTTGGCTGGCCCGGTCCAGTCCCCCGCCCCACCTCGGTGATCAAGTCTCGCAGCTCGAGGTTGGTCAGCACGCTCTCGCAGTTGACCCCGCGGACCTCTTCGATTCGCGCCCGCGCCACCGGCTGCTGGTAGGCGACGATGGCGAGCGTCTCGTAAGCGGCGGCGGAGAGCTTGCCGGACACCTCCGGCCGGAGTGCGCGGCGCACCGCGGTTGCGTACTGAGGCCGCGTGGCGAGATGAATTTCATCGTGGTGGCGCATCAACATCACGCCGCGCCCGTCCAGCGCGTCGCGCAGCTCATCGAGCGCATGCTCGACGCCGATTTTGTCGGTGTCAGTCGCCTGCTGAAGCTCGCGCAGCTTGAGCGGACGGTTGGAGCTGAAGAGGATCGCCTCGAGGGCGGCCGAGGCCTCACTCACCCGTCGGATCCTTCCATTCGACCTCGATCGGGCCGAATCGTTCCTTCTGGCGCACCCGCACCAGGGAGCGTCGGAGGAGCTCGAGCACCGCGACGAACGTGATCACAGCTTCGAGCCGGTCTTCACATTCGAGAATCAGCTCGACGAGCTCGATCGAGCCCTTGCGCAGGCGGTCGGTCACGAAGTCGAGCTTCTCCTGCAGCGTCCACGTACGGCCGGTGACCACAAGCGGGCGCGGCGGGATCCGAGCGAGAACGCTGTTGAACGCGACGACGAGCAGGTCAACCTCGAGCGGCTCTTCCTGTCCCGCGGCTTCCACCGGTCGCGCTGGCGGCGAGAATGCGAACGAATCGTTCTTGGTTCGCTCCATCAGCTCGCCCGCCATCTCCTTGTAGGCGCGGTACTCCTCGAGCCGCTGGCGGACTTCTTCCTCCCAACCGAGAAGGTCAGTCTCCTCGTCGGTCGGCGGCTCTCCGGGCAGCAGGCGGATCGACTTGAGCAAAAGTAGTCGCGCCGCCATCCACAAGAACTCCGCCATCTCGGCGGGGTCAGCGATGTCGCGCG
>WNGJ01005190.1_pt1 | contig 13676 bp, 8 predicted proteins | sample 5400611 | NCBI WGS metagenome assembly WNGJ01 (sample SAMN13153375, study PRJNA577476) | soil metagenome | isolation source: 40 cm soil or saprolite under Garry oak tree replicate 1 | place: USA:California | collected 2016-06-15 | reverse complement strand
GTTACGTTGAGCCCGAGCTGGTCGTGCACGGCCTGGCGGATCGCCTCCCCCCGCCGGCCGGTCACATCGACGTGCGCGGTGCGGCCGCGCCGGTACACGACCGGGAACACCTCGTTCGGGGTGAAGAACCGGAACGCGGCGACCGGGATCGCAACGCCCAGCGCGACGCCCAGCAGCGCATCGGCAGGATGATCGACGCCCAGATACAGGCGGGCGAGACAGAACAGCGCGATGGCGACCGTCGCGGCGACCTTCACGTACGAGCGGGGACGGCCCGGGACAGCCAGGCAGTACGCGACGCCCACCAAGAAGATGGTCAGGGTCGCGACCGGCGGCGACGGTGCCGAGTAGCCGGCCCAGCTGGCGATGACCGGCACGCCGAACGGGCGCGGCCTGGACAGCCCGCTGTAGATCCAGTCACCAACAGTCTCCAGGACAAACAGGCTGCACAAGAATACCAGCAGGTGGCGCCAGCGCCGGAACGCCATGGTCAGGACGACCAGCGACACGCCGATCACCGTGACCCCCCAACTAGTGCCCGCCACCTTGATCCCGTTGGCCACATCGGTCAGCCACGGCGTCCGTATCCCCGCCAGCTGGCGCAGCACCCAGGTGCTGACCCGGTCATCAATCCGGAGCCACGGCGTATGCTTCGCGGCGAGGAACGCACCCGCGAGGCCGATGGCCACCAGGACCAGCCACGCCGTCGTGGTGATGTTGACCGGGTGCGGCAGCGGCGGCGGCGCGCCGGTCGGACGGCGCTGACGGCCGGCCTTGGGGACGGCGAGGTCCGGCGCCCGGCTGCCCGGGCGGCCCACGGCGGCCAGGCGCTCGACGTTGTCACTCAATGCGCGCCACCCCCTTCCGGGATCAGCCTGTGGGCGCGCAGCCAGCGGCCGGCCACTAGCCGTGGGTCCTGCCCCGCTAGCTCAACCTGCGCGTCCAGGGCACGCAGCTCGCCGGTATCCAGGAGGGCTGACACCGTGTTGAGCGCGGCGAGCAGGTTCGGTCCGTAGCGGGCGATGACGTCCCTGCGCACGAGGGGAGTGATGTTCTCGGCCGGCTGCAGCCCGCGATCGTCGGCCAGGACGACCAGATGCTGCGCCGGGATGTCCGGATCGGTGGTGAACAGCAGCGCGGCGCCGATGTCCCCCTCCTCCAGGGCCTGCAGGGTCAGCGGCCCGCCCGCGTCGAGCGGGGTGAACGCCTTGAAGCGGAGCCCGTAGACCCGCTTGAGCCCCGGCAGGCAGTAGGCGCGTCCCGGGCATTCGGGCGGTCCGCCGAACATCAGGCGCGGTGCCAGCCTGGCCAGGTCAGCGATCGACCGCAGCCCATAGCGCGCTGCGGTCGCGGCGGTGACCGCGATCGCGTTGGCGTCCTGGGCGGGAGCCGGGCGGGCCGGCACCAGCCCGCGGCCTGCCACCGACCCGGCGAGTGCCCGGTTGGCCGCCGCGGCATCGGACGTGGCGGATAGCCTTCCCAAGCTGAAAAACTGCAGCGCCGACCCCGCGTACTCGGGCACCAGCTGGACCAGGCCGCTCATCAGCGCCGAATCGACAAGTTCGCGGGGGCCCAGGTCCGGCAGGATCCGTACCGGGAAGTTGTCCGCCGCGAGCGCCTGCCCGTAGATCTCGGCGAGCAAGACGCTCTCCGGGAAATCGAACGACCCGACCGTGATGACCGTGCCGGGTCGGCCGGCCGACCCGGCTGCGGACGGGACGTGGCCGCTTGAGGACGTACAAGCCGGCAGCGCAACCATCAGCGCAGCGCAGGCCGTTATGAGCACGGCGCGCGGTTTCATACGTAGCCCCGCCGTAGCAGGGCGCGCCAGGACAGCCAGCCCGGCGCGACGGGCAGCCAGTAGGTGGCCAGCCGGTACAGCAGCACGGCGGAAACGGCGGGTCCCGCGTGCATGCCGACACCCATCAGGCCCGTGATCAGGGCTGCTTCGATCGCGCCCAGGCCGCCGGGGCTGGGGGCGGCGGCCGCGATCGCCGCGGCGCCCATGTACACGGCCGCGATGACGATGACGCCAGGCCCTCCGCCAAACGCCTGGACGGAGGCAGCGAGCGCGCCGACGTAAGCCAGCGTGATCAGCGCCGACCCCCCGAACAGCATGATCATCTTGACCGGGTTCTGCGCCACCCGCCGGAGGCTGACGGCGGCCGACTTCAGTCCGGGGATCAGCTTGCCCGCGGCGAACCGGCGGCCCGGGCGGGTCGCCAGCACGATGCCGATGATCGCCGCGATGATGGCGAGGATCAGCAGCAGCTTGCTGCTCGACGGCAGCTTGAAGGCGTGGGCGAGACTGTTGCCCGACCAGGCGAAGAAGACCACCAGCAAGACCAGGTGCATGATGGCGCCGGCCACGCTGTTGACTCCGACCGCGGCGGCGCCGGCGCTGGTCTCCACCCCGGATTTTTGCAGGTACCGGGCGTTCAGCGCCATGCCGCCGACGTTGGCCGGGGAGACGCGGTTGACAAACGAGGAGGCGCCCTGAGCCAGCACGGTGGGCCAGAACCGGATCCGCTGCGGTACCGCGCCGATGAGCCCGACCGCGCTGGCTAGGTAGGTCGTGGCCGACAAGACGATGACCAGGGGCAGCCATGCCCAGTCGGCCGATTGGACGGCATGCCAGCTGTTTCCCACCTGTGCCAGCTGAGGGAGCAGGTAGTAGAACGCGCCCGCGGCAGCGGCGATGGCCAGCAGTGTCCTGGGGCGGACCCGCTGGATGCGAGCCAGTTCGGTGTCCTCCCGGCCGCTCGCCGCGGCGGCGGCCGCCCGGGTCTTGGCCAGCAAGCCGTCATGACGGGCGATCACGCGGCGGGTGCCAGCCGACAGAGCAAGCGGCTGCAGCAGCGGCACCGCAGCCGCGAGGCTGTCTGAGCCGATGACCGCGGCCGCGGCGGCGACCGCCCTGTCCGCCCCGATGATGGCGGCGAGGGAGGCCAGCAGCTCGGCGACGTCGAGCGCCATCTGGCGCGGTGTGGCGCCCAGCTCGGAGAAGCTGAAGTCCACGATCCAGGGCTGGCCCGTACCGTCGGCCATGATGTTGGCTGCCCGCAGCGAGCGGTGCGCGATCCGCGCCTGGTGCAGGATACCCACCTGCTCCCACAGCGTTCGGAGCATCGTGTCGCTCAGGCGCTGCACGGGGATCCGGTCCAGGGAGCTGCCGTCCACGCGGTCCATCACCAGCAGCGCGGACCCCTCGGCGGTCTTGATCACCTGGCGGACGGCGGGCACCGCCACCCCGGCCCGCTCCGCCATGACCGCGGCGAGCGCCTGATGCTCGACGGCCTGGATGAGCGAGGCGGCGGGCCGGGTGTCGCCGACGTCGCGCAGCCGGACGAACCGGTAAGCGCGGTACAGCAGGTCGGCGTCCCGCTGATCCGAGCCGAGGACCTTGATGAACAATGACTCTCCGCCCGCGGCGGCCGCGACGAACGGCCGCGAGCCCTTCGCCTCAACCCCAGCCGGCTCGACGCTGGTCACCGGCAGGCCCGCCGAGCCCAGCGCCGCCGCGATCCCTTCGGGGCCGATGCGCCGGTCGGGCACTCCGAGCAGGACGAGCACGCCGGCCCCGGCGGTTATCCCGGCGGCGAACGCCAGAACCGCTTCCATCGGCGAGGCGGTGCCGGTGACCAGCCGTACTACGGCGGCCAGCCACAAGGTGATCCAGGCGGCGCGCCGCCACGGGCGGCTGAGCCACGGCGCGGCGGCGACCGTGACGGCCACGGCGGCGGCCAGAAACGCGGGGCTGACCAGCGACGCGCCGGTTAGCCACGGCCACTGGCCAGCACCGGTGGCCAGATCGCCGGGCCGCTGTCCGCCCGCGAGATGAATGATCCCGATCACGACCGCGCTCGCCAATACGGCGGCACCCGCCAGGCTGACCAGCAGCCGGAACCGGCGATAACGCAACGTTATGACTACTGCGGCAGCGGCTGCAGTGACGAGGACCGCCTGCACCAGCCCGGCCAGCACCCGGCCCGCCAGGGCGGGAGGTGTGAGAGCAGTAACGGCAGCAGCGCTGGCTCCGGCATATGTGGCATGGGTGGCGACGGTAACCGCCAGCGCTCCGGCCAGCACCAGCCCGGCGATGATCAGGCGGATCACATCGCCCGGATGCCGATAGCGGGCCGACGGCAGAAGCCGGACCCTGTGTTCCGCGGTCTCCCCAAGAGATTTGACCTGGGTTCCGGGTGACGTTGTCATGATTTCTCCAGCGGCCTCACTGCAATCCCGGCGGCGGGCACGGCCCGAACCAGCGCCGTCACGGCGTATCAGGTCCTCGCGCCGACACGCCGGGCAGGAGCTCGCGGCGGCTCATCCGGCATCTGTCACCGCGATGACGAGCTTTCCCCGGGCGTGCCCGGCCAGGAGGTCACGCATGGCGTCGGGTGCCTGGTGCAGCGGGTAGGTCTTGCCGATGACCGGGGTGAGCTGGCCAGCTTCGATGAGCTGGGCAAGAGTCTCCAGGTCGGCGAGGCGCTGCCGGGAGACGAACGTGGTGAGCCGCTGCCGGGTGAACGGCGACAGGGCCAGGGCCCGCACCTGTCGGCCCATGCCGGTCCAGCGGCCGCCGTCCTCGCCGCCGGCGATAACCAGCGTCCCGGCTGGGGTCAGTGCGCGCCGCAGCCGTGACAGCGCCGCGTTGCCGCCGATGTCCAGGATGAGGTCGTAGCGGTGCGGGCCGGCGGCGAAGTCGTCGCGGGTGTAGTCCAGGACATGGTCGGCGCCGATCGAGGCGACCAGATCGGTCTTGGCCGTGCTGCACACGCCGGTGACCTGCGCTCCGAGGGCCTTGGCGATCTGCACGGCGAACGTGCCGACGCCGCCGGACGCGCCGGTGATCAGCACGTGCTGTCCTGGTCGGAGGCGCCCGGCGTCACGCAGGCCTTGCAGGGCGGTCAGCCCGGAGACCGCGACGACAGCGGCCTGGGCAAAGGTGAGGCCGGCCGGCTTGCGGACGAGCTTGGCCGGGCCGGCGCGCGCGTACTCGGCGAACGAACCGTGACCGATGCCGAACACCTCCTCGCCGACCGCGAACCCGGTGACATCGGCGCCGACGGCCACGACCGCGCCGGCCACGTCGAGTCCGGGCACGGGGTTCTTAGGGGCGCGCAGGCCCGAGACCAGGCGGATCAGGTACGGCTGGCCCGCCATCAGGTGCCAGGTGCCCCGGTCCAGTCCGGCGGCGTGGACCCGGAGGAGGACCTCGCCGTCGCCGGCGGCTGGCCGGCCGATCTCCGCCAGATGCAGGACGTCGGCGGAGCCGTATCCAGCCTGCACGATCGCCCGCATCGTCTGCCGCCGCAGCGCCGGCGGCTGGCTGTCCCGGCGGTTCGCGGCGGGCGCCGCGGCCCGGCCGGCCGGGCCTGTCGGTGCGTTCACGGTCATCCTCTCTGCCCGGTGCTGGTCGTTACGGCCGGAGCGGCCGGTGTGACTTCAGCTGACTGGTGTGGCCGGTGCCGGGGCCCGGGCGGCCGGGGCCGGGGTGAGGTCATCGGGTGCGGGGGCGGGGACGCCGGCGCCGCCCTGGTCCAGCCGGAACGGCGGGTAGGCGTCGGTCATCAGCGCGGCGTAGGCGATGACCCGCAGGACCCAGCGGTTCATGCCGACGACGAAGTCATGCAGCCCGCGCGGGTAGCGGCCCGTGACCAGCAGCGCGATCGCCGCGAAGATCACCAGCAGCCCGATCAGGCCGCCGGAGAGGGCATCGGCCTGCCAGGTGTTCCCGGCGCCCCCGGTCGCGGTGTAGGCGGCGCCGCCGGCGAAGACGGCGACGATGGCGTACTGCGGGATCGCCAGCAGCCACCACTTGACCAGGACCAGGCCGCGGGAGAGCCGCCCGGGGTAGGCGATGTCCAGCGTCGCGGGGTAGCCCGGCTCCTCAGCCAGGCTGAACGGCGGGTAGCGGTCGGTCCCCAGCGCGCTGTAGGTGTAGTAGCCGACCCGCCAGGACCAGCGCAGCACTCCCAGGTTGAAGCCGAACAGCGGGCGGGGGTAGCGCCCGGTGATCACGATCGCGAAGAACGCGATGACGGTGACGGCGGCGAACGCGATCCACAGAAAGAACAGCACGATGTAGTGCGGGATCGCCAGCAGCCACTTGACCAGCCACAGCCAGCGGCTCAGCGGCTCATCCAGCCGCGCTCGCACCTGCACGGGGTAGCTCTGGTCCATGGTTCCTCCTCGCCAGTGCCTGCCGTTCCCGGCAGCCGTCACAGGCCGCCGAGCCCGGCCTGGCGCTGCGTTGATGGTCGTCCCCCGGACGGACCCGCGATTGAGGACCGGCCCGCAAACATGAGGCCGGCTCTCGGGCCTGCCTCAAGACGCTGGTTCCCCACGCTACGTCTGCAACCAGAAACTAGCAATACATTTCTAGAAATGAACTATGATAGCGTGCGTGGCAGACTGGAGCTTCCTGACCAACCACGCCCGGGTGCTGCTGTGCATCGCCCGCGACCCGGGCGTGCGGCTGCGCGACATCGCGGCCAGAGTCGGCGTCACCGAGCGCACCGCCTACGGCATCGTCACCGACCTCACCAAGGCCAGCTACGTCGTCAAGCACAAGGACGGCCGCCGCAACCGCTACCAGATCCAGGCCCACCTGCCGCTTCCCGAGACCGACAGCCGGGAACGCACCATCGGCCAGATCGTGGCGCTCCTGACCGGCGCCGACGATCAAGCGATCGCATAACTCCAGTCGTCTTGACCGGGAACGACACCGCCGGCACCGGCACCTGATCAAGCCCCCGCACAGGTCATCGCCCCGCAGTCCGCCGGTGCCGACGGCCGTTCCCTTCCTGGCCGGAAACAGCTGGAGGCCGCGGTACACCCCGTCTTCGCCGGCCTCGTCCGCGAAAGACTCCCAGTCCATGTTCGCGATGTTCAGGTTGTTCTCCACAGCCCACAGCTCCGGCGGGATGCACCGGAACGGGCGCAGGCCGCGGTCCAGCAGATCGACCCGGCATGAACCGGTTCTGTCAGCGCCCGGTACCGGCACGCTCTGATGCATGAGTTGCGGAGAGGGCGCCGGGGCCGTGTAGGCGAGTACCGTGTCGACAAGCATCACTCCGGCATCCAGCGCGGCGTGCACGGTCGCTACCGAGTCCTCCGGGGTCCCGTCACCGAAGATGAACTGCGCGATGCCGAGTCCGATGCCTTCGATTGCGCGTCCGGCGATCAGCATCTCGACTGGCTCCCGTTGGGCGGGTAAGGCGGTCACCAGCTCAACGGCAGCCGTGCGGCTACTGATCGCTGACCGGCGCCGACCGCCCGTACGGCCAGCAGCGCATCAGCAGCGGCTCGACGCTGTGCACCCCAGCCGCGTCCACGTCGAACACGTCGAGTGACTCCAGGCATGCCAGCGCGGACTCCGGGTCGGGGTGGTCGGCCAGTTTGATCGCCTCGACGGTGCCATCACTTCGTTGCCGCGGCCGGTGGTCCAGTGTGCAGTGAGCAGGAACACGCAGTCCATCCGTCCGGCATTGTGCCGAGGTCGTCGTCGCGCCCGGCCCGGATCCGCGACCACTGGGCGGTCGGACGCCCGTCCAGCCGGAACTGGCCACCTTTGGAACCCCAACGCTGCGGCCAGCCCTCCGGCGAGTCCTCCCAGAACTCCTGCCGGCCGTAGACGGTCCGGTCCAGCAGCCCGTACGACGGTGCCATCACCTCGTCGCCGCGGCCGGTGGTCCAGTAGGTCTCGAAGACCTGGTCACCGTCTCGGAGATAGCAAGCCAGGATGCCGAAGTGCCGATCTGCGACCAGCCGGTCCACGGAGTCCTGCGGCACCGAGTACCAGGGAACGGTATAGCCCATGAAGTCGCGATACCGCGAGATCTCCTCGTACGGCCCCTGACCGAAGACCGCGTAGCTCACGTCGCGTGAGTGCAGATAGGACAGCTCGTTGATGTGGGACGTGTTGAAGGTGCAGCCCTCGCACTGCTCCGCGGCGGGCCTGCCGGTGTGCCACATATGGAAGTAGGCGATCAACTGCGACCGACCGTCGAAGATGTCGATCAACGGGACCGGCCCGTCCGCTCCGACGAGCGGAGTTTGCGGATCGACTTCGACCATCGGGAGGCGGCGCCGCGCTGCGGCGATCGCGTCGCCCTCGCGGGTGTGGGCCTTTTCTCGGGCCCGAAGCCGGTCCAGTTCGGTCTGGAACGCGGCCCGGTCGGCGACCGGGGGCCGGGCCGCGTCGCGGACAGCTGACACGTTGGGTTCGGTGGGCTGGTCCGTCATGGTGAAATCCTTTCTCATGCTGCTTCAGGCAGGGCTTGGAACTCGTCAAGCAGGATCTGCATCCGTTCGCCCATCTCTACCTGGGTCAGCAGGACACCTACGGTGCCGTCAGGGTCGACGAAGAAGTTGGTGCCCAGTCCGCCGGACCACCCGTAGCGGCCGGCCCGCCCGCCCTCGGTGTCGACACCGACGCCGAAGCCCCAGCCGGTACCGTCCCAAAAGCCCGGGAAGAAACTGTCCGGCGTCTTGGCGATAGCCGGCACCTGGTCGCTAGTCATCAGCCGGAGGTGCTCCTCCGACACGATCTGCCGCCCTTCGAACCGGCCGCCGTCGGCCAGCATCCGGGCGAAGCGGGTATAGTCGCGGACTGTCGAGACGAGCTCGGCGTGACTCACGTCGAACGGCGCGTGCCCGGCGAAGAAGCCACCGGCGGCCGGTTCGAGTTCCACCAGACCGGAGTCAGTGTGCCGGTAGCTGGCCGGCAGCCGGGCGACGCTGCCTGCGGACACCCACAGTCCGGTGTCGCGGAGGCCGAGGGGTCCGAGCAGGTCGTCGGCCAGGTGATCCTGCAACGGCCGGCCGGCCACTCGAGCGATCAGGATTCCGAGGATGCCGAAGGAGTGGTGGTAGCGCCAGCCCTCGCCCGGCTGGAAGGCCAGGGGCAGTGCCGCCAGCCGGGCGAGCCACTCGTCGGCCCCGAACGGCATGGGGTCGACGCCAATTTCGATTTCGCTGTCAGCCATCGCCCGCTGCAGCGGACACTCTGTCAGCACCATGCCGTAGCCGGAGGTGTTGGTCAGCAAATGCCGTAGCGTGATCGCCCGAACGGCCGGTGATGTGTCGGCCAGATCGGCGGTGGGACTCTTCAGCACCTGCCTGTCGGCCAGTTCGGGCAGCCACCGTTCCACCGGCTCGTCGAGTCTCAGGCGTCCGGCCTCGACCAGGCGCAGGGCCGCGACCGTAGTGACGGCCTTGGTCATCGACTTCATGCGCATGATTGCGTCGGCGCGCATGGGCGCACCGCCGACGGACATCGCGCCGGCGGCCACGATCTTAGGCTCCGCTGTGCCGAGGCTCGCGACGACACCCGGGACGGTGCCACTCGCGACGTTCCGCTCGAGCAGGTCCTGCAACGCACTGGTCATTCCCCGGCATCTCCCAGCCACTCATTCGGTCGTATCAGCTCGCCTGGTCGTACAGACCCGAGAACGGCTCTCTCCGGACGGCGACGACATATTCAGCCATCGCCACGTCGCGCATCTCGACGCCCTCGGGCAGGTCGGGCGGCGGCGCCTGGCGTCGCCACGCGGCGAGTTGCTCGCAACATCACCATGTTCTGGTCACTGGCTCAGGCGCGGCTGGTGATCAGCGACTGCAAGGCAGACTACGATCACCGCCGGCGACACTCCGCGCTCGGCTACCAGGCCCCAGCGGCCTACGCTGCGGCCCGCACCACCAATGAGCGACTCTCACTGACTGCGACACCTATCTCACGTGCTTCAGGTCGTGGCCGTTTCGTACTGCGGGCGGCCAGTGGGCCGGTAGATCTGGATAGTTACCCCCTTCGGGGTGGACCGCGAGTCCACCAGGTCGAGCGCTGCGTCCGGGCCGGTGGCGGGGAATAGCCGCGTGCCCTGGCCGATGACCACGGGGCAGACGAGCAGGGTGATCTCGTCGACAAGGTCGTTGGCGAGCAGCCAGCGGATCAGGGCGCCGCTGCCGTGCACCTGCAGCTCGCCTCCCGGCTTGGCTTTCAGCCCGGCGACGGCGGCCGCGACGTCACCGGAGAGGACGGTCGTGTCGGCCCACTGCGGGTCGGTCAAGGTGGTCGAGGCCACGTACTTGGGTCGGGAGTTGAGCGCCGTCCAGATGGGGTTGCCGCCCGGATCTGCCCATGCTCCCCAGGAGCCGGCGAAGATCTCGTAGGTCCGCCGGCCGAACAGGAACGCGTCGGCGCGCTGGTAGACCTGGTTCAGGAACGTCCCGGCCTCGTCGTCGAACAGCGGCGCGACCCATCCGCCGCGCTCGAATCCGCCGCGGCGGTCCTCGTCCGGCCCGCCGAGTCCCTGCATCACTCCGTCGACGGTGACCATCGTGACGGTCGTCAGCTTCATGATCGCAGTTCCCTTCTCGCTGGTTTGTAGTCGTTCGATTCGACCGGACCGCGGCGCCGATCTCCCGGCCGCCCGGTGCCTGCATGACCCCGTCGAGCGACAGGAATGTGTTCACCGTCAACCGCATCGTTCGCCCTTATGCGCGGAACAGAGCGCTCACATTAGCAGCGTGGATTAGTCTGGCGATTAATTTTTTCTGACGCCGCTACCAGGCGAAACACACTTCCGGCAAACCTTCGGTCAACTGCGCGGAAGCGGGCGCACCGGCCGCCCGAACCACGAGACCGGCAGAATCGGGCGGCAGAAACTCAATCGGCTCGGACGATCTCGAGCACGCGCAGGGCGTCCGCCGCGCCGGGGTGATGGCCCGTCCGCCGGTGCAGGTCGAGTGCTCGCCCGGCGTCTTCGGCGGCCCGGTCGTGGTCGCCGAGCCCGTGCCGGGCGGCGGCCAGCAGCGTGTACGCCTGCCCCTCCAGGACCTGGAGGCCCGTCCGGGTGGCGAGGGCCAAGGCCCGTTCCGCATAGTCAAGAGACTCCCGCGGCCGGACGGCGTGGACGGCGGAGAGGCCGAGCAGCGCGCCCACCTCGGCGGCCCTGGTGCTCGTCTGCCGGGCCAAGTCCAGGGCATGCCGATGCTGGTCGGAGGCTTCCCGGTGGTCGCCGAGCCGCAGGTGAACGCTGCCCAGGATGTTGCGGATCCGGGCCTCCGCGGACCGGTGACCGATCTCGCGCGCCAGCGTCAGCGCGGTCCGTGCCAGGTCGAGCGCCTGGTCAGGCCGGCCCGCGTCGCGATGCACCGCGGCCAAGGTGCCCAGGACGTACGCCTCGCCGAACCGATCGCCGACGTCCCGGTGCAGGGCCAGCGCCTCGTCCAGGTGCCGCCGGGCGCGGTTGAGCTCGCCGCGATCGTGCTCGATCTCGCCCAGCGTGCCGAGGACGTGCGCCTCCCCGTCACGTGCGCCGTCAATGCGATGCAGTGTCAACGACTCGGCGAGGTGACCGGCCGCCTCGTCGAGCCGGCCCAGGTCCCGGTACACCAGACCGAGGTTGAGGAGCGAGTTGGCGCCGGCGTTCGGGTCGTGCTGCCGGTGCAGGGCCAGCGCCTGGGCATGATAGTCGGCCGCCTCCCGTAGCGTGCCGGACCACCAGTGCGCCATGCCGAGGGCGCCAAGCGCGACCGCCTTCCCGCCCGTCCAGCCGACCCGGCGGGCCAGTGTCAGCACGCTGGAGTAGTGCTCGATTGCCTCCTGGTAGCGGCCCGCGCTCTGGTACGCCCCGCCCAGGCTGTGCTCGGCCGCGGCTTGGGCCTGTACGTCCCCGGCGCGCTCGGCCGCGGATCGCGCCGCGCCCGCGATCTCCAGCCAGTCCACGATGCTCCGGCGCAGCCAGAAGTAGCCGCGGAGCGAGTCCGCAAGCAGCCAGGACGTACGGTGCGGGCCGTGCTCGGCGGCGTGCTGTACGGCGGCGATCAGGTTGGCCAGCTCGGTGTCCAGCCACGCCACCGCCTCCGCGGGCGCGCCGAACTCCACCGTCGGCGTCGGCTCCATCGCGGGCAGCGGCAGGCGCAGCATGCCTGGGTAGAGCAGCGCGGCCGCCCGGTCGGCGGCGCAGAGATACCAGTCGAGCAGCCGCTCCAGCGCCGCGGCGCGCTCCTGCGTGCCGTCCTCGTGCTCGCTGCGCTCCTGGGCGTACAGCCGGAGCAGGTCGTGCAGGCCGTAGCGGCCGGGTCCGCGCTGCTCGAGAAGATGCGCGTCGACCAGCCGCCCCAGCCACTTCGCCACCTGCTCGGGCGGATGGCTGGCCAGCGCCGCGGCCGCCGGGAGGCTGAGATCGGCGCCCGGGGCCAGGCCCAGCTCCCGGAACATCCGCCGTAGGTCCGGGCCTAGCCGCGCGTACGACTGGTCGAAGGCGACGCGGACCGCGACCTGCGGATCGTCGTCGACGGCCAGCTCGGACAGCCGGTCGTCGGTGCGCAGCGCGGCGACGTGGTCGGCGATGGACCGCGCGCGACGATCGGTCAGGTTGGCGGCGGCGATGCGGAGAGCAAGCGGCAGCCCGCCGCAAACCCGGGCGAGCTCCGCGGCGGCCTCGGGCTCCCGGTTCACTCGGTCCGCACCCAGCATCCGGGACAGCAGAGCGACCGACTCCGCGGGGCTGAGCACGCCCAGCGTGAGCCGGTGCACGCCATGGGTGGCCATCAGGCCGGTCAGCCGGTCGCGGCTGGTTAGAACCACCAGAGATCCCGGACTCCCGGGCAGCAGCGAGCGGGCCTGTTCGGCGTTCGCGGCGTTGTCCAGCACCACGAGCATCCGGCGCCCGGCCAGCAGCGACCTGTACAGCGTCGCGGCCTCCTCCAGGTCGACCGGCACCGCGTCGGCGCGTACGCCGAGCGCGCGCAGCAACCCGGCCAGCGCTTGCAGCGGCCGCACTGGTGAGGCCGACGTGTGCCCCTGGAGGTTGACATACAGCTGCCCGTCGGCGAATCGCTCGGCCACGCGGTGCGCCCAATGGACGGCCAGTGCGGTCTTGCCGACCCCGGCCATTCCGGCGATCGTTGTGATCACCACCGCACCGGTCATGGGCAGCAGGCCGTCCAGCCGGGCCAGGTGGTCCGTACGGCCGGTGAACCCCACCACGTCGGCCGGCAGCTGGGCGGGGGTCGGCCGCGCACCGGCGAACGGCAGCTCACCGCGCAGAACCTGGGACTGCACGTCGCGCAGCTCCAACCCGGGCTCGAGCCCGAGCTCTTCCACCAGCCGGCCGCGTACCTCGGCGAACAGGTCCAGCGCGGCCGCTCGCCGCCCGGAGCCGGCCAGGGCGAGCATGAGGCGGGCGTATGCGCCCTCGTGCAGCGGCTCCTCCGCGGTCAGCGCCCAGAGTTGTTCCTCCGCCCCCTGGTGCAGCCCCGCGGCGATCGCGAGGTCGGCGTAGGCGAGCACCGCGTCGACGTAGCGCCGGGCCAGGGCCACCGCCGCCGGGTGCTGCCGCAGCCGAGCGGTCAGATCGGCCAGCACCGGCCCGCGCCAGCACGCCAGCGCCTGGGCGTAGAGGTCCAGCGCCGATCCGGGATCGGCAGCGGCCCGGGCCACGAGTTCGTCGAATCGCAACAGGTCGAGCTGGTCGCTGTCCACGGTGAGGCGGTATCCGCCGTCACCGCCGGTGATCAGCGCGATGCCCTTCCACGGCGGCAGGAGCCTGCGCAGCCGGGAGACGTACGCGTGCACCATGTTCCACGACGTCGCCTGGGGATGCGCACCCCACAGCACGTCGATGATCTCCTCCTGCCGCACCACCCGGTTCGGCTGTAGCCCC
>WNGJ01008390.1_pt1 | contig 13678 bp, 9 predicted proteins | sample 5400611 | NCBI WGS metagenome assembly WNGJ01 (sample SAMN13153375, study PRJNA577476) | soil metagenome | isolation source: 40 cm soil or saprolite under Garry oak tree replicate 1 | place: USA:California | collected 2016-06-15 | reverse complement strand
TTGGCTACCGCGTTCGAAATCGCAGCGCCAGGGGAAATCACGGGCGGCTCGCCAAGCCCGATGACGCCGCGCTCGTCGTAGCCCGGCCCGCTCATCATGTGCACGACAATGTCGCCAAAATCGCCGATCCCCGCGAGTTTGTAGAACTCGAGATCGGCGTTGAGGCAACGGCCCGTTTGCTCGTCCATGATCTTGTCCTCGAAGAGCGAATACGTGATGCCCATGATGCAGGCTCCATACACCTGGCTCTCCGCCGTCTTCAAATCGATAATGAGGCCGCAATCCTGCACGGCAACCAGCTTGTCGACCTGCACGATGCCGGTCTCGGTATCCACGCTGACTTCCGCCATCTGTGCGCCGCCGACTCCGCTCGAAATCAAGTCATCAGTACGCTCCCGCTGGCCGACGCCGGTGATGGGAGTAGTGCCCAGTTTGGCGCACGCCTGCTTCCAGGAAATGGCTCGGCTGGGGCTGCCTTTCACGCGGATTTGTCCATCGACCGCTTCGAGCTCGTCGGGCTTGGCATCGAGCGAAGGAGCAACCTTGTCAAGAAGCTGATTGAGCGCGGCGGTGGCAGCGCGGCGCGTAGAAGCACTGACGCCGCCAACGGTGGTCGAGCCGCCGGAAGCTCCGTCGGGCGGATACTTCGAATCGCCGATGTTCACTTTTACGGCTTCCAGAGGCAATCCCATGGTTTCAGCGGTGATGATGCCGATCACCGTGCGCGTGCCCGTGCCCAAATCCTGCGAGCCGAGCGAAGCGGACACCGAACCGTCCGGCTGAATGGTGCAGTTGCAATTGCTGGGATGACCTGCGCCGCCCCAGGTGTGAATCGAAACCCCCAGACCTTTTTTGATGAGGCCTGGCGTTTTGTCGCCGCGCGGATGCCATTTCTTTTTCCAGTCCATCAATTCGGCGGCCTTTTCGAGTTCAGCCGAATACGTTTTGGCGAGTTGCCCAGTCATCTGGATGTTTTTCTGCAGCATCTCGACCGGATCCATGTCGAGCTTGGCCGCCAGGTCGTCGAGCGCAGACATGGTAATCAGGCACATCTGCGGGTGGTTGGGCGCGCGCCAGGCGCGAGCCGGGCCGATGTTGGTCAGCACGGTGGTGTGCCGGACCCGGCGGTCGGGAATGCGAACGACGTAAGGGATGCTGGGAGCGCCGCCTTGCGCATCGGGACCTCCCGTGCCCCAGGATTCCGACGTCCAGCCCACGAGCGTGCCGTCCTTTTTTGCGCCCACTTTGACTTTTGCATACATCGAAGGGCGGGCTCCGGCAGCCATCAGTTCCTGATCGCGCTCGAGCATCATCTTTACGGGACGTCCCGCCTTTTTGGCCAGCCGCGCGCACGCGAGGCCCCAGGTGTCGGCCGCGAATTTGCTTCCGAAACCTCCGCCCATGACGGGAGTGAGCACACGCACCTTGTCGGCGGAGTCGGCGATCTTCGCGCGCACCATTTCGCCAGGCATGCCGCTGACATTTTGAGTAGAGGCATAAATCGTCAGATTATCGCCCTCCCATTCCGCCACCTGGCCGTGCGCTTCGAGGCAGCAATGGGTGATGACCGGAACTCCATACTCGCCTTCGCTCGTCACCTCGGCCTGTTGCAAGGCCTGGTCCGGATTCCCGTCGGTTTGTTCGGCAAGTTGCTTGGTGTGCTCGCCGGCTTTTGCCGGATCCACATCAGAGACCAGGTGCGGAATCACGTCGTAGCTGTACTTGATGCGGCCCGAAGACTTCCAGGGGCCGTCAAGGCGCGAAATGCGCCTGCCAATCAAGCTGCATTTGTCGGTGGGAGGCCAGTGATAGTCAGCCATCAGGCGCGCCCTCCTTTCATAGACATTGCCGCCTGCACAACGGCGTTGCGAACGCCCAAATACGTTCCGCAGCGGCAGAGATTGCCCCCGAGCGCTTGCTTTACTTCTTCAACGGTGGGATTGCGATGTGTGTCGAGGTAAGCCTTGCAAGACATTACGAAGCCCGGTGTGCAGAAGCCACACTGTTGCGCGTCTTGTTCAACAAACGAAGCGGAAACAGGGTGCAGCTTTCCTTCCGGAGCGAGCCCTTCGATGGTGCGGATGTCCGCGCCGGGTTTTCCGTCGCGGTCGGCAACTTCGATCGCGAGAACGCTGCAAGAGTACGTGGGCTTGCCGTTTACGATGATGGTGCACGCGCCGCAGGTGCCGCGGTCGCAAACTTTTTTCGCGCCGGTGAGATCGAGATGGTTGCGAAGAGCATCGAGCAAAGTGACGCGGGGTTCGACGGTTAGTTTTTTTTCTTGGCCGTTGATGCGCAAGGTCATGGCCACGGGGCCTGGGCCAACCACTTTGCCGGAGCCCAGAACCTCCTCGGGCACGGTGGTTGCGGTGGCAGCCAGCTTGTGACCGGCGAGAACCTGCGCCGTGGCGGCGACGCCGGTTCCCCCTACCAACTTGACGAATTCACGTCTTCGGAGACCCTGTTTGTTTGGGGAATCGCTTTTCGCCGGGTCTTTGGGATCCTCTAGTTTGGCCATGCGGTGAACCTCCCGAGTGCTTCAAAGAACGCCGAAACGACGATTCGGGGCTGTAGGGGCGTTTCGCGGATGCCCGCTTGTCTTGCGCTGACGTTTTGAAAAAACGTTATTCTGAGAGCGCCAACGTTTCACGCGCTTGGCCGACTCAGACAGAGAAGGACTTAGGAAGCGCCCGGGCCGATGGCCACGACAAAGTAGTTGGCCGGTGTCAGGCCCACGTTTTTGATGCCGTGCTCATCGTTCGAACGCACAAAGCCCACCGCCCCCGGACCTAAGCGCGTGGTCGCGTCGTTCACCGTGATATCCACCGTGCCCTCGCGGATGAGCCACATTTCGGAATGCGTATGGCGATGCGGCGGATGCGGCGCGCCACCAGGCGGCAGAGTGGTCTCGTGAACCTCCACGGATTCTCCGCTGTCAAGTTTTCCCTTCAGCACGGCGCGGGTCGCCGCGGTGGCAGAGGTGTGTACGGGCAATTTGTCGAACGGATACATCGCCGAGGGCAGGGAAGATTGCTCCTCGGTCTGCTTTGCCAGGAGAAGACTGGGGAGCAAGGCAGACGGAAAGAGCAAACACATTTCGCGGCGGGTTAAAGACATTTTTGACTCCTTTTGCTGCTGGCGAATAGAGAAGAGACAGGAAACTCCGGTCAGGGGTCTTGCTCTTCTCGATGCAATCTTTTTCGCCAATCTCGATTCTAGCTCGGTGGCACGGCGGCCTTGGCTTCGGCAAGCGTGACGCGCCGCTTCTCCCGATAGGCAATGTTCGCCATGTGCGCGGCAATTGCCGAGCGGTAGCCAATGTCCACGCTGGCATTCGGGGTCTGGCGGCTGCGGATGCAGTCGATCCAGTTGGCCATGTGGTTCTGGTTTTTCGACTCCCCCGTCAGAGCAACCCCGTCGCGGCGATTCACTTTTTCCGGATAGTAATGCAGACTTTCTCCGGATTTGCCGGTCACCATGTCGGTAGCACCCGAAGTGTGTTCAATTGTGCCGTCACTGCCCAGCAATCGTTCCCCGAGTCCGTAATGGCTGTTGTTAAATGTCGACTGCCAGGTGACCACCACGTCCTGCGGATATTCCAGCGTCACCACGATCGTGTCCGGCACTTCGCGCCCGTCTTTTTCTGAGAAGACGCCACCGCACATGCACGCGGCACTGGGCTCCGGGAGATCGAGCGCACTCTGAATCCATGCGATCTGGTGCACCATGTTTTCCGTCACGTTTCCCCCGGAAAATTCCCAGAACAACCGCCAATTAATGAATTTGTACGGATCAAAGCCGCGGTCGGGCCGTCCGTTGAGAAAAGCCTTCCAGTCGACGTTTTGCGCGGTGCAGTCCGAGGGCACCGGCCGCACCCACTGACCTTTTCCATGCGGTGTGTTGCGGCTCATCCAGGACTCCACCTGAGTGATTTTACCGGCCAAGCCGTCCTTGATCCACTTGCGCGTATCCGCAAGCGAACCGGAACTTTCGTGCTGCAACCCGATTTGCACCACGCGGTCGGATTTCTTCGCCGTCGCCAGGCACTGTTCCGCTTCCGGAATGGACCAGGTCATGGTTTTTTCGCAATAAAGGTCCTTTCCCGCGTTGATCGTGTCGACAAAATGCCGCGCGTGGGTGTGCAGCGGACTCGCGACGATGACACCATCAAGCTCTTTCATGTCCAGCAAACGACGGTGATCTTCACAGGCCTGAATGCCCGGCGCCATCTGCTTGGCGGCGTCGCGCCGGTGCGAGTAAACGTCAGCCATGGCCACGAGTTGAACGTTTGGCACTTGCAGGACTTCTTTGAGGAGTTCTGTGCCGCGTCCGCCCACGCCGATCATCCCCACACGAACGCGGTCGTTGGCGCCCAGCACAGTTGGAGGCTGATAGGCCGCCAAAGCGGCGGCTCCGATGGCTGCCTGTTTTAAGAATTCACGCCTCGTATTCGTTGTCATGTTCGTCCCCCAGAAAATCAGTTTCGAGAAAATCGTCAAGAATGTTTTTGCTGAATGGCTGGGGCTTGAAGATATTGCGTCATGACGCGGGCATAGTCCGCGATGGCGACTTCCGGCTCTTCTAGTTCGGGATGCCAAGCCTTTTCCCATTCAAAGGAGTAGTAGCCCGTGTATCCCGTTGCGGCCAGCAGCTCTACCTGGCGCTTTACCGGCACATCTCCACGGCCAGTCAGAACGTAATGATCCTGTCCGCCTTCCAGGCGCGCATCCTTCAGATGCGTGTGGCGAACATATTTTGCGAGGTGGCTCACGGTAATCGCCGGGTCTTCCTTGCCGTCGACGAACGTATTGTGCGCATCCCAGAGCAAAGCGACGTGCGGCGAGGCAGCCTTCTCGAGGATTTGCTGCAGGATGGCGGAATTCGTGAAATCGCCGTGGGATTCGAGCAGCACGGTCACGTTTTTGGGCGCTGCGTACTCTCCCAATTCGCGCAGCGAGCCGGCAATGTGCTCGACCGCGGCCTCGCGCGGTCCGACCAGCTTGTTGCCGAAAACGCGTAGGTAGGGAGCACCCAGCCGCGAAGCCAGGTCAATGAAGCGCCGCGCGTCGGCAAGCTGTTTCTCGTGCTCCGGGCCGGTGTCGTGCATGTCGGCGGAACTGCTGACGCAGGAAATGCGCAGCCCGCGAGCCGCAATCTCCTTCTTGGATGGTTCGATCTGCGCGTCTGCGAATTCAGGGCGGGAGGGCAGGTCCATCGTTCCTTCTAGACCGCGAAGTTCCACCGCCGCGAAATTGTTCTGCTTGGCGAAGTCGAGCACCTTGAGCCAGCTCCATGACGGGCAGCCGAGTGTGGAAAAGCCGATGGGCAGGCGCTCGCCGGCAGCGCGTGCCACCTCCGGCAACGCCGCTAAAACGACGGCCAGGCGCTGGAGGAAATCTCTCCGTGCAATGTGTGTCATGGACATGCGGGCGAGTAAAACAACATTCCTGAATCCTCAAATGCAGGCTGAGCGCGGGCTTGCCGCAGGTTTATTCTTCAAACAAGGGCCCCCCGAAAAAAGTGCTTACAGGGCGCCGGCTTTCTGCAGCTCTTCTTTCATTCCCGCCCAGCTTTGGCGCGTCGATTCCTCGGGAGTGCCCGCCCCACGCCAGTGGGTTTCCAGGCTGACGGCGAAGTGATACCCGTCGCGCTTCAAGGCTTGGAATTGGCCGGTCCAATCGATGGCTCCTCCGCCCATCGGCGCCCAACTATACTTGCCGTCCGGCTTTTTCACGGCATCTTTGCAATGACAGTGGCCAATGCGGTCTTTGGGCAGCAGGTTATAACCGTCGGGATACGGAGTCTCCCCGCGCTCGCACGCGTTTCCAGGATCCCAATTCAACATCAAATGCGGGGACTGCACGGCGCTGAGCACTTTCGCCGCTTCCGCGCCTGTGGCCGTGTTGCAAGACGGTTCATTTTCGAGCACCAAGAGCACGCCCTTTTGGCCGGCTTTGGCAGCCGCGTCCAGCAATTTTTCGTTCATCGCCGCGCGGTACGGCGCTTGATCGTCCAGCCGCCAGAAGTCAAAGCAGCGCACGCGATCGGTATTGAACGCTTTGGCCAGTTCAATGCTGCGCTCCAGCACTTCGTCCTGCTGGTCGAACGTGAAGTCGGCGTTGAATTGGTCGCGCTTGGGGCTGAACTTGGATTGCGGCGCGCCGGGCCAGTCCACTTTGAAGAGCGGACTGGCGATATCTGTCACTCGCAGCTTGTTCTTCTCCAGAATTCTTCGCGCCTCTTCAACTTCCTTGGCGTCCAGCTTGAGTAGGTTTTTGTTCCACATGCCGCGGAGTTCGATCCAATCCATGCCAAATTCTTTGGAAGCGACTTCACACGCCCTGCCGAAGTCCTGCGTGATTTCATCGTTGATGACGGCAACTCGGAACGCCGACTTCATACCGTCACCCCGAGTTTTTCTTCGAGGTATTTCTTACTGATCGCGGCGCTCTCTTTTGGCGTACGGGATTTGTCCGGAACGGCGTCGAGCTCGACAACCGCCCAGCCGCGGAAATTGACTTGGTGCAACGCGGCAAATACCGCGGGAAGATCCACGCGGCCCCGGCCCAGCTCGACGAAACGGAAAGGACGCTTCGCGTTCTCACTGGCCGGCACCGGTTCCACGTCTTTGATGTGCAGAAAAAGGAGCCGGTCGGCGTACCGCTCGATGGCCTTGGCCGGATCGCCGCCGCCTTGGAAATAGTGCGCCACGTCGAGTTCCAGCTTGGCGTAGCGCGGGTCCGCCGCTTCGAGGATTTGGCCGACTTCCTCAGGGCGCTCCCCGAGCGAACCCATGTGGTTGTGGTAGCCGAGCGAGACTCCCAAATCTGCGGTGCGCTTTCCGATCTCTGTAATCAGCTTGCCTAGCCGTGCGTAATCCGCCGAGGTGATGGCGCGGTCTTTGGGGCGCTCGTCGGTGACTTGCAGATAAAGGCCTCCCACATCGTGTACGAATTTGGCATTTGCGGTGTGCTTGGCGATTTCATCCGCTTCGACGGCAGGGTCAATGCGCACGCCGCCGCTCGAGAGCGCCACCATTTTCAGATGATGTTTTTCGAGCACGTCGCGCAACTCCGCCGGGCCGCTGAATTCCTTGATGACGTTGGCGCGCAATTGAATTCCCGGGAATCCCAGCGCGGCGATGTCCTCGATCGCTTGGCGGTCGTTTCCATTCCACGTGATGGACGCATACCCGAAATGAATCTCGCCTGGCGCGGGCGAAATCGGTGTATCGAAGTACGACAAGTCCCTCGGGGGATAGAGAGGCTCAGCCGCGCAGAGTTCCTTGAGGGGAAAGGATGACGCCGCCGTTGCGGCGGCTCCTATCCCCAGTAAAAAGTCGCGACGCCGCATGCGATTTTGCATGTCTGCTCCTCCTCGAATGCTGCCACAACGCTTTTAAATATGGCCCGGCGAGTCGGTGCCGACTCTCGCACCTTCTAGAATGTCAGCTTGGCCCCCAGTTCCACAGTTCGGTTGCCGCCAATCGTGCCAGTAATGTGGCCAAAATTTGTGGGATCGCTCGCGTTCCCACTTGGCTGATCGAATATCGGAGTGTTGGTTACGCTGAATGCTTCTGCGCGAAACTCCAGGCCAATGCGCTCTCTTACGGGAAATCTCTTGAACAGTGCAGAATCCACGTTGAAATAGCGCGGACCGGCGAACTCGTATCGGCTCATGTTTCCCGCAGTCTGCACCGTGTTGACGGTGCTGAATGCCGAGGTGTCGAACCACAGCTGGGTGGGCCCAATTCCGCCGAGAACGTGGAAGGGGCCCACCTGATTCGGAGTCTGACGGGTTCCCGGTGCGTTGAGTCCCGTTCCGCTAGCGCTAAAGTCCAATGGCCTGCCGCTCATGATGGTCATAACCGTGCTCACCTGCCAGCCGCCAGCGACCCAGTTCGCCCAGCCGGAATGCAACAGGGGCTTGCCCTTTCCGAACGGCAACTCATAAACCACGCTTTGCACAAAAGTGTGCCTGCGGCTGTTGCTGAGCTCCATATAGTTGCGTTGGAAATTTATAACAAACGACGGACTGCCCCCGTCATTCCCGCCTCCATCCCCCACGTCCGATCTGTATGCCAAGGCTTTTGCGAACGTGTAGGACGTAGTTAGCGACAGCCCCATGCCTGTCCGGTGATTAAACCTCGTCTGCAAGGCGTGGTAATTCGAACTGGTCGGCTTGAATAGAAAGTCGGTTGAGGCCGTCCTGTTGTATAAGGCGCATAATGGTCTTACCCCACAATTGCTCAGAGGTTTTGGGGGGGTCTTCGTGAAGTCGAATGGTCCGTACGCCACCGCGGCATTCAAATCATAGTCCATGGGAATGTCTACGCCATGATTACCCACATAAGCGACGTCGAGCACGAAATTCTTGGGCAGCGCGCGTTCCACGGCAAGATTCCAGGATTCGACGTAAGGCTGCGTAAAGTTCTTGTCGATCACGTTGTAATTGGAATTCAGGCCAATGCACGCGACACCTGGCACAGGCGGAACTTGGCATACGCCTGATACGATTCCGTTACTCGGCACGGCCGCTGGGGCTGGTGCTGGAAATCCAATACTCATTGTTGCGATCTGGCCGCTGGGCCACGTTGGCAGAGCACCCGCGCTTAGTTGGTTAGTGCCATTGGCTTGGCGTACTGGGTAATTCCAAGCGTACGCGTTATTGGGAAAAGGCTCGTAGCTGATGCCGAAACCTCCGCGCAAGACAAATTTGTCCGTGAAGCGGTAGGCCAATCCGAAGCGCGGCGCAAAATAATGGTAGTAGGTGTTACGACCCAGGTTCAGCGGGTTCCCGCCAATTCCTGCAAGGGCCAACGTATTGTTGGTGGGATCGAAATTGGAATAGCCGCCATCGTGCGCGGGCGTCGGCGGGAAGTAGATCTCCCACCTTAACCCGATATCCAGTGTGAGCCTGGAGGTTGGTTGCCATTTATCCTGCCCGTAGCTGAAAAGTTCCGACTCTCGCCACGAGCCCGATATTACGGAAACGTCGCGCCCCACCTCTGAAGGTGCATCGAGCAGAAAAGCAGCGAAATTGTTCCCGCGCGATGTTGCAGAGGTTGGAGTGGACGTAGTGCTGGTGCCAAAGCGGAAAACTCCGCGGGGCCCGAACGTCTGCGCCTGCACCAAATCGTCGCGCAGCCGGCGGAAGTCCACGCCCCACTTGAAGGTGTGATTTCTGTGAATCTTCGTCCAGTTGGTCACGGCGTTGATATTGGTCTCGCCGCGGTCCCAGGGCAAGGACGCCGAGTAGCCAATCATCGGGCTCGAGAAGCCGTTCTGGATATCAATACTGGTAGTGCCGCTCGTGAAGGGATCTAGATTGACGCCGGTGATGCCGACGAGATCCTTCGAGCCGTAGTCCGAGTTATGCGCGATATTTCGGTAGTGGCTCACGCCAACGCGTGTCTCCGCAAGCAAACGGGGAGAGAAGGCATGCGTGTGATTGAGCGCTCCGCTCTGAACGTGTTGCTCGCCGGTGCCTTGGAAACCCCCACCCTTGGGCCCTCCTGCTAACCCAAAAATGGGCTGATCGGTGAGGCTCTGCACAGCCCGGCTGAAGCGGAAGGCGTAGCGGTCATTGTCCCTGCGGCTGAAGTCAAATTTGCTGTCGAAGGCTGTGGTGTTTTTTAGAAAGCGCGTCGTCTGCTGATAATTGCTGACCAGGCCCGAACCGGGAACGTTGGTGTGCGGAACCAGCGCGAGAATCTTCTGCGCCAATTGGGTGATGCGGCTGGCTGGGATGATGTTGTTCGGAAACGGGGTTCGACTTGCGGGCGCTACCGGAATGGGGTTTCCGCTGGCGTCCAAAACCAAGGTCGCGTGCGTAGCGTCGGTAGTTTGGTAGGGATCATAGATGGTGCAGCCCACGTTGTTCGCTACGCAACCAGCGGGCGCGACGGATTGGAGATTTCCGCCGCGGAAGGCATCCGTAGGCAGCGACAGATTGTCGAATTTGCCGCGGGAATCGTCGATTCGCAGAATATCCCCGAAAAAGAAAAGTTTGTTTCGCAGGATCGGGCCGCCGAGGTTTCCGCCGTAGTAATTATAAGTCGTCGAGGCCTTCGGCGTGACGCTGGTGTTCTGAAAGAAAGGCACGGCGGCCAGAGCGCTGATGCGGTTGAACTCATAAGCCGCGCCGTGAAAATCATTCGTGCCCGATTTCAAAATGACGTTGGTGACGGCGCCGCCCGCGCGTCCGAACTCCGCCGTATAGTTGCTCGTGCTTACGTCCACGGTCTGGATGGCCTCGGCTGGCGGAATATAGATCTGCAGCAGGCCGGTACGCTCATTGTCGTCCACGCCCTCGATCTGCAAATTGTTGAACAAGCGCACCTGCCCATTCACTTCCGTCGACAAGCTGTCCTGCGCATTGAAGAATTCGGAATGCACGCGATGCGCGCGCGTTGCGCCTGGAACCAGGTTCACCAGATTCTGGAAATTACGGTTGTTACCGAGGGGCAAGTCGGTTACCTGCTTGGACTCCAGCTTGGCCCCGACGTCCGCCCGGTCGGTCTGCAGCATGGGAATTTCGGCAGTAACCACCACGGTTTCCTGTTCCGTGCCTATTTCCAGGACAAGGTTTACGCGCGTATCCGTGTTCACCAGAACCTCTATATCTTTGTGCACCTCTTTCTTGAATCCCTGTTTTTCCGCCGCGACCTCATACAGGCCGGGAGCCAGGTCGGGCACTTCATAATTCCCGCTATCGTTGGTGGTGGCTGAGTGAACGATTCCCGTCTTGACTTCTGTGATGGTGATTTTCGCGCCGGCTACGGCGGCGCCACTCGAGTCTGTCACCGTTCCGAGCAGCGTCGCGTTGACCGCTTGACCCCGTACCGGCCGAGAGGCCGCCGAAACGATGATTCCGAGCAGCATGGCCAGACTGAGCCGCCATACTTTAGCCAGGCCGCGCGCAGCAGGCGATGCGAACCGCTGACTGTTTGTTGGACTCATGACCACACCCCCGCTTTTGCCAAATTTCTTAGTCCGTAAATAAGAAAACCCGACCGATTTCATGGAACTGGTTCCACACCTTAGCTTTGCGGCAGGCCCCTGTCAAGTCAGAAATTCAAGAATCAAATCTGCTCCACCGGTCTTTTGCATATCTCGAAGTATAGGGCTCCCCACGCGGAGCTGAGCGCTCACAGTTTGCAAAGCCATTGGTGGCAATGTGGTAAGCCGGGCTAGGGCAAGGGACCCTATTGTGTGGAGGTGTGTTAGACTTGCGCGCACGGGTGATTCCAGCAAGGTCGAGGAAAGATGCGAAAGCCGCAGGAAGCACAAGTAGGGCTGGAAACGGTTCCACGTCAAAGCACGATTCGGGACGTGGCCCGCGCTGCCGGTGTGGGCATAGGAACAATCTCCCGCGTGCTGAATTCGAGCTCTCAAGTGAGCCGCGAAACGCGCGCGCGTGTGAATGAAGCGATCCGGCGTCTCGGGTTCCGGCCCAATGCCCAAGCCCGGCGGATTCTCAAGCGCCGGTCAGAGATCGTCTGCTTTCTTTTGAGCAACCGCGACTTTCTTCATCCGTTTCACGCGCGAATTTTACAAGGCGTCGAGTCTTATGCCAGCAGCTTGAAGCATCACGTGCTGTTTGCCGTGCTGCATTATTCGCCGCGAACCCCTCCTGAGAAGATCGACCTGCCTCCCGTACTGCAGGAACATGGTCTGATTGACGGAATCATCCTGGCGGGCACCATTTATCCGAACCTGCTCCACCGGATCGAAGCCATCCGCATGCCCTTTGTTGCTTTCAGCAACAACGTGGTTGGACTGGACGGCGAGCAGCGCTACGACCAAGTGGGCTTTGACGACTTCCACGGGGCGCTCCAGGCCACGCGCTACCTCATCGCGCAAGGTCACCGGCTCATTGCTTTTGCCGGCGACATGTCCTACCCGTGGATCCAGCGCCGATTCGATGGTTACCGTCATGCGATGCGTGAGAAGAAGCTCAAACCGGTTTCGGTCCAACCGCAAAATTCCGGCAGTTTTGTGGATTTCGGCCAGAGAAGCGCAGGTCGAATTTTGGCTCGGCCATCGCGACCCACGGCCGTCGTGGCCGGCAACGATGAAACGGCGTACGGACTTTGGCTCTCGTTGCGGCGGCATGGTGTGAAAGTGCCGGACGAAATCAGCCTGGTCGGGTTCGACGACCGCGAGGAAGCCGTCCTGATGGATCCGCCGCTCTCCACGGTTCGCGTTCACAAAGAGGAGATCGGCGAAACCTGCATGAAGATGCTTCTCGAACGGCTGCATCACCCGCAAATGACCTTCAGCCAGCGAATTCTGCCTACCGAATTTGTGGTTCGTGAAACCGTTCGCAAACTCTAGAAATATGCGAATCGGGAGTGACGGAGGTTGCTTTCAGACTCTGGCAGTTCTCTGCGGGCTGCGTGCGGCGCGATAGATCGCCTCGACCAGGGCAAGGCTACGCCGTCCTTCGCGTCCGTCGCAAGCAGGCACCGTGTTTTTCTGAATGGCGAAAAGAAAGTCTTCGATGACCGCCTGGTGCCCGCGAACGTCGCTGACGACAGCGGAAGAAGCGCTCTGATTTTCGTCGCGCGGAGCAATTCTCGCGCGTTCATCTGGTGCTTTTCGGAGATCGGCGGCGATGATCTGGTCGTGTTCGAGAATCACCGTTCCTTCGGTTCCGGAAATCTCGACGCGTCGCGGGTAGCCAGGATAGGCCGCTGTGGTCGAATGAACTAGGCCGAGGGCACCGCTAGCGAACTCGAGGATCGCAGTGGCGGTGTCTTCGGCCTCGATCGCATGCAGCTCCGTGGCCGTTTGCGCCTGCACGCGAGAAACGTCTCCGAGCAACCAGAGCAGCAGGTCGATCGTATGGATGCCCTGGTTGATCAGGACACCTCCGCCATCGAGCTCGAGGGTGCCGCGCCAGCGGGAGTTTCGGTAGTATTCCGGCGGCCGATACCACTTCACGCGAGCGTCCACGAGCAAGGGTTTGCCGAGCACGCCGTGATCGATCCAGTCTTTCAATTGGCGGATATGAGGTTTCATCCGGTCCTGAAAGATCACGCCGAGTTTTACTCCGGCACGACCCGCCACTTCGATGAGTTCGTCGGCGCGACGAGTGTTGATATCGATAGGCTTTTCCGTTAGGACGTGGAGACCTTGCTTTGTGGCGGCGATGCCTTGGGCAGCGTGAAGGCCCGAGGGGCTGCCGATGATCACCAGGTCCATCGGTCGGTGTGTTAGAAAAGCGGAGAAATCTTCAAATGGCGTTCCGCCGTGATCGCGACAGAGCCGCCGCACCTTTTCAAAATTCGTACCGTAGACCGCCGCAATTTCGACGTCCGAGATGGCACGCGCGGCACGCGCATGGGTTTCGGAGATGTTGCCGCCGCCAATCAAGCCGACGTGAAACGTCATGGGAATCAAGGCATTAAAGCATTACGGATACGCCGCGACAAAGGTTTTGTAGGCCGCCTCGGTGCTTTCCGGTGAGGCCATTCCCGAAGTGATCAGGATGCGGTAGCGGAAGGTGACGCTCTGGTGCGCGGCTAAGGTAAGATTCAACTCTTCCTTGCCATTGCTGAAAACCTTTTCGCCGAGCGGGTTGGCGGCGAAAAGCCCGTAACCCCGCGCGTGCCAATACGTCGGGAAGCCCGGATTCGCGGGATGATCCAGAATCGTAATCGTGACCGGCTCAT
>WNGJ01005182.1_pt1 | contig 13685 bp, 14 predicted proteins | sample 5400611 | NCBI WGS metagenome assembly WNGJ01 (sample SAMN13153375, study PRJNA577476) | soil metagenome | isolation source: 40 cm soil or saprolite under Garry oak tree replicate 1 | place: USA:California | collected 2016-06-15 | reverse complement strand
CGCCCGGGCACGCTCGGCGAGCTTGGCAGGATCGGCGCCGTAAGGTGTGAATGCCAGCGTCACCGCAGCTGGCAGCTTCATGATCGCCTCGGTTGTCTTCGCCGCGCCGACCCCGAGACCCCCGACAACGATGGCAACGACCGGCATTTTCGCAGCTTTGGCGCGGTCGGCCTCGGCGGCATAGACGGTGAATGGCTTCAGTCCATCCGCCACTATCGGAATCATGCCGTAGCGTGATTTCTCCAGCAGGCGCTGATCCACCCCCGCCATCATGGTGGATGCAGGCGTCCCCCCGGCCTCGGCCTTATCCGGAGGACCATCGCCGGATCCCGATATCGTGACGTCGTGTCGCGCGCCGCTGGAGCCGTCGATAATGGTGACGGTCTTATGCTCGCCCGCAGCAGTTTCCTTGGCCGGGGATTTTGGTGCCGGGTCGGAAGCGCCATGCGATGCTCCCGATGACTTCTCGCCGGCTTGATCGGCCGGACGAAGCGCGACGCGCGCGACCGGCTCGCCGCCCAACGGATTGTCATTGAAGAGCGCGAAGCCGACAAAAACGAGCAGAAACAGGCCTAACAGGACGGCCAGCGCCTGGGTACCGGTAAACGGCAGCCGAAATCGGCGGCTCTTGCGCACCGTCTCCTGTCCGAGCGGCGTGCTCAGATCGTCGGCCGTTTCTGCCATTCATCTCCCCGAATCAATCGGGGCGACGATACCACGGCCGGACAGGACCGCGACTAGATCGGGGCGAGATCGTGACGATCCACAATCGACCGCCGTTCAAAAAAGAAGGCGGCGTCGGGAGCTTGGTGAGCCATTTTGAACACCAACAAAAAGGACGACCCGTAGGTCGCCCTTTTCCTTCAATGATTGGCCGGAGCATGACCCGGAAAAGTGGGAACCGGTCTTCCGAAAAGCGTCATGCTCCAAGTAAAGAGTCGCGCCGGATCAGTTCGCCGCCTTGTTGGCGGGCTTATCGATCGCAGCCTTGTCGCCGGTGGCGGGCGCGGTGGCATTGACCTTGACGCCGTGCAGCAGGTCGGCCGCCATCTTCAGGGCCTTGTCGTCCTTGGCATCCGGCGGCACGTAGGATTGCGAGCCGGTCTTTTCGTCGCCTTCGGACTTCAGATGGCCGCGTAGCGAGGCTTCGCCCTTGGTGTCGGTCCGCGACTTCAACTCGTCGGGCACGTCCTGCAGCACCTCGATATCGGGAACGATACCCTTGGCCTGGATCGATTTGCCCGACGGCGTGAAATACCGCGCCGTCGTGAGACGCAACGCGCCATTGCCGGAACCGAGCGGGATGATGGTCTGCACCGAGCCCTTGCCGAACGAGCGGGTGCCGACCAGCGTGGCGCGCTTGTGGTCCTGCAGCGCGCCGGCGACGATTTCCGATGCCGAGGCCGAGCCACCATTGATCAGGACGATCACCGGCTTGCCCTTGGTCAGGTCGCCGGCATGCGCGGCACGGCGCTGGGTTTCCTCGGCATTGCGGCCGCGGGTCGAAACGATCTCGCCACGCTCGAGGAAGGTGTCGGAAACCGTCACCGCTTCCTCCAGCAAGCCGCCGGGATTGTTGCGCAGGTCGATGATATAGCCCTTCAGCTTGTCGCCGAGCTGCGTCGACAGAGTGCCGATTTCCCGCTTCAGGCCTTCAGTGGTCTGTTCGTTGAAAGTGGTGACGCGGATATAGGCGATATCATCGCCTTCAACGCGGGCGCGCACCGAGCGGACACGGATGTTGTCGCGCACCAGCGTGACGTCGATCGGGTTGTCCTGGCCCTTGCGAACGATCTTCAGCCGGATCTTGGTGTTGACGGGCCCGCGCATCTTTTCGACGGCCTGATTGAGGGTGAGGCCCTGCACGGCTTCGTCGTCGAGATTGGTGATGATGTCGTTGGCCATGATGCCGGCCTTGGAAGCGGGCGTATCATCGATCGGCGACACGACCTTGATCAGGCCGTCTTCCATCGTGACTTCGATGCCGAGCCCGCCGAATTCGCCGCGGGTCTGCACCTGCATGTCGCGGAAGCTCTTGGCATCCATGTAGCTGGAATGCGGATCGAGGCCGGTGAGCATGCCGCTGATTGCGGATTCGACCAGCTTGCTGTCGTCGGGCTTCTCGACATAGTCGCTGCGCACCCGCTCGAACACATCGCCGAACAGATTGAGCTGGCGATAGGTATCCGAGGTCGCGGCGCGCGCGCTCGATCCCATCAGCACCGCACGGGGCTGGGTCACGAAGAGCGTCAATGCCGCGCCGGTGGCGGCGCTGAGGAGAATTACAGAAGTCTTGCGCATCATCCGCGAACCTTTTCGCCTTCATTTGCGGCCCACCATGGACCTGAATCAATTGGAGTGCCGTCCTTACGGAACTCGACATAGAGCACGGGCTGACTCGCGTTGGCCGCGAGGATTGACGCCACTTGGGACTTGGTCCCCATGGTGGCGACCGGCTCCCCCGTAAGTACAAACTGGCCGATGTTAACCGAAATGCGCTCCATCCCGGCGATCAACACATGATACCCACCACCGGCGTTGAGGATCAAGAGTTGTCCGTAGCTGCGAAACGGTCCGGCGTAAACAACCCAGCCATCACACGGGGTTGTGACCTGGGCGCCGGCCCTGGTCGCCAAAGAAATGCCTTTTTCCGCGCCGCCGGCGCCGTCGGAACCGCCAAATTCGCGAATCTTGGTGCCGTTAACCGGCAGCGCGAATAAACCCTTGGCGGAAGCAAAAGCAATGGCCGGGCTCATCCGGGCCGGGTCCTTTAGCGCGCCCAGATTGGGCTTGCCATTGAGGGCGACCGGGGCGCCCCTCATGCTGGCTGCCGCAGCCGCTCTCGCGGCGCTGTTCAGATCCTGCTCCATTTTGCTGATCAGGCCCTGCAGGCTGTCGACCTGGCGAGCCAGCGCGACCGCGCGCGCGCCTTCGGTTTCGATGTCTTTTTCGATCGAACTCTGTTTTCGTTGCCGCTCATCGACCAGCGCGGCCAGCCGGGTTTGATCATCCCTGAGTTTGTCGCGGTCGGTCGCAAGCTGGTCGCGCTCGGCGGCGATGACCTTGCGAAGCGAGACCAATTCGCCGAGGTCGGCGGCCAGTCTTTCCGCACGGCCGCGCAATTCCGGAACCACCGATCCGAGCAGCATCGCAGTACGGAGCGACTGCAGCGCGTCTTCCGGCCGTACCAGCAGCGCCGGCGGCGTGCGCCGTCCTGCCCGCTGCAGGGCAGCCAGCACCTCGACGATTTCCGACCGTCGTGAATCGAGCGAGGCGCGAATCTGCTGCTCGCGGGAATCCAGCGGCCGCAGCCGCGTCTCGGTATCGCCGATCCGGGTTTCGACGACGCGCACCTGGGTGGCGATATCGATCAAGCGCTGATTGAGCTTGCTTCGGTCCTGACCGATCGCCGCCAGATCGGCCTTGAGCTTCTGCTGCAAGTCCGCGGCGCTTTGTTGTTGCGCGCGGGTGGCTTCGAGTTCCTGTTCGCGCTGCTTGATCGCCTCGGGTGAAGCGGTCGTCGTCTGCGTCGTCGCTTCCGCGACCTGCGCCGCCGCCGGCAACAGGCTCATGCCGGCAAAGCCCGCGGATAGCAAAGCGATCGACAGCGGAATCCGGACGGATGACGCCCGGCCGCGACTGACGGTGTCAGAGTAGGAACGAATGTCTGGCGTTGCCTGCATCGAATTCGGGTCGGCGTTTTCCAAAGCTTCCGCTGGCGCGGCTTATGCGCGGTGATAGGGATGGCCCGCCAATATGGTCGCGGCCCGATAAACCTGTTCCAGAAGCATGACGCGAACCATTTGGTGTGGCCAGGTCGCGGCGCCAAATGCAACGCTCAGCTTTGCCTTGCGCCGCAAATCGGGCGAAAGTCCGTCCGCGCCACCGATCACGAAAATTGTATTGGCCACCTGTTCATCCCGCCAGCGGCCAAGATGCCGTGCAAAAGCCGCACTGTCGATATTGTCGCCGCGTTCATCCAACGCCACCGTTATGGATTTTGCTGGAATGGCCGCTGAAATGGCCGCGGCTTCCTCGGCCATCCGGGTTGCGGCCTCGCGGGCGCGGCTTTCCGGGATTTCGTGAATATCGAGGCCGCGAAAGCCAAGTTTGCGGCCGATATCGTCAAATCGTTCGCGATAGCGCTCCGCCAGTTCCCGTTCCGGACCCTGCTTCAGCCGGCCGATGGAAATGACGATGAGGCGCATCAGAGCATTTTCCGGCAAAGCATGCCCTCGGGACGGGGTCCGAGGACGAAAACCGGTTCGCCGCAAAAGAGCGTCAAATCGATAATCTGCGCGCATTTTAAGGCGCGCATGCGCGCTACCATGCACTTAAGCCGATTCGCATCGGCTCGATCACCCTATTCGCCTACGCCGCCGTCGGGCCCTGCGTCCACAATCTTTCCAAATTGTAGAACTCGCGCACCTCAGGTCTGAACACGTGCACGATCACATCGCCGGAATCGATCAGCACCCAGTCGCAGTTGGGCAGGCCCTCGATGTGAAGGCTTTTGATTCCGTTTTCCTTGAGGCCTTTGGCGACATTCTCCGCGATCGCGCCGACGTGCCGGTTGGCCCGGCCCGAGGTGACGATCATGTAGTCGGAAAATGCGGATCTGCCGCGAAGGTCGATGGTGACCGTTTCTTCCGCCTTCATGTCGTCGAGGCGGGAGAGGATCATATTCAGCGTCTTGTCGGCGCCGGGTTGCGCCTTCAAGGCCGCGGTTGGTGTCGATGTTTTACGCGCTGTTTTAGGAGCCTTGCTAGGAACCTTGGGTAAAACAGACTGTGACAATACAGATGTGGCCAGGGACCATTCCTTTCACTGTATCGCGAACGCCGAATCCTTTGGCGCCGCAAACCATACTACGCATGTGGGGTTAATGGTTTCAATATTCCAGTGAACCCCGTCTCTTACTTCACCGCGACCTGTCACCTCTTTGCCTGCCAGCTGCCGTCCGGGTTCCGCAGGCCGGTCGAGGACAGGTTCAATTTCATGCCGGTCAGAAAGGTCCAGGCCGGCGCGCACTGATTGGCAAGCCTGCCTGCCTGATTTTCGGGCAGACGATAGCGCGCAAGCGCCTGTGCCGCGGGTGCGGCCAGCGCACGAAAACTTTGCGGCGGGCGGTCGATCACGGCAATCGGCACTTCTGAAGCGATGCGCCGCCAGTTTTGCCAGCGATGAAATTGCGCGAGATTATCGGCGCCCATGATCCAAACAAAGCGCAGGCCGGAAGCGCGGCGGCGCAGATAAGTGATGGTGTCGACCGTATACCGCGTTCCGATGACGGCTTCGAGACAGCTGACATCGATCCGGGGATCGTGGGCCATCCGGCGCGCGGCCTCAACGCGCTCGTCGAGATCGTGCAGCCCGCCACGATCCTTGAGCGGATTGCCCGGCGTCACCAGCCACCATACGCGGTCGAGCTTCAGCCGCTTGATCGCAAACAGGCTGATGGCACGATGGGCGACGTGGGGCGGATTGAAGGAGCCGCCGAGCAGGCCGACGCGCATGCCGTTGGTATAGAGCGGGATGGCTTGGGAAACAGATTGAGACGCGACCGAAACTCTCTTCAACGGAGCCACCGCGTGAGCGAAGCTTTTCTATTCGACGCGGTTTCTTTGCGCGAACCGGTGCCCATCCAGGATCGCGTCCGGGGCAGGCTTTCGCTCGAGAACGCTGTGTGGTTCACGGCCGCGTCTGCCCGGTGCCGTGGACGCGGTATTTGAAACTGGTCAGTTGCTCGGCGCCGACCGGGCCGCGGGCGTGGAATTTGCCGGTGGCGATGCCGATTTCCGCACCGAAACCGAATTCGCCGCCGTCGGCGAACTGGGTTGAGGCATTGTGCAGCACGATCGCCGAATCCACCTCGTTGAGGAATTTGCGCGCGGTGCGTTGATCTTCCGTCACGATCGCATCGGTATGATGCGAGCCGTGGGCGTGAATATGCGCGATCGCCTCATCGACGCCGTCGACCAGCCGCGCCGCGATGATCGCGTCTTCGTATTCGGTGTCCCAGTCTTCGTCGGACGCGGGTTTCACCCTCGCATCGGCACGCTGCACGGCGTCATCGCCGCGCACTTCGCAACCGGCGTCGATCAGCATCGTCACCAGCTGATTGAGGCTGGCCGACGCGCCCTTGCGATCGACCAGCAAGGTTTCGGCGGCGCCGCAGACGCCGGGACGGCGCATCTTGGCATTCAGCACGATCGACTTCGCCATCTCGAGATTGGCGGCGTGATCGACATAGACATGGTTGACGCCCTCAAGATGCGCGAACACCGGCACGCGCGCCTCGGCTTCGACGCGTGCGACCAGGCTCTTGCCGCCGCGCGGCACGATCACGTCGACGCCGCCATTCAATCCGGTCAGCAGAAGGCCCACGGCGGCGCGGTCGCGGGTCGGCACCAGCGTGATCGAAGCCTCGGGCAGGCCCGCTTCGCGCAATCCCTGCACCAGGCAATCGTGGATCGCGCGGCAGGAGCGGAAACTATCGGAGCCGCCGCGCAGGATTACCGCATTGCCGGATTTCAGGCACAACACGCCAGCGTCGGCCGCGACATTGGGACGGCTTTCGAAGATCACCGCGACGACGCCGAGCGGTACCCGCACACGCTCGATGGTCATGCCGTTCGGCCGCTGCCAGCTTTCGGTGACCGCGCCGACCGGATCGGGAATGGCACGCACGGTGGCGACGCCGTCGGCCATCGCGTCGATGCGCGCTTGTGTCAGTGTCAGGCGGTCGACGAAGGCGCTGGTCGCGCCCGCGTTGCGGGCTTCGGTGACATCCTCGGCATTGGCGCCAAGGATCGCGTGTGCGTTGGCGCGGATGGCGCGCTCGATCGCTTCCAGCGCGCTATTTTTCTGCTCGGGCGAGGCAAGCGCCAGCACCCGCGCGGCAGCGCGTGCGCGCGTGGCAAGCTCGGCCATCAGGGCCGGCAAATCGGCGTTACCGTCGATGGCCTTCAAGGGCGCGGACATGTGTGAGATCCAGGGTCTCGTTAAGACTATGCCCTAGCACGGAAATCCTCATTTTGCGAGATGCGAGGTGGCATGACTAGCAGGCGCCGGACCAAATCAGGCCAGGACAGCTCGGCCATTGGCCTAGTCGGGAGGAAGTGCGCCGCTCCGGCCAACCACCAGATCGTCACGGTGGATCATTTCCGCGCGGCCTGAGATGCCGAGGATCGCCATCACGTCCGGCGACGAGCGGCCCTTGATCTTCTCGGCGTCATCGGCGTCATAAGCAACCAGGCCGCGGCCGATTTCGTGGGTGTCGGGACCACGCACCACCACGGCATCGCCGCGGGCGAACTGCCCATCGACCCGGATGACACCTGCCGGCAACAAGCTCCGGCCCGCGCGCAAGGCGCGCACCGCACCGGCATCAATAGTCAGCGTGCCTTTTGGCTCCAGCGATCCCGCGATCCATCGCTTGCGCGCGGTCACCGGATTGGCCGGTGTCAGGAACCAGGTGCAGCGCCCACCATCGGCGATGGCTTGCAGCGGGTGCTCGATCTTGCCGGATGCGATCAGCATATGCGTACCGGCCGTGGTTGCGATCTTGGCCGCCTCGATCTTGGTGCGCATGCCGCCGCGCGACAGCTCGGATTCCGCGGCGCCCGCCATCGCTTCGATGTCGGACGTCACGGAATCGACGATCGGTATCAGTTTCGCGTCTGGATTATTGCCCGGTGGCGCATCATAGAGTCCGTCGATATCCGACAGCAGGATCAAGAGATCCGCGCTCGCCATGGTGGCGACGCGGGCGGCGAGGCGATCGTTGTCGCCATAGCGGATTTCAGTGGTGGCGACGGTGTCGTTCTCGTTGATGACCGGTACCGCGCGCCATTCCAGCAGCTTGGCGATGGTCGAGCGCGCGTTGAGATAGCGCCGGCGTTCTTCGGTGTCCTGCAGGGTCACCAGAATCTGTCCGGCGCCGATGCCGTGATAGCCCAGCACCTCCGACCAGATTCGCGCCAGCGCGATCTGCCCCACCGCGGCCGCGGCCTGGCTTTCCTCGAGCTTCAGTGCGCCGCGCGGCAGTTTCAAACGGCTGCGGCCGAGCGCGATCGAACCCGACGAGACGATCAAGAGCTCGCGTCCGTCTTTGTGTAATCCGGCCAGATCGGCGGCCAGCGCAGCGAGCCACGACGCCCGCACTTCGCCGGCGCTGGAATCGATCAGCAGCGACGAGCCGACCTTGACGACGATGCGGCGGAAGTTTTTGAGCGCGGGGAGGGCCATCGATACAGTCGAGAGATTCAATGTTGTCTGAGAGCAATACGCGCCACCTCCACGATTTGGAAGTGGCGCGGGGCAGGGGACGGTTCGCTTTGAGCTACCCCATCACGAAGGCGTTGAGCTTGTTGCCTTCCGGGTCCCTGAAATAGGCCGCGTAGAATCCCTCGCCACGCTGGCCGGGAGGACCTTCGTCGGTGCCGCCGATCGACAACGCAAGCTTGTAGATGCTGTCGACCTGGGCCTTGTCCTTGGCGGCCAGGGCAACCATCACGCCGTTTCCGACACTCATCGGCTTGCCATCGAAGGGCTGGGTCAAGCCCACGCCCGCGCTGCCGTCATCCGAGCCCCAGGCAATGAACGTGTCGGACTCCATAAAGCGCCCGATCCCCATCTCGGCGGCGATCTTGTCGTAGAAGGCCGCGGCCTTCTTCAGGTTATTGGTACCCAATGTGACGTAACCGATCATAGGCGCCTCCCTCGCGATTTTTCTGGAATGGCGGAGTTTTGCAGCCGGTCGAAACCAGCGCAAGTCAGAAGCTTTCAAGTCAGCTTTGCGGCGTCATCGGCGCCCAAGGCTCTGCCTGATCCCGAGGCTCCGCCTGATCCCAAGGCTCCGCCTGCGCCGCGCCCTTGGCCTTTGACGACACCGGGGCTTCGCCGATCACCTCGACCAGCGCCCGCAGCGCGTCTTTCACGCCGTCGCCGGTGACGCCCGAGACGAGAAGCGGCGTTTTCCTGGCGGCGCGTTTGAGCCGATCCCTTTGCTTTTTCAGTTCGTCCGGGGTCACGGCATCGATCTTGTTCAGGGCGACGATCTCGATCTTCTCTGCGAGATGTCCCTCATAGGCGTCAAGCTCGGTCCGCACCGTCTTGTAGGCCCGGCCGGCATGCTCGCTGGTCGCATCCACCAGATGCAGCAGCACGCGGCAGCGCTCGACATGGCCGAGAAAACGATCGCCCAAGCCGGCGCCTTCATGGGCGCCTTCGATCAGGCCCGGAATGTCCGCCAGCACGAACTCGCGGCCGTCGGAATTCACCACGCCGAGCTGCGGATGCAGCGTCGTGAACGGATAGTCGGCGATCTTTGGTTTGGCGGCGCTGACGGCTGCGAGGAATGTCGACTTGCCGGCATTGGGCAGGCCGACGAGGCCGGCATCCGCGATCAGTTTCAGCCGCAGCCAGATCCAGCGCTCGTCGCCGTCCTGGCCCGGATTGGCGTTGCGCGGCGCGCGGTTGGTCGATGACTTGAAATGTGCGTTGCCGAAGCCGCCATTGCCGCCTTCGGCGAGCACGAACTTTTCGCCGAGTGTGGTGAAATCGTGGATCAGGGTTTCGCGGTCTTCATCAAATACCTGGGTGCCGACCGGCACCTTGAGCACGATCGGCTTGCCATTGGCGCCATGGCGGTCCTTGCCCATGCCGTTGGTGCCCTTCTGGGCCTTGAAGTGCTGCTGATAGCGATAGTCGATCAGCGTGTTCAATCCATCGACCACTTCGATGATGACGTCGCCGCCGCGGCCGCCATTGCCGCCGCTGGGACCGCCGAACTCGATATACTTCTCGCGGCGAAACGCCACGCAGCCGTTGCCGCCGTCGCCGGAGCGGATATAGACCTTTGCTTCATCAAGAAATTTCATCTTGCATAGGTAGGGCAGGGGTGCCGCTGCGGCAACCTCTACCTGCGGCAAATCAGCGAAAAGCCTTAATTAAAGGGCGCTTTTGGGCGCCCCCCGCGACGTGACCGCCTGGCGTCGGCGCGAATATACCGCAGGGATTTCGGTCTGCGTGGGTTGTTCGCGCAATCGACCGGTGTACTCTCCGCGAGGTCGACGATGTCTGGAAACCGGAATGCTCAATCTCGCGCTGGCCGCGGTTCTCCTGGTAGCGCTTGCAGTTATTGTTTTCGGCGTGAGGTATATGCGGCGGGAGGCCTTCTTGCCGTATCACGCGGCGGTGGCCGGCAAATCCTGGGCCGAACTCGATCCTGGGGTTCAGGTGGTCATTCTCGGCATGCTCAAGATCATCGGCGGCGGTTTTGCCACTCTCGGCGTGACCTTGCTGTGGCTGTGTCTCGCGCTTCACGAGGGCGCGCGCTGGGCGCCTTGGGCGATCCTGACCATTTCGGCCGCAGCCCTCGGCCCCATGCTCTATGTCGCGACAAAACTCCGCGCATTCCGGCCTGACGCGCAGACCCCCGTCCGGCCGACGCTGGCAATGATGGTTCTGATCGTTGTCGGCGTCGGCCTGTCGATCCTGGCGCGATCATGAGACTATTAGGCGCTGTCCGCGCCCGTCACGGCTGCGCCGTCCGCCGGCGAATGAGAAATTTCTGCAGGCCTTCCAGCACCAGTTCGCGGCGCTGATTGAACACGGTGCTGCGCAGGCTGACCACGCCCGTCGTGCGGCCGGGCACAAGCTCCGTGACTTCGAGCGCGGGATAGATGGTGTCGTCGGCAAACACGGGTTTTACGAACCGGCTGGACTGTTCGAGAAAACCGACCAGCGATTCCTCCACCAGATAAGGAAACAGCCCGGCTCCGGGAGCAGTATGGATCAGCGTCTGGAAACCGTGCGCCAACAGGTTCGGCATGCCGCGGGCGCGGCAATATTCGACGTCGTAGTGGATCGGATGGGTGTCGCCGCTCGCGGTTTGGAATGCCGCGAACACGGCCGAGGTCATGGTGCGGCTCGGAATGACAAAGCGCTCGCCAAGTGCAAAATCCTCGAACCAGCGTTGCTGCGGCACCATGCGGTGCGAGGCGGGGTCGAACTCGGTCATGGCGGATTTCCTGCGGCGGCTTTGCGAACGGGCTGATGGTCCATCGGTATCGCAGAGGTGTTGTTGCGGCAATCGTTTCCCCTCAATTCGTCATGCCGGGCTTGTCCCGGGCATCCACGTCTTTAAAACAGCGCCCACAGAAGACGTGGATGGCCGGAACAAGTCCGGCCATGACGGAGAGAAGGCGCTCGGCTACATATGAAACTCTTCGCGAAAATCTCGGCCTATCAAGACGAGCGCTCCGCGCGTCTCGCCGGCGTCGGCCTGATGCTGCTGTCGATCTTCATGTTTTCGTTCGGCGACGCGATGGGAAAATTCATGGTCGCCACCTATTCGGTTGGACAATTGCTCTTGTTGCGCGCCTGCGCGGCGCTACTCGTGCTGATGCCGATGATGTGGCGCAATCGCGCGGAGTTCGCCCATCTCAAGCGGCCGTGGTTGCAATTGCTGCGGGTCACGCTCTCCACGCTCGAAGTCGCGGCGTTCTTCCTGGCCACCGTCTATCTGCCGCTCGCCGACGTCATCACCTATTATCTGGCGTCTCCGATTTTCGTCACCGCATTGTCGCCGATCGTGCTGCGCGAGCATGTTGGCTGGCGGCGCTGGACCGCGGTTTTGATCGGCTTCTGTGGCGTGTTGATCGCGCTGCGCCCGTCGGCACAGACGGTGAGCTGGCCGGCGATGATCGCGCTTGGCGGCAGCCTGTCGTTTGCGGTGCTGATGCTGATCACGCGTTCGCTACGATCGACGTCTGATATCGTCATGGCATCTTCGCAATTCGCCGGCACGTTCCTGCTCGGCGCGGTGTTGTCGCCGTTCGGCTGGGTGCCGCCGAGCCTGAGTAGTCTTGGGCTGTTTGCAGCGGCCGGATGTACGTCGGCGGCGGCACTGCTCTGTGTCAATCGCTCGCTGAAACTCGCGCCGGCCAGCATCGTGGTGCCGTATCAATATTCGATGATCGTCTGGGCGGTGATCTTCGGCTATGTCGTGTTCGGCGACGTGCCGTCATGGGCGACCATCGTCGGCGCGGCCATTATCATCGGCGCCGGATGCTATATTTTCCTGCGCGAGCGCGCGCTGGGATACGCGGAGCCGGCGGTCAGTCCGCCGGTGTGAGGTTTATAGCCAACACAAAACACCATCGTCGTCCCGGCCAAGCGAAGCGCGAGCCGGGACCCATAATCCGCGGCGTCAGTTTTGCGAAAACTGGATCAACATCCAATACAACAAGCGCCGGTGGTTATGGGTCCCCGCCGTCGCAGGGACGACCACCTGTTGAGCTTTACCGCTCGCGCCTCGTCGAGCTGCCCCAGTTCTTCAGCGACGACCACACACTACGCGAGAGCCGGAAGCAATCGACCGGGGTCGAGGATCCCAGCGCCTCGAAGCGATGCAGTTCGACGCCGCTCCACTGGAAGCCGCATTTCTCCAGGATGTTGCGTGACGACGGGTTGGCGACCCGCGCGCCGGAGATCAGGTGTTCGACATCGAATTCCTCGAAGGTGAAGTCGATCACCGCTCGGGCGGCTTCGGTGCCAAATCCCTGGCCCCAATGCTCGACGCCGAGCCAGTAGCCGAGTTCCGGCGCGTCGGCCTGGCGCCAGTCGATGCCGACCACGCCGATCGGCGTAAAATTGTTTTCGATCAGGAACACAGTCTCGCGTTTGTCGTTCGCGATCGCGCGCACGAACTCGATCGCATGATCCTGTGAATAGGGATGTGGCCGGCGGCGGGTGTTTTCCGCGATGCGGCGATCGTTGGCGAGATGCGCGATCGCTTTTACGTCCGCGAGCGTCGGCCGGCGCAGCATCAGCCGTTCGGTCTCGAGGACGCAGCTACTGGCTTCGCGTAATGTCGGGGTCGGGATGTCCTGCAGCATGTCTGGCTCCTGCATGCGAAAACAAACGCAAAACTGAAAAAGGGAGGCCGGTTTCCCGCCTCCCCTTTGGAGCCTTCTGGCGCTCCGCCGGTTTAACAGGAACCGGCGGACGCGATGGTGTCCACCGTTTACTCGGCCGCAGCTTCGGTCATCGGAACCACCGATACGAAAGTGCGGCCATTACCTTTTGCACGAAATTCAACATGACCTTCGACCTTGGCAAACAGAGTATGGTCGGTGCCCATGCCGACATTAAGGCCGGGATGCCAGGTGGTGCCGCGCTGACGCGCGATGATGTTACCGGGAATCACATGTTCGCCGCCGTACGCCTTGATTCCGAGCCGCTTGCCCGCCGAATCACGTCCGTTACGCGATGAACCGCCTGCTTTTTTGTGAGCCATGGCCCGTCTCCAACTTCGCTCTGATCTTTAGATCAATTCCGTGATGGAATCATTTCAATTTTTATCACGCTTCAACTTTTATCAACTTTTGCTCTTGGCGCTCTTCTTGGCCGCTGCCTTCTTGGCATCGGGCTTGGCGCGCGGTTTCGCCGCCGCAGCCTTCTTGGCAACCGCCCTCTTCGGCGCCGCCTTTTTCCTCGCAGCTTTTGGCGCCTCGTCGTCGCCATCCGCCGGTGTCGTGACGACCGGCTTTTCCCGCTTCGGCCGCGGTCCCACGGTCGGCTTGTTGTTATCGGTCAGGATCTCGGTGATGCGCAGCACCGTGATCTCGTCGCGATAGCCGCGCTTGCGGCGCGAATTCTTGCGGCGGCGCTTCTTG
>WNGJ01009256.1_pt1 | contig 13686 bp, 11 predicted proteins | sample 5400611 | NCBI WGS metagenome assembly WNGJ01 (sample SAMN13153375, study PRJNA577476) | soil metagenome | isolation source: 40 cm soil or saprolite under Garry oak tree replicate 1 | place: USA:California | collected 2016-06-15 | reverse complement strand
GAGATCGCATCCACCCGCTAATGGATGGACACTTAGAGTATAGAGAACTAACTAGTAAGAAGTATACCCTGACTTATGCCATTTGTCAAGCAAAAGTTGCACTACTTTTGTCTTTTATTGAACAAAAGTAGTGCTTATGGTATAATAAACTTTGTCAATTAAGCATGGAAGTACAATAAAATTTGCCATGCTCATAAGACAAAAGTAAGTAGGCATGACCCACAGTACATACAGGATGGCATACCTGCAAAACAGTCACACATCTCAGGTAGTTATAGCTCAACTCATGAAAGACCGGTTCGCGGAAGGAGACAGACGAATGAATAACGGCATTGATAGCAGCGAAGCCTTTGGGCCCGGAGCGGTCCTTGCCCTATTTCGCCATGGGCGTGCCCGCACACGCGCCGATCTTGTGCACATGACGGGGCTGGCCCGCTCGACAGTCACGCAACGACTGGACACCTTGCTTGCAGCGGGCTTGCTCATCCCAGATGGGGAGAGCGTGTCGACAGGGGGGCGGCCGCCGACCCAGTTCAGATTCAATGCTTCCGGAGGGGTCTTGCTCATCGCCGACATTGGCGCCAGCCACCTGCGCTGCGCTGTCACCGACCTGGTGGGGACGGTGCTCACAGAAGAGGCCAGCGAGTTAGATGTGGCAGCCGGACCGTACCCGGTACTCGATCAGGTGACGAAGGCTTTCGAAACGCTCCTCGCAGGAGCCGGGCGCTCCCCTAAAGACGTGCGCGGTATCGGCGTCTCAGTGCCAGGACCGGTGGAGTTCGCAACTGGCCGGGTCGTCAGCCCGCCGATTATGACCGGCTGGGACGGGTTCGACATTCCCGGCTACTTCGCTGTCCGTTATGACTGTCCAACGCTTGTGGATAACGACGTCAACGTGATGGCGTTCGGCGAGCAGCGGGCATGTTGGCCCCAGCACCTCCATATGCTCATGATCAAGGTAGGCACTGGCATCGGCTGTGGCATTATCGCAAACGGTGAGATTCACCGTGGTGCACAGGGTGCCGCTGGCGACCTGGGGCACATCCCCTACAGCGGGGAAGCAGGGCCGGTCTGCCGCTGTGGCAACATCGGCTGCGTCGAAGCGTACGCTGGGGGCTGGGCGCTCCTTCGCGATTTACGTGCACTAGGACACGACGTACAGTCTTCCTTCGACGTGGTCCGCCTCATCCGTGCAGGCCAACCAGATGCGATGCGGCTCGCTCGGCAGGCGGGACGCGTTCTCGGCCAGGCGATCTCGGATGCAGTGAGCTTCTTCAATCCATCTCTGGTCGTCATCGGGGGCAGGCTGGCACATGCTGACGAGCCGTTGCTTGCAGGCATTCGAGAGGTCGTCTACCGCCGATCACTACCTCTGGCAACCCGCGACTTGCAAATCACTACAAGCCGTCTGGACGAACGTGCTGGTGTGACTGGGCTCGCACTCATGCTGGGAGACCACATCTTCGCACCACGCAGAGTCGATCAGGCGCTAGGAGACGAGAGTGTCTATCGTCACCCAGAAAGGACGGCTCTAGTGACAAACCAAATCCCGGGGCAGGAAGTCAGCCCATGAAACGCAGAAGATCCATAACCTTGCCTATCATACCGCATGTCCCGTTAAGATACGGAAGGGGGTTCTTCTTGTCGCAAGAATTATTACAGTAAGCGCAGACCCTTTCACTCCGATTGCTTGTGATTAAAGTACGTCATCAAATATATTGATAATATCGGAGTAATGTGTTAAACTTCCCTCGTGTAAAGGAAGCTAAGAGAAAGTTACGTTCGTTAAGGAGAAAAGCTGTGATCCGGACTCGCGAAGAACTTGAGCGTGAGGCAATAGCACAATACCGCGAGTTGGGGCGTGCGCTAAAAGCGACCCACGGACCGGTTTGGATGAAAACCGATCTCACCATAGCTCAGCTCCGCACGCTGCTTGTCCTTGCTGAAGAGGGCCCGCTAGTCATCGGGCAGATTGCCCAGCGATTGGGTATCGGCTTATCGACAGGTGGTCATCTTGTTGAACGGCTTGTACAGGCTGGCCTGGCAGAGCGCACGGAGGATCCTGAGGACCGCCGCCGTACACTGGCACGGTTGACTCCAAAAGGCGAAGATCTGTATGCGCGACTTCTCACTCATCCACAGCACATGCAAACCTTGATTCGGAAGCTGGACAAAGACGATCTGGCAGCATTGCTGCAGGGTCTGCGGGCACTTAACAGGCTTCTAGAGGAAGAGCACTGAGTACACGCCATGGCTACAGTGACTTTGACAAATCACTGCATTAGACGATCATTCTCAAAATTTAAAATATTGGGAAGAGGAGGAACGTAATCTAATGGCACAGACACAAACCGGGTCAGCTGCGGCAATCTCTGCTCCAGAGCCACAAGCTCTGAGTGCCACTGTAAGCCGGGGACGACTGGTCTCGATTCTCATCGGTGTGATGCTTGGTATGTTGCTCGCTTCGCTCGACCAGACGATAGTCGGCACCGCCTTACCCCGCATCGTCGCCAATCTGGGCGGCCTCGAGCACTACGCCTGGGTCGTCACGGCCTACTTGCTCGCCTCAACGGTCTCGGTCCCGATCTATGGCAAGCTCTCCGACATCTACGGCCGGCGGCCATTCTTCATCGGCGGCATGGTCATCTTCCTCATTGGATCGGCCCTGGCCGGCACCAGCCAGGACATGACCCAGTTGATCATCTACCGCGGTATACAAGGATTGGGTGCTGGGGCAATGATGCCTATTGCCCTGGCCATCATCGGCGATCTCTTTACGCCGGCCGAGCGTGGGAAATGGCAAGGCCTGTTCGTGGCCGTCTTCGGCCTTTCCTCGATTATTGGGCCGACCCTGGGTGGCTGGATCACCGATAACTGGGGCTGGCGCTGGGTCTTCTACGTGAACATGCCTGTGGGCGTCATCGCCATCCTGACGGCAGGGCTCGTTCTCCCGAAGCTCGTCTATCGACGGCAGCATACGATTGACTACCTTGGCGCCATCACTCTGGTGGCCGGTTCAGTTCCCCTGCTGCTGGCATTCTCCTGGGCTGGCACCCAATACCCGTGGGGCTCCTGGCAGATCATTGGCCTGTTCATCTTTGCTGCCGTGATGTTGGTCGCCTTCTTCTGGCTGGAGATGCACGTAGCCGAGCCGATCATCAGTCCCCGGCTGTTCAAAAACAGCATCTTCCTGGTCTCGGTCATCTCGACCTTCCTGGTCAGTGCTAGTATGTTCGGAGTCATCCTGTACCTGCCCCTCTTCGTCCAGGGCGTGCTTGGCGATAGCGCCACCAATTCTGGCGTCGTGCTGACGCCGTTGATGCTTGGGTTCATGGTCAGTAGTATTGTAGGGGGACAGCTCCTCTCTCGAACCGGTCGCTACAAGATACTGGCGATGTGCGGCTTCGCAGTCGCCGCAGTTGGCATGTTCCTGCTCTCGCGCATGACTACTACCACAGTCGAGGGAGAGGTCATCCGCAACATGATTATTACCGGCCTCGGCATTGGCGTGATGATGAGCCTCTTCACCATCGTTGTCCAGAATGCCTTCCCGTACAGGCAGCTTGGTGAGGTAACCGCCAGTATCACCTTCTTCCGCTCCATCGGCTCGACCATTGGCGTAGCTGTGATGGGCACGATCATGACCAACACGTTTCAAAGCGCGCTGCAGAGCAACATGCCCCAGACGCTCGCAAGGTTAGTTCCGGCGAGTCGCCTGGCCCAGCTTCAGAACCCCCAGCTACTGCTGGCTCCAGATGTAGTGGTGAGGATTCAGCATAGCTTTGCAGCTTTCGGTGCCCAGGGTATAGTGCTCTTCCATCAGCTCATAGAGGCTATCAGGGTAAGCCTGGCAACAGCCATCACCGATGTCTTCTTCATTGGTTTCATCATCATGCTGCTGGGTTTGTTCGTGACACTCTTCCTGCGCGAGATCCCACTGCGTAAAGTTAACACCTCTCAAGCATCACAACCAACCACACCGGGTACGAATCGCAGGCGGGCCTTGCTTGGCTTGATGCTGGCACTTATCGCTCGCGAGGCACAGAAGCCTGAGGCTGACCCCCAGACGCTGGCAACTCTCTCGTCCGCCGTCAATGGGAGATACCCTTATACATGGAGCGACGAGCAGCGTGGCAAAGCAGTGGCCCGCGATATCATTGAACCAATGTCCATCGCGCTCCTGGCCTCCTCTATTGGCAATGGAGGAGCACATGCCAATGGAGCATCACCGGTAACCTCAGGGGAAACTGCTCCTGAGGCAAGCGAGATGCTCTCAACGAACAACCTTATCGGGTAATGTACGTACGTGAATCAGCGTATGTTCCTAGAAACACGGAGGTTTCACACATGCGAACAACGCGACCAACTCTTGGCAAACACATCTGCGCAATGGTGGCAAGTCTCATCATCTTCCTGGCCGGAGGATGGTTGATTCTGGCGCCTTTCGCACTCGGGTACCAGCCCTATGGCGCCGATTGGACGAACCAGACAGTGAACGACTTCGTGATGGGCATTCCTGTCGCCGTGGTCGCCCTGGTCTGCCTTGTCCTCTTTTTCTTCTCACTCCTCGGTTCCTTACGTGCCGCTGGAGTACTCGTTTCCCGGCCACGGATGCTGGAGCAGGCTCCTGCTCCCGTAGGCTACCAGCCCCAGGCTTCAGCGTCCAATCAAAGTGATCTCGACCGTACCCTGGCAACACTCGCAGCGGCCCTCGCCGCCGATCTGAATACACGCCGCCAGGCGGGCAGCGATCAACAGGGTAACCAGGTGGTTGAGCCGACTGGAGATAGGAGGGAAGGATAATGCGCGTAGGAGATCTTATGAGGCGGCTTATTCCGTTAGGAAGCTATGTATTGTTCCTGTTCTTCCTCGCAGGCATCTGGTTGACCATCTCACCATTTGTCATGACGTCGCAGCCATCTGGGCAACACTGGATTGCCTCAACAATCAATAATGTCACTATTGGCTCCATCATGATGATCGTCTCACTGCTGGGTATTCTGGGCTACATGTTCTTTGCCCTGCGCGATCTAATTCGTGAGACACAAGCGAAGCAGGTGGCAGACCAGGAGGTCGCTTCCAGGTAACTAAACCCGCATGCAAGTTTTTTCAATAAAAAGCTCGACGCTGACATACTGCTGCGTTCCTTAAAGGCGGTAAAAACAGAGATAGGCTCGCAGAGCCGTATCGCCCTAGTTTAGATGACAGTGCTAATGAGGATCGCAGCACTAGGCACTTCCCCCTCCGTATGCACCTGTGCTATACTCTCCTCGGTGCCGAAAAGGAGCAAGACAGTCATGGCCAGTTACGATCCGTTTGCGAAATTCTACGATGCCGTGATGGGCGAGCCAACCGAAACCGCGATCTTACTTGAAGCACTCATCCAGGAATTTCATCCCGATGCCAAACATGTGCTGGAGCTGGCGTGTGGGACAGGCGCCGTCTTAAAGCACTTGCGTCACACCTACCAGATCATGGGCCTCGATCTGTCTGAAGGGATGTTAGAGATCGCCAGAAGAAACGTCCCAGATGCCATCTTCTATCAGGGCGATATGAGTACCTTCAGCCTCCCCATGTCCTTTGATGTGATCCTCTGTGTCTTCGACTCGGTCAATCACCTTGCCACCTTTGCTCAGTGGCAAAGCCTCTTTCGGCAGGTGAATCAGCATCTGGGCGCCCATGGATTGTTTATCTTTGATGTCAATACGCTGGCCAAGTTACAACGATTGGCGCAGGCTCCCACGTGGGTGCAAGAGTTTGCGGGCAATTATCTGCTCATGAACATCACTGAGACCGGAGACCACTTCTTCAATTGGCAGCTGCAGATCTTTGAACAGCTTGGCAACGACCTCTATCATCGGCATGAAGCTACTATTGTAGAAACGTCTTTTGCCATCCCACAAATTGAACAGGCCGCCAAAGAACTCTTCGAGATCAAACGTCTGTTTGACCCACTCAGCTCAGAGATATTACCGACCTCAGAACGCCTGTATTTTGTCTGTCAGAAGCCAGAGTAGGGTTCAAGTGTATCACACGGCCTTTCTCGTGGCTACCCTTGCACAATACAGCCTACACTTGCTTCTTTGAACTGGCAAGTTTCAAGCCGTCTTTCCAGACACATCGTCAGGGTTTCAGCCAAACATCTCTTGCTCAACTAGATCTAGACGAGTGGATATGCTACACTTGGCAGCGGAACAGGTTCGCTCTGATGAGCAGGATGGCTGGGGTGTTGTTCAAGCAAAAGCAGAGTGAGGCTGTCCACGTTTCGATGGGCACAATGCGCTTTGGCCTGAAACCCCGTGTCATATTCGTGTACGTGGTTCAATCCTCGCATCAATGCGAGGACCTACAAGTACAAAATGAGGTGCGCATATGAGCAGAGCAACAATGGCTGTTCCACCCTGGCAATCCTGAACCACGCTCTGGATCAAAAGCCCAGGCTAGTGGATCATCTACTCATAAGTCGCCATGATAACTTGGGAGATCTAGAACTTCCCTAAGTATCGAAGCAGAGCAAGAAAGTGAGCACTGATCATGAACGCCAACCAGGACCACGAGGAGCAAGCGCGAAAGTTAGACCAGTTTCACGACAAATACCATCGGCAAAAGCCACCAGACTGGTTCAGAGCTGAGGCTGAGGGAGAAGTACCGGTCCACACACCCCCCGCCGATTCAGGACGGCATACCCTTGAGATTGATGAGCAGAAACAGGAAGGCGTACGCAAGCATTTGGAGGGCGTGATAAAGCGTATGGAGCAGATCATCGATTCCCCTATCGAGATTGCATTGAAACGCATTGATGTAGACGCAGCAACCATTGCAGCGCTAGCCGTCATCTCGGAACTGTTGCCTGAGCAGATACAGCAGCAAATCAGGACCATCGTCGCCCTGCATGAAAAGACCTGGAAGCTTGATCTACCAGCAGTAGCGGGGGAAACTCCGCATAAACCCCTCTCTGAAGAATTGATGGATACAGTCGCTCATGAAGATGACAGCAGCGAGGTCTAACCCTTGCATAAACCACTAGACAGGGTTTCGCACCACAAGGCGCTACTGCGCCTTTACCACAGGCATCAACATACCAAACTGCCTGTTCGAACAGCCTCGACGCTCCAACCAGGAACACGATGGCAAACCCGGAACGAGCAGAAATGCTCCGCGAGCCAAATCATCTATCACGCCAACAATCTGAATGAAGGCGGTCAGCACCATGAACCCAGCCGGCATCCGCCGAGCCCTCATCGCTAGCAGAAGAAGCAACATGAGCGCCAACGGGCGGAAGCCCTAACGGGTGAGAACCTTCAATGCGAGATTGCGACCTTTGCCCTGTCCGACAGCTAGCGTAAACCAGAGTTGTACGACGGAATCCACCAGACCGACCTGGTCGACGCCGCCCAACCACGTAGGATGCAAGCCAACATCAGTGATTAATTGTTCGACCACCGCACGGGCTTCCCCATCAGGCCCGCAGAAGAAGAGGTCTGCCTGGACGCCGTGATACTGTGGATCGGCAAAGTTTTCCCAGCCATATGTGTTGAAGGCCCGGAAAACGCGTGCATTGGGCGTGTGGGTCTGGAAGGTGGCCAGGCTATTCATTGGGCCGCCGCCCAGTCTGTTCGCCGCATCGATCACAATTTTGCCGTCAATTTGCGCCTTAGAGGCGATAATGGTTTCGTCCACTACATTGCCCGGCAGGGCCACCACCACAATGTCGCCTGCTGATAGTGCGTCAGCAGGCGAGCCGACGGCTACCGCGTCTCCCAGTTCGGCCCGCAACGCCTGGGCCCTCTCGCCAGTGGGATGCTTGATCCCAAAGGCGACCGTATGCCCCACTCTCGCCCACTTGCGACCCAGTGTGCCGCCGATGTTCCCTGCACCGAGTACAGCTACACGAAGTTCTGCCACGTTCATCGCTCCTTTTCACCAGCACCTCATGCATCTTTTAGCATGGGCATCATCATTTTTCTTCTTCCATACCGCAACTACTACTTATAGTATACCTGAGAAATTTTCCGCTTCCAAGACGAAGCTCTCAGGAAAATCTGGCTAGGACGCGAGAAAATGTTATAATGAGTTCTGAACACTCGTTCTTACTATGTAGGTATTCTCTATCCCTTTGGAGTATTTTCAACATGCCAATACGTCAACTCGCGCCCGATGTCGCCGCCAAAATTGCCGCAGGAGAAGTCGTCGAGCGACCCGCCTCCGTCGTTAAAGAACTGATTGAAAACAGCATCGATGCCGGAGCAACTCAGATTCGCGTCGACCTCATGAATGGCGGCCTACAGCTTATTCGCGTTGCCGATAATGGCACTGGCATCCCAGCTGATGAACTCCAATTGGCACTCTCACGACACGCCACGAGCAAAGTCGCCCAAATCGATGACCTGGAACATATTCGCTCGCTCGGCTTTCGTGGTGAGGCCCTGGCAAGTATTGCCGCTGTAGCCGAAGTCACACTGCTCAGCCACCACCATGGCGCTTCACAGGCAGCACAGGTGAATGCAACTAATGGACAAATTTCCGAAGTTACTACGGCCGCTTCACCTGAAGGTACTACTGCAACCGTGCGTAACCTTTTCAACGCGGTTCCCGCCCGGCTGAAGTTCTTGAAGAGCCGCAACACCGAGGTAAGCCATTGCCATCATCTGCTTGAGCAGTATGCACTGGCCTATCCTGAAATTCGCTTCAGCGTCTTCAGCGAAGGACGTCAGATTTTCGCGACCCTAGGCGATGGCCAGCTCTCCAGCGTGCTGATCGAGATTTACGGCTTACAGACCGCTGAGCAAATGGTGCCCATAAATAGTCTCGATGGTAAAGATAATGATCCTGAGCGCCCGGTTGTCACTGGCTACATCAGTCTCCCTACCTGTTACAAAAGTACGCGACAGCACATGTCGTTCTTTGTGAATCGTCGTTGGGTACTCAGTCGCATGCTCAGCTATGCCGTTGAGGAGGCCTATCACTCGCTGCTGCTCACTGGACGCCATCCCATCGCAGTTGTCAATATCACTGTTGATCCTACACAAATCGATGTCAATGTACACCCTGCTAAAACGGAGATTCGCTTTCTCAAGGAGAGGCGAGTGTACGCAGCAATTCTACGGGCCGTGCGCCAGGCGGTATTGGAGGAGGCACAGATGCCAAGGTGGAGCAATGACAGCAGGGCAGATCAACAGGACCCGATTCATCGCGCCCCCACACCCAATGTGACACTACCCCCGGAATCTACCGAGTTAGACGACTTAGACATAGAGGAAAACGAGGATGATGTTGCAGGGGCTCGATTTACCGCGCCCTCCAATAGCGAAGAATCCCCCCTATTCCCTCAAGATAACCCCTGGCTCACCGTCACCGAAGAGGAAACAGGCACAAAGCCACCAATGCTATCCAGGTTGTGGCAGAGCCACGTGCGTGGGCATGATAACCTGGAAACGGATGCCTCAAGCCTAGCATTCGCCAGCGGAACCACCACATTTCCAGGTGACATTTCCCAAACCAGAAATGTAGGGGCACCCCTTGCGGGTGCCCGGTCCGATGCGACTGCCATGCCCGAGGCCGCTCCTATGCTCGATGCGCCTGATCAACCTGATACACCTGCCATCCCCAACGCATCACCGGCACCAGCAAAGGTAAGCCGTCTACCATCATTGCGCGTAGTGGGACAACTTTCTCAGAGCTACATCGTCACAGAAGGTCCGGATGGCATGTACCTGATCGACCAGCACGCAGCCCACGAACGTATACTTCTGGAGCGCATGGTGGCAGCTTTACAGGCGCGCACTCCTCTTTCACAATTGCTGCTCACACCCATAAAACTTGAACTGACACCCACTGAGTTGGGAGCTATCGAAGATCACCTGCAGCAGTTAGAGCATATCGGCTTTACCCTGGAAGTACTCGCGGACAATTCGCTCCAGGTACGAGCCGTCCCTGATGTGCTCGTCAAGCAGATGAATGCGCGTTCACTGCAAGACCTGCTGACAGAGCTGACTGCGCCCGAATATCTTGGGCACTCCCAAACATGGGAAGAGCATGCACTGGCAAACGTGGCCTGTAAAGCAGCAATCAAAGCCAACTATTTCCTAACTGTCAGCGAGATGCGTGAGATGATCGAACAATTGGCGCGAACCAACGCACCCTATAGCTGCTGTCATGGCCGCCCAACTATGATTCATTTCAGCCTGTCCGCACTGGAACGCGAGTTTGGGAGGCGCTAGTGCTGCTACTTGCCGGTGTACTGACCTCCGCCAACAGCTGGAATAGTGAGCAGCCCTTACTCACGTACACAGTTCCAACCGAACTACAGGCCGAACTGCTCCCCTGTCATCAATCGCCCTATTGATGGTCGCCCTGTCAACGATCATTTTTTTAACGGGCACCTTACCAACGATCTCCCCACCAACCTCCGTCCTATCTCCACCATCCTCGATTTCGAACCGGCCCTGCTGCCTCATCAACGAGCGCTGGCAGAATGGATGGCCGAATACTATGTAACACCTCTTGCGCTCGTTGCCTTGATGATGCTGCCTCCTGGCTTAATGCAGCGTTCAAGAATCGTATTACACCTGATAAAAAGCGACGACATAGCAACAAACGAGATACAAGACCAACACCCATTACCACGTCATCGCGCCCTTATTGGCTTACTACTGGCAGATGGAGAGATAGACGTTGAACGCCTGAAAGAGATGCTGGGGCCGAAGCTGGCCAGGGAAGTAATACAGCAAGCATTGTCAAGCGGTATTATCGAACGCGAAGCAACGCTACGTGCTCCAACTACCCGCATACGCCACAAGCGTGTTGTGCGACTCATCGCCCAGGGAGATACATTAGAATCATGGCGTCGACAAGCCCAGGCGCAATTGCAACAAAGCCTGCCAGAACCGGGGAGTATACCCATAGCCGCTGATAATGTGATGCGCCGCCCCCCAAAAAATGTGCCCGATCCCTGGGCCATTCCCGGCTCCTCAGATGCTTTCACTCTTACACCCCAGAATCGCCAGGGGCTGTTAACGCAGCGCCGCCTGGCTGCAATCGATCTGCTAAGCCATAATAGAACTGAATCCGGCACCAGCTCATACTGGACAGCAGGCATGCTCTGCAAAGCCAGCGGCTTATCCCCCGCCCAGTTGCAGAAGCTGGTGCGCGAGAACATCATCGCCATCGAAGAGATCGAAGTGCAGCGCGACCCCCTGTTAGGTCGCATTATCCCACCCAGTTCACCACTTCCACTCACACCAGCCCAAAAGCAAGCCCTGGAAGCCATTTTGGCGAACCAGAGCGATCACCAGAACCCAAACCAATCACAAACATTGCCGGGGCAACCCTCTATGCAATCGGAATATAGTAGGGGCGACCCTCGCGGTCGCCCTGCCTCCAGCCACCCTATTGACAGTTGCCCCCTTATCGGTCACTCAACCGACGGTCGCCTTGTCTCCAACCACCCTACTGACGGTCGCCCTGTCATCAATCACCCAATCGACGGCCACCTTTTCAACAGACATCTCGCCTCCACCCACCAAATCACCCCCATCCTCCTTCACGGCGTCACCGGCAGTGGCAAAACCGAGATTTACCTCCAGGCACTAGCAGCGATAATTGCCCAGGGCAAACGCGGCATCGTGCTAGTGCCGGAGATCGCCCTTACTGCGCAGGCTATCCAGCGTTTCGCAGGTCGTTTCCCGGGCCGAGTCGCTATCATCCATAGCGCCCTTACTGCAGGAGAACGTTATGATGAGTGGCGGCGCATTCGCGCAGGTAAGGTTGACGTGGTGATCGGTTCGCGGTCAGCGCTCTTCTCACCGTTGCCAGACCTGGGTATCATCATACTTGATGAAGAGCATGAGCCAGCCTATAAGCAAGACGAACGCAGACCAACCTATCATGCGCGGGATGCAGCCATCACCCTGGGGCAGATACTACACATCCCCTTGGTCCTCGGCAGCGCCACCCCCTCGGTAGAGTCATTCTACCATGCCGAACGTGCTGAGTATCAACTGGCAGAGTTGCACAATCGCATAGGAGCGACCCTCCCACCAGTTGAGGTCATTGACCTGCGTAACGAACTGCACGCGGGCAACACCAGTATTTTCAGCCGTCGCCTGCAGAGTGAACTAGAGCAGCTCTTGAACAAAGGTCAGCAGGCTATTCTCTACCTGAACCGCCGGGGCGCGGCAAGCTGCATACTGTGCCGCGAGTGCGGATTTGTCGCCATGTGTGACCGCTGCGATGTGCCACTAACCTATCACTCAACCGAGCGCATCCTGCTCTGCCATTACTGCAATGGACAAAGCAAGGTGCTGCACTACTGCCCGCAGTGTAGTAGCCCAGGCATACGTTACTTTGGTTTGGGGACCGAGAAAGTAGAAGACACCATCGCACGTATTTTTCCTTCAGCACGCCTGCTTCGCTGGGACCGCGATACAGCCAAACACCGACGCGCGCACGAACAATTGCTCGATCGCTTCGCCAACCGCGAGGCCGATATACTGGTCGGTACGCAGATGATTGCGAAGGGCCTCGATTTGCCAGGAGTAACGCTGGTGGGAGTCATCTCGGCCGATATTGCCCTGATGCTGCCCGACTTTTCAGCTTCCGAACGAGCATTTACATTGCTTACCCAGGTAGCAGGCCGTGCCGGGCGTGGTGAAGAAGCCGGAAAGGTCATTATTCAAACGTTCAACCCGCAGCATTTTTGTATCGAGGCTGCATCACGGCACGATTACCACGAATTTTACGCTGCTGAGATCGAAGCGCGCCGGCGTTATGGCTACCCTCCATTTCGCCAGTTCGTTAAGTTTACTTACAGTCATGAGAACCGTCGCCACGCTCAAAACGAGGCGCTATTGCTCCGCGAAAAGTTAGATCAATGGATTGATCGTCTTGGTTTGGCGCAAACCGACATCGTCGGTCCCGCGCCAGCAGTGATGGAGCGCGTTCGCGGAAAATACCGCTGGCAGATGATCGCGCGCGGGCCTGATTTACACCCACTGCTAAGAGTAATCGACACTCCTAGTTGGGAGGTCGATATTGATCCTGTGAGCACGATGTAGCGGGTCATCTAAGGGCGTTATGTGCTTTTTGTAGCAACGCTTACAGCAACACCAACGAAGTACAGCAAACACTGGCAGTACGTGGAGAACGAGAAGATCAGAATATGAGATCAACAATGACTTTTAACAAATTATTCCGTCCATCCGTAGGTGCCGATTTATCGTGCACACCGCCGATTTATCGGCCTCCGTTGGATTTCCCGCTATCCAGATTAAAAAGTTAAACCTCATTATCGGCCCTCTGTGGATTTCTCAATATCCAGATTAAAAAGTTAAAGAGCATTATTGATTATTGACATACTGTGCAATAATATAGCTCAGTAAACTGAAGCATCGTGTCTGTACGAAACAGCATTCTGAAATGGGAGTCCCTATGAGCATAGCGATGCCCGTTCCATTCGTCTTTATCTCGTATGCACGTGCTGATCACTCGTTGTCGAACGTCTGAAAGTCGACCTGTACGAGCAAGGCATCGCTAGTTGGGTTGATAAGGAAGACAACCAACCAGGCGTAGCCGATTGGGAAGAGACTCTGCCTGGTACCATAGGTGGCTGACGAACTCTTGCGTGCGAAAGAACATCACCGACATCGGCATGAAGCGCTTAGCCAGAATAGTGCACAACTTCTTACA
>WNGJ01005180.1_pt1 | contig 13686 bp, 10 predicted proteins | sample 5400611 | NCBI WGS metagenome assembly WNGJ01 (sample SAMN13153375, study PRJNA577476) | soil metagenome | isolation source: 40 cm soil or saprolite under Garry oak tree replicate 1 | place: USA:California | collected 2016-06-15 | reverse complement strand
TCGCGCGCACCTCGATACGGCCGATTGTGACGTGAATTGGCGGCGCTTCACCAGCGGTTCGACTGGAGTCGCTGGCTTGCCCATGATTGTCCCGCTCAAACGGCCGGCTCGGCGGGACGATTTCCCGGCGCAGCGCGTCGCCGAGTGCGGATCGCGGGGAGCTCCGTGAACCCGGATGCTCGCCTCCGCTGGAAGTGCGCGACCCAGTGATAATCGGCGTACAGTCGTCCCACCGGTCACGCGGGGTTGTGCCAATCATGCGACCGCTCTCCTCGCGGTCCGGATCGGCCGCGCGGTCTGAAGCCGCTGGTCCGATCTCCGGTCGCGGCCCTTCCCAGCGCGCCGCCCGAAGAGACATCGGAAGCATATCGGCGCCATCTCTGGCAGGACTTGGTTCGCGCGCGTGAGCTGAATCTTTGATTTGCGCCCTCCCAGCAGAGCGTTTGCGCGGGGATTCGTCGATCAGTGAGCGGCTTGCGACATTCTGAGCGGCTGTGACCGTGGGCGCGGCTCCTTCCCCCCTGTGCTCGAATCCGTCAGCTCCGGCGCTCGGATCAGGTGAGACATCGTCCAACAAGTCTCCCCGATGCGCTGGTGCCGTACGGACGCCCGTCCTGAGCCCCGGACGGATGACTGCCTGGGTCACGGGGACCGCTCCTAGCGCACGGGCAACCAATCGCGATAGGAAGTCGGGCATCAGTCTACCATGTCGAGATAGAGCTGCCGCCTCACCCCGCTCATTGCCAGGACGTCTGCCTCACGCCAGCCATACGCTCGTGCGAGCGTATGGATGTCGCGCAAGATCTGTATTGCGAGCGCGCGGACATCGGCCCACAGGTACGTCCCGACGTCGAAGACCTCCTCCCAGGTATGGCCGCACTCCGGACAAGTCAGATCGATCAAGAGCTCTGCTTGCGGATCGGCCTCCGCGAGGCGAGCGGAAAGCTCAACGATGACACGCTCGGGCAACTGCTCAGCGGCGACCACTTCACCGTCTCTAGTGGCTTCCAGCACACAGCGATGAGCGACGCTGCGCCGTGCGTCCGCGAGCTCGCTACATCTACGCGCTGCCTCGAGGTCGAGGCTGTTCGGCAGGCGCAGCCGGAGCAGGAATTCTTCCGCGGCAACCAGCAGCGGCTGTTCCGGCGACGGCATTGCGCTGCGCCAGAGGTTCTCCGCAGGCAGGGGGTACTCGAGGCCGACTTCGCACTTGGGGCAGTTTGCGAAACCCTCGAGCGCTCCAGGGAACATCCGCTGCTGCAGTTCGAAGAGGTGGGCGTCGCGCAGGCCGATGCTGAGCCCCGCCAGCTCTTCCCGGGTTTGCTCGGGGTAGGCCGCGCACAGCAGGAGGAGGGCGCGTTCAATGCCGTCCCGTTCCTCTCCTCGTTCCCAAACAGAGAGCAACTGCGACCCTGAAAGCGCATGCATCGGCCGCTATCCGGCTGCGACGGTGAACGTCGGCTCCATCGGCTCAACGACGACCGTGTCGCGCTCCCAGCCTTCGTTTTCGAGCTTGATGTGCTGGATGGCAACCGCGTTCGCGTTTGAGTCGAGGTCTGGCTGCGCCTGATATTCCGAGACCCAGCAGCGAAACACGTGATAACTGAGCACGAGCTGCCCCGTTTCGTTGTACATCTCGAGAATGATGTCCTTACGAAAGTCCTTCAGCGAGACTTCCGAGCCCAGACCGGCGCCGAAGTTCCACACCTTGGTGGCCCAGGCCTCGAACTCGGCGTCGTGCGTAACGCCGCGCTCGAGGGTGATCGCTTCGTATTCCGTGCGGCCTGGTGACTTGCGTGTGCTTGAAGAATCCCCGCCTTCGCGGTGCTTCACAACTTCGGTCGTCCGCTTGAGTGAGCTCACCTTCGTGATACCCGCTACGTACTTGCCGTCCCATTTCACGCGGAACTTGAAGTTCTTGTACGGATCAAATCGCTGCGTGTTCACCTTGAATTGAGTCATTGCTTCCTCCTCAACTCGTGGGCTGTCCCGCTAACTGCTGGATTTTGATGATGACGAATTCGGCAGGCTTCAGCGGTGCGAATCCCACCAGGATGTTGACAACTCCAAGATTCTGGTCTGTGGGCGTGGTCGTCTCGCTGTCGCATTTCACGAAGTAGGCTTGCTGCCTCGAGGATCCCTGGAACGCACCCTGGCGGAACAACGTCTGCATGAACGCGCCGACGTTCAGTCGGATCTGCGCCCATAGCGGCTCGTCATTCGGCTCGAACACGACCCACTTTGTGCCACGCCGCAAGCTCTGCTCGATGTAAAGAGCCAGTCTCCGGATGGGGACATACTTCCACTCTGACCCGATTTCGTCGTTTCCCTGCAGTGTTCGGGCACCCCAGATGACCGGGCCGTAGACCGGAAAGTTCCGAATGCAGTTGACCGCTATTGGGTTCAAGACACCGTTCTGGCTATCCGTCAGTGCGGTAGCGACGCCCGACACTCCGGTAACGCTCGCTTCTGTTCCGGCGGGCGCTTTCCAGACACCGCGGTTTGCGTCGGTACGCGCGTAGACGCCTGCCACAAATCCGCAAGGCGGAAACGTGGCCGGCCGATTCTGATTGAGCGGGTCCGGGGCCGTGAGCCAAGGGAAATAGAAGGCCGCGTTTGTTCCTGAGGCCCCGGTGATACTGGAGCTAGGCCCGCTCTTGAGCGAAGAAACAGTGTCCGTTTGCCCGCTGTCGACGAGGAGCACCGCGTACTGGCTGACGCAGAAGGCCTCGAGAGAACTGATTGTGGCAGGATCTGCCAACGCGGGAACGCAGAGGATATTGAAGATGTCGACGTGTTCAAGGTAGTGAACGCCGCCTATACCGCTCGTCGGAAGCAGAGCGGATTCAAACGCCCCGGCCGCACTGGGAGGTAGCGCGGGCGTTAGGACGGTCCCGTCGAGGCCGCCCGTTAGCATCTGAGGTGCAGTCGTATCTATCGGTGGTGCAGTGACGGGTGCGGAGACCGAACCGGTGATGACCGTCGATTGAGCTTTGAGAACGTCTGCGAAGTATCGTCCCTTTGTATCGGGGCTTATAACCGAGAGATTCTCGAACGATTCCACGACGACAGGTGCTGTTGCTCCGGTTGGGTTGTACACGACCTGGATGCGAAACCGATTTCCACTCGCCTGATTCTTGATCGTCACGCCATAGCTCTTCGCCCATTGGCCTTGGTTAACCGCCGTCAAGATCAGGTTGCCTCCCGTCGCAGCGAGCGTCACCGAAGCAGCGGTCGCCGTGCCGTCGACGAGCCTCACGATGTAGGCCTGCTGTCCTCCATTGGCGAAGAAGTGTGACACCGCGTAGCCGAGCAAGCTCCGGGAGTCGAGACCTCCATACAGACCCACGAACTCCGAGAAGCTGAGCACGAGCTGTGCGGAATCTGTGGGTCCTTGGCCCGCCCACCCCATGAAGGCGCCAACCGACGTTGCCACTCCAGTGATTGTATGAACTCCGCTCGGAATCTCCTCGATGTAGACACCAGGGTACGTCGTGGTCACCGGCATGTGGAAATCTCCTCCCTCCGCTCCACTTCGGCGCGAATGTCACAGGTAAGCCAAGCACGACTGGCTCTGGTGATCGGGTTCCCATCAAACGGCCGCGTGGCTCTCGGGCTCGTGCTTCGGGCCCGCGGCGTGCGCATCGCGGGATGCACGTTGCGTGAGCGGTCTACGTGGGAGCGCGTACTGCCGATGGCCCAATCCCGGTGCGGTCTCGATTCAATCCCGTAGCCGCAGCGCTCCGGAGTTGCGGGGATCGCCGGCCCGTTCAGGGCTCGTGGCGGCGCCGTGCCGTCGTTAATCACAAGTGAGCGGCCGGATGTTGAGGGCCGTTGCGTCTGAAGCACGGTCCGGGCAGATCGGCGCTACCATGGACAGCAGGGCCGCTGCGCCGTCTTTCAACGCGAACCGGTGGACCGCGTAGCTGATCTCGCTATCCTGCCAGGACCCGCTACGGGTCGCTGTGTAGTCGCCAAGGTCCTGGATTCGGACTCCCTGATTCACTGGGCCTTGCGTAGCGTATCCGACCGCGGCGGCAATCGAACTGGCCACTGCTGCGGCTCTGCCCACGCCGTTAGAGGCTTCTTCGTCGTACGCCGGTGCGTGTTGTGGTGTCATCGGCACCCGCGCTCCTCAGAACCGCCCATGTGCAAGCGAGTTGCGGAGCTGGGATGCCCGAGCCTCACATGCAGCTCGGACAGCGGCCGCGAGCTCCTGCGGCGATAGAGCCCCGAGCAGTGTCCGCTGGGGACGCATTTGGTAGAGAAAGGTGCTGCGACCATCGTCTGCCACTCCTAAGACCTGAATGCGGGGATGTGCATCGAACAGCATTCCCACGTCTGGGGAAAGCCCCAAGCCGGACAAACGGGCTACCACCACCTCAGCACCAAGCTGGGTCGCGGCCGAGACTAACCTTCCGTCATCTGGAGGCGCTCCCACTATCTCCATATCAGGTTCTCTGGCTACCGCGTCGCTTATGATGTCGGACAGCATCCGCGGTATCCCCACAAGGAGGATCCGGATTCGCCGCAATCAAGGCTACCTTCTTGAGTCGCGTACGAATGTTCGCGTGAAACGAGTTGAATGAAATGGACCGTACGAGCCAATTTCGGCCCATAGGCCGATCTACGCGGTTCTGATATGGAAGGTGGACGCGGACGTAGACTCAGGACTCAGTAGCCACACGCTGCTGGATGAGAGGGCTCGTACGACGCGCGTTATGGACTGCAGATCCGCGCACTTCGATGGTCAACGCTGGTGAGCGACCTTCGTCGCGATCATTCCCTTCCAGGAGTAGGAGGAGCTAAATCGTGCAATCAAAGGTCTCGGCCCATCTCCCGAGCTGGGGACGCCAAACCGCGTTAGCCGCGCGTGTCCCGATCAGCGGGTTGCGTTCGGCTGGGATGAGCGACGGGGCAACATCACTCGGATCCGCGCCGCCGCCTCACTCCGACGGTGCACCTGGAGCTTCTCGAGGATGTTGTGAACGTGGTTCTTCACTGTCGCGAGCTCGATTCCGAGCTCGCGTGCGATGTCCTTGTTCGAAAGGCCGCGATCGATCAGGCCCATGACTTCTTTCTCCCGACGGGTGAGCTTGGCCGACTCCGATTCTGTCCCGCGTTCAAGGGCAAGACTTGCCAGCCGGCGCAGCAAGGTTCCCGCGATTCGCGGCGAGCACAGCAGCTCTCCCCGCCCCACACTCTCCACTGCGGCGACGAGATCCTCCAGCGAGCCTTCACGCGGCACGTACCCGGCGACGCCCATCTCAGCGCAGGATAGTACGCTCCCCTCAGCTTCAGCGAGCCCGATTGCGACGACCTTCAGGCCTGAGTCAACCTCAGCCAAGTCCTGTACCGTTTCACCACTCTCCGGCATTGCCATGTCCAGCAATACGATGTCGGGGCGCATGTCGCGAGCGCTAGCGACTGCGGCGCCACGTGTCGCGGCGGTCCCGGATGCTTGGATGCGAGGATTGCGGTCCAGAATCTGGGCCAGGCCCTCGCGATAGAGGCGGACGTCCCCGACGATAAGGACGCGAATCATGGAGAGAAAAGCATCGGTTGGCTTGCCGCGTCACTCACGTCAATCCCGCCTGCACCAAGGACCACCCTGATCGATCACCCTGATCGTGCGCCATCGCCGTAGATCGACATACCGCGTCAAGTCACCATCAAGCGGGCGCAAATAGTCGAGACGTTTCCAACTTGGCGAGGGACTTGAGGACCCGCTAGGGCGCTTTTGCGGCACGAAGGGGCGCAAATGCGACAGGCCTGCGACGCGCTTGGAGTGCTCCCCGGCTTTCGGACCAGCGGGAATGAGACATATCCTACAGGGGCCCGAGAGGGGACGTCCCCGTTCCCAGAGGTCCTTGAGCGTCAGTTTCCCGCCCTTGGCCTCCCTTCCCCGGACAGGAGGGCTGCCAGCATCTGCGCTTACTCATCCTATTCGCCTCTTCGCGGTCTCGCGTGTGAGGGCACGCCATATCGCGACCGTGCCCGGGAACCCATACACCCCGATGCAACGTTCGCGAGCCACCTGACGGTGCGGTTCAGCGGCGGCGCGGAGCGCCATCCTCTGCAACCCATTGTCAGGCAGAGAAACGTCTCAGTGCAAGGAAAGGGAGTCAGCGCATCCCCTACTCGGCTAGCCCCATTTGTCCCTTGGTTTCATTCGCCCGGAATGAAAGACCCGGTTGGCGGCGATCTCATGTCGAGCGAATTGACGGATCGTCATTCCACTGTGACGCTGATCAAAGTGTGGCACCTCTGGTCGCCGATGAAGTGTCCCGAGAATCCTCGAAACTGCAAATTGGAATACGACACCTCCACGCGATAGTCGCCAGGTGGCAGGGGTGGAGTCTCGCATTCGAGGAGGACGCCATAGCTGTAGCCCGGTTCGAGCGCCACATAGCTCTTCGCATGGGAGACCGCGAGTTTGGGCGCAAACTTCGGCGGCTGCGTCTCGTACACAAGGGTGCCGCTGCCATCCCTCATCTCGACGTGCACGAAGGCGCCGAGCGGCTTGAGCGAACGCGGCACTTGAAGGGACGTTGGCGCAGTGGGTGGGTTGTACAGGCTGACGTGGAGTGCCAACGGATGGGTAGTCACGATCGCGGCCAAACACTCCATGTTAAAAACCTCCAGGCTCACCACTTCTTGGCGGTGGCGTGGGCCTTGACTCGCGCCGCGAGATCAACGGCACCGACCGAGCCGGCCACGTAGGGCGGATCACCCGGTGAATCCCCCAGTGCGTTGTAAACTTTCCTGGCCGCCGCCATCGCACCGTCGAAGATTTTCGTCGCTTTTGGCGCGAGCACCTTTTCCGCTGTAGTGGCATCGGCGGCGGCGGCAAACCCCACCCCCTCCTTCTCAATGTCATTCTCCGCCTTGACTAGGTCCGTCTTGACCGAGCCCTGCCATTCCGTGGCCCAGTGGTAGCGCTCGTGGAGAATCGTGCGTCGATAGGCAGACCAATCACCAGCGACGCCGGTCTTGTGGGACTCGAGGTCCTTGACGATGTCGTTCCAGTTGGCCTTGGTGACATTGCTCAGATCACCGGAGTCGTTATTGGGCGTAGGTGCGGGATAATGATCCTTGGTGTAGTAGACAAACTTGATCTGGCCCTTGCCCTCTACCGACTTGAGTTGGTAGCGCCACATACTCGCGGCGGCATCCACCGCCGTGCCGCCGGTGAATGTCGGGGTCTCGACGTTGGTCGTCGCCGGATCGGTGTTCGAGCGGGGTCCCTCGGTCTCGGTCAGAGTGAAAGTGGGCGCGAGGTGCGCACCTGCCTTCCATGTGGTCCCGGCTGGAGGGGCGGATGGATGTGTTGTTGTCGCAGTCGTCGTGCCGCCGTCCATGATCTTCTCTGTTCCGCTGCCGGGCTTCCCTTCGGCCTTCGCTATCCCGGTGTGTAGTGGAAAGACGGAACTGATCGGTGTTATTGCGTACACCGGTATGCGGCTGAAATCGTGACCGAAGCGGGCAGTTTTGGTAGTAGTAGAGTCTCCCTCGCCATCCTTCGTATCCGCTTCTAGCAACCGGTGTACGCCTTGATTCCCAATTGGGCGCTGTAACTCAAGGATCGAGTCCACCTCATGGCTCCGCTTAGAGTGCACCCGTCCGGGTATTGTAGACTTGGCAGGAGTGGTCTGCTGAGTTGCCTTATTCTGTGCGAAAGTGCGCATGGTAAACCTCCTTGCCTTCGATTAGCCGGGGCCTAACTTGTATTGGACCTACACTTCCGTGACGAGCCAGGCCCGTATCCCCGTACACGCTAGTTCCACGCAGTCTAATCCGCCATGCCTACAATCAGGTCCCCCAGTCCTGCACGGTCCGCAGAACTCCGGACGCCGAGCCCGCGCCGGTCGAGTACATGCGTGAACAACATGGTGGTCGAGACGTCGCGATGACCGAGTGACTCCTGCACCGTCCGGATGTCCGCGCCACCCTCCGACTACGAGAGGCTGTGAATTCGACTTGGATGCGCGAAGAAGGGGCTTGCGTTAAGGGCACTTCGAGAACGGCTCTTGTTAAGGTCGTGGGATCGGGATTCGAACTCGTATTGGCGTTTGTCGCTGATATCCTCCCACATCAGCTCAGGAGGAACGACAAGAGCTGAGTGCAATGACTGCTCTTATACCAGCGACGCCCCGAGCAACAGGTGAACAAGTTCTCCAATTAGCGACCGAACACATCGGAGACAAGTATGTCTTGGGCGTCTTAGTTCCAAAGGACAACGCCGACTGGCAAGGCCCATGCGACTGCTCGGAGTTTGCCTCGTGGGTCGTGTTCCAGACGATAGCCACCCTGTATGGGTGCGACAGAGACGAGGGTGATCCAGCAACTGCGGATGCGTACGGCGACGAAGAAGGCATTCGCGACCTCCCCTGCGACCCGATGTTCGGCGCACGTCCGCGATGCTGCCGGACGCGATACTCCACGACCTTCGAGCGGTGGCGCACGGTGCCGAGATGACCGTAGACGCGCCGCACCATAGCCTCCCTACCATGGCCTAACTCCTTCGCCACCGTATAGACGGCCACTTGCTGCACAACGACTTGGCAAGAATGTTGTCTTGTCCTCGATTCCGTCCGTTGCCCCGCTTTTGTCTTCGCCGGCAGCGGCCTTCTGCTCCCTGGTCAAACAATGAGCCAGCCTTTGTTTGGCATCGCGCCCGACGTCAGAAGCCGATCTTGGTGCCTAGGAAGAACGTCTGCTTGTAATACTCGCGTTGGATGTTGAACCGGTGGTCGGGCGTGCCCTGGTAGAACCCGAACACCGCGTTGTTGACGTTGAGGATCTGCGCCTGGATCTGTACGTCCGGCGTCGCATTGTAGACGATCGAGCCGTCGAACTGTCCGTGCTGGTAGAAGTAGGTGTCGCCGCTGGGAGTCGGCGTGCCGTCCCCGTAGTACTGGATCATGCTACCGTTGTAGGTCCACCCAAGCCGCGCCGAGAACGGCCATTTGTCGTAGGTCGCGTACATATTCGCGAAGTCTGGGGACTGCCGCAGGAGCTGGTCTTGCCGCCCCGTCGTCGGATCGACGAGCACCTTGGAGCTCGTGTGTGTGTAGTTCGCATCGATGCCGAAACCCGCGAGCCACCCTGGCAGAAAAACGAAGCGCTGGGTCCAGGTCAGCTCGAAGCCGAAGAGGTGTCCGCCACCGCCGTTGTCGGGCGCGTGGCCCACATATCCGTGGAACGGGCCCGGACCGGTATAGGTGAACTGCCGCGTCAAGATCACGTCGCGCAGGTTTTTGTAGAACACGCCGCCCGAAATGACGCCGACGGTCTTGAAGTAGTGCGCCGCGAGCAGGTCATAGTTCCAAGCGTATTGCGCCTTGAGGTTCGGGTTTCCGGTCGTAAACCCGCTCAACGTCGGTTGGTTGGCGCACGTCGGGCAGACATTTCCGGACTGGTTCGGGGCGAGGTCGGGATAGTTCGGTCGAGCGATCGCACGGGTGACGGCGAAGCGAATATTGGTCTCGGGGTCGACGGCGTAGCGGAGCTGCACGCTGGGGAAGAGGTCCGTGTAGTCCTTGGTGCCACTCACCGCCTGGAGCACGGCAGGACCGGTCGGGTTGCCGGCCGAGTCGGTCGGCGTGGAGAGTGAGTGGCCCGCGTACGTTGCGTGCGTCGCCTCGAGCCGGAGACCCAGGTTCACCTGCACCGTCCCGATGTCCGTCGTGTTCATCACGTACCCGGCCATGATCCGCTCCGAGCCGTCATAGCTGCCCAGCGAGTCGCTGTTTGGGCTGATGACGTTACTGAAGTTGCCGAGGTGCGCGTTCTCGTACGCGATCACCGCGTCGGCATTCGGCACCGGGCCGAGCGAGTAGCCGCCGGCGAGCGCAGAGTAGAAGTCGGGATCGGTAAAGAAGTCTTGAAACTGCGTCATCCCCGGCGGCGCGGCGGCGGTGTCGATAAAGAAGCCCGACTGTGAGGTGAAGACTTTGTGCTCATGGCGATAGCGGGCGCCGAACTGCAGCTTGGTGGCGTAGCTGCCCAAAGCATAGTCGAGCCGCGCGTTGGCGGCGCCACCCACGTCCCGGCCTGACGTCGTGCGGTCGCCCTGGAAGAAGTTCCCGAGCGTGTAGTTGGCCGGATTGGCGGCCGCCTGGGAGTCGGCGGCGCTCTGGTAGTGAATCCCAGGATAGACGGTGCCCGCAGGGGCCGTGTAGCCCATCGTGAGCGACGGTCCCGAGTAGGTGAAGGTGGAGAACCGGTACCCCTTGCTCACCTGGTGTGTGCCCGCCACGTCCAGCGCGTAGTCGAGCGTCCACACGCCCACGGTGTGTTTCCCGCCCGCCGTGAGGGCCCACATCTGCTCCTTGGGCGTGCGTGTGTTGGTGGTCCGCGTCAGCGCCGCGCCGGGGATCGTGCCGCTGCCGCCGGCGCCTGGGGTGGGAGTTCCCGCGATGTCGTAGATGTAGTTGGTGCCATAATTGTTGAAGTGACTCCAGAGCCCCTTCACGTAGAGCTGATTGTTCGCATCGACACGGTAGTCGAGGTCACCGCCGAGGCCGAAGCGCTCCCGGCCATAGCGATAGTCGCGCATGGCCCATTCCTGGGGGGCGGTAACGCCGCCGAAGACGCCCCACACGGGCTCGATGTCGTCGATGGCGCGGTTGTTCCTGTCCGCCGAACCGCCGAGCAGGAATCCCAGGCGTCCATCCTGCCCGAAGCGACCGCCGTAAGCGAAGCCTCCCTGGAACGTGTTGCGTCCGGCCAGGGCGGTCTGCCCGTACTGCCCCGCGATGTAGCCCCGCGGCGCGTCCTCCGGAGTCTTCGTCACGAGCCTGACCGAGCCGCCGATCGCGTCCGCTTCCATGTCGGCGGTGAGCGTCTTCGAGACCTCGATCGATGCCAACAGGTCGGATGGGACGTCGTCCAACTTGGCGATGCGGGATGCCTCGGTCCCGGGGACATGCACGCCATTGATGGTGACGTTGGACAACCGTGGCTCCGTACCACGTACCTGCACGAACTTGCCTTCGCCTTCGTCGCGCTCGAGCGAGATACCGGGGATCCGTCCCGCGGCCTCGGCCGCGTTGAAGTTGGGGAGGGAGCGAATTTCGTCTCCGGAAAGCGCCGAGACGATGTTCGGCGCGTTCTGCTCGACCGCGAGCGCCCCGGCCTTCGTCTCGGCCATACGCGGTGAAGCGCGCACGACGACGCTCGCGAGTCCCACGGCGGCTGGGGCGACCACGAAGTTGTGGACTGCCGTGCCCCCGGCGGGGATCTCGACTCGGTCGGAATCCGGAGCGAAACCGAGCCGGTGGACTACGACGGTGCGTTGACCTCCGAGGATGTTCACGAGGCGGAAGGAGCCGTCTGCTGATGTGACCGTTCCAACCGGGGTGCCGAGCACCACCACGCTGGCTCCGGAAATCGCAGCGTTACCGGAGTCACGCACTACGCCCACGAGTACACCGGTGCCCCCGCCACCCTGTGCCTGTGCCGCACCCACGATTCCGAAGAGGCCGATGGTGATGGCGATCGTCGTGCGCCGCATGCATCCCCCTAGAGTCGAGGCACAAAAATCTGCGACCTGCGTCGCCTCGCGGCTAGGGCGCGTCGGAGCTTGGCCATCGGATTGACGATCACTTCATGATCGGCGTGCCCTTCGCGTGGGCCGTGAACCTGATCTCCAAGACGAACTGGGAAGGAACGGGCGTTGCCCCGACATCAAAGTTCCCGCGGATCAGGCGTTGGATCTAGCAAACGGGAGAAGGCCGCGGAGCCGAGAAGGAATAGGGCTCAACGGGTGGGCCATCAAGCCACTCCGATTCGGCGAGCTTGTTGCCACTTCGGCTGCCACTTCGCTTGCATACCGGGGGATGTTCCCCCCGAAACACCGCGAAATCGACCGCCGGAACGCCCGGTTTCCCGATGGACGCCTAGGCGTTACAATCTTCGGGTGTCGAGGTCGGTGGTTCAAATCCGCTCGCCCCGACTATCTAAACACATGCTCGACGGGCTGTTAGTCCTGTCGAACATTTTGCTTCTGAAGAACTCCCCCCAATTGGCTCCCATAGATTGGCGTTCGGCCGGCCGACCGTATCTTCTATCCCTGCCATGAACGCGCGACAGACCCAACTCACCGAATTGAACGCTCGCTCTCGGGCGTACAGCGCACAGATCTGGCAGCTACCGCTCGCCTATCTGACTGCCGCAGGGGTCGTGCTATCCCAGGTGAGCAATCCACGAGGCCAGGCCATGGCATCAGTCTCGATTGGTCTGGTGGGGCTTCTGCTCTCGTGGCACCTGTGGGGCATTGAGGAAGGTAGGAGTCGGGCGGTTCGGAACCTCCGTGACCTCGAGACACAACTTGGGTTGACGCCTACGGCGGAAGATCGGCCAGGCTACACTTTCCCACTCCTGCTGATGTCTGTAATCGCTGCGCTCGTGTTCCTCGGATTCGGCATCCGAAGTCTGTGTGGTATTCCGGCAGGTCCTACTCCGACGGGCCCCGCTCCCACGGGTGCGACCTCAGCTATTCCGCTCACACCCCTCTTCAGTGGCCTGATACCAGTCTCTATCGCGGTTGCAGGGTGGCTAGTCTCACACGCACTCGCTTTGCGGGCGCAGCGCCAGAATCTCCAGAATCAGGTTCTGGACCGCGCTCGGGTCGAAATCACGAAGGGAATTCGAGACTACCAGAACCTGTTGAGCGAGGTGTCAGCAGGAATCCGAGCGCTCAACTTCGGCATGTCGATGGTGAAGGCGGGAGTTGCATTCGACTTCCAGGCGAGGGCTGAAGAGATGGCCGCTCTGCACCAGCGCAAGCGGGACATGAGAGCCTGGTCTATCTCCCTAGAGAACTATCAGATCCTCTTTCCTGAAACCGTAAGGGCTCGGTTTCGATTGGATAGGAGGGGCCTAAAGGTAATGATGGCGTTAGGACCGATCGCAAACGACCTCCTACGCTTGTCCCTTGGCAAGCCTACGCCAGAGGAATTCCAGAGAATCATCACAGATGCAGAGAAGGTCCTGCCGGACATCGAGGACCTAGCAGCCCTGCTGGAGGACCTTCGGATTCACCTGCAGAACGTCACGCTGAGCAAGATCATGGATCGTCGCGTTCCCGCTCGCCTGCCCCTGGACCCCAAGGTGCCGCGTATCGCTTTCGCAAGCGACGGTCAACTCGAGGTAGTTGATGCCGAAGGAACGGTCCTCTACTCCGATGAGATCGAGGTGGGCGGAGAGAAAGTGAAAGTATAGCCCCCCGCCGGTCTCATCCTGTTTGGGTCTCTGTTTGCGTATCATCTAGCCGTGAAGCGACGACACCACTACGTACCCCAGTTCTACCTCAAGGCTTTCGGCAGCCGACCGAAGCGAATCAACATCTTCAACTTGAAACAGGGGCGGGCGATTCAGGACGCCAGTCTGCGGGACCAGTGCCACAGCCATCGCCTCTACGGAGAATCGGACGACCTTGAAGACGCATTCGCCGAGATGGAAGGACGCGCCGCTCCGGTGATACACAAGGTCGCTTCCACCCAGCGACCACCTGAGATGGGCACAACCGACTACCAGAACTTCCTGTCGTTTGTCACGCTCCAAATCTTGAGGACAACTGCCGCGCGCAATCGTGTCCAGCGGTCGTCAGTGGCGTTCGCTCGCAAGGTTTTCGACGATGCACCACCGCCAGTCGGGTTTGTGCCCGACGAAGCGCAGTCG
>WNGJ01005178.1_pt1 | contig 13687 bp, 12 predicted proteins | sample 5400611 | NCBI WGS metagenome assembly WNGJ01 (sample SAMN13153375, study PRJNA577476) | soil metagenome | isolation source: 40 cm soil or saprolite under Garry oak tree replicate 1 | place: USA:California | collected 2016-06-15 | reverse complement strand
TCTTCGAGCGGTCGGCAGTCTAGCACGCGGCCCGCGGTCGCTGTGAGAGGATGCAACCGTGGACGCGGCGGTGATCGGCGCGGGAATCGGCGGCCTGACCGCGGCCCTCACCCTGGCGCGGGCCGGGCTCCGGGTGCGGGTCTTCGAGCAGTCCTCCGCCCTGCGCGAGGTGGGCGCGGGCATCCAGCTCGCGCCGAACGCGACGCGCATCCTCCATCGCCTCGGTCTCGCGGAGGCGCTCGCCCGGGTGGCGGTGCGGCCGTCGTGCTCCGAGGTCAGGCGCTGGGACGACGGGCGCGTGCTCTGGAGCCAGCCGCTGGGCGCGGTGATCGAGGAGCGCTTCGGAGCGCCCTACTACCACCTCTACCGCCCCGATCTCCTCGCGGTCCTCGCCGCCGCGCTGCCGCCGGGCGTGCTCCACCTCGATCGCCGCGTGAGCGGCCTCACCGAGGACCCCGACGGCGTCGCGATCGCTTTCGCGGACGGCTCGGCCGCTCGCGCCGACGTGGTCCTCGGCGCGGACGGCATCCACTCCACCGTGCGCGCGGCCCTCTTCGGGCCCGAGTCGCCGCGCTTCTCGGGGAGCACCGCGTACCGCGGCCTGGTGCCGGTCGAGCGCCTCGCCCATCTCGACCTGCCGCGCCAGGGCTACGCCTGGCTCGGCCCGGATCGCCACTTCGTCCACTACTTCGTCGCCGGCGCGCGCCTCATGAACTTCGTCGCGATCTGCCCGGCCGGCGAGTGGCGCCTCGAGTCGTGGTCCGCGCGCGGCCGTGTCGCCGACGCCCTCGCGGAGTTCGCCGGCTTCCACCCCACGGTGCGCGAGATCATCGGGGCGGTCGACGAGACCTACCGGTGGGCGCTCTACGACCGCGAGCCCTTGCCGCGCTGGTCGGTGGGGCGCGTCACGCTCATGGGCGACGCGGCGCATCCGATGCTGCCGTTCCTGGCCCAGGGCGCCTGCCAGGCCATCGAGGACGCCGCGACCCTGGCCCGCCTGCTGCGGGACGCCGACGCCTCCGCGATCCCGGAGCGGCTCGCCCGCTACGAAGCGCTACGCAAGCCACGCGCCACCCAGGTGCAGCAGGGCTCGTTCGAGAACGCGACGACCTACCACCTGCCCGACGGGCCCGCCCAGGAGGCGAGGGACGCGCGATACGTGGCCCTGGCGCGCGAGGCGCCCTATGCCGCGCGCGGCTGGCTCTTCGACCACGACGCCGAGGCCGAGATCGCGTGAGCGGCGGGCCCCGGACACTCGTCGCGGTCATCGTCGCGACGCTCTCGCTGGCCGCGTGCGACGGCCGCCATCTCTCCGTCCCGGCGCCCGGGTCGGTCGCGCGCAACCCGACCGTGCTGGAGAACGAGAAGGAAGGCTCCGCGGACTGGGAGATCACCGCGCCCGCCGAGGCCGGGGAGATCGAGGGCTACGCGTCGGCCACGAGCGTCGCGCGGGGCCTCGCCATCGACCTGTTCGTCAGCACGCTCGATCCGGGCTACCGGATCGACGTCTTCCGCATGGGCTGGTACGGCGGCGCGGGCGCGCGCCGCGTGGCCGGGCCCATCGCCCGTCCCGGCATCCGGCAGCCGCTGCCGCCCCCCGACCCGGCCACCGGGCCCACGGAGTGTCGCTGGGGGGAGCCGTACCGCCTGCCGACCGCGGACGCGTCCGGCCCCTGGCCGAGCGGGGTCTACCTGGCGCGGCTCACCGCGAGCCCGTCGGGGAGGCAGGCCTACATCGTGTTCGTGGTGCGCGACGACGAGCGCCGGTCCGCCCTCATCTTCCAGTCGAGCGTCACCACCTTCGCCGCCTACAACAACTGGGGCGGCCGGTCGCTCTACGCGTTCAATAGCGGGGGCCGGCCCGCGCGCCAGGTCTCCTTCGATCGTCCGTACGCGATGAACCCGTACGGCGTGCGGCTCGACGGGGCGGGCGACTTCCTGCGACGCTGGGAGTACAACACGCTCCGCTGGCTCGAGCGCGAAGGCTACGACGTGGCCTATCTCACGGACGTCGACACCCACGCCCGGGCCGACCTGCTGCCCCGGCACCGCGTCTTCCTCTCGGTGGGCCACGACGAGTACTGGTCGTGGGCCATGCGCGAGCACGTCGAGGCCGCCCGCGACCGAGGCGTCCACCTCGCGTTCCTGGGCGCCAACGCGTGCTTCTGGCAGATCCGCTTCGAACCGGGCGCCACCGGCGCCCCGAGCCGCACGGTGGTGGCCTACAAGGACGCGGTCGCCACGGATCCGGTGGCCGGCGATCCGAACGAGGCGCGGGCCCGCCTGGCCACCGGTCGCTGGCGCGACGCGCCCACCGCGCGACCGGAGGCGGCCCTGATCGGCATCATGTACCTCGCGGATCCGGTGGACGGCGACGTCGTCGTCGACGAGGCGGATCACTGGGCCTTCGCGGGAACCGGGCTCGGCCCGGGCAGTGTGCTATCCGGGCTCCTGGGTTACGAGGTGGACGCGGTGGCGGAGGGGAGCCCACCCGGGCTCCACCGGCTGACGCACTCTCCCTTCACCCGACCGTCCGGCGAGACCTGGTACGCCGACATGACCATCCACGAGTCGGCCGGCGGCGCGCTGGTGTTCGCCACCGGCTCGATGTACTGGAACTGGGGGCTCGACGGTTACAACGCACCCCGGTGGCACGGCGACCGCGTGAGCGCGGCGGCCCAGCGGATCACCCGCAACGTGCTGGACCGGATGCTCGCGGAAGAAACGCGAAAGTAAGGGGCCGAGGGAGCGACTGCCCCCTCGGCCCCCGGTCAGACGGGAGACGACCTCAGGCCTTCAGCTGATCGCGGATCGGCAGCCGGCGGATCCGCTTCCCGGTCGCCGCGAAGATGGCGTTGCAGAGGGCCGGCGGCACCGGCGGGACGCCGGGCTCGCCCACCCCGCCCATCGGCTGGGCGTAGTCGCCGGGCAGGACGTGCACCCGGATCTCGCGCGGGGCCCCCGACATGCGGGTGACCTCGTAGGTGTCGAAGTTCTGCTGCTCGGCGCGGCCACCCTTGAAGCTGATCTCGCCCAGGGTGGCGATGCCGAGCCCCATGATCGCGGCGCCCTGCATCTGCGCCCGCACCCGATCCGGGTTGACGGTCGCGCCACAATCCACCGCGATGTCGATGCGCGGCACGCTCACCGCGCCCTGATCGTTCACCGCCACCTCCACCACCGCCGCGACGTAGCTCACGAAGCTGTAGTGCGCGGCGATGCCGAGCCCGCGGCCCTTGGGCAGCTTTCGCCCCCAGCCCGCCTCGCGCGCGACGGTCTCCACCACGCGCCGCAGCCGGCCGGTGTCCACCGGGTAGCGCTCGGGGGACTCGCCGTGGTTCCACGTATCGCCGAGCGCCTCCGGGCTGACCCGGCGGGCCGGCCCGATGACCTCCAGGAGATAGTCCTTCTGATCGCGCCCCGCCGCCGCGGCCAGCTCGGCGACGAAGGACTGCACCGCGAACGCGTGCGGGATGTTCGACACCGAGCGGAACCAGCCGATGCGGGTGTGCGCCTCCGCCTCCGGGTTCTCGATGCGCACGTTGGGAATCGCGAACGGCACGTTGATGACGCCCATGCCCAGCTCGAGCGCGGCCTCGTTCTTGGCGCCCGCCACGAACGTGGAGAAGATGGTCGGCGCCACGCTCCGGTGCATCCAGGCCACCGGCTTGCCCTGCGCGTCGAGGCCCGCCTCCAGGTGCTCCACCGACACGGTGTGGAAGTAGGTGTGCATCAGGTCGTCCTCGCGCGTCCACGTCACCTTGACCGGCTTGCCGTCCATCGCCTTCGAGATGACCGCGGCCTCGATGACGTAATCCGGCTTGGACTTCCGGCCGAACCCGCCGCCCAGCAGGGTCACGTTGACCGTCACGTCGTCGGCCGGGATGCCGAGCCGCTTGGCCACCAGGTCGCGCGCGGCCTGGGGCGACTGCACGCAGGCCCACGCCTCCGCCTTGCCGTTGACGATGCGCACCGTCGCGGCCGGCGGCTCCATCGGCGCGTGCGCCAGGTGGGGGATGTAGTATTCGGCGTCGACCCGCTTCGCCGCCCCGGCCAGCGCGGTGTCGACGTTACCGTTGTCGCGCACCACCTTGCCCGGCTTGCGCGCGGACTCCTCCATCTGGGCCTTGAAGGCCGCCGAGTCGTAGCTCCCGTTCGACCCGTCGTCCCAGACCACCTTGAGGGCCCGGCGGCCCTGGATGGCGGCCCAGGTATTCTTCGCCACCACCGCCACCCCGCCCAGTGGGTTGAACTGGGCCGGCGCGGGGCTCGGCTCGATCTCGACCACCTTGAGCACGCCCGGCACCTTGAGGGCCTCGGTCGCGTCGTAGCTCACCATCTTGCCGCCGTAGACCGGGGGCCGTGCCACGACCGCGTAGACCATGTCGGGCAGCCGGGTGTCGATGCCGTACTGCGCCTTGCCGGTGGTGATGTTGGGGGCGTCGACCAGCTTCAGGTTGCCCTTGCCGATGTACCGGAACTTCGACGGGTCCTTGAGGCGCACGGTGTCGCGGGCCGGGACGGTCTGGGTCGCCGCCGCCTTGGCGAGCGAGCCGTACCCCGCCCGCCGGCCCGACTTGGCGTGCACCACCTCGTGGTTCTTCGCCTCCACCTCGGAGACCGGGACGCCCCACTTCGCGGCGGCCGCAGCCTCGAGCATCGTCCGAGCCGCCGCGCCACAACGCCGCATGGGCTCGAAGAAGTGGCGGGTGCTCCGCGACCCGTCGGTGTCCTGGTTGCCGAAGCGCTTCTCGTCCCCGGTCGCCTGCACGACCCGGACGCGCTTCCAGTCGGCCTCGAGCTCGTCGGCCACGATCATGGGCATACCGGTACGGACGCCCTGCCCCATCTCCGACCGATGGCAGACGATGGAGACGATGCCGTCGTCCCCGATGGCCACGAACACGAGCGGGTCGTCGCTCCAGCCGTTGGGCATGCCGTCCCGGCCGTACTTCGGCGGGTCGGCCGCACTCGCGGCGGAGGAGAAGCCCGCGGCCAGGACCAGGCCTCCCATCGCGGAGACTCCCTGCATGAACTGCCGCCGGCTCACATTGGCAATCACGATCGGACGATCGGTCGCGCCTCCCGTCCCGAGCGGGCTCATCGGGCCGCTCCCAGCGCCGCTTGCTTGATGGCCTGGCGCACCCGGACGTAGGTTCCGCAGCGACAGATGTTGCCGCTCATGGCCTCGTCGATCTCGGCGTCGGTGGGCTTGCGGTTGCGCTTGAGCAATGCAGTCGCGGACATGATCTGGCCCGCCTGGCAATAGCCACACTGGGGCACGCCCAGGTCCACCCAGGCCGCCTGCACCGCGCGGCCGACCCGGTCGGCGCCGACCCCTTCGACGGTGGTGACCTTGCTGGTCCCGACCGCGGAGATCGGGGTCTGGCAGGCGCGCACCGGCTGCCCGTCCACGTGGACGGTGCAGGCGCCGCACAGCGCCATGCCACAGCCGAACTTGGTCCCGGTCAGGCCCAGCTCGTCACGGAGTGCCCACAGGAGCGGAGTGTCATCGGGGAGGTCGACGTCGTAGCGCCGGCCATTGACGGTGACTGAGGTCATCGCGATTCTCCTCTCGTCGTTGAAGGAACGACTCGCGTGTGCCTTGCGCCACTGGGCCGAATAGCACGGCCTCCGGAGCGTGTCAAGGAATCGGGTCACCTCATCAAGCCGTAGAACTTCCCCGCGTTCTCGCAGACGATCTTGCGCACGGTGGCCGCCGGCAGGTGCCCGAACTGCTCCTCGATGTACTTCGAGGACTCGGGCCACACCCCGTCGCCGTGCGGATAGTCGGAGCCCCACATCAGGGTGTCCTCGCCGATCTCGTGGATCATCTGGGTGCCGATGCGATCGAACTGGAAGGTGGCCTTGCACTGGCGCCGCCAGTAGTCGCTCGGCCGCATGCGGAGACCCAGGTCGCGGAAACGATCCTCCCACTCGAAGTCCATCCGGTCGAGCGCGTACGGCAGCCAGCCGATGCCGCTCTCGCCGAACGAGATGCGCAGGTTCGGGTAGCGCTCGAGCACCGCGGCGCCGATGACCGCGGCGAGGATGTTGACGAGGTTCATCTGGAAGCCGGAGACGCTCGTGAACATCGCGGCGCGCTTGGTGAGCCCGGTCGCCTTCTCCCGCACGCCGGGCGGCATGGTCGGGAAGGTGTGGAAGTGGAGCGGCAGCGAGACCTCGCTCACCGCCTGCCAGAGCGGCTCCCACACCGGGTGCCACATCGGCTCCATGTCCCACGAGCAGGACAGCTCGAGGCCGCGCAGGCCCATCTTCGCCACCCGGTGGATCTCGCGCACCGCGGCCGCGATGTCGCCGTAGGGCAGGCACGCCAGGCCCACGTGCCGCTCCGGGTAGTGACGGCAGAAGTCGACGAGCCAGTCGTTGTAGATGCGGAACATCTCCGCGGCCGCCTCGTGATCGCCGAGCCGCGTGGCCGCGCCGAGGATGCCGAAGATCACTTCCGCCTGCACGCCGTCGCGCTCCATGTCAGCCACGCGCAGATGGGGATCCGTTGGTCGGGAGATTCCCTTCCGGCCGTCATCGTAAAGACCGGTAGCGGCCATGACGTCCGCCCGGTAGTGGACACCCGGGACGTACTTCTGCCCGGAGGGTCCGACGCCTCCCCATAGCCCGAAGGCGGCGCCGTTGCGCGACGTCCATCGCGGGCCGTCGGGCCCGTCGGTGACGTAGGGCATGCGGTCGCGCAGGGCCGCGGCGGCATTGGTCGTGAAGAGATCCGGCGGCATCCACGGCATGTCGATGTGGCAGTCGGCCGAGATTCGCGTGTATTCCATCGAGCGCCCTCCTCCGGCGCGCCCATGATAATCCCTCCCGCCCCGGCAGTGCTATGGTAAGCCTCCGGAGAGGTCGGGGCCCCACCTCGGGGCCCTCGTACGTCGGGGACCTCATACAGAGAGGTGTGAGCATGGCCATGAAGACCGTCGTCGCGCTGCCCGGTGAAGGGATCGGCCCCGAGGTCGTGGACGCCACCTGCGATCTGCTGATGGGCACCGGCCTCCCGCTCAAGATCCTCACCCCGCCGCAGGGCGCGCCCCTGCCGGAGGAGACCAAGCGCGCGGCCCGTGAGGCCGACGGCGTGCTCTTCGGGGCCGCCGGCCCGTCCACCTCGCCGGTGGTCTCCTGGCTGCGCTGGGAGATGGCGGCCTGGGCCGGGGTGCGGCCGATCCGGTTCCTTCCCGGGATGCGCTCCCCGCTTGCCGACCCCGACGGCATCGACTACGTGCTCCTGCGCGAGAACAGCGAGGGCCTCTACCCCGGCCGCGAGGGCGACCTCGCCGACCTGGTCCGCCTGATGCCGAACCTCCACGACCGCACCGGCCGCACCGTGAAGGAGTTCGGCACCGACGGCCGCTTCGCGGTCAAGGTGGTCACCCCCCGCGGCGCCGAGCGCATCGCCCGCTTCGCGTGCGACCTGGCCCGCCGGCGGCAGGCGCGCGGCAAGCCCGGCAAGATCACGTGCGTGACCAAGTCGAACGTGCTCCCCCGCACCGACGGCCTCTACGACGAGATCGTCGGCCGCGTGGTGCGCGAGGCCGGCCTCACGTTCGAGCACTTCCACGTCGACGACGCGGCCCGCCGCCTGGTGCGCTTCCCCAAGGCGATGGACGTCGTGCTCTGCATGAACCTCTACGGCGACATCCTGTCCGACCTCGGCGCGGAGACCGCGGGCGGCCTCGGCCTGGCCCCATCCGCCAACTTCGGCGACAACTGGGCCTACTTCGAGTCGGTGCACGGCTCGGCGCCGGACATCGCGGGCAAGGGCATCGCCAACCCGACCGCCACCATCCTCTCGGCCGCCCTCATGCTCGAGCACATGGGGTTGCCCGCGGAGGCCCAGCGCCTCGAGGCGGCGGTCGCCCGCGTCTACCGCGACGGCAAGGTGCTGACCCCGGACCAGGGTGGCAGCGCCCGCACGCGCGACATGGCGCAGGCGGTGCTGGCCGCGTACCGCTAGGGAGCGATCGCCGATGAACGGCTGGGACGTCATCGTGGTGGGCGCGGGCAACGCGGCCCTGGCCGCGGCGGTCTCGGCCCGCGAGCGGGGCGCGCGGCGCGTGCTCGCGCTGGAGAAGGCGCCGCGCGCGCTGCGCGGCGGCAACACCCACTACAGCGGCGGCCTCCTGCGCATCGCGTTCGACCGCCCCGACGACCTGCGCCCCCTGGTGCCGGACGCCGAGCGGGAGGTGCCCGGCTTCTACGCGGGCGTCGAGCCGTACCCGCACCGCCTCTTCATGGCCGACCTGCTGCGGGTGACCGACGGCCGCACCGACCCCGAGCTGGCCCAGCTGCTGATCGGCCGCTCCCACGACACCGCCTGCTGGATGGCCCGGCAGGGCATCGAGATGGAGCCGGCGGTCTCGCTCTCCGCGGTGAAGGTGGGCGACACCTACAAGTGGTCGCCCGGCGCGGTGATCCGCGCGCGGCACGAGGGCGTCGGCCTCTCCGCGATGTGGTTCAAGATCGCCGAGCGCCAGGGCGTCGAGGTGCGCTACGACACCGCGGCGGAGCGGCTGCTGCTGGACCGGAGCGGGCGCATCACCGGCGTGGCCGCCCGCGGCCCCAACGGGCTCGAGGAGCTGTCCGCGCGCGCGGTGGTGCTCGGCTGCGGCGGCTTCGAGGCCAACCCGGAGTGGCGGGCGCGCTACCTCGGGCGGCCGTGGGATCACGCCAAGGTGCGCGGCACGCGCTACAACACCGGCGACGGCCTGCGCATGGCGATGGAGGTGGGCGCCCTGCCCCACGGCCAGTGGACCGGCTGCCACTCCACGCCCATCGACGCCAACGCGCCCCCGCACGGCGACCGCAAGCTCACCGACAAGACCAACCGCCTCTCGTACCCCTACGGGGTGCTGGTCAACACGCGCGGCCAGCGCTTCTTCGACGAGGGCGAGGACTTCCAGTTCTACACCTACGCCAAGCTCGGCGGGATCATCCTCAACGAGCCGGGCGGCGTCGGCTGGCAGATCTTCGACGCCAAGGTCACGCATCTCCTCGAAGGGCGCTACCAGACCGGCACCCCGGTGGTGGCGGACACCCTCGAGGCCCTCGTCGAGAAGCTGCCGCTCGACCACGCGGCCTGCCGGCGCGCGCTCGAGGCGTACAACGCGGCGGTGACGCCGGGCCGCTTCGATCCGACGGTGCGGGACGGCCTCGCCACCCGCGGGCTGACCCTGCCCAAGTCCAACTGGGCCCAGCGCCTCGACACCCCGCCCTACGCGGCCTACCCGGTGACCGGCGGCATCACCTTCACCTTCGGCGGCGTGCGGGTCACCGACCGCGCGCAGGTGGTGAGCATGAGCTGGTCGGTCATTCCCGGCCTCTACGCCTGCGGGGAGATGGTCGGCGGGCTCTTCCACGGCAACTATCCGGGCGGCACCGGGCTCATGTCGGGCGCGGTGTTCGGTCGCCTGGCCGGTGCCGAGGCGGCGGGCGCCTGACCCGGGCGCCCGATCCGAACAAGGGGGATCGCGCGTGACGAGCAAGCCCAAGATCGGATTCGTGGGACTCGGGACCATGGGCGGGCCGATGGCGAGACGGCTCGCCGCGAGCGGCTATGAGGTCGCCGGCCACGACCCGAGCGCCGAGCGCGCCCGCCAGGCCGCCGCGGCGGGCGTCACCCTCGCCGCCTCCCCGGCCGCCGCGGCCAAGGCCGCGGACGTCGTGCTGTCGAGCCTGCCGGATCCCGCCGCGGTCCGCCAGGCCTACCTTGGCCCCGACGGGGTGCTCTCGACGGCCCGCCCGGGCGCGATCCTCGTCGACATGAGCACGATCGACCCCGATACCTGCCGCGAGGTCGCGACGGCGGCCCGGACCGGAGGCGTCGACTGCCTCGACGCGCCGGTGAGCGGCGGGCCGGTCGAGGCGGGCAACGGCAAGCTCGTCTTCCTGGTCGGCGGCGACGCGGCGGTGCTGGAGCGCGTCCGGCCGCTGCTGCTCACGCTCGGCACCGAGCTCCATCACATCGGCCCGCTCGGCTCGGGCCTGGTGGTCAAGATCGTCAACAACATGATGTCGATGGCCAACGTGGCGGTGGCGGCGGAGGCGATGGTGCTGGGGGTGAAGGCGGGCGTGGATCCGCAGCGGCTCTTCGACATCCTCTCGACGAGCGGCGGCCGCTCGCATCACTTCCTCAAGCGCTTCCCCAACGTGCTGGCCGGCGATTTCACCCCGAACTTCAGCATCGGGCTCTCGCGCAAGGACGTCTCCCTCGCGCTCGCGATGGCGGCACGGCTCGAGATGCCGGTGCCGCTCGCGTCCACCGTGCGCCAGGTCTACGAGGCCGCGCACGCCCAGGGCTTCGGCCAGCTCGACATGGCGGGTGTCACCCGGCTCTACGAGCAGTGGACCGGGGTGGCGGTGCGCGGCGCGGCGGCCCGCGACGAGGCGAAGCCCGGGACCGGCTAGGCCGCGACCGCCTCAGCCGCCCACGGGCCGCCGCGCGCGGACCAGCGCGTCAATCGCGTCGCGGGCCGCCCCGCCCCCGTCGACCGCGCGGCGCACCCGCAGGGACTTCTCGATCGCGAGATCGCCGATCTCCGCGACCACGTCGTCGGGCGTGAAGAGCACGTCGGCCTGGGTGGGCCCGCCCGAGCCCTCGGCGAGGTTCAGCAGGTCGTGGCCCACCACCAGCAGCGTGCCGCCGGGCCGCACCGCGGAGGCGGCGTGGGCCAGCGCGGCCCGGCGCTCCCGGGCGGGTAGCTGCAGGTACATCACGGTGACGAGGTCGTAGGCCCGGCCGGGCGGCACCCAGGTCACCGCGTCCGCCTCGATCCACTCGACCTCGACGCCGGACGCGACCGCCAGCTCGCGGGCCGCCCGCAGCGCCACGTCGGAGAAGTCCACCCCGGTGACCCGCCAGCCGCGCCGCGCCAGCCACACCGCGTTGCGGCCCGCCCCGCAGGCCACGTCGAGCGCGCGGCCCGGCGGCAGCGTCTCGGTCTCCGCGATCAGGAACCCGCTCGGGGTGGTGGCGGCGCTCGCGCGCTCGCCGGCCCAGCGCCGGTTCCAGCGCTCGCGTGAAGGATCGGCCGCGGTGGTCACGGTCTGAATATACCGCGGGCGCTCGGAGCGGACGAGGCTCGACAAGCCGCGCGTCCGCCCGATAGACTGCCCGGCGTGATCGGTCTCGGGGGGCACGACGTCGCGGTGCTGTGGAGCCGGCCGAGCCGCGACGCCTACGCGGCCCGGGCCGCGTCCCGCGGCGAGACCTATCGGTTCACCGACGCGTGGGGCCGACCCCGCACCTGGCTCAAGGGTGAGCACGCCTACCTGGCCCCGGCCGGCGCTTCCGTGCTGCTGACCCGCTGCAACATCAAGCACGACCTGGTGGAGGAGGTCGACCTCATCGAGGAGCGGCTCGGCGGACTGCGCGCGCTGCTCGTGCCCAACGCGCGGCACCTGGCCGACCGGACCATCGCGGGCATCGAGGCGTGGCTCCGCGCGGGCGATCGACAGCTGCTCGTCACCGGCAAGACCAATCTCCCGCCCGCGCTCCTCGGGCTCGCCCGCCTGGCACCGCGCCCGGTGACCGGCTACACCGGCTGGCGCTGGCGGCCCGGATCGCCGTTCGCGGGCGCGGCGTGGGAGCCGCTCTACGTGAGCGGCTACGCCGGGCACGAGGCGCAGCAGGTCGAGCCCGCCGCGGGCAGCCGGGTGCTGGCCGACCTGGTCGAGCTGACCGGCGACCTGACCGACGCCACCACCGCGACCGCCACGCCGCTCGGCCCCGCCATCGTGCTCACCGCGCGCACCGCGTACGTGGCCAATCAGGTCCTCGAGCTGGTGGGCGGCATGCTCCAGGCGCATCTCAACGTGGAGGCGGTCCGGCACTGGGCCAACCCGACCCACTGGGGCGACACCCTGCTCTTCTTCCTGCGCCGCCTGCTGCTCGAGGTGGGCGGGGACCCGCTCTGGCAGACCCGCCTGCGCTCCTTCGGCACCCACGACGGCGTGCTGTCGTTCCGTCACGACGTGCACGGCATGCGCGACTTCACCTTCCTCGACTACCAGATCGAGAACCTGATCCCCGCCACCTACGACATCGAGGACCCCGGCTTCTCGACCAACATCACCGAGGACATGGCGGCGGACTGGGTGGCGCGGACGAGCCGCCACGACTTCATCGAGCCCGCGCTCCACAACGACAGCTCGATCGGCGATCCGCCCACCGCCATCCACGGCACCGGGCTCCACGACCACGTGCGGCGGGCCACCGAGCGCCTCGGCTTCCCGGTCTACACGTGCGGCCGGCACGCGGGCGGGCACATGCACCCCGAGACGCTCGACGCGATGGACTACCTCTACGCGCACGACGAGCGCCTCCTCGGCACGTGCACGTTCTGCTACTACCACATGATCGAGTACGGAGTGCGCAACCCGGATGTGATGGTCGGCGGCCGGATCGGCGGCAAGCCGCTGACCTACGTGACCGACGTCCGGCGCACCATCGCGACCCCCGGCATCTGGTTCCCGTTTCATCCGGTCGTCACCACCGACGCGGAGTGGAGGCCGCTGCGGGGCTGGGACCGCACCCACGAGTTCGACGCGGCGTCCGAGCTGGTGGAGACCATCTTCGGGGGCCACAGCGCGCGGATGCCCGGCGTCGACGACCGGCTCGAGAACGGCGTGTACAGCTTCCAGTACCACCCCGAGCTGGCCCGGGACCCGTCGGTGAACGACGGCAAGGGCACGCTCGACTACCTCCGCTACGCGATCAACCTGGCCGAGCGGAGACTTCTGGATCGCGACCCAGCGCGATCTCTACCAGCGCCTGGCCGACTACGAGGAGCTGGTGTTCGAGACGCGGGACGACGGCCGGGTCGTGACGGTGACGAACCCGACCGCCCGGCCCATCGCCGCGATGGTCCTCGAGCAGCGGCGTCCGTTCGGCAGCGTCTGGGACGGGTCCGAGGAGCTCGTGCACGTGGTGCGGGGGGCCTTCGTCACGATCCCGCCGCTGCCCCCCGGGCCCGCGGTGACCCTCCGCTTCGCCGCGGAGCAGCCGGACGCCCCGCTGGTCCGGCAGCCGAGCACCAAGGGCCTCACCGTCCTCGACGCCCGCCGCGATCCGGCGACGGGGGAGACGCGGATCCGGGTGAAGGTCTGCCGCGCCCAGCCGCTCGCGGTCGAGGGCGTCGACCCCGACGGGGTCTACCGGGTGCAGGTGGACGGCGAGCCGGCCCGCCTCGTCCTGCCGCGCGTGACGCGCACCATCCAGGCCCTGCTGAGCAAGCGGACCGCAGGCGCGGAGCCGCTCGGCCGGAGGGCCACCATCCCCGGCACGCTGCGCTTCCTCGACCTACTCGTGGTGGGCGACGAGAACCGGTTCGTGGAGCGAACCATCCGCGTCGCCGAGCTGCCCTCCGCGGAGGCGGCGACGGCGCGGGCCCGGATCCTGGCCGCGACCCCGCCGCGTACCGGGCGCGTCACCTAGCCCGGAAGCTCCGGCTCCACGCGCCGGTCAGGACGAAGCGCGGGAACGTGATCCACTGCTCGACCACGAAGCGGCTCGCGAAGTCGAGCGGGCCCGCGAACGGGGTGGGAGTCTCGCGCTCACGCGCGTGACCTCGGCCCTCGACGATCACCGCGACGGCCAGGCACGCGAGGCCCACGACGACTCCGAGGCCGGAGCGCTGGAGCGCGGCCGCGACCAGGAGCAGCG
>WNGJ01014425.1_pt1 | contig 13689 bp, 12 predicted proteins | sample 5400611 | NCBI WGS metagenome assembly WNGJ01 (sample SAMN13153375, study PRJNA577476) | soil metagenome | isolation source: 40 cm soil or saprolite under Garry oak tree replicate 1 | place: USA:California | collected 2016-06-15 | reverse complement strand
CCGGTGAGAAAGCAGATGACATGCTTATGCTCTGTATGGGCGAGTGCGACTATGGCGCGAATCTCAAGGGTGACGCTTTCGATATCATGTTCGGCGGCTTCTGAGTGGGCGATTTCTCGAATGTTGAGTCCCGCTCGCAGAGCAAGAGCCGCGTCGATGATGGTGGGGGTGGGCGAGTAAGCACCCTCGTCCCAAATGGCACCATCGGGAAGAAGAGCGTTCTCTCCTCCGATGGACGCGAGTAGATTTGCGACCGAGGACCATGAAGTAACGGTTGTGGGAGAAATCCAGAAAGAGGGAAGTGTTGGGAAGATGAGTTCTCTCTGCCTTGTGATTTCTTGTTCCGGTAAGGGTAAGGAAGAATTCGCAGAGACGACGATGGGATAGATGTGCTGCTGATGAGAGGGCTTATGAAAGTAGTGGAGAAGGAGTGCATACTCTTCTACTTGACGCAGCGCCTCGGCGGTTGCCGGACCGCGCTTGCATTCAAGAAGAATGATTTCCGCGCCAGTGAGGAGAACGACGTCCAGACGGCGCTCCTTCCGAGGAATGGAGAATTCTAGGAGAATCTGCCAATAGTTGGAAGAGGGATTCGCAGTGGTTAGTGCATGCAAGGCTTGCCGAAGTTCCACGAAGTCATCCCACCAAGTAAGTGGTTGATCGGTATGCATCCGCGAGAAACCGGAATTGGCATAGGCCAAGGTCAGCTTTGCTAAAACCTCGGTATCGCTAGTGTCGAGGAAATCTCTGAGGGTCGCGCGAAAGTAGGATGCCATGGATAGGTGAGCGTAGCCAGGATAGCAGTCTCGAAATGGGTTTCGGCGACTCGCTTACCACTGATCGGTCAATAAATTAGAAGTTTCGGGCGTGATGGAGTGATATGGCTGACTGGGTGAAATGTGCTTTGAGAAATGCTGCCAGAGCCGTGGCGCTTTGAACGAAATGCGGGGGTTCTTCGCTTCGCTCAGAATGACAACTTCCGGACATAAGAGGCATTTCGTTCGAAAGTGGCATCGGGGGTTGCATTAAAATACTCTTATCAAATAACTTAGCCCTTGGCGAAAATTTGGGTCCGGCGTAATCTGGCCCGGCTAGTGGCCGGGCTTGGCGAAAACCGCTAGATCGCTAGTAAAAGTCCGCGCAGCTCAAAAAGTAGCCGCAGGTTCGGCAGACGAGCTTGCAGCGGCTGTCTTCCAGCCTGGAGTTGCAGGTCGGACAGAAGCGGGAGTGGTGCTCGGACGAGAGCGAGCACGCGGCGGAGATTTGTTCCCTCGATTCGCTCGGCTCGATCGGTTCGGTCCGTTCGGTCCGTTCGGTCCGTTCGGTCGACACGTCATGGGAGTCTGTCGTCTGCATCAGGAGATAGTAGCGCACCAGATAGTGGCGCGGCGGGACAATTTTTCAACTTCCTTTGGCCCCAACAACGCATCGAAGAAGATAACCTTATTAGGTTCATTCGATACGAAGGACAAAGAGGAGACACACGATGGATCGCAGTGGATCAGCAGTCTGGCACGGCAGTCTGAAAGAAGGCAACGGAACGATTTCGACGCAGAGCGGTACGTTGAAGGAGACGCAGTACAGCTTCAAGGCGCGTTTTGCCGACGGCGTCGGGACCAATCCCGAAGAGCTTATCGTAGCGGCCCACGCCGGCTGCTTCACCATGGCGGTGAGCGCGGAGATCACCAAGGCGGGCATGACCCCGGATTCGATTGAGACTACGGCTGTGCTCACGCTCGATGTGAGCGGGGAGAAGCCCACCATCACCAAAATTCACCTGACCACCAAGGCGAAGGTTCCCGGCATCGACAAGGCGAAGTTCGCTGAGCTGGCCCACAATGCCGAGGTCGGCTGCCCTGTCTCGCGCGTCCTGAAAGCCGCGGAGATCACGCTCGACGCAACCCTGCTCTAATCGCGCATTGCCCTAGTGGGCATGGCCGCGGTGGTCATGCCCATGGTGGTGTCCGTGCGCTCCAACGGCCTCCAACTCCGGAGGCGCGCTGCAGCCGTGGGTGGTTTCGCAGCCCGTGGTTTCAAACTGAATCGTTGTGTGGGTGATGTGGAAGCGGTCGCGGAGGGCGCAGTTGATGCCATCAAGTATGCTGCTGCACTCCGACATCGGCATCTCCGCGATGGTGATGTGGCTGGCAAGGGCGTGTGACTGCGAGCCGAGACTCCATACGTGCAGGTCGTGAACGTCGAGAACGCCTGCGACGGAAGCCATGGCTTTGCGGACTTCGCCAAGCTGAAGGTTGCGGGGGGTTCCTTCGAGGAGGATGTTCAACGTTTCGCGAATAATCCCCGCTGAACTCCACAGAATCATCGCGGCAATCAGGATCGACAGTATGGGATCGATCCAGGTCAGGCCGCTGAACAGGATGGCGGCGCCACCCGCGATGACTGCTGCGGTCGACAGCGTGTCGCCGAGCATGTGCAGGAAGACGCTGCGGATGTTGACGTCGCGGGAGAAGCGCCAGAGGAGGGTCGCCACGGTGCCATTCATCACGACACCGGCAGCGGCCACGTACATCATCATCCTCGGCTGAACCGCTACCGGAGCGGCGATGCGATGAATTGCCTCGATCGCAATCCAGGCTGAGAGCACGACGAGGGTGACGGCATTGACGAACGCCGCCAGCACGCCGGCGCGCTGATAGCCGAAGGTCTTCTGGTCGGTCGCCGGCCGTGCCTGGAAGTACACGGCGACAAAGGACAACACGATTGCCAGGAGGTCGCTGAAGTTATGTCCGGCCTCGGAGATCAGTGCCAGCGAGTGGGCTCGAAGGCCAAAGTAGAGAGTCGCCCCGACATATGCGAGCGTCAGCACCATCGACACTTGCAGGACGCGCTGCATCTTGCCGTTCGGGCTGTCTACCATATGCATGGTATTTAGTGTAGTCTCTCGCCGGAGAGGCATTCAATCGGGCTGGTACGGGTGCGAGGAACTGAGCCGCAGCCCGCTCCACGTCTCGGCGACGACGATGCTGTTTGCGGGATTGTGGGGCGCGTAACGAACCTGGATGGGAAGGTCGGTCCGGATGTTGTGGACGTACTCGGCGAGCGTGGTAACGTCTTGAGCGCACTCGTACGTGACGCCGGCGATGCGGTAGTTATAGACGATGATGTCGGGTGTTGGGACTGAACCGTCGGGCTGCGTGGAGGGCTCGGATGCTTTGGAGTCGGCGCTTCGCGTCTCCATGATCATGGTGTCCATGATGGTGCCGTCGGTGATGCGTCCGGAACGGGCGAGCTGGTCGCGACGCTCGCGCTCAATTTCTTCGGCGGTGGGTTTACGTCGCGTCAAAACATAGCTGGCGACGCCTACCGCAGTTACTACACCGACGCCAATCGCGGCGAGGACCCGCGGCGAGCGGAGGGGGAGCGGCACATGAATTGGAATCAGCGAGAACACAGGCCTCTGCCCAAAAGCATAGCCCATGGGAGGCGGTTCGGAGGAGAGAGGTACTGTCTGAGTAACGAACGAATGGGTGATTGCGCTGGGGAGAAGGGATTGGTGCGACTCTTGAGAGCGGACGATTCGACGCGTTCGTTTCATGTGGTCTGGGGATGCGGGCGTTGAAGATGTATGATTTCGGCGAACTTCAAACAATATAACTGCCGGGCGGTGGCGAGTGAACAGAAAGATGCGGTTTCAGGTTTCGAAGTTGTTACCCCTGGCTTTGTTGGCGGGTCTGGGCGGTTCACCGGCCTTATTCGGCGAAGCCGTAACCGCAGTTGTACCGGCAAAGATGCCGCGTGTTGGGACGATTGACGAACGCTTTCAGTCGTTCAACATCGAGATGCTGGAGGTGACGGGCGGGCGGTTCTGGGCTCCCTACAAGCAACAGGGCGAGGCGCCGGCGGCTCCGGCTGATGCGAAGCCAGACGCAAAGGCATCAACGCCTCCGGGCATGGACCCGTCGATGTATCGTTATCGCGCGCCGATCGATCTTTCGAACCCGCGGCTGCGCAAACTGGCGGCGGGGTTGGCGCCTTCCTACGTGCGGGTCAGCGGGACGTGGGCTAACTCTACCTACTTTCAGGATTCAGACGATCCGGCCCCGGCGACGCCACCAGCCGGCTTTGGCGGAGTATTGACACGCAAGCAGTGGCGGGGCGTCGTCGATTTTTCTCATGCTGTGGACGCGAAGATCGTAACCTCGTTTGCGATAAGCCCTGGGGTGCGGGATGCGAACGGCGTCTGGACTCCGGTGGAGGCGAAAAAGTTCCTTGCGTATACGCACCAGATCGGGGGCAGCATCGCGGCGGCGGAGATGTTCAATGAGCCAAGCTTTGCCTCGGTGGGTGGCGCGCCCAAGGGCTACGACGCCTCGGTTTATGGGCAGGACTTCAAGGTGTTTCATCCTTTCGTCAAGAAGGCTGCGCCGGAGATGGTGATTCTTGGACCTGGCTCGGTGGGTGAGTCGGGGATATTGACGGGCGGGCTTCCCGGAGTTCCTATGATCAAGTCTGAGGAGATGCTGATTGCTTCCGGGCCGGGAATCGAGGCCTTCTCTTATCACTTTTATGGTGGGGTTTCGAAGCGCTGCGCTCGGATGGGGTCGTCGCCGTCTCAGACGACGCCCGAGGCGGCCTTGTCAGTTGAGTGGCTGTCCCGTACCGACCGCGATGAAGCGTATTACGCGGCGCTTCGGGATCGCTTTCTGCTTGGCGGAGCGATATGGCTCACCGAGACGGGCGAGACAGCGTGCGGCGGCAATCCGTGGGCTGCGGATTTTATCGATAGCTTCCGGTATCTGAATCAGCTTGGCACTCTGGCGAAACGTGGCGTTCAGGTGGTTATTCACAATACGCTTGCCGCGAGCGACTACGCACTGGTCGATGAGACGACGCTTCTTCCCCGGCCGAACTACTGGTCGGCGCTGCTGTGGCGCAAGATGATGGGAACGACTGTGCTCGATGCCGGACCTTCGCCTTCGACTGACCTGCATCTCTACGCCCATTGCCTGCGGAATCAGCCGGGCGGCGTGGCGTTGTTGGCTATCAATGCCGACCGTACCGCCTCTCACGAGCTTGACGTTCCCATCGCTTCGGAGCGCTACACGCTGACCGCCAAGGAGCTTATGGATAATAAGGTGGAACTGAACGGAAGTGAGCTCAAGCCAGGGAGCAACGGCGATCTGCCGCAACTTATGGGCAAGCCGCAATCGTCCGGACACGTTACGTTTGCGCCTGCCAGCATTACGTTTCTTGCTATCCCGAATGCGGGAAATGCGAGCTGCCGTTAGACCGATAGATAGGAAATGCTTAGGTCGTTGGCGCCTGTAGTAATGCCAGCATCCGGAGGAGAGTGGAAAGCGGGTAGTGGATCAGCTTGAAATCCAGAGGATTTGCGGGAGCCAAGGAATTTTCGCACATTGTCCGCACCTACTTCCATATGCTTGTGCCGGAGACAAATTTAGAAGATCCGGGAGTCGTCCATGAAGCTGTCTGTCCAGCAGGTTTTAGTTACCTACTCCGCTGTTCTGAGTACAACATTCGCCGTTGTATTGCTGATGGGGGCAAAGCCTCATCGCGGCCAGGCTTTCGACGAGATCCAGGTTCACCGCATTAAAATTGTCGAGCCGGACGGGACTTTGCGAATGGTGATCTCCGATCGTGACCGGTTGCCTGGAGTTATCGTGAAGGGTAAGGAATCTCCTAAAGTAGATAGGCCAGGGGCTGGAATGCTTTTCTACAATAACGAGGGAACAGAAAATGGCGGCTTGGTTTTTGGCGGGCATCGCAATGAAAAAGGCGAGATCGTAGACTCGGGCGGCAGCCTCTCATTCGACAAATACGGCCAAGGGAGTCAGATTGTGCAGCTTGCCGGCGTAGACGATAAGGATAATCAATTTGCGGGACTCGCAGTGAACGACGAAAAACACCGAATCTGGGTGGGACGAAAAGGTGATGGTGCAGCTGTTGTATCACTGACGGATGCCAAGGGCAGAAAGCGCATCGTAATGCAGGTTACTGCAGGCGGTACGTCAAGCCTGGATTTTCTTGATGCCGAGGGACACGTGGTTCGGCGCTTCATTGGCAATTAGAAGTCCTAAAGGACGCGATTGCTATGGAACGGACCACTACCGGAACCCGGAGACAGACGAAGCGGAAGGCAATCGGCGATATACTGTAAGTTGCCCATGAAGCCGTCTTTTTCTCGCTCTGCAAAGTCTTCCGCCCCTGTGAAATCCGCCTCCGCTAACTTACCCGGACTTGCTCATCCCATTGATCTTGCCGATGGCCGGCGGGTCCGCTCGACAACCGTGATCTGCGTGCGGCGGGGCGACTCGGTCGTTATGGCCGCCGACGGCCAGGTCTCGGTCGGCGCTACCGTAATGAAGGGCTCGGCCAAGAAGATCCGGCGACTCTACCAGGACAAAGTCATGGCGGGATTTGCCGGGTCGACTGCGGATGCGTTCTCCCTGTTTGCTCGCTTCGAGGTCAAGCTGGAGCAGTATGCCGGCAACCTTGGCCGCGCCGCCGTGGAGCTTGCGAAGGACTGGCGCACCGATAAGATGTTGCGGCAGTTGGAGGCTCTACTGATCGTGGCCGACGCGAAGCAGACCTTTTTGCTGTCGGGTAACGGCGACGTGATTGACCCGGATGAAGGCATCGCAACCATCGGCAGCGGCGGCAGTTTTGCCCTGGCCAGCGCGCGCGCCCTGATGGAAAACACAAATCTAAGCGCCCGGGAGATCGTGTTGAAGAGCCTGAAGATCGCCGGCGAGATTTGTATCTATACCAACGACCAGATAACGATTGAAGAGCTGAAGTCTGAGACCATGGCGAACCAATAGCATCGAACAGTCGTACCAACCTTTCTGTCGCGGAGTTTTCGCGACCGCAGTTGGAGTACCGCAGTTGCAGCAACCGCAGTTCTAGTAACAAGGAGTACCGCATCATGGCAATCTTTCTACCCGGAGCCGCTGAAGATCAGGCGCTCGCACTCGATGAGATGACACCGCGCGAGATCGTCGCGGAGCTGGATAAATACGTTGTTGGACAGCAGGCGGCCAAGCGCGCCGTTGCTATTGCACTGCGCAATCGCATGCGCCGGCAGAAGCTCTCGCCGGAGCTTGCCGACGAGATCATGCCGAAGAACATCATCATGATCGGGCCCACCGGCGTTGGCAAAACGGAGATCGCGAGGCGGCTGGCGAAGCTGACGAACTCGCCGTTTCTCAAAGTCGAAGCCTCGAAGTTCACCGAGGTTGGCTATGTCGGGCGCGATGTGGAGTCCATCGTCCGCGACCTGGTGGAGATCGCCATCGACATGGTTCGCGAAGAGAAGATGGAAGAGGTGGAAGACAAGGCGGAGCTGGCTGCGGAAGACCGGTTGATCGATCTGCTGCTGCCACCAACACCCTCCGCTACCGCTGCGGCGGCGGTGCATGAACCGGGAAGCAATGTCATTCAGCTTCCTGCGGCAACTCCGGAGGCGGATTCCCGTTCTGACGACAAGCCGGGCGATCGCGAACAGAGGACAAGGGAGAAGCTGCGGCAGCAGTTTCGCGAGGGCAAGCTGGATGAGCGCACCGTCGAGTTGGACGTGCGCGACCGCAATCAGCCGAGCTTTGAGGTCATCACCAACCAGGGCTCGGAGGAGATGGACATCAACCTGAAGGACATGTTGCCGGGGCTCTTCGGACAGCGCACGAAGAAGCGCAAGATGAGGGTTGCGGAGGCGTTCGACTACCTGGTGCAGGAGGAGGAGAACCGCCTGATCGATATGGATCAGGTGACGCGGCTTGCCGTTGAGCGGGTGGAAGACTCAGGGATTGTGTTTCTCGATGAGATTGACAAGATCGCTGGGCGCGAGGGCGGCCATGGGCCGGATGTGTCGCGGGAGGGCGTGCAGCGCGACATTCTGCCGATTGTGGAAGGCACCACCGTCAACACGAAGTATGGGATGGTGTCGACCGATCACATCTTGTTTATCGCTGCGGGCGCGTTTCACGTGTCGAAGCCAAGCGATCTGATTCCGGAGCTGCAAGGGCGCTTTCCGATTCGCGTTGAGCTGAACTCGTTGACCGTGAACGATTTTATTCGCATTCTGACGGAGCCGAAGTCGTCATTGGTGAAGCAGTCTACGGCGCTGCTGGAGACGGAAGGATTGAAGCTGGAGTTTACCAAGGAGGCGATTGCGGAGATGGCGCAGTTTGCGTTCCGGGTGAACGAAACTACTGAAAACATTGGGGCTAGACGGCTGCATACGATTCTGGAACGAGTGCTCGACGAGATCAGCTTCCAGGCTCCGGATCTGTTCAAGAGTCCGCGGGCTGAGATTACGGAAGGATCAGGATCTTTCGCGGTATATTTTGTAAATTTTTTGTCAAGCCGGCCGCCGGAGGCTATGCCGCCGTGAATTGACGTGCATGGCGAGAGACATTGGCCGACGAGGTAAGAGTCCTTTACTGAAAGGCTTAAGCTGGAGCTGCCGCAGATCGTCCCTCAGTATCCCTGAGCTATGTAACTTCCGTGACATGTAATTTCATGCAGGTTTTTCTGCTGAATGTTGGATAATTGTTGCTATAGTAGACGACCGGCACCTGTCATACGGGTTTATGGCGACCAAACTCCTGAGATTCATTGGGCACCATGTAGGCAAAACCCGCCTGGGGGTCAGGGCTTGCCTTTGGCTTTCTCAGACAAGCCTTGGGTAGATCCTGCAGTGCCGTTCAAAACGCCTCGGCGCGGGCCAGCGCGAGACGGCGAAGGATATTACGGTTTTGATTCACGGCGACAGGTTTAGTCCTATCGCCGGCAAGGTGAAGACGTGTTTCTCACGGGCCTTTTCCCAGGCCAATCCAACCGTCGAGATGCATGGAGCCTGATGAATTACGCGTTTCTACCCGATCTGCTGGCCCTGATGATTCTCATCGTCATCCTGCTGTTGCTGCGGCGACGGCATCCTCAGGGGCGCGCGGATATCTGGCTGCTGGGTCTGTTCTTTACGCTGGTCGAAGCAATCGCCCACCCCTTTTATCCGCAGAACGGATTCCCGTCGAAGTCGCTCCACCTGATCGTGATGGATTGCTACCTGATGGGCGGAGTGGTCTTCATCTGGGCATCGGGCGGATATCCTTTCTCCAAGAACGCCGAGTTGCTCTATCTGTCGGTGAATGCTCTGCCGCTTCTGGCGATCACCACGCTGTATGGTCTCCATATCTATTCGCCCGTGGGGTTCTTCGCATGCATGGCCGCCGGTCTGGTGATCGGCGTGACCAGTTCGCTCTACCTGCGTCACAATTGGAAGTTCGCGATATTGCATGTGTGCGGCTGGCTGGGGATGGGGTATCTGATCCACCGCGCGCAGTACCGGGATGCGGTCTACTGGAGCCTGTGCTGCGTGTACACGATTGCTGCACTCAATTTTCAGCGCCGCCTGGCGCGTAACAGCACTGGAAAGCTGGCCATCGTGACCGGCTTTACGATCTGGGCGCTGTGCCTGCTGCTGCACCCGTGGATTGTGACCTATCGCGCGTATGCCGAGATTGCATCGCACATCTGGAATATGCAGAAGTCGCTGATCTCGATCGGCATGATTCTGGTGATGCTGGAGGAGCAGGTTTCGAGTAACGAGTGGCTCGCGCTGCACGACGAGCTGACCGGCCTTCCGAACCGGCGGCTCTTCGCGGATCGGCTTTCGCTTGCGATTGAGCGCGCGGACCGCATGCGCAGCCGGCTCGCCCTGCTGATCCTGGACCTGAACGGATTCAAGATCATCAACGACACGATGGGCCACCAAGCCGGAGACCAGGTGCTGCGGGAGGTATCCGGCCATCTCCGAAAGAGTGTTCGGGCCTCCGATACGCTGGCGCGGCTGGGCGGCGACGAGTTCATTATCGTTGCCACCGATCTCGAGGCAGGCCAGTCCGCCGACCACTTCGTGGACGCCGTCCGGAGCGCTATGGAGAGGCCGATTCTGGTCGAGGGACGGTCGATGATCGTGTCGGCGAGCCTGGGCATGGCCGTCTATCCCGATGATGCCGATGATTCGATCAAGCTGCTGAGGATTGCGGATCAACGCATGTATGCCCTGAAGCAGGGGCCGGAGTTTCCTCCGAGGATTGGGGCAAATCTGAAGGCCGGCGTGGAGAATTCAACGACGGTGGCAATTGCGAGCGGCCAGTGATAACTGTTGGGATTCGATCTCGTAAACCAATGGGCGAATCCAATTACGGAATGGGCAGAGTCGAATCGAGCTCTGCCCATTCTTCTTGCACTCGTTTGTCTGGACCGAATACCCGGACTAGCTTCTTTGCCGGGTGCCGGACCGATTTGTGTTTAACCGAGCATCCTTAGTGGTGTTCGTCGTGGCCGTGGCCGTGGCCATCGCGCCACTCGTTTCCGTGGAAGTGCTCGGGGGACCCATGCCACCCGTCACGAGGTCTGTCGCCATGATGCGGATATTCCCCGTGGTAGCCGTGATCCGGCCGGTAGCGGTTGTCGACATAGCCGTGGAAGTGTTCCGGGCCATGAAACCATGGGCCGGCACCGATAAAGATGCCGTTGGAAAACCACTCGGGACCGTAGTAACCGTACGGAGCGCAACCGTACGGAGGGTTTCAAAGTAACCGTACGGACAAGCGGGCGCTACGCCGATGCCGATGCTGACCTGGGCCTGTGTTCGGGGAGCACTTGCTGCAATGCCGAGACCAGCGATGGCAGTCAAAGCGAGAAATTTCACTCTGCGCATAAGTTCACCTCTCCTAAATTAGAGAAAAATCGCGGCTGAGAAGTTGCGCCGCAAATCGTCGCGGATGCGGTTGCTATACGGTTGTTGTCCCAGAAAGGTTGCCTGATCGGCAATGAAAAATGGCGGTGAAAAGCGCGTTGTGGCGGAGTGAGTGTCCGTGTTGCCCACCTTGGGTGTCGGCGCCAAAATCTTTAGACTCGTATGCTTCATCGAATAGACTGGTCAGTTAGAGGCAATGCCGACGATTGACAAGGGAGATGAAATGGAATCCAGGAGCACGCGGGATCATCTCCTGCGGGTTGGGCTTCGGCGGATACACTCCATGGGGTACGCCTCCACCGGCGTGAAAGAGATTCTCGATGAGGCGGATGTACCAAAAGGATCTTTCTATCACTACTTCGCCAGCAAAGAAGCCTTCGCGAAAGAAGTGCTCGAGCTTTACGTTCGTGGGGAAAATGAACGAGCTGAGAAGATCCTTCGCGACGGCAAAGGCGCGCCACTCAAGCGGCTGCGGCGGTACTTCGAGGAGTTGATCGCTGTCTATGGGCCGACGGCCAAAATTAGCGGCTGCATGGTTGGCAATCTCAGCCTGGAGATGGCGGACCACAGCGATTCGATCCAATCCTTACTGCACGAGTCCTTCTCCGACTGGCAAACCGGAGTTGCCGGCATCCTGCAGGAGGCAATTGACCGAGGAGATCTCGCCAAATCGAACAAATCGCAGGAACTTGCATCTTTCCTGCTCAATAGCTACGAAGGCGCTCTTCTTCGGTCCAAGGCGGACCGCTCCAGCAAGCCCCTTGAAAACTTCCTGCACTTTACCTTCAACGTTCTGTTGAAGGGCTAGGCGAGAATAGGCCGGGCCTTCGGCCCTGGTCATTGACGGGGACGCCGATTTCCTGGGGCGTTCCACCTCGGTTTGCCCCAGGTATAGATTGCGCCTTCGGCGTTTTTATGGGGAATTTTGTTTTGATCGAACAGCTTGCGAAACTGACTCGCTGCCGAAAAAGCTAGAGTCCTGTCTCTGAAATTAGAGACATAATCGCGACGCGTAGCATGCGTTGCTAACGCACAGAAGCAGCAGATCCCTCCACTCCGCTGCGCTCCGGTCGGGATGACAAATTCATGTCAATAACTTCAGAGACAGGACATTAGCCGGGGATATCATAAATTCTGAATCGTTAGACCGACCGGTCTACTCTATTGACTGTGTCCGATTGCTGGACGGAATTCAGTAACTCAGAGGAGAACCACCATGTCGACACTTTCCAAAGCTGGCACCGCACTCATCACCGGAGCATCCACCGGCATCGGCTCCGTCTACGCTCACCGTCTCGCCCAGCGAGGCTACGACCTTATCCTGGTCGCCCGCGATCAGCAGCGCCTTAACAAGCTGGCGAAGGATATCACCGCAAAGACCGGTCGCAAGGCCGAGACCCTGCCCGCCGACCTTACCGTGAAGGCCGATCTCAAACGCGTAGAGGAGCGCCTGCGTTCCGACCGCAGCGTCACTGCGCTGGTCAACAACGCCGGCTTCGGCGGTGTAGCCAAGTTGATCGATTCGAACGTCGACGACATGGACAACATGATCCAGTTGAACGTCACCGCTCTGACACGCCTCACGTCCGCGGCTCTGCCCGGCTTTCTGGAGCGCTCCAAGGGGCTTATCATCAATATCTCTTCGATCGTCGCTCTCAGCCCTGAGCTGCTCAACGGCGTCTACAGTGGCACCAAAGCGTTCGTGGTGAATCTCACCCAGTCCCTCCACAACGAGGTCAAGGACAAGGGCATCAAAGTGCAGGCCGTTCTCCCCGGAGCCACCAGCACGGAGTTCTGGGATCGCGCCAAATTGCCCGTCCACAACCTTCCCGCAGATTGGGTAATGACCGCCGAGGAGATGGTCGATGCATCGCTCGCCGGTCTGGACCAAGGCGAGTTGATTACCATTCCCGCACTGCCCGAGATAGCCGACTGGGAGAAGTTCGACGAAGCTCGTAAAGCGCTCGCTCCCAACCTCTCCCGCAAGCATTCGGCTGTCCGCTATCGCATCAGCGCGTGACCGGCTGACGGGATTGAAATTTATCCACCTATTCCTGACGGGACAGTAGGAACGAGCCAATACGGCGGCTCAATCGAATACTGCCCTGTCAGATTTCATCACGTGGCTGGTACGTCATGCCCCGTTCCCTGGTGACCGACGATGCTCCCAGAGGTGTGCTGGGACTTCCGCAGAATTCGTACCGCCGATCTTCCAGACTGAAAAAAGTTTTGCGGAATGACTGGTAGTTCTGGCAGGGGACTGCGAGGAATTTGGGCAATAGAATCCATCGCATGCCCAGCCGACGCGCATGCGGTATCCAGTACATGTCAGAGTTGCTATCCCGGTTTTTTGGGTGAAGAGATTGTCGGGTATTGAAGACGAGTATTTCGGCGCCCCATACACCATCATCGGAGATAACTCGATATGAAGATAGCCAGACTAGTCTTGATTGCTAACCTCGCCCTGTTACTCCGCGTAGCCAACGCAGCGCAGGCCCAGGTTTCCAAGGAGACGAGAGACTCCATCTCCACGCCGAATAAAGTTGAGACGCAACTCGGCACTCTTGAATTTACTGATGGGGCTCCAAGCGCTGCGACGGTGCAAAAGGTTTACGACAATCTGGACTATATCCGCGGCGTGGATGCATTCATGAACAGCTTCCGGGGCGCGTCAGCCTATGCGGTACGGAAGGGCTTTTTGAGCATAGGCGCAGAAGACAACACCGTTGTCATCTTCTCCGAACTGATGGACTCGCATTCGCTGTTCCTGACGGCGAACGCCGATACCATCTATAACATCGCAATTCTGGATCTAACCAAGGGTCCACTCGTGGTTGAAGTGCCGCCCATGGCCCTTGGCAGCGTCAACGACATGTGGTTCGGTTGGATCATCGATATTGGGTTCCCCGGCCCCGACCGGGGAGCGGGTGGAAAATACCTTTTTT
>WNGJ01005175.1_pt1 | contig 13695 bp, 13 predicted proteins | sample 5400611 | NCBI WGS metagenome assembly WNGJ01 (sample SAMN13153375, study PRJNA577476) | soil metagenome | isolation source: 40 cm soil or saprolite under Garry oak tree replicate 1 | place: USA:California | collected 2016-06-15 | reverse complement strand
TTGCGAGTTTGGCTCGATATTGGAAACATCGAAGCCGATCTGATCGACTCAGCCGCGCGAATTAAGGTTCTGGAATCGGATTTCTACGGTCGCGGTAAGCTGCCAAGCGATGGGATGTTCGTTCTCGAACATCGTTGGTCGCTAGCGCCCTAAAGCCAAACGAGAAGTTGATCGTCAATTTGACAACGTAAAGATACTGTTGGGCGCTTCGAGGCCATCTTCGCAGCAAGAAATCATTCTTTTACGTCGCGTTCACAGGTGTGACGTGCCGCGTCTGTCACCTTGTCGGTGGAGGCAAGCTTCAAGCCGCCATCAGAACAAAGACTGCCGCCGCGTAGTTTTTCGGGAAACGGTAACGTGCCGGTAATCTGGACAAGCACCTCTGATTTATGGGATTCTCGCGTTTATGGGAGTCTCGCGTTCAGGGAAACCGCAGGTTGCAGACGCGCGTCCAAGGTGCAGATCTGGAGTTAAGCTGACATGGCACGCGGCAAAATTCGCGACCCGGACTCCACTCTCCGCTTGCTTCCCACAATCAGGAGCCACATGCCATCTTCATTTGAGGTGACGATCCGCCCGCGCCGGGGTTGGCAACCGATAGACATCAAGGAGATTTGGCTCTACCGGGAGTTGCTGGCTTTTCTAGTGTGGCGGGACATTAAGATTCGATATCGTCAGACGCTTCTTGGCGGACTCTGGGCGGTCTTGCAACCACTGATCGCGATGCTGATTTTTACCTTTATCTTCAATCGGCTCGCGGGCGTGAAAAGTGATGGTCCCCCTTACCCGCTGTTTGCGTTCGCGGGACTCGCACCTTGGACATTTTTTTCCACCGCAGTTTCACAATCCAGCAACAGCTTGGTGAGCAACCAGCAGCTCGTATCGAAGGTCTATTTTCCGCGAGTCTTTATCCCGCTCGGGGCAATTGGCGCTCTGCTACTCGATCTGGGCTTGACTCTGGGTTTTCTCGTTCTGCTGATATTCCATTACCGCTGGCCGATCTCGCCAAATCTGCTATGGCTGCCGGTTTTCATCCTAGCCGCAGTGCTCGCTGCCTCTGGCGTAGGACTAACGCTCTCGGCTTTCAATGTCAGCTTTCGGGACGTGAAATATGCGGTTCCGTTTCTCATTCAGATGGGCATTTTCGTGACTCCGGTGATTTATCCGATTCGCTATATCCCCGGGCACTGGAAAATACTCATGGGCTTAAACCCGATGGCTGGAGTGGTGCTGGGATTTCGCTATGCTCTTCTGGGAAGTCCTTCCCCAGGGCCAGTCATGGGATTGTCGCTCATTGTGAGTGCTGTACTCTTTATTTTTGGTCTGCTGATCTTCCGGCGAATGGAGAGGCGTTTCGCCGACATTATTTGACGTGCAGCCAATCCTCCAGATCGAGCACTTGTCAAAGGCATACGTGCTGCCGCGCGATTCGCTGCGACGTGGCTTGCGAGAAGTGCTGGCGCGACGATTGGCTTCGCCGCTCCGACGATTTCGCGGCAGTTTCCGGTTTCCAGAAGCTGCAGGCCGGGAACACTTCTGGTCTCTGAAGGACGTTACTTTTAATGTCGGTGAGGGAGATGTAGTGGGAATTGTCGGTCGCAACGGCGCAGGCAAGAGCACTCTGCTGAAAGTCATCTCGCGAATTACTGATCCCACTGAAGGGCGCGTGGTGCTGCGCGCCCGGATGGCCAGTCTGCTGGAAGTTGGAACGGGCTTTCATCCCGACCTAACGGGACGCGAAAACATTTTTCTCAACGGCGCGATTCTCGGCATGCGAAAGGCCGAGATCGTTTCCAAGTTCGACGAAATCGTCGCGTTTGCCGAACTGGAGAAATTTCTCGACACTCCAGTGAAGCACTATTCCAGTGGCATGTATGTGAGGCTGGGCTTTGCCGTGGCTGCCCACTTGAATCCCGAAATTCTGGTCGTGGATGAGGTGCTCTCAGTTGGTGACATAGCATTTCAGAAGAAATGTTTGGGCAAAATGAACGAAGTTAGCCGCGTCGGGAGGACCGTGCTGTTTGTCTCCCACAACATGGCGGCAGTTGAAAATCTGTGTAGGCGCGGAATTGTGCTCGACGGCGGAACGCTTGTATTTGAGGGTACCTCAAAGGACGCAGTTCTCGATTACCTCAACCTCATTTCCGGTGCACACGACTCCGCCGGACATATAGTGGATTTGAGCGCAGATTCTGATCGACGGTTCGCACTTGGTCCGCTCCTGAAGCAGCTGGAGTTTTACACTGACGGAAACCGGCCCTTGGTGGAAGGCCTGCTGATTGGTGCGCGCTTGCAGGTGCGAGTGCATTTTGAACTGCCCGACCTGACGGCGGACTTCAATGTCGGCCTCGGCTTCAATAATGCCTATGGGCAGCGTGTCTTCACCGCGGACAGCCAGTTTGAACCTAATCGGCCCGCGGGCGCGCGAGTGGGACCTCAAGTCTTCATCTGTGATATCCCAAGCCTGACTTTGACTCCTGGCGAATACAGCTTACGGGTGTGGCTCGATATCAAGAACGCAGAAGCAGATTTGATCAACGACGCTGTGCGGATTCGAGTCATCGAATCTGATTACTATGGAACCGGCAAAGCGCCATGGAACGGAACCTTCGTTCTGAGGCATCATTGGTACGCAGAACAAACCGTGAAGAGGTAGTGGGCAGCGGCAAATGTTTCAGCGGCGAATTAGTTACCGTAATCCGTGGCGTTACTGGTTGTCAGCCATTCGCGCCAACCCGCCGCACTGACCTATCGCCAAATCCGCCGATGACCATTACACGGCCGTCCTTCAGTCGTAGTGAGACCGGGGCAGCGCGTGCCTGGTTCATGGGCGAGGTCAGCGTCCAGAGCCGGGAGTGCCAATCGTATATTTCGCTGTCGGCGCTACGAAGAGCTGGTGCTGGAGAGCCGCAAGCATGCTGCGGCGAAGCTGCTGCGCACCGTACCTCTGCTGGGTGCGATTCGCGCGGCGTTATTGATCGGGCGGGTACAAACGCCGCACCGCTTCCGCAGCAAACGTCAGTTCTGGGCCTACTGCGGGCTGGCCTTGGAGACGCGTAGCAGCGCCGATTACCGCTTCGAGGACGGACAACTGGTGCGCGGTGTTCATCCGCGGACTCAACCGCAACCACAATCACGATCTGAAAAACCTGTTCAAGAGTGCGGCGACGACGGCCAGCGCCATCCACGGCCCCTTCCGTGAGTTCTATGAAGGCCTGCTGGCCAAAGGCATGCAGCCGGCGATGGCGCGCTTGACGCTGGCGCGCAAGATCGCTGCCATTACCCTGAGCGTTTGGAAGAAAGGAGAAAGCTTCGACGCCGAGCAACTGAAGCCACAAGCAGCCTAAAGCGTTCCGCGCCAAATGACTGGGCCAGTTTTACCAAGAAAAAACACTTCCCCCTTCCGCATGGAGAAGGTAGTTGTCTGACATCCAGCCCCGTGTGCGGCTCTGTTGTAGAGCGTGGCGTTGCGCCGGATCCCGGTCCATAAGTTGCTGCGTTCTTCGTGCCGTGGCGGAGCGCCTGCAAGCTGCGTGGCGGCAATGTGAGGCCTATGGCTTTGTTGGGTTGTCCGAGGGGGCATACGGCGGCCCGTGAGACTCGCTGGCGTGGAGTTTTTCCGGCGGCAGAGCGCACGGGTTCGCGGGTTAGGCAATGACATCCCCTTTTATAGAACCCGCCAAAACGCCCGGCTGGCGAGGCAAAACCCGGAGCAGCCCCACTGGCATGCAGCCTGTTAAACCCGATTTTTAATGGACCGAATAGCCTCCGTCAGCACACCCTCAGGGCTTGGTTGCGTGTGATGGTTTTGTTAAAGATTTTAAGAAGCAGGCGAAAGCCGCACCGCCAAATCTACTTTGCAACCTGCGCAGATCGAGGAACGAAGCCAGAAATTGGAACCACTGAAACCACGCAGCCTAGCGAGCGCTGTGGCTAACCCGCCGCCGTAGAGCCGATTTGTAGTGGGATGACGGCTGGCTGCCTTGATTTCCCTTCGAAAGACCAGGAGGCACCTGGTAACTGAAATTCATTGCCTTCCGGGCTGCGGGTGTGTCGTTCGATTTCGCCGTCCCGGCATGTGCCGTCTTGTTGCTCTGGTCCCTGTTCCTTGGTCCCGCGGATTTAGCCGTATCGCGCTCCAGCTTGTTAAGCTGGTCACCCACACTACTGGTTTTTGCGCGCGGCTTGGGATCTGGCATTGTAAGCGCATGGCGGGGAGTTGCGGCCGTGATCGAAGGCATCGACCTTGCTTTCGTGCGGTGGCCGAGTACCGTAGTTGGTTTTGTGTTCTGAGCGAACCCCGCGAGAACCGACATTCCGAATCCCAAGCAAACCAAAGAAAATCGCTTCATATGGGAAAACGCTCCTTACGCCCACATGACCCCCCAAACCCTTCTTATGATACTCGATTGCAGAGCCAGCTTGGAAGACAATGTCGCTCTAAGACATGGCAGGTTCATGTTAGCGGGAGCTTGCGTTTGAATTTCAGATCTTTCAATTTAATGCCGATTCCAGCCAAAATCGCGATTATTCCAAAGAATCGGTAGTGGTGCAGTTTGAACTGCACCACTACCAAAGAATCTTAGAAAGAATGAGAATGGTTCTGCATGCCCATTGTGTTTGCCCGACTCGGTGGGACGCTTCGCCATCTTGTCATTGGGACCGAGAGCAAGTTCCCAAGGCGCGTCGGGCCGTCGCCACTGCATGGCGAGTCTATCTGAGCACCGAGTAAATGAGCATCACAAGCCAAAGTCAAGTGTGCCCTCTGCATTGCGCGTGTGCAAGCCCAGCGCGTGTGCAAGCCCAGCGCACTCTGTGCTCCGCGCCGTCTACGGAGTCACTCTTATTGTTAGGATGACCAAGAACGGCTATCGGGCAAGCAGTTTTTGCGGTTAAGTCCAAAGACCCGCCTTCGAAACGCGAAAGACAGGGGCCCCTGACGGACACCGACAAACGAAGGCCGGAAGAGGCTTGAGGATATCCACTCGAGCAGGCTAGTCATGTGCTCCCCCTCTGCAACAAGCAATTCACCGATCGCCATGAGATACCGTTTGGTTATAGTGACAAGCAATAATGGTAAAATCAGGCTTCGATTCTGGAGGGCCACATATCAAGTGCTTGTTAGTGTTGTGATCCCGGCCTTTCAGTCGTCCTGCCATATCGCCCAGGCATTGGAATCTGTCTTTGCTCAGACCTTCACTGATTACGAGGTCCTTGTTGTAAACGATGGCTCGCCGGATACGGACTTGCTCGAGCAAGCGCTGATGCCGTATCAGAAGCGAATCCGTTATCTCAAGCAGCCGAATGGGGGGCCGAGCGCGGCCCGCAACACTGGCGTCCTGCAGGCGAACGGGAGGCTTATAGCTTTCCTCGACAGCGATGACGCATGGTTTCCTGGCCACATTGCGAATCAATTAGCAATGCTAGCCGAAGAGCCGTCGTTGGGATTGGTCTATTCCGACTCGATTCTTATGAAGGAAGGCGTGGTAGTCGGGCATGCTTTCGGTCAGCAACCCCAGCATCCTCCTGTCACATTTGAGTCCTTACTAGCCGAGGACTGCGCCATCGGGACATCTTCGGTAGTCGCATCGCGGGACGCTCTTATCAATGCCGGACTCTTCGACGAACAGTTTTCCCGCTGCGAGGACTTCGATTTGTGGTTGCGTATGGCTTTTCGCGGCACGCGCATGAATTATTGCCATGAACCGTCCCTCTATCACCTATTGTCGCCGGATGGCTTATCCTCCAGTCTCTACCTGATGAAATGTGCTCTAATTGATGTGTATGGGAAAATCGCTTCGACGATGCCTGTATCAAAAGCCCAGGAGAAGTTGATCCAGCAATGCATCCGCAGGACGAAGGTGCGATCTCAACTAGACTTATTGAAACAGCACTCGGCGTCGGGTGAATATCCCCTTGCACTGGAAGCCGCTGAGCGTGCGCGAACTCTAGCTAAAAGCGCGAAGCTGAATTGGGCAATTTTTGGTTTAAAGCGCGCTCCGCACGTCTTTAAGCACGCGTATAACACCTACGAACGCTGGTCGCATTTCCGCGACCGGTTGCGAGCCACGCATTCCGCACGTAGCTTGAAAAGATTTCAGCCACATGCTGAACTGATCTTTGATGAAGGGAAGTTGCCGCCACGAAATAAATAGATGATTTCGTTGAGTTGAGTTTGTAGAGAGACCTTAAGCCGAATTTCTCGTCAGGAAAGATAGAGGGTGGCACAATGTTGGGGCATATCAAAGCTGGATTCAGGCGCATGCTTGGCCTGCATCATCCAGGACGCAATCTGCTGGTCTATCCGGACGATGTCTTCATCGTCTCGTACCCGAAGTCCGGTAACACATGGACTCGGTTTCTGATCGCCAATCTTTTGCATCCGGAAATCCAGACCGATTTTGGTAACATCAACGAGCTCATTCCCGACCCCGAAGCACTTTCGAAGAGGAAAATGGACGCCATGCCGCGGCCGCGTGTGATCAAGAGCCACCAGTACTTCGACCCACGTTATCCGAAGGTCGTCTACATCGTCCGTGACCCACGCGATGTCGCAGTTTCGCAGTACCACTTTCATAGAAAGCGCCGCATGATTGAAGATAATTTTCCAATCGAGCGCTTCGTCACTAGGTTCGTCGCTGGCGCGACCAGTCCGTACGCGTCCTGGGGCGAAAACGTAGGGAGCTGGCTGGCAACACGCTATCAGGCGTCCACTTTTCTGTTCTTGCGCTACGAAGACCTTGTGAGCGAAACGATACCGGAACTCTCCAGATTGGTGTCCTTCCTGGGCAGGAATCCCGATCCTGTTTTACTGGCTCAGGCTGCCGAGCGCAGCTCGGCGGACCAGATGCGTAAGCTGGAAAACGCGCAATCCGGCCTCTGGTCTTCAACAAGGAAGACACGTCAAGACGTCCCCTTCGTGCGCTCTGCCAAAGCAGGCGGCTGGAAGTCGGAGCTGCCCAAGAACTCGGTCGCAGAACTCGAGGCTGCTTGGGGATCCTTGATGACCTCGCTAGGATATGAGCTAGCATCTGATGAAAAGTCGAGTACTCAAGGTTTCCGGTTCACCGCATCTGTGCTGGGAGGAGGGGCCCGGTGATTTACCGTGTCAAGCAGGTCCTCAAGTATCTGGCCGGCACTGATATTGCCGGTCGCACTATGGCCGTGTATCCGGACGACACGTTCATCGTTTCATACCCGCGTTCGGGCAACACCTGGACACGGTTTTTGATCGCCAATCTGCTGCATCCGGAGGAGCCAGCCACATTTTTCAACATTGAACGATGGGTACCCGACAGCGAAGCTCAGTCCAGCCGCTACCTCAAGCGGGTTCCCAGGCCGCGAGTTATCAAGAGCCATCAGTATTTTGACCATCGATTCAAGAGAATCGTCTACATCGTCCGCGACCCCCGCGATGTCGCGCTGTCGTACTACGACTTTCAACGGAAATATAGACAAATTCACGATGAGTATCCGTTAACCAGGTATGTCAGCGATTTCGTAGCCGGCAGGCTTAGCTCTGCCTCCTGGGGTACGTGGCGCGAGAACGTAGGCAGCTGGATTTCCGCGCGAGGCGGGCAATCGGGATTCCTGCTGCTTCGCTATGAAGACATGATTGCAGACACGGAGAGCGAACTGAGCAAAGTCGCTGTTTTTCTTGGCGTCAATGCCACGCCTCAAACGCTTTCGCAAACGGTGCAGCGGAGCTCGGCGGAACGCCTGCGTAGTTTAGAAAAGATCCAGGGAGAGCAATGGGTTTCCACGAAAAACAAGCGTTCAGATATACCGTTCGTGCGAACTGCGGTTGCGGGTGGCTGGAGAACAAAACTCCCGGAGAGTTCTGTCAGTGAAATTGAGACCGCCTGGGCGCCGCTGATGGTGAAGCTTGGTTACGAACTGGTGACTATAAGCGTGGGCTATACTCCTGAAGCTCTGGCGACCGGTTTGCAGCGGGAGCGACGCTGATGGCAGATAAAATCCGGATTGCCATTCTTGGTTGCGGCGCCATCACGCGGAGTGCACATCTACAAACGGTTCTACTTCACCCAGAAGTCGAATTAGTCGCGCTGGTCGACGCCGATATTAAGAGAGCCAGATTATTGGCAGGAACTCTCGGGACGAAGTGCGAGATCCTAGCGGATTATCGCTCTGTCTTCGGCCGGGTTGACGCCATAATCAACGCCCTACCAAACGACATGCATGCCACTGTCAATCAGGGAGCATTGAGTGCTGGGGTGCACGTGCTTTGTGAAAAGCCGCTCTCCACTACGGCTGCCGATGGGCTGGCTTGCTGCGAACTGGCACAGCAGAAGAACCGATTGCTCGCGGTTGGAATGAACTGGCGGTTCTTCGATAGTCACCGTCTCTTACGATTAGTGCTCGAGGAGGGCTTGCTGGGCACCCTCGACAGGTATGACTGGGAGTGTGGCGGGAGTTTTGACTGGAGAAGCGCCTCGCAATTTTATTTTTCTCAAGCATTAGCAGGCGGCGGAGTGCTGATCGACTTTGGAGTTCATCTTCTTGACAAGGTAATCGACTGGCTTGGACCAGTCTCGGGCTTCGACTATCAGGATGATGATTGGGGTAGCGGGATAGAAGCTAATGCCATAGTCGATCTGCAGCACGACGGATCTTACGGAAGGGTAAAGGGCCGATTGCGGATAAGTCGTACCTATACCCTGAAGAGTCGTTTTCTCCTGCGGGGTGCTCAGGCAACTGCGGAGATCCCGGTTGCCGACCCGGAGGTGATCATACTTCATCGCGAACTAGCTGGAACGCCAATAAGCCAAACCTTGCGCCTGGAGAACAGTGCTTCCTCAAGTAGTTATGCGAAGGAGCTCGATAACTTCATCGAGAGCATCCGCGGCCGTCAAAAGTTGAAAGTCGATGGCTGGCAGGCTTTGCGTGTCATCGAGCTCGTGGAGGCCTGCTACACCCATAAGCGACGCATTGCCGAACCATGGGCTCAATTGCAAGCCGAAAGCAGCGGGCTTTCGGCGTGAGCTGGCAAGAGCAGTCGATATTTGTCACGGGGGCAACAGGCTTTATTGGCGGCCGCGTATGCGAACGCCTGGTACAGGCTGGAGCAAGTCGAGTTCGCGCCTTAGTGCATTCGCCGCATCGTGCGGCCCGTATTGCCCGGCTTCCGATCGAACTCTGCCCTGGGAACCTGCTGGATCCAGGTTCATTACGCGAAGCACTGGCGGGTGCGAGCTTAGTGATTCACTGCGGCCTGGGTGACGCCCGCGCTATTGTGCAAGGAACCGAAAACCTGCTGAGAATTTGCGTTCAGTCCGGCGTGAAGCGATTTGTGCACATGAGCACTACCGCGGTTTATGGTTTAACACCTCCGCCAGGCTGCGAAACCGAAGAGGCTCCGGTGCGCCTTACTGGTGATCAATACTGTGACAACAAAGCCCGCGCCGAACAAGTGGTACTGAAGTTTGGCAAACGTGGGCTGTCCGCGGTCATTCTACGGCCATCGATCGTCTGCGGGCCTTTCTCCGCTTGGTCGACGCGGTTAATTGAGAATCTGCGGGACAATCGTGTCGTCCTTATCGATGACGGCCGAGGGTCTTGCAACACGACCTATGTAGACAACCTCGTGGATGCGATATTTTTGTCTCTGGAGAACGAACAGGCGATCGGGCACACGTTTTTCATCACTGATGGAGAAGCAATTACCTGGGGCGATTTCATCCGCGCCCATATCGCAATGTTGCAGAATAAGCCTCAAGTACATGAGGCGCATAGCGAGCAAGTTGCCAAGTATTACAGTAAACGTCCAGGCTTGATCAGAGCCTCATTTAAGGCGACCGGGCGCGTGTTGCGGAGCCGTGAGTTCAGGCAGATGCTTCTTCAGATCCCGGCATCGGAACGGTTGCTCACGATGGCATGGGGCTGGCTGGCGTCTTTGCCAGAAGAAAAGCGAGAGAAAATTCGTGCGCGCATTGGTGTACCGCGACAAATACGACCGCTCCAATCGAATGGGCAACATATGCCGGATGAAGTCACATTCGCCACTCAAACCACAACTGTATTTTTTCGGATAGACAAAGCGCGCGACCTACTGGGCTATCGTCCACGAGTGTCGTTCAATGAGGGAATGAGATTGGTAGAACAGTGGCTCCGATTCGCAAATTACCTCTAGAAGTAAGCCGCCCAGAGTTGAACCTGTAATAGGTCAGAGTGGCATCAGCAGCATATGCGCAAGTTTGAGAAGGTCCAAATCATCAAGAACGTCGGCTCCAGCTGGTTCGCCCTGGGCATCAACGTGGCGGTAGGGATCTTCCTGTCCCCATTCATCCTGCACCGACTCGGAGATGCGGCATTTGGAATCTGGGTCCTTATCTTTTCGATTACCGGTTACTACGGACTGTTCGATTTCGGAATCCGGTCCTCTGTTGTGCGTTACGTCTCCAAGTTCACAGCCATTGCAGATGCAGAGGACAGCGCCAAATTGGTCAACACGAGCTTATTCAGTTATAGCTGCGTGGGCGTCTTCTCGTTGTTAGTTACATGCGCGGTATCACTTTATGCGGACAGAATATTCCGCATTCCTCCGGAGTTTTATGTCACAACGCGCTGGCTTCTGTTCATGGTGGGCGCGTCTGTTGCTCTCGGGTTCCCTTTGGGCGTTTTCGGCGGAATATTGGAAGGCCTACAGAGATTTGACATTTTGAATTGGACAAGCATTGCCTCTACGCTTGCGCGTGCGGCCCTGATTGTGGTGTTTCTCAGGCTCGGGTACGGCCTAATGACAGCCGCATTGATCACTGTTGCCTTGCCAATTTTGACATCGCTGATTCGCGCCGCCGCAGTCAAGCGGCTTCTGCCGGTTCCGCTCGGGTGGTCGCATGTAAACGGTGCCACGTTGCGCGAAATGGCGAATTACAGTGGTGTTACATTCATGATTATCGTCGCTGGTCGTCTGCGATTCAAGACTGACGAAATCGTTATAGGCACCTTTCTCTCCGCTGCTGCTATCACCTACTTCAATATCGGCGCACGGATTGTGGATTATGCGGGAGAGGTAGTCACGAGCCTTTCGCAAATCTTTGTCCCGATGTCCAGCCAGTCAGATGCCATAGGGAATATTGACCGGCTCCGGAAGATCTTCGTTGCGGGTAATCGGTTCTGCGCCTTTATGATTTTTCCCATTTGCGCCCTGCTCATCATTTTGGGGAAGTCTGTGATTGAAGTGTGGGTTGGCAAGAAGTATATTGCGCAGAGTTACCCGGTGCTCCTGATCATGCTGATTCCTTCTACCCTCATGCTGGCGCAATCCGCCTCAGGACGCGTGTTGTTGGGGATGGGTAAACACCGCACGCTCGCCATAGTCACTCTGGTTGAAGGTATTTCGAATCTGATTTTGAGCATTCTCCTCGTGCGGCCCTATGGAATTATCGGCGACGCTGTAGGGACAGCAATTCCCCTCACCTGCACGATGCTTTTTTTTCTGCCTGTCCACCTATGCCGGCAACTCGGAATTCGCTTGCGGACGTTTCTCAGGGAAGCCTACACGCTGCCCTTGTTGGCCTGCATTCCAATGATTGGGGTATTGTTGCTGATGCAACGCTGGTTCGTTACCCACAACTACCAGCAATTGCTGATGCAAATGGCGGCGGCAGGATTGACTTATGGAGTCTGCATAGCGTGGGCCTTTGTGACCAACAATGCTCTTCGAGTGGGCGAACTCGGACCGCAAGCGCAGAGACCAGCCGAAACCCTGGTGGGAGCACCGGCTACAGAAAACTTCCACCAGGATATCTGAAACGGTGGCCCTCGTATGAGATTGCAAGAAATTGCTGAAAGGATCAGCAAAGAGATTTTCCTCGGTGGACCTACACAGTTTTTTGAAATTGCCGGTCGCCTGCAGTTCGCGATGTTGATTCGCGAAGGATTGTATCCGTCTTCGAAAGTCCTCGACATAGGCTGCGGTTGCCTGCGGGGCGGCTATTGGCTTATTCATTTTCTCGATCGCGCGTGCTACTTCGGTATTGAACCTCACAGGGAAATGCTGCACAAGGGAATCGAGAGCTTGTTGGAACCTGGTCTGCTGGAAAGCAAACAGCCGAGATTTGACACGAATGGTCGTTTTGATTTTTCTGTCTTTGATGCTCCCTTTGACTGCGTGCTGGCGCGTTCGGTCTGGAGCCACGCGTCTAAGGCCCAGATTTGCGTGATGTTGGATGAGTTCGTTCGACATAGCACGCCAGATGCCTTTTTCCTGACCTCGTATTTGCCGGTCGGATGGTTTGGACGCGGCGACTACAAGGGAGACAGGTGGGTGGGTAGAAGCCATGAGCGGGCTATGCCAGGCCAGGTTCGACATAGCAGAAAATGGATCGATGTTGAGTGCCGGAAGAGAGGATTGTTTCTCCGCGAGCTGCCAGAAGGACTTTTCAACGGGCAAGTCTGGCTAAAGATTACAAAAAGACCCCAAGTTCGAGACAGGTCCTACAGACTAGATTAAATTTGCCTGTGGGATGGGCCTGCGGCACTGTGAAAGATGGCCTGTACGTATGTGAGGGCCAAAGCTCATAGTTCAAATGAGAACCACCAGCCGAGTGCGGCAAGGCCGCTCAAAACCGAAGATTTTCCGCGGCCGTGCCGCAGCAGGGATTCGGCCGGGATTGATGTACAACGAATGCAAGTTACGTGTGTCCTTTGTTTAAGTTAAGTGCAAGCCGCTTCGTTTCGAACCACACGAAATCACCACAATTATAAGGGAAATGCCATCTTCGAAAAGATATCGCAATGAAGCTCGCCACCCTCGTACTGTTTTCCGTGATGATGATGTCTCCCTCAGCTACTCTGTTCTCAAGCCCATTCCAAAAGGACAAACCCGCTGAAGTGGATCGTGCGGAGCAGTCATTACAAACTACGAAAAACGAGCTTGAGCATGCTGGAAAGGAGCGGGGGCCATAGAGTACAGACGATCAGACACGTTGACGCTGTTCTCCAGGAGTTAGAGAAGGCAGAACAGTGGGCACGGCAACATCGCGAGATCAAGTGAGGCTTGCAACCAGCCATATTGAAATGGTTCCACAGAGTTACGGGCCCTACATGCATTGCCACGAAGTGTGCGTCTTTCCCCAGACACGCGGACAAAAGATAGCGGTCCGAACGTAGCGGCTGGCTTGGAAATTCGCTGCGTCCGTCGGAAACGTTAACAAACATACTTCCTGTGCCCACGATTTCAACAAAGCTGAAATGTTTTGCATACAGCGTTTCGGGTTTTGCCCGGAACCCCATATTTATTGCTCTGTCCAGGGCATCTGATTGATGTAGACTGTCGTCCTCTCCCTCCTGGCAGGCCAGGCTGTGCTCCCAAACTCGTGCCATTTCCGAAGTGGAGAACCTGTATGCGTGTATACCCAGTTTGCGAATTTATTGCGCACTGGTGCGTTCGAGATTCTTTCCGCGATTTAGCGGGAGTGGCCGCTTTGATCGCCATGGTGGCTTTTATCCTGTCGGGACCTGCCGAAGCACAGGTCAACGTGCTGACGTACAACAATGACAACGCGCGGACGGGAGTCAATGCGAGCGAGACGCTGCTTACGCCGAGCAATGTTAACAAGAACAATTTTGGAAAATTATTCACGCAGGGTGTAGACGGGATCGTGGTGGGGCAGCCCTTGTACTTGTCGAATGTTTCGATATCGGGGAGCGGAGTGCATAACGTGGTCTATA
>WNGJ01005173.1_pt1 | contig 13696 bp, 17 predicted proteins | sample 5400611 | NCBI WGS metagenome assembly WNGJ01 (sample SAMN13153375, study PRJNA577476) | soil metagenome | isolation source: 40 cm soil or saprolite under Garry oak tree replicate 1 | place: USA:California | collected 2016-06-15 | reverse complement strand
CCCGGACCTAGCCGACCTATGGTCCAAGCCCGCGGCGCGGGCGAAGTTACAGAAGGAAATCGAAAAAGCAATCGAAGCGGTCGAGGCCGCTTGACGCGGCCTTCCGCGAAAGAGGGCGCCACCGTGCGGATTCGAACCTAAGCCCTTTCTCGCCATGTGGACGGAAAATCAATCAACCGGGAATTGACTGGCGGTTCCAGGCGGTCTCGAGTTCCCGGAACGCGGCCTCATGACGCATCCGCGCGTAGTACTTCTCCGTCGTCTTCGAGGATCCGTGTCGCAGTCCCTTGCTGACGGCTTCGATGCTCGCACCGTTGTCCTTGCAGAGTTGTGCGAACGTGGCCCTCAGCGTCTTCAGGTGGAACCGGACGCCGGACGCTCTCTCGAGCTTGCCCTTCATCTTTCGGAACATCGCCTCGGGCCAGTAGTCCACGAGACCCGTCCGGCGGACGAACGGAATCAGAGGCTCGATCTTCGCAGCGTCGAGACTCATCGAAGCGAGGTACTTCGCTCGCTCCTCGAGGAAGTCCTCGACGGCCGTGCGCCCAAGTCCGAGCACGGGCGCGTAGTCTGCGGCCGCCCAGGATCCTTCGCCTTTCGGATGAGCAACGAGAAGCCGCCAGCGGTCGTGGTCCAGATCCTGGAGCCGCGCGAGCCGGGCCTCTTTCGGACGCAAGCCGGTACTCACGATGAACTCAACCGCGAAGCGGGCAACGACTCCGTCCCATCCCGCGATCGTGTCCGCCGCGGCACGCAGCCGCTGAAGTTCCTGCATGCTGAGGACCTCGATGGGCTTCTCGATGGTGCGAGGAAAACGCACGTGGCTACGGGCCTTCATCCGATGGATCACGCCATTGCCGGTCCACTCGAGAAGGCCTTTGAGTCCGCGGAAAAGATGCGCCTGACTCGTGGGATCCATCGGCGTGCCGTACTTCGTGACGCGCGTCCTCCAGCGAAGGAGAAGCGCTCCTACGACAGACTCATCGAACTCGGCGGGATTCATCGTGCGGACCTCTCGAGCCTCGTACAAGGCTCGCAGGTCGCGCTCGATCGTCCGTAGGTCACGACGCAGCTGCTCCAGCGTCAGGGCCGCTCGGAACGGCTTGAGGTCGCTCAGATACGCCTTTGACGTCGTTAAGAACGGATAGCGGCCCAAGCTCCTCGGGCCTCGTTTCCGTCCTGGACGTCCGCGGGTTGCACCGTCCCTTGTCCCTGTCGGGGTTCGGGTCGGCCAGGCCGACTTGACAGGGTCATACTCTTCACCTGGCGATAAGTTGTCCCCTACCTTACCGCCGTCAACGGTAGAGGCGTGCAACGGCTTAAGGGTTGTGCCATAAACGGGTGATTTCAGGATGTGGCGCGACGCGTGGCGGATCTCGGAGAGCCTGTTCCAAGTCGCCCCAGACTCTTCCGCCACGTCGAGCGAACGCCCTCGCTCGACCAGCTCCGGTGGGTCTGAGTCATCGCTGAACTTCGCCCGATTACCGACGGAACCATTGGGGGATGAATGGCAGTGCCTTCCCTCGCGACGACCTCCTCGTCGACCGGTGCGCCGCTCCCTAGCCGGTTCAGAACCACGGGCGCGAGTCATCCGTGTCTGACCTCTCGCGGGACCTCCGAGCGATTCAGAACCCGGTTCCGGCACTTCTCAAACCACTCGCACAAGGCCTCCCCTGTCGCTTGGTTTCGACTGGCCAGCCCGCGCTCGAGCCGGAACCCATCCAGCTCGTCACGGACGGCATCTGGGACCAAACCCCAGACTTTGGAGGTGCCTACGCGGGGCTTCCCGTGCGGCATCAGGACTCCCTCCCTTTGCGGCCGGGCGTCCACGTGACAATCGCCGGGTGCGTTCCAGGGCTCACCACATCGGCCCAATGAAGGTTGCCGCGGTGCAGCGGGTTGTGGACGATCCGGAAAATCTGGCGCTCCGTCCATCGCTTGCCTTTCTTCGTCGGGACTTCATCCGTGTTCAGCTTCCGAGCAATCCACGCGAAGGACTTTCCCCCGCGTTTCCAGTGGCAGATCCTTCGGACCACGGCCGCCTCGCGCTCGTTGATGACGAGCCCTCCGTCGGCGATGTCATACCCGAACGGCGGGGACATCCCGTTGAATCCATGGGTCAGTGCTTTCTGTCGCATCCCGTGGCGGACACGTTCGGCGATGACCCCGCTCTCGAGCTCGGCGAACGCGCCGATGATTTGGACGAAGAAGCGACCGAACGGTCCGGTCGTGTCGACGGTCTCGTCGACCGATGCGAAGTGCACGCCGTGACTCTGCATCTCCTGCTGCGTCGCGAGGAATTCGTACAGGTTGCGGTTCAGCCGGTCAAGCTTCGCGACGACGACTGCTTCAATGCGTCGGCCGTCCGGTAGCCCACCCCGAACCGCCGCCATCAGCTCGAGGAAGGCGGGACGCTTCGTCGTGCGCCCCGAGTAACCGTCGTCTTCGAAGGTGCGAATCAGGTCGTATCCCTTCGCCGCGCAGTACGCTCGGATGCGGGCCCTCTGCGCGTCCAGGGAGAAACCCTCGCGAACCTGGTCCTCTGTGCTCACCCGGCAATAGCTGACGGCGGCGACGCGCTCCCGAACGGCGACTTGCTGGCCGACGCTTCCCTGGGTCCTCGGATCCCGCGGGCTGACGAACACGAGTTCCATCTTGGCGGAACAAGCTGTTGAGACATGGATGAACGCGAGGACTTCGAAAGTCTCAAGTCCAGATGTCGCGTCTCATGTTGGGTCGGCAGGGAGCCTGTTCACTTGATCCGCAAGCGGAAAGGCGAAACGCGGGCGTTCGTTGAGGAATTCCTGTCGTCGCACCCGGGGAGCACGGGACGGGAGATCGTCGCCGCGGGGAAGAGTGGAGAGTTCACGCGCTCCTCGATCCACCGGGCGCTCGACGCGATGATCCAAGACCGCCTCGCTCACCGCAAGGACGCACGCTATTGGCTTGGATTGGATCCCGACGTCGCGATTGTTGACGAGACGGCTCGGCTCGTCGCAGTCCTCTCCTCGAGTCGATACGGGCAAGACGCGAAGATCGAATCGGCTCGACAGCTGGCCCGAGAATCCCTGGGCCGCGATTTGACGTCACGGGCCGCGCTCGATTTGATTCGGCTCGTGCCCACCCAGCCGATCGAGGTTCGGACATCGCTCCTCCCCTACGTCCAGGACGCCGTGCGAGCCGCTGTCGGCGCCGGGTCCGTCGAAGTCGACCCTGCCGTCGGGCATCGGGGCGCAATAGCTCGCGACTTCCGCTATGCGAGGGCCCTCTGGGAAGCCACGAAGGGGGCTATCGAGGTGTTCCTCCTCGATTCAGGCGAACCCGGAACCATTGCCTGGAACACGGTCTACGAGGTGGTCGATCCGCCTGGGTGGATTGGCGACGCCGAACGCCTGGACCTCGCCCGCCGCGCGATCGACGTCGAATCCACCGCTCCGCTGACCAACCCGAGCGCCGCGCGTGCGGTCTTGCGCCGGATTGCGAAAGACGAGCGACTACGCGACCGACTCCGCGACGACGTGCTGCTGAAACTCGCGACCGCGACGGACAAGGTAGATAAGGAACGGCTGGCCCGCCTGCTCGAAGATCTCGACGTTGCTCCGTTCGCGACTGCGAAGGAGAGCATGCGTGATTCGACGAAGACGCCGCCGAACGAACCGTCCGAAGCGACCAAACCGACGAGAGCTGAGGCGCCGCAACCCGACTGAGGTCCGGTTGTCGCGGACATCAGACGCACGGCTTGTGTCGAGTTGGGCGACGTTCACGTGATGCGCGCCAGGTTACGGGTCAGAGAGCTGGGCGAGACGATTCGTGCCGGTGGTTCGCCCACAGGTAAGACCTTGCTACTGGCACAACCAAGCCCGCGAGAAATGCAACGTGGTGCTTACCGTGGAGTAGACCTGTTATGTCGTCGGGCCGAGTTTACAGGCGACCAGGAAAAGAGCAGTTTGGTAACGATCGCGGAATGATGCATCCACGCACGTTCCCGTGAGTCTCATCGGCGCAGTGTTTACCCAGTTAGTCTTTTGCTAGGTCTCGCAGTATTACCATTAGGAAGTGCAATTATTATTATACTAACAGTGTATATATTATTATTAATTAAAGTTTATACTAATGTAATTGTATTAATGAATTCGTGAATCCATAGGCGAAACGGCCCGGCTGCATCTGCCAGGCGGTCAACCGGTCGCCGGTGTGGGAGAGTTTCGGACCCCTCGACTAAGCCCCATGCGGAGCCTCCGCTCGTTGACAACCGGACCAACCAAAAGTCAATGCTTGCCAGACCGGAAGCCTAGCCGACCTTTACAATTCACGATCACGTTGACGCCGACCGGCACTGTGAACTTGCGCCGCAGTCCCCTTCGACATCTCTACTGGAACCGATATCGGTACCAGATCCGAGCCGGTGTCGCTTCGGTACTGGTATTGGTACCGCTTTCCGTACCGGTACTGGTACCGCTTGCACTACGGGTACTGGTAGGGCCTCCAGTACCGGTGCCGGATCCCGTGTCGATTTCGACCGCCAATCGGTAACCGGTGACGAATCCGACATCAATGACTTGACCGGAAGGAACCAGAGCGACGCAAGTCTGCGGACAGCGCAGGCGCAGTCGTACCGGCGGAATGGGCGCATCTAGAGCGCGCCACGCGCGTATTGGCTGCGCCCTTGGTTAGGTGTGCGCGCGGGTCTACCCGATTCTAGTGTAGTCCCACGATGCATCTGATCCTACGATGCACCTATCTAACCTAGTTAGGTTTGATTCTGTGTAACGTCTAGTCACCATATATCTAGAAAGGTAGGATGGTACAATGGCTGTTCCGACGAAGAGGTTTCGTGGCTGCCAAGAGACAGATAGGCATCTCGGCGCATTTCAAACGACCGGGCACACACGACTCTCACTTGACAGGCGGCCCACCGAGTGTCCACGGCTCCCCAAGTTGGCGATAAGAGCCGGACAACAGCAACTGGTTGTGATTGTCTCGTCGCCTCGAGTCAATTCTAGAGAGGAAACAGGAATCGCGATCAGGACGAGAAGTACACCGGATACGTCTTGCCCCGTTCTACGACAACCGTTTCATTGCTCCACGGGCCGTTGTTCCAGCTGACCCACAGTTCGTGGGGTCCGCACACCGCCAGAAACCGCAGGTCCATGTCATCTCCGGCGGCCACGAACCGCTCGACTGCTGGGATGCATTTTCTCCGGTCTCCACAATGAGTCTGTATGAAACGGGCCAAAACAGATTGCTGTTGTGGAGTCGGACCGCAACCTCTCCAACGCATTGTTGGTTCAGAAAGGGGAGAATTGCTCGCTGGCTTTGAAGGCTGACCACGACGACAACCAAACTGAGAAGAACGAGACCCAGGACGATGCCGAATGCCAAGCGGACCTTAATCCGTCTCCGCTTCAGGGTTGTTCGCGCGACCCCTCGAGTCCCTCGAGGATCGAGACTCATTCCGACCGAATCCGACGACGCTACTGACACGTCCTTCTTCTCTCTCGAGGTGATTTCCCTTACTTTCCGAAATCCTTGGACCGCCACTTAAAGGTAGGCCCGGTTGCCGCTCTCCATGCCAGGGGAACGGATCGCGGAAGCGCGCATCACATCGAAGGGTCAGGTTACAATCCCGAAGCGCGTGCAGAAAATTCTCGGAGTAGCCAAGGGGGACTACCTCCTATTCTTCCACGAAGACGGCCGGATCATTATCGTCGGCGGAGCCGTGAAGCCGAAGCGGTAGCTCAGGCGGATGATCCAAACCCGCCTCGTCGACCGTCGCCTGCGCTTCGATGAAGGATATCCTGCCCTGGCGCGTCAGCGGTCGATGGAGAGGCTCGCGAGGACGAATCATTCGTCGGATGCCTCGCGCCCACCTAGTCGAGATTTCAGTGAGCGGGTACCTTCGCGGCACTCCTCTTTCGCGCCCGCCGGAGCGTAGCGAGGAGCGCCTTGTTGGCGTCTCTCTGCAGCCGCTTCTCTTTCTCGGTATAGCTTCGCCTTAGTGCCTCAGTCGAGATCCCGATAGCTGCCTCCGAGAGATCGAGTACGTCCTCCAGCTCGCCGGCCTTGATGGCGTTCGGCGTCGAGACCTTCCCATTGATCTGATCGACGTAGAGACCGCGATTCTTCAGGTCGTTCAGACGGGCCAAGAGGTCCAGCTGTCGTTGGATTTCAATCGCCACCCTGCCTCCGCTCTGAAGTTCGACCTGGGTGATGCGATGCGCATGGACCGCGCGGAGGACCAGGTCCCGCACCTCGGCCCTCGAGTAGCGCGGTTTCCGAAGCCCCTCGGCGACCTCATAGAAAGTCCCGTACCGAATCCACTCGACGATCGAGTTGGACAACAGCCCGTGCTTGAACCGGTGGTCCAAGAGCTCGCCCTCGGTGAACGTCGTCACATGATTCGGATTCTTGCGGACGATGCGAAGGACGCCCTCGGCCACCTCGCGGTACAGGAGCGCCTTCGAGGACTCCTCGATTGAGAGGACCGCGAACGCAATCGCATGGCCGCGGCTCCCGACGCGTCGCAACCGATTCGCGTCCAGGAAGAAACGCCTTGCGTTTCCAAGCGATTCGTCGGCCAAGGCCCGGAAGAGGACGCGCCTCGAGGCCATCAGACTGCGATGGTCGTCTCTGAGTTAAGCGTGACGCCGAGGAGCCTTTCCGGCTTCCCCTTGTTCAAGATGAGTCGTCCCAGGTCGCGCCAGGGGCTTTCGCTGACGTGGTCGTTGCCCTTAAGCAGTACCCCGTTCTCGAGAAGCGAGGCGACCCATGCTGTCTCCGAAACAAGATGAGTCTGAAGCAAAGAGCGGGGATGATTGAATGGCCAACGTGGAGTTCTACTTCGACGGAATGGTCGCCTTGAGGAAGAATGAAATCGTCCGGGTGTGGAGCGGTATGCAAGAAGGCACGCTCATCCGACTCGGTCACCTCGAGAACGTAAGCGCGGGAAGTCACCAGACGAGTCGCATTGTCGGTACCACGATGACGAGGTCCCCCGTGGAGCTGAACCCGCCGATCACGGGGGTGGTCGTCGGCAGCGAGGTCCGCAACAAGAACACGTACTTCGCGCTCGCAACAGGCGTCTATCTGGAGCCAGAGAGGTTCGTTCGTGACGGGAGTCATCAAGAGGGCCAGGATGTCCTCAAAGCGATTCTCCGCGCGGAGACGGGCAGCTACGTCAAAGTCATGGATCCTTACACGATCCCGGAGACGCTCGACCTGCTCGCTCTCGTCCGAGCCGGCACGGGGGTCCAAGTATTGTGCGGGAAAAAGACCGCGACACCAGGTTTGCGATTGAAGGCCGATGCCCTCCGTCGAGGAGGGCTCGACATCGAGGTTCGGGTGGACTCGAAAGGAGTCTTCCACGACCGATTCATTGTCACGGAGCGCGGCGTTTGGTCCGTTGGGCAGTCATTGAGCGACTTCGGCAAGAAGGCGTCCTACCTGTCGCGAATCGACGAGCCGCGATCGCTCGAACAGTACTTCGAGGAGTGCTGGGCCTCGGCGGACAAACTCTAACGGCCTGCGGTCGCCCCTTGCTCCGGTCATTACTTCAGGTACACTCAGGCGGTGCCTTCTCGGGGGCCCGTCGGATCGCGTACGCGTGCCCGAAGACGCCGAAGGTCAGCAGGACCAGGGCGATCAGGGCGACGAGGTACGCGTCGGCGAAGCGGTCCATCGAGGCAAAGAGGACGGAGATGGCGAGCTCGAGTGCCACGGCGACCCCGGTTACTTCGGGAATTAGCCTCATGGATATCTCATTCGTCGGACCCAGTTATTGGTTCTCCACAGTGGGGGCATGTCGTCGCCGCTTCCGAGACATCCCCTCCGCATTCGGAACAGACGAACTGCGATTGCTTCCCGGATCCTTCGGACCGCGGCCGCACCCGCTGGAGAAGAATCTCTGATTTCATGTCGACTGCCGTGTCGCTCTCCGCAGACCCGAATAGGGCTGTGCACAGTCCGATTCCCGCGAGGATCCATCCGAGGCCCTGAACAACTTGGCCGTTCTGGGCCACCGTCGCTGACGTCGCAGCCTCATCGGGCGTAGTTGGCAGCGGAGCGCGGCCGAGGACGACGGCCACGGAACCAACCGCGAGAACCCGACTAAGGTCAGGACGGCTCCGACCTTCACGAGGTCGATCATCCCTCCGACACTGCGTCTTGGAGATACAAGACTGCCGCTGCTTGGGATCGCTCGATTCGCCGACCTCTCCTGCGGAGATAATAACCGACGATTGAGCAGTCTCTCCTCATGCGCGACGAGAAAATTCTCAGGGAACGCCTCGAGCAGCTGCGCGGTCAGTTCCTCCAGTGGGGAACGCCGGAACTATTGGTCTTCGTGACCACGAAGGACGAGCTCCGCGGCTGGATCCGCGCGCTCGAGTGGGTCTTGCAGAGTTCACGGTCTTGAGGCGGAGGCCGTTGCGGCCCGCAGAGGGCTGTAGACGCGTTTGCTGCAATGCCTCCAGCTCCAGCGGGTCCTCTCAGGACGCGAGGCGTCAGAACGCGCAGGAAACGCTGGATGTGAGAATCCCGGTGTTCCTCTCGGTGCCGATCCTGACATCCACTTGTTTTTCGTGGGCTGCCGCCGCCCAACCCCACGGAAAACGCCGTACGCTCCCTTCTGTTTGGATTATGTTTCGACGCCCTCGTTCCCTCCATGCCAGGCGGCAACCCAGGCCCCTCCCCCTTTATTTATCCTGAGCTCGATCCGGGGCAGAAAGGAGCGCGATGATGGCGCAGGAATGTACGATTTGCGGAATGGCGCTCCCGGGCACCGGGTCACTCGGGGGAAGTGAGCTGCAGATTCTCCTACGGATTGAACACCTCTTGCAGCATCTCGTCTATCAGCAAATAAAGGGGCAAGCCCGCCCGTGATGGCGAGCGCCCTTCCCCTTTTATCGAAAACGAGTAGGCGAGATTTCGCGGCAGAGGAAGGCCACAGAACCAAGGCTCGTGACCGAAGAGAGCCTGCGGCTCAGCCATTGGGTTCGCAGCAGGGCCGCGCTAGTCAAGACCCTTTCGTGTCCGCGCTCGTCCTACCAAGTATCGACCTCGAGCGCGCTATCGGGAACTCAGAACCTTCGTGATTGCCTCGACAATATCTGTCGGGCGCGTGACCGCTCCGCAATATTGACACTCTGCCAGAACGGCAGGTGGCGTGGAACCGGTGATCAGAGATGGGCTCCGACACACGGGGCACGTGTAGCTGGCAGAGACGCCCATCGTCCGGAGCTGCTTTACGAGGTCGTTCACATCGACGTGGACTTGCGTCACCACTTGTTGACGGGCCCTTCGTCTAAGGTCTCCCGCTTCCTTCCACATTCCAAGCTCCTGGTAGATCATCGCAGCTCCTTCGATTTGGTCCGCGTCGATGAGCTTGCGGGCGTGTTCCAATTTCTGCTGAGTAACGAATTGCTGGTACATCGTAACCGCCCGCTGGGCCACAGCGGACGCGAGAACGAATCCCGCGAGCATCCAGTCCTGCCCGTTGGACATAGGGACCCCGCCGCTCTGGACGTACCCCCAAGACCATCGATCAAAACATTCGGTGCCACAGAAGCGATAGGGCACACGTTTATGAGGGACGAAGCCTCCCGGCGATCCCGGGTTGTACGTAACGACGCGGCCGCGTTGCACCGCCTGCGGTGCCCGGCCTGGAACTTCTTTGAAGGTCTGCCACTCTGCAAGGATCGCCTGGCACGTCTCGCAGCCGTTTCGTCCGCAAGCCGCGCACTTGCTCCCTTTCAGAAAGAGGCTCTGTGCGCCGCAGCGTGCGCATGTTCCCAAGGTTGTTCCGCCGCGCTATGCAGATGGATGCGAGGATTGAAAGTGTTTCCGTCCCAATTAGCCGTGAAGGAAGCCCACAAACCATCGCCTGACCAAACTGTGGCTGCCTAACGGCTCGCTGGCAGGTCGCTTGGCGCATGCTCGCTCGCCGTGAGGTCACGCTGCGTGGCCTGATGCGCTTGCCACGGTCGCGGCCCCCGAGAGACGGCGGGCTGTCGAGATCGTGGACGTGAGTCGTATTCGCCTTAGCGATCGCCGCGCGGCCACGATTCACCGAAGTCCTCTGTGCTTGATGGCGCAGGATGAGGACGAGCGGCCAGTCGCCTGTCACCACTCGAGGGAGGGGCGTATCGTCGCGCGGACGTCGGTGTCGCTCGCTTCCCCGATTGTCTTCCGAATTCTTCGGAGTCTGTGGAACGGGGTCGGCTCGTCCAAAAAAGAGAAGGGCATCCTCCTCACTAGCCCTGGGACCTTGCGTGGCTTGAGCGCTCGCCAGCTCGTGAGGGTGGGTCTCGACGGGCAGCCCCTGGTGGCCTTTCCTTGAGGACACTCTTTGCTCGTACTCGGAGCGCTAGTGCTGCTGGCTCTCTAGCCCTTTGATACCCTCGTCGATGAATTCGAGGATGGCGTTCAAGTCCGCGATGTGTTGATCGACTCGACGAAGCCCCTCTTCCGATTTCTCACGGCTTGGTTGTCCTGCGTGGGCCGCGTGAGTCATTTCCTGGTGGTCCTCCGAGAGAACCTCCTTGCGATTGATGGTGTCTTGTCTGAGTTCATGTAACGCCTTGAGCCGGACCCTCAGTGGGGAATTGCGATACTCTTCGACTTGGTACGTCAGCCGTGCTGCGTGAAACAAGATGGGGAAACCGAAAATCCCATCATCCTCAAGTTGCCTCAACAGCTGCTGACGCTCCTCACTCGACATATCGCCGTATTTGGCCAACACCTCCCCGAATCGCGACATGCCGCTGGCGGAAACGGGAGTGAGACCTCATAAGGGTTCGGAGACAGCGCTCGTACGCTGGCGGCGTCTGAAAGAGTCGAAGCGATGCCCCCTATTGTAAATAGCGCAGGGCCGAAGGCCTTTGGTCGGGAAAAGCTGGGCAGACTCGTAGGAATCCTCGACAAGGGAGAGAGCAAGCCGCCTTGAGCCGGGCCGGGGTTGCACGTTGGCCTTCACCCGCTCTCACGCACAGGGCCTGCTGGGACGTAGATCCGCCGAGGGTCTCCATTTCGGGACAGAGAACTATTCTTTACGCCGTCTGTCGCGACGGATCTTCGCATACCCCTTTTTCCGCCGACCTCGTCGAACTCGAGTTCGCTTCGTACTTCTGAGCCAGAGCTAGCACACCCGATAAACATGTCCATCTTCAGGAGCTTCGTGAGGGGTGCCCATCGGTGGTCGCCTGGGTCGCCTCTTGACCTCAGTAAGGGGCCCGGCCGGGATGCGAACTAATCGCCTCCGAATAACCTTCCCCTCGTGATGACGGGAAGTGCCCGATTGTCCTGAGCCCAGATGAACGTAGTTCGAATCCAATTAAGAGAATCAAACCGTCGCCGTCTCCTTGAAACACTAGGACTCCCGCGGACGGTCGGCCAGCAAGTCTGGCCGGGGAAAGCCCCCTCAATCGAACTCGTGGCTGGACTCCTCCGCGCCAGCCCCCTTCCCCATGCCAGGCCCCGTCTTGGGGGACTTCGAGGCGATCACGTCGTCGATGCGGAGGATCATCACGGCGGCATCCGTCGCGGAGGCCACGGCCTGCTTCAGGACGCGGAGGGGCTCGAGGATTCCCATACGTTTCATCTCCGAATTCTTGCCCGCGAGGGGGTCCACCCCGACCGTCGTCTTCCCCGCCTTGTGGGCCTGGCGCAATTCAATGAGCGTATCAATCGGGTCCATGCCCGCGTTCTGCGCGAGGGTCCGGGGGATGACTTCCATCGCGTTCGCGAACGCCTCGACCGCGAGCTGTTCCCGTCCACCGACGGACGGGGCGACTTCCTTCAGGCCCAGGGCGAGCTCCATCTCTGCGGAGCCGCCGCCCGTGAGGTAGCGACCGTCTTCGACGGCCACCGCGACGACGGACAGGGCGTCCTCGAGGGATCGCTCCATCTCGTCCACGACGTGCTCCGTTCCGCCCCGGATCAGGATCGACACGGAACGCGGGTTCTTGCAGCCGGTCACGAAGGTCATCTTGTCTTCGCCAATCTTGCGCTCGTAGACCTCCTTCGCGTCGCCGAGGTCGGCCGAGGTCAGCTCTTTGATCTTGTTCGCGAGGCGGGCGCCTGTCGCCTTTTGGAGCTTCTTCATGTCGCTCTCCTTCACGCGCCGCACCGCGTAGATGCCCTCCTTCGCAAGGTAGTGCTGCGCGAGGTCGTCAATGCCCTTCTGACAGAAGACGACGCTCGCCCCTGCGTCCTTGACCGCGTCCACGTACGTCTTGAGCACGTTCGCCTCCTCGTTGAGGAACGCCTGCATCTGAGCAGGGTCGCGGATGCGGATCTCCGCGCTGACCTCCGTCTTCTTGACCTCCAACGCGGCGTTGAGCAACGCGATCCTCGCGTTCTCCACACGCAGAGGCATCCCTGGGTGGACGCGTTCCTTGTCCACGATGACGCCCTCGATGAGGGCGCTGTCCGACATGTCCCCGCCTGGTTTCTTGACCACCTGGATGTCGTCGTCGCTGACCGTCCAGCCCGTCTCCCGGCGCTCCGCGACGGCCTTCACCGCGCGATAGGCTAGGTCGGCGAGGAGCCCTTTGTGGGCACTCACGGACTTGGAGCCCATGGAGGTCTTTGCGATCTTCAGAAGGATCTCTTGGTCGTCGATGGAGACTTTCTCTGCCCGCTTCGCAAGGATCTCGTAGGCCTTCTCCGCAGCCTGGCGGTACCCGGCCACGATCACCGTCGGGTGGACCTTCCGCTCGATGAGCGCTTCCGCGTTCGCGAGGAGCTCCCCGGCCAGGATGACCGCCGTCGTTGTGCCATCGCCGCACTCCTGGTCCTGGGCCTTCGCCACCTCGACCATCATCTTCGCGGCCGGGTGCTCCACGTCGACCTTCTTGAGGATCGTGACCCCGTCATTTGTGATTGTCACGTCCCCCATGGAGTCCACGAGCAACTTGTCCATGCCCCGCGGGCCGAGCGTGGAGCGCACCGCATCGGCGATCGCCCGCGCGGCGGCGATGTTGTTCTTCCGGGCTCCGCGACCTTCTTCTCGCGTTGTTCCTTCTCTAAGAATGAAAATCTGCGGTCCTGCACCTGTAGACATCGCCATCTCTGTCGCTCCTCCGATTGTCGCGTTTGATTGCGCGCCCCGTCATGGGTGGGAAGGAGTATATGAATTCGCACGTCCTAGAGGAGGGCGCAATCAAAGGTACGACACACGTGAAGTGCCCGGCGGCTGCATCAGCCGGCGAGTGACGACGGGCGCGGAACCGAAACCTGTCAATCCCTGGAGGCAGGTGAGGGACGCGGGTTGAGGGAGCTTACGGCGGATGTTGTACTCTCCATAGAAACGGCCGCCAGTCAAGCGACTGTGTAACTGCCCCGTGTGCGATCCGGCAGAAGGCGACTCACAGAGGCCCAGCGAGAGGCGCTGGCCGTGACGATCGCATCGGATCATGACCGACGAATCGCGCCGGTCTTTCATCTTGTCAAAAAGGGGACGAACCGGATTGGGCTCGTCCATGAAACGTTTGTTCTAGTACTTCGAGAACGCCGGGAGCGTCTCGGTCGAGAGCACGCCGGGCATGCCCTGGACCTTCGTCACGACGGACTCGAGGAGGTTCTCGCGGGGGTCCGCGCTGATGCGGGCCACGATGTCCTCGTCTCCGGTCGTGCCGATGATCTCCTGGATCTCGGGGACGTTCTTCAACGCGCTCATGGTCTTCTGCGTGTCCGTGGA
>WNGJ01005172.1_pt1 | contig 13699 bp, 12 predicted proteins | sample 5400611 | NCBI WGS metagenome assembly WNGJ01 (sample SAMN13153375, study PRJNA577476) | soil metagenome | isolation source: 40 cm soil or saprolite under Garry oak tree replicate 1 | place: USA:California | collected 2016-06-15 | reverse complement strand
AAATATGGCGACCAGTCCGATGCGCTGGCGATGATCGCCGCCAAGAACCACAAGAACGGCGTCGCCAATCCCTATGCGCAGATGCGCAAGGATTTCGGTTATGAATTCTGCCGCGCTGAAAGCGAGAAGAACCCGTTCGTGGCGGGGCCGTTGAAGCGCACCGATTGCTCGCTGGTCTCGGATGGCGCCGCCGCGCTGGTGCTGATGGATTCCGAGACCGCGAAAACCATGGGCAAGGCCGTCAACATCCGCGCCACCGCGCACGCCCAGGATTTCCTGCCGATGTCGAAGCGCGACATCCTGCAATTCGAGGGCTGCACCGTGGCGTGGCAGCGCGCGCTGCAGTCGGCCGGCGTTGAGCTCTCCGACCTGTCCTTTGTCGAAACCCACGACTGCTTCACCGTCGCCGAACTGATCGAATACGAGGCGATGGGGCTGACGCCGCGCGGGCAGGGCGCGCGCGCCATCAAGGAAGGCTGGACCCAGAAGGACGGCAAGCTGCCGATCAATCCCTCCGGCGGATTGAAAGCCAAAGGCCACCCGATCGGCGCCACCGGCGTTTCCATGCATGTGATGACGGCCATGCAGCTCGTCGGTCAGGCGCCCGAGGGCATGCAGATCAAGAATGCAAAACTCGCCGGTATCTTCAATATGGGTGGGGCGGCGGTCGCGAACTATGTCTCGCTGCTGGAACCCGCGAAGTAGGGGAAGCCGTGGGGTGGGAAAAGGTGCGCTTGCGCCGTGCCCACCATTTTCTGAGATGCCGAAGAGTGGTGGCACGCTACGCTTTGCCCACCCTACGGACTCGGTGCTGCCCGCGAAGTAGGACGGCCTCGTAGGGTGGGCAAAGCCGCTCTTCGCGGCGTGCCCACCATCCGCTTGCGGGACTTCCCTTGATTATCCTTGATTGATGTCGCGACCCGGCAAGGCGTGGATTCCTCGGACTATGAAATGGCTCTTCCGAACAGCGTGGTGGGTTCTGGCGGCGTTGCTTGTTGTCGTGATCACTTTGGCGTTGAACGAGGTAATAATTTTTGCCTCTCGCACGGAGGCCGGCGCTCAAGGACAGGCGAAACAAGATTTTCTCAGTGAATGCGCACGTCGTGGGTTGAATCCCAGCGCGTTTACGGGTCCCCAGCGGATCAAATCTCCGCCGGGGACCTTTGGATTTGTGTGGGTAAATCCGTCGGACGGAAATCAAATCGCCACCATGGTCAGGTATTTTCCGGCAGGTGTTGAGTCTTGGCTTACCCTTCAGCAGGATGGAAAAGGAAAATATGTGCCTTGCGATGCGAAGAGCGTATCCTGTGAGTGAGCCGTAGGGAAACAAAACTGCTCTTCGCGGCGTGTCCACCATTCACTCCCCAAACGCCCCTTGAATTTCTTTCATGTCGCCGCCCCAGTCTGCGGTAAGCAGCCCACGCTCGACATGGCGATGAAAGCTGCTATGCGGCCAGTCGACAACACGCGCGACATGTCCGTGCCTGACCGCATTGAAATGGATATAGTCGATATGGCGCTCCAGATCGGCATCGTCGCGAATGGCGTGCTCCCAGTAGCGACGTTGCCAGATGCCCTTCTCTCGCTTGCGCATCTTGCTTGCGGATCGCGGCAGGGAGGCAAGGCCGCGCGAGAAGCCGCTCTTGATCAAGCTCCAGCGGGAGGAAAAATCAGCGTCTCCTTCCGGCAGTGCCCAAACCGCGTGAACGTGATCGGGCAAGACACTGATCGCGATGGTTTCGAACGGGCGCCGTTGTTGCACGGTTCGATAGACATTTCGCAGTCGATCAATCTCGTCCACCAGCAGCCGGCTCGACCGGTCGGCGAGAACGATGGTGAAGAAGAAAGCGCTGCCTTTGAATTTCGCTCGGATGTATTCTGGCATGAGCAATCATCTTGTACAAAAATGGTGGGCACGCCGCGAAGGGCGGCTTTGCCCACCCTACGAGAGTGCTGAATTATTTCAACATCTGTCGCATGCGGTCATGCCGGTGATTTGCCCGACGGGTCCAATTTTTGCTTTCCGTCGCGATGACGAATGATGTCGTGTAAAAAAAGACCGCCCGACGGGCCACATTTGGTGTGGTCGCGGCTGTCGAGTCCCATAGCAAAAAATTTCTCCATTCCGCGCTGGCCCAAATCACTTCTATAACCGCCGCTGTCTCGTCCCACACAAGGGGCGTATCGCGATCGTCACGAACGCGGGGCGGGATGCGGTGGACGCGGCAGCGTTGGGCGTGCGAGTGCGAAGCGCAGGGCGGATTGCTCTCCGTGAGCGGTAAGCGGCACGCAAGACGACGGCGCAGCTTGCGGACGGTGAAGTCGTGTGGTCCTGACGCCTCGACGCTGGCGTCAAGTCTTGCGGAGGCTCGTTCGGCTCAACCGGGCTGGACAAAACCTTCAATCCGCAAGGCGACGGTGGCAAAAGAGCCCGATCGCCGGGGAGAGCACGAAGTAAACCGTTAAAACCATTGCGTGCGGGAATGCCGGGTGATTTCGGTGTGCTCGTTGTTACTCGTGTGCGTTCTACCACTACAATTGCACACGAGACCGCGGGTGCATCGTGCGCCCGGCATTCCCCACGCCCTCTTTGGGCGAAAGATAAGAGCAACGCCTCGGGCGCTTCGCGCCGCGAGAACGCAGCCGTACCCGAAACTCTATCAACGTCATTGCGAGCCAACGGGTCGCGCGAATGCGCGCCCGATGACAGGCTCCGCGAAGCAATCCATCGCGCAGCAAAAAGAAAGATGGATTGCTTCGCTGCGCTCGCAATGACGGTGGAGATATCTGACATTTTGTTTCCCCATCGTCGTCCCTGCGAAAGCAGGGACCCATAACCACCGGCGTTCGTTAGACGGAAAGGCCTTGGACAATGTGCCCAAACGATATGGCACAGCGTATGGGTCCCGGCGTTCGCCGGGACGACGGCGGTGTTGGCATTCACGCATACGCCCATACGCCGGATGCCCTTGATCTTCTCGGCGCCCTGCCGTTACTAGGCCGGAGAAACAAAGGCGATGCGCCGATCGCGCATCTCACGGGAGCAGACATAACCATGGGACCACTTGAGGGCATCAAGGTCGTGGACATGACGACCGTGCTGATGGGGCCCTATGCCACCCAGATGCTCGGCGACTACGGCGCCGAAATCATCAAGGTCGAGACGTTGGACGGCGACGTGACGCGGCAGATCGGTCCGACCCGCCATCCCGGCATGGGCCCGGTGTTCCTCAACACCAACCGCAGCAAGCGCAGCATCTGTCTCGACCTGAAAAAACCGGCCGGGCGCGACGCGGTGCTGCGGCTGATCGCGTCGGCCGATGTGCTGGTCTACAACGTGCGCCCGCAGGCGATGGCGCGGTTGCAGCTTGGCTACGACGTCGTCTCGAAGATCAACCCGCGCCTGATCTATGCCGGCGTATTTGGCTTCGGCCAGGATGGGCCCTATGCCGCCAAGCCGGCCTATGACGATCTGATCCAGGGCGCGACCGCGCTGCCGGCGCTGATGGCGCAGACCAGTGATGGCGTTCCGCGTTATGTGCCCAATGCCCTGGTCGATCGCATCGTCGGATTGACGGCGGTCGGCGCCATCTGTGCGAGCCTGGTGCATCGTGACCGCACCGGCCGCGGGCAGCGCGTTGATATTCCGATGTTCGAGACCATGGCGGGTTTCGTGATGGGCGATCACATGGGCGGTCTCACCTACGAGCCGCCGCTCGACAAGGGCGGCTATGCACGGCATCTGTCGCCGGACCGGCGGCCGTATAAGACTGCCGACGGCTATATCTGCGTGATCGTTTACAACGACAAACAATGGGAAAATTTCTTCAGGGCGACCGGACGCGACGATCTTCAAAGCAATCCCAAATTCGCGACCTTTGCCGGGCGTGCGGTCAACATCGACACGGTCTACGCCGAATTGGCTCGCATCCTCGAAACAAAAACCACGGCCGAGTGGAGCGAGATTCTTGAAAAAGCCGACGTCCCGGTCATGCCGATGCACGATCTCGAGAGCCTGCTGCACGACCCGCATATCGTCGCGACCAACTTCTTTCCGCTGGTCGATCATCCGACCGAAGGCCGGATACGCAACATGAAGGTATCGGCGACCTGGTCGGACACGCCAGTGCAGCCAGCGCGGCTGGCGCCGCGGCTGAGCGAACACAGCGAGGAAATTTTGCGGGAAGCCGGCTTTTCCAAAAATGAGATCGCGGCATTGGTGCGCGATGGCGTCACCAAAACGGCCGGCATGCCAAGGGATTGAGGTCATGGATTTCGCACTCTCCGCCAGCCAGGAATCGATCCGCGACGCCGTCGGCAAAATCTGCCAACGTTTCGACGATGCCTATTGGCTGAAGAAGGACAAGGAGGGCGGTTTTCCCGCCGACTTCCATAAAGCGCTCGCGGAGGCCGGCTGGCTCGGCATCTGCATCCCCGAGGAATATGGCGGCTCGGGCCTTGGCATCACCGATGCCGCGATCATGATGCGGACGATCTCGGAATCCGGCGCCGGCATGTCCGGGGCGTCATCTGTCCATATGAACGTGTTCGGGCTCAATCCCGTGGTGGTGTTCGGCAATGACGCGCAGCGGCGGCGGATGTTGCCGCCAATCGTCGCCGGCACGGACAAGTCCTGCTTCGCCGTGACCGAACCGAATACCGGACTGAATACGACCCAGTTGAAGACACGCGCGGTGCGGACCGGCGACAAATACATCGTCAACGGCCAGAAGGTCTGGATTTCCACCGCGCAGGTCGCCAACAAGATCCTGCTGCTGGCGCGCACCACCCCGCTGGAAGAGGTCAAGAACCCGACGCACGGGCTTAGCCTGTTCTACACCGATTTCGACCGCCAGCGCGTCGCGGTCCACGAGATCGAGAAGATGGGCCGCAAACCCGTCGACTCCAACGAACTGTTCTTCGAGAATTTTGAAATACCGGTCGAGGACCGCCTTGGCGAGGAAGGCCGCGGCTTCGAATACATTCTGCACGGCATGAATCCGGAGCGCATCCTGATCGCGGCCGAAGCGGTCGGGCTCGGCAAGGTGGCGCTGTCGCGCGCGAGCGCCTATGCCAAAAGCCGCATCGTGTTCAATCGCCCGATCGGCAAGAACCAGGCGATCCAGCATCCGCTGGCCAAGAACTGGATGGAGCTCGAGGCCGCCTGGCTGATGGTACTGTCGGCGGGCTGGCAATACGATCAGGGCCTGCCATGCGGGCCGGCCGCCAATGCCGCGAAATATCTCGCCGCCGAAGCCGGCTTCCAGGCCTGCGAGCAGGCGGTCATGACCCATGGCGGCTTCGGCTATGCCAAGGAATTTCATGTCGAGCGCTATTTGCGCGAATCTCTGATCCCCCGCATTGCCCCGATCAGCCCGCAGCTGATTCTCAGCTTTATTGCCGAGAAGGTGCTGGGCCTGCCGAAGTCGTATTGAGGACGTGTGCGTGATGCGAGCCAGAAACTCTAGCGCGTCATTCCGGGATGCGCGCTAGGCGCAGGCCCGGAATGACGAAGTGTAGGAAAGCTGCATCTTCATGAGCTTCATCACCGGCGTCGGACTGACGGCTTACGGCAAGCACGAGGGCTCTTCCTCGCTGGACTTGATGAGCAAGGCCGCCGAGCTTGCGATCGCTGACGCCGGCCTGAAACGCGCGGAGATCGACGGTATCCTCTGCGGTTACTCCACCGTCTCGCCGCACATCATGCTCGCCACCGTGTTCGCCGAGCATTTCGGCATCAAGCCCGTCTACGCCCACGCGGTGCAGGTCGGCGGCGCCACGGGTCTGGCGATGGCCATGCTGGCGCATCAGCTGGTGGAGGCCGGCGTCATCAGGCATGTACTAGTGGTCGGTGGCGAAAATCGTCTGACCGGACAGAGCCGCGACGCCTCGATCCTGGCGCTGGCGCAGGTCGGACATCCCGATTACGAGGTGCCGCTGGGGCCGACGATCCCGGCCTATTATGGCTTGGTCGCCTCGCGCTACATGCACGAATACGGCGTGACGCAACAAGACCTCGCCGAATTCGCGGTGCTGATGCGCTCCCACGCGCTCACCCATCCCGGCGCGCAGTTTCATGACGCCATCACCGTCGCCGACGTGATGGCCTCCAAACCCGTGGCGATGCCGCTAAAACTTCTCGACTGCTGCCCGGTATCGGACGGCGGCGCAGCGTTCGTGGTGAGCCGCGAGCCCACCGGCGCGACGGACGTGCGCGTGCGCGGTTGTGCGCAGGCGCATACCCACCAGCATGTCACGGCGGCGCCAGCTTTAAGCGAACTCGGCGCCGAGATCGCAATCGCGCGGGCGAAAGCCGCATCGGGCCTCGCGATCTCGGATGTGCGCTATGCGGCGGTCTACGATAGTTTCACCATTACGCTGGCGATGCTGCTGGAAGACCTCGGCCTCGCCGCGCGTGGCGAGGCGGCGGCGCGGGTGCGATCGGGACATTTCAGCCGCGACGGCGCGATGCCGCTCAACACCCATGGCGGGCTGTTGAGTTACGGCCATTGCGGCGTCGGTGGCGCGATGGCGCATCTGGTCGAAACCCATCTGCAGATGACGGGCCGCGCCGATAACCGCCAGGTGCGCGATGCGTCGGTCGCGCTGCTGCACGGCGATGGCGGCGTGCTGTCCTCGCATGTCAGCATGTTTCTGGAGCGGGTGCGATGAGCGGCGGCGGGAAATATGCAATGGCGGACTGGACCGCGGGCGTAGAAGCCATCGTCTATCAATCCTGCGCCGCCTGTGGGAATCTGCAGTATTTCCGGCGCAGCTTCTGTTGTGCGTGCGGCGCGACGGATCCGGTGGCGAATCGCGCCAGCGGCGAGGGGACGGTCTACGCCACCTCGCTGGTGTGCCGCGCCGCCACGCCGGAAACCCGGGCGCACATCCCCTACAACATCGTTCTTGTCGATACCGTCGAGGGCTTTCGCATGATGGCCCATGGCGACAACGATCTATCCATCGGTGACAAGGACACCGCGCGATTCGCACCATTCGCCGGCCGTCTCGTTCCCTATTTCGAGAAGACAAAACCATGAGGGGCCTGAAGGCCCCTCCCAGGCAATGCGAGATCTTCCAATGCGGGGATCGTCTGAATCGCGGTGCCCGTGTGGGCGAGGTATCGTGCGGTGAACGGGGTGGGGCGAGACTCACATACTCAAATCGCCCCACCCCGTGTCACATCACGCCTGGCGTGATGCTCACCGACTCTCCCCCCTGCAGGAGAGGGTCGAGTAGCGCTTTGTCCCGTTCGAAACGATCAAGGTCAGCGATCCCCTTACCTCGTGTAGAAGATGAAGCTGGCGATGACGATCATGGCCGTCACCGCCAGCGTTTGCGCGAACGCTTCCGAGGCCGCCTTTTTGGTGGCTTCCTTCATGCCGAAAACTCCCTAGACTTGGGCATGAGTCATCGTTGCCTGCGACGGCCGGACGGCTCAATTGTTGTTACTCGGAACACCCCGCGACGAGTATCCGCTATGACGAGTCCCCACTCAGCGAATATCGACAGTGCCAAGATCGAACAGCAATACGGCGGCAATTTGACTCGGACGTGTCGAGATTTGCGAACATTTCCGCCGATGAAAAGGCAAACCGACGCCTGCGGCAAGTTCAACGGCATGATGGTTTGCTGGATGGCGCAGGCGGTTGCTCCCCTGTCTGGCGCCCGATAGTCTTCTCAATGAAGCTGCCGCTCGACGGAGCAGCCGGCAATAAAGCCGGAAAACCCAAGGTGAATCATGGCCCGTATCGAATATTCCGATCCTTCCAAGGCAAGCGAGCGCACCCGGGAAATCCTTGGCAAGAATCGCAACGCCAACATCTTCCGGATGATGGCGCACTCGCCGAGCTATTTTGAGCAATATTGCCGGCTCGGCGGCGCGATCCGGCACAAGGGCGAACTCGATCCCGTCGTGCGCGAACTGGCGATCACGCGCACCGGAATCCTGTGCGAAGCGCCTTACGAGATCGTGGCGCACAAGCGAATCGGCAAGAACGTGGGAGTTACCGACGAGCAGAACGAAGCGCTGGAGGACTGGAAATCGGCCAGCTGTTTTAACGAGGTGCAGCGCGCGGCGCTCGCCTTCACCGATGAAATCGTCAGGCTGCGCCGTCCAACCGACGCAACGTTCAACGCCATCGCCGCCAAGCTGACGCCGGCGGCGCTGATCGAGTTACAGCTTTCCGTCGGCTTCTACATCATGACGTCGAAGTTTCTGGAAACCTTTGGCATCGACTTGCAACCGGTGGCCGAAGTGGTCTGAGCGCGATCGTATTTCCGAGTCCGGCGGAACAGCCTCCCGACGGTGGAGGCCGATTTACATTTCATTCATTGTGAATATTAAAATGGAGTTCAAATTTTCTCTTCATGATCGCCACGCTTGGCCACGGGGCCAAGCATCGGTGCCGCGCGCAATTCGCATTGCGATGAGCGCGGCACGACAGAGGCGGCCAAATTGTTTCGCTTTGAATTGGAAAACATGCGCGCCAAAGCTGTCGGCTGTTTGCCCGCGCATGCCCGAAAGCTCTTGGCCGTCGCGGCCATGGCATGCGCGATGGCGGTCGCCGGTTGCGCCCGGAATCCGGCTCAGCACGAAGTCAAGGCAGACCCTATCCAGGCTGCTCCACCTGCGCAGGGGCGCCCTGAATGGCGAATTCGCCGGCCCAGCCGCGCCTTGCTCCTATCGCAACCCGCACCCGATTGTGAGTTTCGGGGACCCGATCGCAACACTGTGGATCCAGACACATGGGCGCGGCTGAAACTCGACTACGAGCGGCAATGCTATCAGCGTGCCGAGAGGGTCGCACGCGATCGTCTGCGGCAGCTGCAAGCGGCGAGATGCGAGATTGAGCCCGTTCGACATCCGCTGACGACCATGCGGCAGTAATTATTCCTCGGTCACAACCGACGTCGCCCCGACAGCAATTTCCATGTTTGGTGCCCGATGGTTACTCGGCTCTTCATGTTGGCGGTGCTATTTTACCGATCAGGATGGATCGAAATTGACAAAAGCCCACAAAACCCTGGGTAAATCCCCGATTTCAAGCGGGCTGGTATCAGGCTCCGCCCGCGAGACATGTTTTGGCCATACTGAAACATGAGCTTTTAACGGTTATGTCTATTTGAATGCATACGGCCGTGTTGAATACATATGGCCTTCAGCCGGCGACTCCTCGGTGGAACTTCCGAGGCGAAGCGGCCGCCAGAGTAATTATTCAACGATGAAGACTCTCTACGATTTGCTCGGTGCCCTTCCGGACGACGATGCTGAAACCCTCAGGACAGCATTCCGCAAGGCTGTCAAAGCCAGCCACCCTGATAGCACAAGCGATCCGGATGCTCAGGTGAAGTTCAGGCGGATTGTGCGCGCCAACTCCATCCTAAGCGATGCCGAGCAGCGGGCGACCTACGACCGGCTCCTGGTACTCGCACGCCGCCAGCACGGCGCGAATTCAAGGCGCTTCTCCGGCCTGATCGGCAAGCTCGTCTCCGACACGCTCGCGGTTGCTTTTCTTTCGGCCGTGTCGATCGGCGGATACATTGTGTTCGAGCAGCTTTCGAGGGCACCCGGCGTGCCGGCAGAGCTAGTCGAGGCTTCCGCGCGCGGACCCGCCGAGATTGCCGTTGTCACACCGACGGCCGAGGCCGCTGCAACCGCCCGGGCCGAGCTGCGCGACAAGCTCGAGCGTGCAGCCGCCACCGACGGGGCGAGGGTGCCGAGCGCGGCTGCATCGGCGGCAGCGACCGGCAACGGCCTGGCCGATGCTAGTGCTGCCGCGGCTCCCGACCTGCCGGCGGCGGCCGCCAAATCCGACGCCCAGAATGAGCCACGCGACAAGCCCGAGAGCGCAGGGGGCGATGCGGCGATCGCGCCGGGCGCCGTGACGCCCGCGGCGAATCCAGACAGCTCGCAGGCCGTTGCCAATGCAGCCCCGGCTCCCGACCTCCCGGCGGTAGCCGCAAAGCCCGAAGTTCGGGAAGAGCCACGTGATAAGCGCGAGACTGCAGCGGTCGCTGACGCACCGACCGCGCCGGGCGCTGTAGCGTCCGCGGCGAATGCAGGCAGCAGCGAAGCCGTTGCCAGTGCAGCCCCGGCTCCCGACTTCACGGCGAAAGACGCAAAATCCTATCGAGAGCGGGGCATCTTCGCGTACCGCGTTGGCGACCTGTACGGCGCGATCGCCGATTTCGATCGGGCGATCCAGCACGATCCGTACTTCGCAGATGCCTATATCGACCGCGGCATCGCGTTCTATCGCTTGCGTGAGTTCGACCGCGCATTCGCCGACATTGCCCAGGCCAAGCGTATTGAAAACGCGAACCGGACCAAAACCGCTCCGCCGTCGCGCAAAGACGAGCGTTCGTCCCGGAGCAGCCGATCGCTTGAAGCCCGCAATTGATGCGGCCGTGCGGCGAGCTTAAGGCTCGCCAAGCGAGTTGCAACTCGCTGTCTGTTTCGGCATCATCGCATCGAAGCTGCCGGAAACCTTCGCTGCCGATATACAATCGGTAACGAGCGGTTTGAGCCCCACAATGCTTTCTTGTCAGCTTCGATCCAACAGCGCCATGGATTTGGACACGTATCGCATCATGAGCAATGGGTGGGAGCTTTCAGCGCAAGCCTGGATCGACTCCATGGGGCGAGCGGGGAGACTGGGGGCGAGAGCATGTGCTCGATCCCGTCATGCTCGGTCGCGTGGCGAAAGGTCATTTTAGGCGCGCGCTGGACATTGGTTGCGGCGAGGGCCGCTTTTGCAGAATGCTCCGGGCAACCGGCGTAGCTGCGACCGGGATTGATCCCACTCATCAGCTTGTCGAAGTGGCAAGGCTACGCGATCCGTCCGGCGACTATCGGCTAGGCAGGGCTGGGCGGCTGGATTTCGAGCCGGCAAGCTTCGACCTGGTCGTCAGCTATCTCACTCTTGTCGATATCGATGATTTCAGAACGGCAATCGGCGAGATGGCCAGGGTGTTGAAACCGGGCGGCTCGCTGCTGCTCGCGAACCTTACCGGCTTTACTTCGGCCTGTGCCGCGCAGGGATGGGTGAGGGATGAACAGGGGCGCCGGCTGCACTTTCCGGTCGATCGTTACCTCGATGAATTTTCATTCTGGTTCGAATGGGCGGGAATACGCATCGAAAATTGGCACCGCCCGCTCGGGGCTTACATGGCGGCCCTGCTTGAAAGCGGTCTGCGTCTAACGTTCTTCTCGGAGCCTGAACCGGTGTCCGGCGAGGTGTCTCGCCGGGAAGCTTATCGGCGGGCGCCTTGGTTCGTCGTGATGGAATGGCAACGACCGTCCATTCGCTAGCTCGAGTTCAGCAGGTCCACCCGGGTGTTGGCCACGATCAGGCGGTCGGCGAGCAACTGCGCGAGATTGCGCATGATTCGTTCGCTGGCCCGCGGATGCTGCTTGCGGAAACGTTCGAAATCGCGGAGCGGAATTTCGTAGGCGGTCGCGGCCATATCCGCCAGCACGTTCGCGGAGCGGTGGGATTCCAGCAGCGCCATTTCGCCGAACGCCATGCCGGCGGTGAGGGTTGCGAGTCTGATGCCATCAGGCAGCGTGACGTGAACCACGCCGCTCCTGAGGAAGAACAGCGAGATCGCAGGATCGGCAGCAGCGACGATCTTGTCGCCCGTTCCATAACGCCTGACCGTGGCGAGCGAAGCAAGGTCGGTCAGTTCTTCCGTCGTCAGGCCCGCCAGCAGCGGCTGTTCGGACAGTTCGGTGGTCTCGTGAAAATCGATGGCGCCGCCGTGACGATAGACCACCTGGTCCTCGGCCCACTCGATGGCGGCGTCGAGCAGAAAATAGTTGCGGATGTTGGAGAGGCCTTCGGTCCACTGTCCGATCGTTTGCCATTCCGGCGATGAACGCTTGATGCCGGACAGGATCACGATGACGTCGAACGCCGCCAATTCGCGAAATTCCTCCGCGAGCAGGCGGGCACCGGCGCGGGTCATGGCGGCGACGCGGCGCAGGTCGAAAATCACGAATTGCGGGCGCGGCCGGGACGCGAGCTGGCGCGAAACGTAATCGACGTTGGAAAACGACAGCGTGCCCACCAGCTCGATGACCCGAACGTCCTGGTGATGCGCGGAAAGGATCTTTCGCTCCTGCGAGCGGCGGCTGCGGCGCGACGGATTCTTGCCGATATTGTAGTCGGCGATGATGCTATTGCGCGCGTCGTCGCTGCGGTTCAGCATGTGCAGATCGTAGTGCCGCGACAGCGCCTCGCAGACCTTGATGCCTCGGATGCTGTTGCCGTGCTTGTCGAGGCGGGGTGAGTAGCTGCCGAGCCCGAGCCGCGCCGGCAGCGCCGCCAGGATGCCGCCGCCGACGCCGCTCTTGGCAGGGATGCCGACGCGATAGATCCATTCGCCGGCGTAGTCGTACATGCCGGAAGACGTCATCACCGAAAGCGTCCGTGAGATGGCGTAGGGAGTCATGACCTGCTCGCCGGTCACCGGATTGACGCCGCGATTGGCCAGCGTCGCGGCCATGATCGCGATGTCGCGCGCGGTCACCAGAACCGAGCATTGCCGGAAATAGACCTCCAGCACCTTGCCGACGTCGTCCTTGACCACCGCGGAGGTACGCAGGAGGTAGCCGATCGCGCGGTTGCGGTCCCCGGTCGCGCTTTCGGAGGCAAACACCGCTTGGTCGATATCGAGGTCGCGCCCGGCGAACCGGCCGAGCGCCTGGCGAATATATTCGAAGGCGCCGTCGCCTTTGGCCTCGTGGATCAGCCCGGAGCAGGCGATGGCACCGGCATTGACCATCGGATTGAAGGGATGGTTGTCGGCATTGAGGCGGATCGAATTGAAGGGGTCGCCGGACGGCTCGACGCCGATGGCGCTTTCCACCCGCGCCGCGCCGAGCGTATCGAGCGCCAGCGCGAATACGAAGGGTTTCGAAATCGACTGGATCGTGAAGGGAATCCGGGTATCGCCAGCCTCGTAGACGTGGCCATCGATGGTTGCGAGGCCGATGCCGAAATGGTCGGGATCGGCCTTGCCGAGCTCGGGGATATAATCGGCGACAGCGCCGCCGGTCTCCATGGAAAAATCCGCGTGACAGGCGTCGAGAAAGCGCAGCAGCGGCGGCTTGGAAGTCGCCCAGGCTGCGGGCCTGGCGGTCGATGCGGAAGGCGCTGGTTTCATCACCTCCCGTTTTGCCGCGCAATCACGGCAAGCGCAACTCGCTTGGCACCAAAGCCTGCCGCCGCACCAGCACGAGCGCGATCAGAACCGTGGGCATCAGGATGGCCAGGCCGAGCGCGGTGATCTGCCATTGCGAGATCGGCATGATGCCACCGCCGGGCGTCGCAACCACGAAGCCGCCGATCACGAGCAGCACCCGCAATGGCCATTCCAGCGCACCGGCGCCGCGGAGATCGCCGACAAATGCCTGATACCCCTGGATGCCGCCGCAGATGAACAAGGTGCCGAACGCTGCCAGCCCCATCAGGCCGAGGGCTTCGAAATAGGGGCTATCGCCCTGCAGCACCAGCGCCGGATTCAGCACGAAGAAGAACGGAATGAAATAGATGATGCTGCCGACCCACATCGATTCCCAGCCGGTTTTCATCGCCGGCGAACCGGCGATCCCGGCCGCGGCGAACGAGGCGATGGCCACCGGTGGCGTGATCGACGACAGCATGCCCCAGTAGAAGATGAACATATGCAC
>WNGJ01034934.1_pt1 | contig 13700 bp, 9 predicted proteins | sample 5400611 | NCBI WGS metagenome assembly WNGJ01 (sample SAMN13153375, study PRJNA577476) | soil metagenome | isolation source: 40 cm soil or saprolite under Garry oak tree replicate 1 | place: USA:California | collected 2016-06-15 | reverse complement strand
CTGCAGTTTGTTGGCGGAGCCGTGCACGGGCGGCAGGGCTTCGCCGAGTTCTTTCACCACCTGAATCTGCGCGGTTTTCAGGGGATGCGCAACCAGCGAAAGCGTCTCTTCGACGACGCGGTTTACGTCCACGCTCGCGGCTTCGCCGGCTCCGGTGCGCGAGAAATTCAGCAGATTATTGACAATCTCGCTCGCGCGAAACGTCTGCTTGACGATCTTTTCGATGATGGACTGGCGAGGATCGCCTTCGGGCATCTGCTTTGCGAGCATCTGGATGTAGTTCGAGATGACCGCAAGGGGGGTATTCACTTCGTGGGCCACGCCGGCGGCGAGCAGGCCCAAGGAGGTGAGCTTTTCCGTCTGTGTCATCTGCTCTTCCATGCGCTCGCGCTGCGTCACGTCATCGAAAAGCAACAGGCGTCCGATACATTCATTCGACTTGCTGACCAGCGGCGTGATGGAAACGTTCAAGATCAAGTGTCTTCCCTGATGACGCAGCCTCTGTTTATAGATACCGGTGATGTGCTCCTGGTCTCGCCGCGCGGCGATTTCCTCGGTCAATGCTGCCGGCAGCAGCGAGTTGAGTCTGCGGCCTACGGCATCGCGGCGCAGCACTCCGAACAATTGCTCCATGCGCGTGTTCCAGGATTCCACGATGCCGTCCAAATCCACGGCCAGCACGCCCACATTCAGGGATTCCACGATGTTTTCGCTGAAGTCCTTGAGACGCGCGATCTCCAGAGCTTTTTGCTCGAGCGAGGAATAAAGCTGGGCGTTGTCGAGCGCTATGGCAACGTAACCGGCAATGGTTTCTACCAGCTCGACGTCGTCGCTTGAGAGGAAATCGCCGTCGACGGTTTTGCCGAGGCCGAGAACGGCGACGGTGTGCTCGCGGATGCGGCAGGGAATGAAATAATTCAGGTCCAATTGCTCGAGCGTCCGCCGGAGGGAGTCGCTCGTCTCTTTCGCCCCGCGGGGCGACTCAAAAAAGAGCGCCCCGCGGGCGAACTCGGGCCGAGCCGGATCGAGGAAGCTGAGATCCATGGATTCCGAGAGCCGCACGCCCATGGAGCGAGCCAGGCGCATCTTGCCAGGCTCGTCGGGATCGGCCACAAAAACCGCCAGGCGGTCCACCAGCAGGGTTTGCGAAATGCGGTCCATCACCGAGCCCAGCATGGGGTCCAGCCGTACTTCGTTCGTCAACGTGCGGCCAAATTCGATCAAGGTGCGGCGATAGTCGAGCCGGTCGCGATAGAAAAAGCGATCCAGGCGCGCTTGAATCCATTCGCGAAAAGGCTGGAAGAGAAATGCCGCAATGACGATGGCGATCATCCCGCCCACGGGTCCGGTAGCGGGCGCGTGGAAGAGATAGGTACAGAGGGCCACAAGCGAAAAGTAGACCGTGGCCACCGCCGCCGTGGCCGCCGTGTAGGCCAAGCCGCGCTTGAAGATGATATCCACGTCCATCAAGCGGTAACGGATGATGGCGTAGGCAAAGCACAAGGGGATGAGCACCAGGCTCGTGACGGTCAGCTTCATCCACGTGGGTGGCGCGAGATCGAGTACCCGCGGAAGAATATAAAGCAGAGAGACGGGCAAAGCTCCGAGCAGCGTTCCCCCGGTCAGCCACTTCAACTGCTGCCTGAGAACGCCAGAGGGCGCTTCGCGATAATTGCGGTAAAAGACGATGCCTGCGGCGATGAAGTAGGCTGCGAGATAGCCGAACTCGAGTTTATCGAGCAGGATATAAGATCCGAGCCAGGGCACGAACCCCAGGGCATTCAATGCCGTGCTCAAGTGGACAAGCAGCAGGGCCGCCGGCAAGAGATAGACCGCCGCAAGCTTTCCCGTCGTTCGCATCCTCGATTCGGTCCGTCCGGGAAAAACCAAAGCGAAATGAAGGAGCAAAGCGGGGACCAGCAGGCGCGCTGCGATTTCCGACCAATAGATTTCCCAGTCGAAAGTGTCGAGCTTCCCGCTGAAATGGAACGACCAAAGGATGAACGAAGCCAGGCAGAAAATATAGAAGTGCACCGCGCGGGGAGCGTTCCACCGGCGGATGAAAATGAACAGGCCGATGAACAGGTACAGCAAGCCAACGGCGCGAAGATAATTTTCCGCTGCCAGGGGCTTTCCCGCGGGAGCCGTCACGAGCGGTGTTTCGAATTCCTGTCCGTTGCGTGAGAGCTTGTAGTGAACCAGGGTCCATAGACCGGCGCGGTCGAGCCACCGGGCGACTTCCGCCGCGCGGGAGATCGCGGCTCCGTTGAAGGTGAGCAGGATGTCTCCCGAGTGGATCGCGGTGTGGCTGGCGGGGGAATTGGGCGCAACGTGCCGGGCCTGGACGCCACGATCGGTATCGATCCAAGTGACCCCGTCGTAGGCTTGGTCGAAGCGGTTGCGCTGGTCGAAATTCAACAGGGCGAAAATTACCGCTGCCAGCGTCGCCAGCGCCAGCACCACCGCCCCGAGACTGACTCGCAAGTTCTGCTTCATGACCGTCTACAAAACCGACCAAGCGATGCCAGAGTCTCGAAGCAAGCCAATGTCCACTGTTTGGTAGATCAGCTCACAGCTAACTCTAGCGTCATCAACAGCCTGCAACCGCGGTGGGCGGGACAACCCCGGTTCATCCAGTTTCTGGGAGGGTAGATACAGCTTTTGAGAACCTCCGGACTGTCTAGAACTGCACGCTTAGTCCACCCCGGAAAGTCCGGAAGGAGGGGACCAGGACGACATGGCCATCCCGGCTACTGGTTGGAACATAGCCCTGTGCCAGCAAATTGTCGCAGTCCGCAATCGCCTCCCATCTTCCCAAAGCCCATTTCGGCAGCGGCTGGCGTACCATCAAGTGGAGGTAGGGATCCACCTGATAAAGAGACTCGCCATAACCATCGAGGCGTGAAACGGCAGGGCCGCTGATCCACTTGTAGCCGGCATTAAGCTTCGTGCCAAGACGAGGCAGTTTGGCAGAAACGCCCGCGCCGAGCGCATGCCGCGGAACCGACTGCAGCAGGTCGCGCAACACGCTGTCCGTGTCATTCCCTGGAGCAAGCGCGTTAGACACGGAATAAAGCGCCGTAAATTCGGTGTCGCCTTCCAGCTTCTTTCGAAACGCCACGCGGGCCCCCCAATTGCTCGAGGCGCCGCCGTCATAAGCAAATCCGTTTGAGAAGTAATCCTGGAAGTAATCCGCAGCCGGCAAAGTCTGTCCCGCGAGACCGTAAACGGCGGTGTGGCGGTTGTCCTCGTGAAAACCGGCAAACTGAAGCACGCCGTGAGCGCCGATTTTTCGATTCGCAGCGATTTCCTCATGGAATCCGCTCTGCAAAACCGGCCGGCTGTCGCGCATGAGCAATGCGGGGAACGCGTCCAGCTGGTTAAGAGCAGCCGTCAGCACGGCCCCGGGTTCGGTTTCTGCGGCTTCGAGCGCTTGAGGGCCGGTGGGCATCGAAGCAAACACCAGCTCGGTCGACCAATCCTGGGTTACGCTGTAGTTGAGTCGAGCGCGTGGACGCAGCGCCGATGCCGAGGCTCCCAGTCCCACCAGAACGTATTCGCCGCCATAGTGCAGGACCATACGATCGCCGAACGACAGTGTGCCGCCCTGATCCAAACGCACGCCGCGGAAGCTCGGACCATCGGGCCCGATCTTGGCTTCGCGAAGCACCAGCGCCGTGTGCGGCCCCGCACCGAGAGTCCCCGAAGGCAGCCACACCGTGGCAATGCCGCCGCCGGGCGCATCCTCGTCATAGCTCATTTGCCCTGCGAACAGGAGACTGCCTGCGCCTCCAAGCTGTCGATCATAGGCGACCGCGGTTGCCGGCCGTGGACCAATACTGGAAGGCGTGGCGGCCCGACGCGCTCCGTCGGTGAACTCCATGCGAACGCGCGGCACGGCTAGGCTGCGATTGTCCGCATGCAGCGTCGAGAGCGTGGAATCCGACTCGTCCACCCATTCCAAAACCGGCCGCACCGACGCCGCGGAGCGCAGCACCCATTTCCAGTCATCCGGAGTGCTGGGGGCACTCGATGGCGTGCGACGCAGCTGCTCGAGGGTCGCGTACATGGACTCCAGTTCCACGCGAACCACCGTTGTCAGATTGGCGCTCACGCGAACGTGCTTCTCGAGCGTGGGAAGAAAACCGGCAAGGGTCACGCGCAAGGTGTAGAGACCGGGGACCAGCTTGCTCCCTTGGAAAATGCCTTGCGTGTTCGTCAGCAGGCTCGGCGGCGCAGCTATTCCCGCAAATTCGGGGAGCAGCTCAATGCTCGCGCCCATCTGTGGCGTGCCCGCCGTGTCACGCACCACTCCTGCAAGCTTGCCGAGCACAGGCCTCCCTTGCGCGGCCCCCGGTTTTGCAGCAAGGGGAGAAACCGCGGCAGTCAGGAGCAGGGCCCCCAGGATTCGGAGTCGCCCTTGTTTCACGTTTCTTACCTCCCCGGTGCGGTGCTCGCCGTGGTCTTAGCTTCCGGCTTCACCGTGAAATCCGCCGTGCGCGAAATGGTTTGATTCGAACAGGTGTCCGTGGCGTCCACTTCCAGAGTGTATTTGCCTGGCGGGAGCGTCGAGAGCGGCAGGAACCGCTCGATGGTGACCTGCTCGCCGGTTTGCTTCATGTCTGCCGAGGTTTCCTTGAACTGCATTCCCGGGACCGGTTCGTTGCCCCTCTTCACCGTGAATTGAAAATTCGCGTTGGACTTGTGCGTCGAGTCGTCCGGCTTCAGGTTATAAACCTGCATATAGATGCCAAGCCGGTCGGCCGTGGTGAAGTCGGCCTCGAGCCGCGGCCGGACTTTGGAGGAGCCCAGCACAAACTGGCCGGTTCCGATTTGCTTGGCGGGGACATGCTCGATCTGGTCGGCAAGAATCAGCGAGCTGGCCTCGAGCTTGTCGTCTTGATAGCGAGGCACGGCAAGACGGGCATTGACCACGCCAATGTTTCCGCTCTGGACATCCTTGATCACCAGGTCCAGCCGATACAGGCCCGGACGCAGAGGCACGGCGTTCTGGTAGATCGATTGCATTTTCAAGGACTGCTGGAAGAGGGATTCAGGAAAGTCTTTCGTGACGGGCGCCTCGAAAGTTGTCACGATGCGGCCGGTCAGCGTGCTCACGCGCCCGAAGATATTCATGGTCGCGGTGTGAATTCCATCTTTGGCCTGGAAAGAGAGCTGACTATTGGGAACCTGAATGGTTATCGGAACGAGAACGGTATCGTCGGTCACCTTCAGGAAGTCGGTGCGGTAGAGGAAGCGCAATTGGTCGCGGATAATGCGCGAGGTCACCAGGGCTTCGAGATCCTTGAACATGCTTGCCGGCGTGCCGCCCAGGGCGGTCGGCAGGTTCGTGCCGTCGGAGCGGGTGAAGCGATCAGCCTTGGAGGCCATGCCCATGGATTCCATCAGGCTCAGGCCCGCGCCAGGCACGTGCAGGAGCGCATCTTTTTCCGAGGGATCCATGGTCAGGTGATATTCGCCTGAGCCGCTCGGGTCGACGAATTCCAGAATGATGTTTTCTCCGATGCCTTCGAGATACCGCCAGCGCCAGGTTTCCCAAGGGTAGGTGGAAGTCGAGCCGCCGCCCTCTTCCATCGGCCGGTCGTAGGTGCCGCCGGTCGGATGCGACTCAACCTCGTCGGCCGGGCCCCACATGATGTACATGCGGCCGCGGTCGGTTTTCCAGCCCGGGATGCCGGAAGCATAGTGTTCGTTGGCGTACGCAATGCGTCGGTAGTGCTCTTCTTTGAAATCGTTGTCCGGGAGATCGGGATTGCTGCTGCGCCGCAGCCAGAACTGCTCGATGAATTGCTCGCGCTCCTCGTTGGTTTGCAGTTGGAGAAAGGCGTTGCGCTCGTCCGGGGTGATGATATAGACCACGTCCTCGTTGAGCCACTGCTTGTAGGCGTTATCGAGCTCCTTCAGGGTCTGCTTCATCTTCCGCTTGGTTGCTTTATCGGGCTTTTTCGCAGCAGCCGCGTCGCCGGGATCCTGGACATCTTGGGCCAGAGCCGCCGGCAACCACATGGCGAGTGAAAAAGCCACTGCAACTGCGGTCCGCGCTAACCGTGACATGAAGACACCTCAAGCTTTAAGACGTTGGAATTCTACCCCCCGGACAAGTCCTCCGTCAATCGCCCTCATCTCCAGCATTTTCTGGCACTTGACCCCGCGTGGCGTTAGAGCACGCGCCGCGAAGTTTGGTTGCTTGACGGTTTTTGACCTGAACGGCCGTAGCGGGGATCGACCCGAGTGTCTCGGCCACAAAATGCGAGTGGTAAACGAAGGAATGGGTTCAACCTGCGTGCGGACGCGAGGTTAATCCGAGCGCAAGCAGCGACCTGTGGAAAGGCGGAGAGATTTACTGAACGCGCTGGGGCTGGCCGTCGGATCCGACCAGCGCGTCGAAGATCGCGAGCACGTGGCGCCGGTAATCCAACATGCGCGCAAACACATCTTTCAGTTGCGGATCGCGCTCGGCTTCGCGGTGCCATTTGGCGAGGACCGCGCTCGGCACCTCGATATCGCGCCGCAGTTGGTCGGCAGAATGGCCGCGCAAGAACAAACCATAGAAAAACGCGGCCTCGCGCTGCGGATACTCGAGATCCTGCAGCGTATCGGCGGGAACGAATTGTGGCAGCGTGGCCATAAAGAAAAATGCAGTTTACCCAAAAGCGTTTCCGCGTCAAGTAGGACTTACGTTTTCCGACGCGTTCAAGCCAACCCTGCCCTCCCCTTTCTGTCACTTTTGAGGCCCTGCCGCCCCAACCGGGCAGGCCTCGATTCGCCGTTGCGGCGGCGGCTTCGAAAACCTTATGATGAAGCAAGGCATGGTGAAGTTGCACAATTCGCGGAAAGGCTCCATCGCGGGCCGTATGGCTCGCCGGTTCCTGCGGTTTGGCGCGCTTCGAGGATTGCGCTCGATTGAGATTGACCCGGAGGAGTTCCGGCGGCAGCTTGCGGAAAGGCACGGCCTGTGGGTTCCGAGTTTCGCGCGGATGAGCGATGTCCCGGTCGAGCATCTGGACGCCATTGCGGAAGCGCTGATCCGCGATGCCGAGCGGCTGGCTCTTGTCGAGGGCGCGGGACTCGGGCTTGGCGGCATGATCACGCTTCTTCCGGACGCGAGCTTGCTCACGATCATTACCTTGCGTCTGATTCAGCGGCTCGCGTTGCTTTACGGATTCGAAGCGCGGGAAAGCGACCAGCGGATAGAGATGTGGAAAGCGGCGGCAGCGGCGTCGGGAATTGATTACGGCAAAGATTTGGCCGGGAAGCAAGTGTGCGAAAAAGTCGCGCCGCGCGTGGCACGCTTGTTGGCGGCGAAGCTCGGCACCGAGACCGCGGAAAAGTGGGTCGGGCGAATGGTTCCCTTGGCCAGCTCGGTCATCGGCGGGGTGCTGAATTTCTCGTTTGTGCGCGGCTGGGGCCGGCGCGTGCAACGGCATTTGCGCGGAAGGCATCTCGAAGCAAGAGCGTCCCGAACGCCGCCATCAAAAGCGTACACTGCCGCGTAGGTTCCATCTTTCGCTCAAGAGTTCACCAGTCTCGGGCAGCGAAAAATCGCTACGGAGGTGAGTATGCACGGAATTACCAGAGTCGCCAGCGCCGCGGTTCTGTTTGGTTCGGCGCTGGCCTTCACCCTCGTTCCCCTGACGGCAATTTCCGGACCGCCCCAGGAACAAAACACCCCGTCCTCGGAAGCCACCGACGATATCCCTGCCTACCATGCCGCGGCTCCCAAAGGCGAGTTGCCCGAAACCGTGAACCCGGGACGCTTTTCGAATCTCGTGGTGCAAAATGCCTACACCGTTGCCGCGAAGATCAAGAAGACCCTTTACCAGCAGCCCTGCTATTGCCACTGCGACCGGAGCAAAGGCCACACGAGCTTGCTCGATTGTTTCTCGAGCGAGCACGGCTCCGTCTGCGGCACCTGCATCTATGAGGACTTCTACAGCTACGAGCAGGTTCATAAAGGCAAGACCGCGGCGCAGATTCGCGCCGGAATCATCAAGGGCGAATGGAAATCAGTGGATGCAACGAAATACACGCAACCCCTGACGGTGAAGTGAGCAATAAATAGTTCCGTGAGGATGGACGCCACAGGAACGGCATTCGCTTCCCTGGTGCTGCCAGAACGTTCTTGTCACTGTGCGGGGCAATTCGTAAACTAGATTTATCCCCAGCCAACAAGGAGGAAGGATGCATTCTCGCCTCAAAGGGAGTGTGTTGGTGCTGGGGATGGCCGCTCTGTTCGTGGCGGCGGAGACTCCGGCGCGGGCGCAGGACCAGCCACACGTCGTTTCTCTCGGCGAACTCGGTAAAGACGCGGCTCGGCCGGCCCAGACCCGTCAAGCGAATGAACAAGCTGTACGAACATTGCTTTCTTCCGACCAGGGCCAAAAGGCGCTCGAATCCGCCAAGCTCGATTTCCAGAAGGTGGACAAGGCCATTGGCCAATTGAGCGACGAAGACCTCGCCAAGCTGGCGGAGCGTTCCCGGCAGACGCAAGCCGATTTTGCCGCCGGACGCATCTCCGACCGCGATTTGCTTTGGATCATTGTGATCGCACTCGGCATCATCGTCCTGGCGCTGGCGTTGCGTTAATTCCCGGGCCACAGGGAGTTCTTGGTTACGCGCTCGAAGCGGGCCAGGTTCGTTTTGATCCTGACGCTTTTCCTGGGGCCGCCAGTCGAAGCCGCGCCTCAGGAAAGCGCGGGAGTCTGGCTTGACGTTCCGTTCGTCCAGCAGAGCGAGGACGGGTGCGGGTCCGCGGCCATTTCCATGATCCTGCAATATTGGAACGCGCATGGCGCGCGGATCGATGCGCGGCGCGCGGATGCTCGGGCCATCCAGAAGCAACTTTATTCTCCCAAGGCGCGGGGCATCTTTGCTTCCGACATGCAGAATTATCTTAAAGGCTCCGGCTTCCAGGTTTTTGTGCTGGCGGGAAGCTGGATGGATTTGGAAGAAAACCCGCTCGTTGTGAGCCTCCAGCCGGGCGGCAGAAGCGGGCATTTCGTGGTGGTGACGGGGATCGACTGGCAACGCGACGCGGTTTTTATTCATGACCCGGCGCGCGGCAAACTTCTTCGCGTGGAGCGGGCAGACTTCGAAAAACAATGGCGGTCCAACCGCAATTGGATGTTGCTGGCGGTCCCCGAAAAGGGCGCGTGATCCGCTTTTTGCTTGTCCTATTGGGCTTGATTTTTCTTTCCGTTCCCGGTTTCGCCCAGGACGGCGGTCCGGACGAAGCGCGCTTGGCCGCCGCCCGGAAAGCATTCGATGGTGCACACTGGGATGAAGCCACCCGGCTTGCAGAAGGACCTGCGGATCAATCGTCTCAACTGGACCTGCTGCTGGGTCTCGCGCTTTCGCGCCTCGAAAAATGGGGGCAGGCGAAAACGGCATTCGAAGCAGGCGCCAAAAAATCGCCGCGGGATGCGCGGTTTCCCGTAGAGCTGGCCGGGATCGCCTACAAACAAAAAGACTTCCGTGTCGCCAAGAAGGATCTCGAAACGGCGCTGCGGTTGAATGCACACGATCGGTATACGCAGGAATTTCTCGCCACCATTTATTTCCTCGAAGGAAATCTGGAAGCCGCGCTCGGTTATTGGAATCTTGCAGACAGGCCGCGGCTCAGAAGCGTCGCGTTTGTGCCTGGGTTGAGGTTGTCTGAACCCCTTCGGAACCGCGCTTTCGCCTTCAACGCCCCGCAGCTGCTGACTCGAGACGCGCTGCTCACCACAGAATCTCGAATGGACAATCTGGGAATTTTTTCGAAGCCCCGCTTTGAACTCACGCCTGCGGACTCCGGAAACCACGACCTCCGCTTGCACGTGACAGAGAGAAATCTCTGGGGCAATTCGAAAGCGGAAGGGATCCTCTCTTTGCTGAGCGGCCTGCCCTACGCGACGGTCTATCCCGAACTCTACAATCTGGGCCGCGGCGCCGTGAATCTGACTGCGCTTGTGCGGTGGGATGCGGAAAAGCGCCGCGTCTTTGCCGATCTTTCCTTTCCCCTTTACGGCGACCCGAGCCTGCGCTTGCGTCTCTACGCGGACGCGCGAAATGAGAACTGGAACTTGTCAGAAACCTTCTCTGGCCCTACAACAACTCCACTGACAGACTTGAACATGCGGCAGGTTGCCGCCGGGGCTGAGTTTCGTGACGTTAGAAACGGGCGCTGGAGTTGGACGGCGGGCGCCGAAGCCGCCAATCGAAACTTTCGCAATCTCAACGGTGCGCTCTCGCCCGCCGAGCGCGCCTTTTTCACCGGCGGGAATTCGCTCGCCGGGTGGGTGGGCGCGGAAAGGACTTTGTTGCGGGTTCCCGAGCGCCGCTTCACCCTTGATTCTTCGGTCAAAGCCATGTCGGGACGCGAGTTTTCGGGCACGCTTGGGCCCTTCGCAACACTGCGAGGGACACTCGACGCACGCTGGTTCCCTCGCGCGAAAGGAGACGACTACGAAATGCGCGGGCAGATTCGCGCGGGAGTGACTGCAGGCAAGGCTTCGCTTGACCAACTTTTCCAGCTGGGAGTGGAACGCGATAACCATCTGTGGCTTCGCGGTCATCGAGGAACGATAGACGGCAGCAAAGGGGCCGCTCCGCTCGGCCGGCGTTACTTCCTGGCGAACTGGGAGATGGACAAAAACGTTTATGGTAACGGTCTCTTCAGCGTAAAGGTAGGACCATTCCTCGACAACGGCGCCATCGCGGATTCTTCGGGGTTCTTTGGTTCGCGAGCGTGGCTTTGGGACTCCGGGCTGCAGTGCAAGGTGCGGATCCTTGGCGGAGTCATTGTCGTTTTTTCTTACGGGCGCGACCTCGAGGGCGGAAAAGGCGTGTTCTATGGAACGGTGCTGCGCTAACTGCTCCAAGGCCCGGCAAAGGCTTGGCCTTCGCCCGGTAACCCAATCACCGTTTCTTTCGTCTCAGGAAAGAGTTCTTTCAGGCGGCAGGAACTTCAAGCGTGGCGGTCGTCGGCTCGCACTTCATTGGCGGGAGGGGCGGAGCAATGTCCAAACGATTTTTTTCTCGAACCTCGATCCTTGCGGGTATAGGTATTCTGGCGGTAGGACTTGCGGGCGTCGGGCTCGACGGTTCGCCAAAAGCGGCCGACCAACCGAAGTCGTGGGGATTCGACAGCGCGAACCTCGATCGGACCTGCAAGCCTTGTGACGACTTCTACCAGTTCGCCATGGGCGGGTGGATGAAGGCGAATCCCATCCCGCCCGAGTACTCGATCTGGGGCTCGTTCAGCCAGCTTGCCGACAGGAATCAGAAAAATCTTCGGGAAATCCTGGAAGCCGCCGCAAGCGGCAAAGCCCCGTCAGGCACGAATGAGCAGAAGATCGGCGATTTCTATGCGAGTTGCATGAACTCGACGGCCATTGAGGCGGCGGGAACCAAGCCGATCGACACGGAACTGACGCAGATTGCCGCCGTAGGGACCCTGGCGGATTTCGAAGCCGAAACCGCGCGCTTGCACAAGCAGGGTGTAGCCGTGGTGTTTCGCTTCAATTCGACCCAAGATGCCAAAGACAGCTCGCAGGTGATGGGGGCCGCTTTTCAAGGCGGCTTGGGGTTGCCCGAACGCGACTATTACCTGAGGCAGGACGAGAAATCCGAGAAGCTTCGGGAAGATTACGTCAGGCACGTGGCAAGCATGCTTGCCCTGCTGGGCGATCCCGCGGAGGCGTCTGCCCACGAGGCAGACGCCGTTCTGAAGATCGAGACCGCCTTGGCCACGGCGTCGATGAAGAATACCGACCTGCGCGACCCGGACAAGACCTACCACAAGATGACGCGTGCGGAATTAAAAGCGCTCACGCCCAATTTTTCCTGGGAGTCTTATTTCAAAGCCGTAGGTCATGCGGAGTTGAAGGAGATCAACGTCGGTCAGCCGGACTTTTTCAAGGCGCTCGACGCACAGTTGACGGCCACGTCCATTGCGGATTGGAAGACCTATCTGCGCTGGCATCTGGTCATTTCCGCTGCTCCCGGCCTCGCCGAGCGATTTGTCAATGAAGATTTCGATTTTCGCGGCAAGATCCTCACCGGCGCGAAGGAAATCCAGCCGCGGTGGAAGCGTTGCGTCCAGTCGACGGACCGCAATCTCGGCGAGGCGCTGGGGCAAGCTTACGTGCAAAAGTATTTCCCGCCGGCAGCCAAAGCCCGCGCTCTCGAGATGGTTCGCAATTTGCTCGCAGCGCTCCGCAATGACCTCGCAACCTTGCCGTGGATGGGACCGGAAACGCGCGCCCAGGCCGGGGCAAAACTCGAAGCTTTCGCCGTGAAAATCGGGTATACCGACAAGTGGCGCGACTACTCCGCGCTGAACATCGACCCTCGCGCCTATGCGGAAAACCTGGTGCGCGCCTCGGAGTTCGATTTCGCGCGCCGGCTCAACAAAATCGGCAAGCCCGTCGATCGCACGGAATGGGGCATGACGCCGCCCACGGTGAACGCCTACAAGAGCAGCAGCATGAATGAAATCGTTTTTCCCGCGGGAATCATGCAGCCGCCCTTCTACGATCCAAACGCCGATGACGCGGTGAACTACGGGGGCATGGGGGCGGTGATCGGCCACGAAATCACGCACGGATTCGACGACCACGGCAGCAAATTTGACGGCAAAGGCAATCTGAAAGATTGGTGGACACCGGAAGACCTCAAGAATTTCCAGTCCCGCGCCAAATGCGTTTCCGATCAGTTCGACGAGTATGTGGTTGACGGCGACTTGCACGAAAACGGGAAGCTGGTTCTCGGCGAAAGCATCGCGGACCTGGGCGGATTGGCGATCGCCTACGCGGCGTACGAAAAATCGCTCGTGGGCAAGCCGCGCCCTCCCGACCGGGACGGATTCAACCCCGAGCAGCGTTTCTTTCTGGGCTGGGCTCAGGTATGGGGCGCCAATGAACGGCTCGAATACGCGCGCTTGATGGCCAACACCAACCCGCATCCGCTCGGAAGGTTTCGTGCGAACGGCCCGCTCTCGAACATGGCGGAATTTTCGAACGCCTTCGGTTGCAAACAGGGGGACGCGATGGTGCGCGAGCAAGCCTGCAAAATCTGGTAGACGCTCTGGGGATTTTGCGCCCGGCAAACGATGTGAGTTGTGACCATCCGGTGCGATCCGGACCTTGTGCCCTTACTCAGAAGTGAATGACAACCCCGCCCGCCAGCTGAAAATTGCTTTGCGTTTGCTGGAAGAGGCGGGTTTGAACGTAATCTCCTTCAGTCCGGAAGGAAATGTGGGGGTTCCAGCGGTAATCCGCACCGCCGCCGAGCTGCATGGCAAAGGAGTTGCGACTCCCGGAAACGACCTGCGGACCCTCGCGCGCGCCGCCAAAGATCGCGTGCAGCCACGGCTCCCATCTCTTTTGGCGCCAGGCGGCCTTGGGGCCGCCTCCGTAGAGGGCCATTCTCGCGCCTTGAGCCCCAGCGACGTTTCCGCCAAATGTGCCGGTGAAACTCCCTTCGACGCCCAGCCACTCATTCAAGAAATACGTGACCGTGGTCTTTACTCCGAATTCGCTGGAATTGAAAACGGAAGACCGGAAGCGGAACCAGGCGAAGGCAACGCTGAGTTGCCAGCGATAGTCATCACGGCCTCCATAAACGAATCTGGGATTGGGGGAAGGCCCAGCCGGCTTGGCCGGAGCAGGTTCCGCGACGAGCGCCGCGCCGAGATG
>WNGJ01010675.1_pt1 | contig 13704 bp, 14 predicted proteins | sample 5400611 | NCBI WGS metagenome assembly WNGJ01 (sample SAMN13153375, study PRJNA577476) | soil metagenome | isolation source: 40 cm soil or saprolite under Garry oak tree replicate 1 | place: USA:California | collected 2016-06-15 | reverse complement strand
CGAACCGCCACCTCGGATCGGCTCCGCGCGCCCTCGAAACGGAAATGGATGCCACTTCATTCGAAATAGGAGCGACTGGCGGTTCCTTCGGTCGAGGAGGACTAATTTTTTGCGAGCGCCGAGTCTACGACACATAAACTGCTATGAGAGAGATCCCTCGCTCCCGATGTTCGCTCGCGATGGCGATGCTGGTCGCATCACCAATTTTTTGGCGAGGATCGCCAACACCATTAGAACGACGCCAGTACCTCACACCAGAAGGACAGGCCGCCTCGGTCGATAGTTACACCTTAGAGGCGCACTGCAGATCCCTCGGCCTTCCAACCCCAGCACGCGCGACTTTTTTTACTGCGCGAGTGGCGCGCGCTCGAGAGGCGCGCGTCCCGGGGACCCCGGTCGGGCCTCGGGATGACAGCTTCCAATCGCGACGACGCCCGCGGGCTTGTGCAGCCCCCGCAAGTCATCCGGGGCACGCCCGGCAAATTCATCCGGAGCGGGCGTATATCTATTTTACCGCACGAGTAAAGGAGATCAGCGTAGCAAGAGAGATCCTCCGCAAAGGCGTCCGGAGCGCAAACTGCGCGCCTCGCTCTCCGCCCGAGGCGGATCGCTCGGGACGACCCATCTCCGGTTGGATTCCGCATTCCCGGAATCCCGGAGCAATTCGCGGGACTCCACCGGAGTTCCCGCGTTCCCGGGATCCCGGAAGCAACTGCGGGACCGAAAACCGGAGCTAGTCGGATGATCGTTTTACCGCGAGCGTCAAACCGGAGGCACTGGCCACTTTCCGCTAATCCCGTTTTTCGGGCGGAATCCGACAGTTGAGCCGGGATGAAGCGACACTGCGGACCAAGTGATTTTGATGGAACGAAATCTTCTGACATAGAATCGTACTTCTCAAACGGGAGACCTGCAGCACGTGAGCCGCTGGGCACGATGGTCGATTGGTGTTGCCGCGCTGCTGGGTGGGTCGTCGTTGCTGTTAGCAGCAGACCATCCCATCCCTCCGCTGGAAGCCGCAATCATTATTGCCGTCTTCGGGCTGATCGTCGTTGCATGCTTTTCTGAAATTGGTCGTCCCATAGCCGTCCGTGTGATCGGTGCCGCTGTGTTCTTCACCTATTTTTGTTATCTGTTCATTTCCCTAGATTCTCCTTACTATTCCCGCAGGCTAGGGATAGATTTTGAAGTTAAACCCTGGGTGGTGGTTTTGAAAGCGTTGGCGGGTTTGCTTCTCTGGGGTGTACCTGGTCTGTACGTGATGATCACCGGAAAGTTCCCCTGGTGGTGGCGAAAACGTTCGGATAACACCAACAACGAAGACAAACGTGATTAACGGTCTCCTGCCGTAGTTGCCAGTGCCCGAAAAGTCGGGTTTTCGGAAACTGCGCTAATCCACATCCTCGCGCGGCTATGAGAGGCGGCCCCGAACATAACGGAAGAGAGACCAAGCCATGGCGACAAACGCGCATATGAGCACGACGAAGATCGCAATGTGAACTGGAGCCACAACCAAATACACATCATGCACATATAGATCTATCGGGTTGGGCCACATCCATCCGACCAGCGCAACTACGACAATTGCGCCTACAATTCCCACGACGACCCTAGTGAATCGCATTCATGCACCACACCGGAATCTGCGACTGTACCTCGGCCCGGTTTCGCACCACAGTCAAACCCAAGTCCCATGAAGTCGGGTTTTCGGAATGTGGGCTCACCGGTTACGAGTCAACTTCCTTAGGCAACAGCGGATCTGCTTCGGCTGGATCGAAGCCGTCCTCCCGAACTTCTAGGATGAGCGCATAGGGGCTGTTAGCCTCAAACTCACTCTGAATGCGGATCGTCTCTCCTGGTTGAGCCGTCATAAGTTTGTGCTCTACGATTGTGGCTAGACGCTTCAGGTCCTGCAAAGGGCCGCGAATCGCGTGACCATCGAACCCGGCTTCGGGCCAAGTCATGATTTCAAGATACATGTAGGGACCATAATGCTCGTGCTCTGACTTGTCGGCATTGAGCGGGTCTGCTGCATACGCCAAGAGCGCATCACGAAGGCGGAGCAGACCAGATCGCGAGCCAATGAGTCTCCACAGCTTGGCCTGATCGTCGCGGTTGTAGAAAAAGCCGAGCTCCCTCCACTCTTTCCGTGTCGCACGGTTCGTCGCATCGCTCGGCACTGGGTGGACTCCTCTGCAAGCCGTTTAGTGTGTTCCACTGGCTTCCATTATCGCGCCACTGCCTGATAAGTCGGGTTATCGGGAACTGACGCACATCGTAAGCGTGAAGGATTTTTCGCCGGACACGTTGCGGAACGTGATTGCGCACCTGAAAGCATCCACCTCGTTTGAACATCTGGTCTACCGCGAGGCCGAACTGGACGCCATCTGGACGATCACGGGTTTTTTTGTGGTGAATGAGCCGGCTTCCAGCCTGCGGGATGCAGTGAAGCGACTGCACGCCGGCGCACATCAGGCTCACGATCTGGTGGCAGACCGCCGGCCAGGAGCCGCAGCCACGGTTCTGGAGGGCTTTCTGTAGATCGAGGAGCAAGAAGCGCCAAGCACGGATGCCGGCTGGAAGCCGGCGCTACGAAATACCCCAGGGCCGCCACAAACCGGCGTGCCCTGGGCTACAAGGGCTCTGTAGGCTAGAACGGGAACGCTAAATGCTCTCAAGAGAAGAAAATGAGCTGCTGACTCAAACCAATGCGGGGACGCCCACAGGGGAGTACTTCCGCCGATTCTGGCTGCCTGTATTGCTGCCAACAGAGGTGCCGACTCCTGACTGCCCCCCGGTTCGAGTCCGGCTGCTCGGGGAAGATCTCCTGGCGTTCCGCGACACGAACGGCCGGGTAGGCTTGATCGACGAGTTTTGCGCGCATCGCCGAGCCAGCCTCTTTTGGGGGCGCAACGAAGAGTGCGGTTTGAGGTGCGTGTATCACGGATGGAAGTTCGACGTAAGCGGCACGTGCGTGGACATGCCCAACGAGCCTGAGGAGTACGGATTCGGAAACAAGTTGCGCACCACGGCGTACCCCACGCGCGAATATGGAGGCTTGGTCTGGGCGTATATGGGCCCTCGGGGGCAGGAACCCGAATTGCCCAAGCTGGAGTGGGCGCGCGTTGCGGACAATCAGCGCTATGTCTCCAAACGCCTCCAGGAGACGAATTACCTGCAGGCGATTGAGGGCGGTATTGATTCCAGCCACTCGAATTTCCTTCATGCCAGCCTGGACGCGTTTCGCGTGACCGACTCGTACGTGGAAAGAGTAAAAAATAGCGGCACTCTGCGGGCGAAATATCATCTGTTGGATAAGGCGCCGCGCTTCACGGTGAAGAAAACGGACTACGGCTTGGTCATCGGAGTGCGGCGTAATGCCGAAGAAGACAGGTATTACTGGCGGCTAACGCAGTTCCTTCTTCCCAGCCACACCATGATTCCGTACGAGAAGGGCCTGGCAATTCACGGGCACTGCTGGGTGCCGCGCGACGACCAGACTTGCTGGGTTTGGACGATCAGCTGGAATCCTGAGGCGCCGCTTTCCGCAGAGGAGTGGAAGACCATCCGGGATGAAACCTTCGTGCATGCCCAAGTTGATCCGGTTACTTTCCGGCCCGTGCGTAACAAAGAAAATCAGTACCTGTTAGACCGCGAGAAACAGCGGACCGCGAACATGACCGGCATCCACGGGTTTGCGTCCCAGGATCAGGCGATTCAGGAGAGCATGGGGCCGGTGGTCGACCGCACGCGGGAACGCCTGGGTACCAGCGACACCGCCATCATTGCGGCGCGACGCTTGCTACTTCAGGAAATCCGAGAACTTGGCCAGGGGCGCGAACCATTCACGGCGCGCCATGGCGACGTGTACTGGGTGCGCTCCGCCTCGCTGCTCTTGAAGCGGGATGTGGAGTTCGACGAAGGCGCGCGGGAATTAATGAAGGCCGAGGTCTAGGTGAACGCGAAGGCGCCATGCACCGACTCGAGTCTTCGTGAATCGGGCGTCCGTGAAGAGCTGGTGCAGGCTTGCAGAGTACTGTACGCGGTCAAGGCAGCGGGAGATGGTCTCGGCGGACATCTGAGTGTCCGTCTGGACGAACGACGGATTTTGATCAAGCCGCGGCCAGTGAGCTGGCGAGGGCTACAACCCCAAGACCTGATCGTCATCGATTTCAACGGCAAGCGTGTGGATGGAGCTCCAAGCGAGCGCAGCGCCGTGCGCGAATGGCCGATTCATGCGCAGATTTATGCTGCGCGTCCAGATGTTCAGTGCGTGCTACACGCTCACCCCAGTGCTTCCACACTCATGGCCGCATTGGGTATTGCCGTGGAGCCGCTGGATCAGGATTGCGCGGCATTCGCGGGGCGGCTTGCGGTGCTGGACAATGGCGCCGTGAGCATTTCCACACCGGAGCTGGGCGATGAAGTTGCGCGGGGACTCGGTAGCAGGGGAGCCCTGCTGCTGAAAAATCATGGCAGTGTCGTGGCCGGAACGGACATCGCCTACGTATGCGTGACCGCATATAGGCTGGAGAAGGTGGCGGAGACGATGTTACGGGCGGCTTCTCTGACAAAATTGCCTGTAATGTCAGCGGAAAGAAGCGCTGCCATACTGCAGGCCAGAGAAGCAGTAGAACCCGCCGGACAGGGAAGGATGAACCACGAGCGCTGGCAAATGATGCAGGACTATTATCTGTGAGCCCGGAACCTGATTCCGGTTTAGAATGCGCTGTTCGAGTTTGCAGTAAAGCGATTCATCTGACTGCTCTTGCACGGCGGAAATAGGAGATCAATGGCTCTGCCCGAAAAGCAAACGGCTTGGCTCGTGAGCGCTGGCGCTGCGCTCCTGTTTATTGCGGGCTGTTTCAACCTGCTCTTCCGCGCCGCCCCCTCTATTTTTCCTCACGGATCCCAAGCGAGCGTGGCCGCCGATGATGCAAGGGACGAGGACGATAGCTGCGCCGACACAACGGAATTGGCAATGGCAATGACGGCTTGGAGGCAGAGCCAGCAGCGAGGAACCCATTCTGCTTCGCCCTCGCAGGCCGAAACTGCCCCGCTTGGGGGAGACATTGCTCCGGCGCGTTCGGTGGCCGATGCTTACGCAAGTCTCCATAGTGTCGCGGTCGATCCCGACGCGAATCAGGTAGTGGTGAGCGATTCCAACAGAGGCGCGATCTTCTTCTACGGCCGGAGCGCCGGAAGCAACTCGGCGCAAATCGCGAATCCGGAGCGGGTGATCCGAGGTCCACGGACGGGCATGATGTTTGTTGCCGGGATCTCGCTCGATACCGCCAACCGCGAGGTATTTGCCGTAAACAACGATATTGGGGACCGCATGGAGGTGTTCCCATACGGCGTGGAAGGGAACATCAAACCGACGCGCGTGCTCTCGGTGCCACACGGGGCCTGGGGTGTGGCGTTTAATTCCGTGCGAAAAGAGGTGGCGGTTTCCATTGAGCACCCCAACACTGTGGTGGTCTACCGGCGCGAAGCCAGCGGCAGCGAAGCACCGCTGCGGGTGCTTCGCGGTCCGGAAACCGAGTTGGCCGATCCCCATGGAATCGCTGTCGATCCCGGTCACAACGAAATGCTCGTGGCGAACCATGGGAATTGGGCTCCGCTGACGCGTGAAGAGGAAGAGGCCCAAGGTGGGCTCAGGGGCGGTCATTTCGCTCTGCCATCCATCAATACTTATGCCATCGAAGCCAAAGGCGACGATAAGCCCACTCGAAAAATTCAAGGCGCGCAGACCCAGCTGAACTGGCCGATGGGAATCGGCCTGGACGCGATGCATGACGAAATCGCGGTGGCCAATTACGGCGCGAATTCGATTCTGGTTTTCCGCCGAAATGCTGAGGGCAATGCGGCACCGGTGCGGGTGATCAAGGGCGATCGGACCGGAGTTTTGGGTCCGATGGGAGTGGCCATCGACGTCAAGAATGATGAATTGTGGGTGACGAATTATCGGGATCATACCGCGGTGGTGTTCGCTCGCACAGCGAGCGGCAATGTGGCGCCCAAGCGCGTGTTACGCAACGCTCCCGCGGGAACACCCGCAGTGGGTTTCGGCAATCCAGGAGCCATTGCCTACGACTCCAAGCGCGGGCAGATTCTCGTTCCGAATTGAGTGAGCGTACCCAGGATACTGGTGTTTGCCAGGCTGGCAAACGGAAACGAAGGACCGGTAAGGGTAATCGAGGGGCAGGGTTCCAAGCTGAGCCGCACGATGCACGGCATCGCGTACGATTCCGTGCACGACGAAATCATCGTGCCGGTACATCTGGCGGGAGCCGTTCTTGTGTTTCGGGCGGGAGCTACGGGCGAGGAGGCGCCGATACGCATCATTCAGGGACCACACACGCGCATTCTGCGCCCGGAGACCGTGAACGTGGACGTGAAGAATAATGAAATCGTGGTCGGCGAGGACGTTGCACAAGACGTCATGTTCTTTCCGAGAGACGCGAATGGAGACGTCGCGCCGCTGAGGACGATACGCGGAGCAAAAACCGGGTTGGACGAGGTGCGCGGCGTGACGGTCGATCCCGTTCGGAACCTGCTGGTGGTTGCGAGCCGCAGCGGGAAGGGAACCACGGGAGTTTTCATCTTCAACCGCACCGACAATGGCGACGTGGCGCCGCGCGCGATCATCGCCGGACCGAAATCCGGCATTATCCGCATCCGGCAGGTGGAGGTTGATCCCGAGCAGGGCAAGATCTTCGTGGCGGTGAAGAATAACACCGAATCGTACAGATTTGCGGACGCCTCGCCTTCGCCATGGAATCCCGAGAAGTCTGGATTCATCGGCGTGTGGGACATCAATGATAACGGGGACGTGCCGCCGCGCGGCGTAATCAAGGGACCGGCAAGCGAAATGGTATGGCCCGCGGGCGTGGCCCTAAATCCCGGAAACCGTGAAGTCTATACGATCGACAGCGTGTCGAATGGGATGTATTCGTACTATATGCCTGAATTCTTCCCCGCAAAGAAGCAATGATCAGCAAGCTAGTGCCGTTCCAACTTGTCTCGCCAAAGGATGCCTGTCCGCGACCTTGTTGAACTTTTGCGTCGTCAGGGCGAAGCACTTGGCCCAAATAGTTGGAACGGCACTAGGCGCCGGATGCGCGCTAGGCGCGCTGGGGTTGGCACTGCTCGCAACGGCCGCCGGGCTATCGCAAACCGCACCCCAGGAGAGTCAATCCACCAAACCAGCTCCTGCGGATATACCTCCCATCAGGATGATCGCGGACCCATATCCTGCGTTCAACGGCATCGCCGTAGACGCTGCAAACGGGATTGTGGCGATGAGCGATCCGAACCGCAAGAGCCTCCTGCTTTACGATCGCGCCGGAGTGAGCCCAGGGGGAGCGAGCCAAGGCCAAGCGAGCCTTCCGATACGTCAGATCGCCGGCCCGAATACTTTTCTGGGGATGATTGCGGGAATTATCCTCGATCCCCAGCATGAAGAAATTTATACGGCAAATAACGACATCGAGGATACGGTCGTGGTGATGCCCTATGGCGCCTCGGGCAATGAGAAACCCGCGCGCGTATTTTCGGTTCCGCATCAGGCGTGGGGCTTGGCGCTGGGCAATCTCGCCGATCAGATCGCGGTCACAGTAGAAGTCCAAAACACAATTGTCTTCTACCGGCGGCAAGTGAAAGGCGTGGAGGCCCCGGTGAGAATCGTACGCGGGCGAGAGACCGGTTTGGCCGACCCGCACGGAATCTATTGGGATGAATCGCACAATGAGATCGGCGTCGCCAATCACGGAAATTTCCGGGGAGTCGTGAAAAACACGGGAGGCGGCTGTTCGCCGTCGTTCGTCGCCGAAGACGAAGCCGAGGCGGGCGAGTCGCGTCCCCCTTCTATTCGGATTTTTGCGGCCAACGCAAAAAACGATGCGAAGCCGCTGCGTGTCATTCAGGGCTCCAGGACGGGCTTGGATTGGCCCATGGGGATCGCGTACGACGCGCAACATGACACGATCGTGGCCGCAAATAACGGCGACAGCTCGGTTTTGATCTTTGGCCGGAATAACGACGGTGACGCCGCGCCGCTACGCGTGATTCGCGGCGATCGAACCGGCATCAATCATCCTATGGGCGTTGCCGTTGATCCGCAGAAAGGCGAAATTTGGGTATCGAATTGGGGCGATCATTCCGCTCTGGCATTTGAGAGCGGAGCGCGCGGCAACGTGGCGCCCAAGCGGATCATCCGGAGCGCTCCCGCGGGAACCCCCGCGCCTGGATTCGGGAATCCCATGGCGCTTGCGTATGACTCGAAACGGGACCAGCTTTTGGTGCCGAATTGAGTGACGCAGCCGCGCATCGCGGTGTTTGCCAGGCTGGCAAACGGAGTTGCAGCGCCGACGCGACTCATCACGGGGCAGAATACGCTGCTGGGGCGGACGATTCACGGACTTGCCTACGATCCCACGCGAGATGAAATCGTAGTGCCGAACGCATTGACGGATGCGATCCTGGTGTTCCGCGCCGCCGCTGCCGGTTCCGAGCATCCACTGCGCGTGATTCAGGGGCCGCACACGCGTTTGGTCACACCGCACGCCGTGAGTTTGGATTCACAGAATCGAGAGATTCTCGTGGCGAGCCTTACGGGAAGGCGCATCAACATCTTCCGCTGGGATGCCAACGGAGACGCCACGCCGGTTCGGGTCATCGAGGGGCCGAAAACCGAGCTGGGTCATATTGTGGGACTCGCCGTCGATCCAGACAGAAATCTGCTGGCCGTCGCGAATACGCACGAAATCCTGATTTTCAATCGTACGGACAATGGAGACGCAGCGCCCCGCGGCCGAATTGCAGGACCGAAAACCGGCATAACGGATGAGCCTTGGCAAATGGAATTTTACCAGGGCCGGATTTTTTTGGCGGCTTCCAATCATTTCCATCAGAACCTTTATGACGGAGTCACGCTGAGAGCCGACGCGAAAGAGGTACCCGACGATCCATGGCTTAACCCGATTCTAGGTTTCATGGGCGTATGGAATATTACAGACAATGGAGACGTCGCGCCGCTGGCCATGATTCGCGGTCCTTTTAGCGGCCTGATCCACCCGGTGGGTCTGGCCCTGAACCCGAAGGATGGGGAGATTTATGTGTCGGACAGCGTGAGGAATGGAGTTTTGAGCTTTCTGGTGCCACAATTCTTCCAGCAAGAAAGTCCAACTTCGAATGCTGATGGTCGGCGGTCAAAATAAAGGCATATGATTCAGCTTCCGTCGGCAGCAGGGGAAGCGACTGAAGGGCAAGCTCGGTAGTGGGCACTACGGAACAAACCGTCCGAGCGGCGCCTCTGGCTGTACCTTCCACCCGTAAAGTGATCGGCGGTATCCTGACAATCGCCGTGCCTGTTGGGTTGTGGTTCTCACCTCTACCGCTCGCAATGAACTCCCGGCACGCACTGGCGGTGGCATCGTTCATGATCATCGCGTGGATTACGGAAGTGCTTCCGCACGCGCTGACCGGCTTGGCGGGATGTTATCTCTTCTGGGTTTTAAAAATCGTCAATTTCGAGACAGCCTTCAGCGGGTTTGCAGATGAAACTCCCTGGTTTCTGTTTGGCGCCGCGTTGATCGGCTCGATGGCTTCTAAATCGGGTTTGGCGCGCCGACTGGCGTATCTGGTGATGCGCCGTGTGGGAGGAGATTACTCACACCTGCTACTCGGTCTCATCTTTTCGTCTTTACTCCTGACGCTGCTTGTGCCGTCGGGAATTGCATGCGTAGTGATTATGGCCGCGGTGGCCGTCGGGTTAATGGATGTTTTTGGCTTGTGCCGGGGAAGCAACGTCGGTCGCGGAATTTTCGTTACCCTGACGTACACCGCGGGAATATTCGACAAAATGGTGATCGCCGGGGCGGCTTCCATTCTTGGACGCGGACTGATCCAAAAGATGACTGGTGTGGAAGTTTACTGGAGCCAATGGCTGCTGGCTTTTTTGCCTTGCGTGGTGGTGACCGTGCTGGTGATCTGGCGGCTCGTGGTGTGGCTCTATCCACCGGAACGAGAGGCGCTCCAGGGGGGCGTTGAATTTCTGGAGGATTCTCTGGCTAAGATGGGTCCTTGGACGCGAATGGAGAAACACGCGCTGCTGTTGATGTGCCTGGCTGTCGCTTTATGGGCAACGGACCTGATTCATCATATTCCTCCGGCTGTGATTGGCATCGGCGTGGGTCTTCTGGCAGGAGTGCCTGGCGTGGGCATCCTGGATCTGGAAGATCTCAAGCGCCTCAATTATCTGCCGGTATTTTTCACGGCAACGGCCATCAGCATGGGCGAAGTGCTGCTCCGAACCAATGCCTTAAGTTCGATGACCGAGGTCATGTTTGCGTGGATGCGGCCGTGGGTGACCAACGTATTCTCCATGGCGCTGGTCCCTTATTGGACCGCCTTCGTTTACCACATTTTTCTGGGTAACGAGATCTCCATGCTGGCCACGTCGGTGCCGCCGCTGATGAACTTTGCCAAAATGGCTGGAATTCATCCATTGCCGCTCGGGCTGGTATGGGCATTCGCCGCCGGGGGGAAAATTTTCGTGTACCAGTCGGGAGTAATGGTCACCGGCTATTCTTATGGGTACTTCGAGGCCAAGGACTTGCTGCGAGTCGGATTTGTCCTGACGGTAGTGGAGTCGCTTGTGCTGCTGTTTCTCGTTCCTTTTTATTGGCCGTTGATTGGAATCCGCTGAGCACGCATCCTCTCGACGCAGCGGCCACTTTGCATTTTACAATGGCGCGGGATTGGCCCTAGTGACCGATGGCTTGGCGGTTAATCGGCTGTACACATTGCGGGCATTGCCTTCGTAGATCTTGCGCTTATCTTCTTCGTGAAGCCATGTAACAGCCTCAATGTAGCGCTTGGTATCGTCGAAATAGCGGCCGGTCTCGGGATCGATGCTTTTTACAGCGCCGACCATCTCCGAAGCGAAGAGAATGTTCTCGATTGGAATGACTTTGGTCAGCAGGTCTATGCCCGCCTGGTGGTATACGCAGGTATCAAAGTAGACGTTTCTTAATAAGAGTTCGCTAAGCGGGGGCCGTTTCAAATCTTGCGCGATTCCGCGATAACGGCCCCAATGGTAGGGCACCGCGCCGCCACCATGAGGAATGATGAACTTCAGCGTGGGGAAATCCTTGAAAATGTCTGAGGTCAGGAACTGCATGAATGCCGTCGTATCGCCATTCAGATAGTGCGCGCCCGTGGCGTGAAAATTCGGATTGCACGAGGCGCTGACGTGGATCATGGCGGGGACGTCAAGCTCTACCATCTTTTGGTAGAGCGGGTACCAGAAGCGGTCCGTCAGGGGCGGGTCGCTCCAGTGCCCGCCCGAAGGATCCGGATTCAGGTTGCAGCCAACGAAACCGAGCTCTTCCACGCAGCGCTCTAATTCGCCGATGCAGTTGGCGGGCGGAACACCAGGTGACTGTGGCAGCTGGCAGACGCCGGCAAAATTTTCGGGATAAAGCGAGCAAACCCTACAGATCAAATCGTTGCAAACGCGCGACCATTGCAAACTCGTGCTTGCGTTTCCGATGTGGTGGCCCATGCCCATGGCACGAGGCGAGAAGATGGTGAGATCGGTGCCGCGCTCCCGCTGGAACTTCAGCTGTGCATTTTCGAGACTTTCGCGAATCTGATCGTCGGTGATCTTCGGAGGCTCGAAAGAAAACCGCGAAGGATCTTTAAGCGCACTGATCTGTCGCTGTCGATAGGCTTCCAATTCCCGCGGCGCCGTCGTGTAGTGCCCGTGACAATCGATAATCATTATGGCCTAATTATGGATGGATCACGGGATGCACAAACGTTGATCGGGCGATCGGAGGAGGCTTGGAATGGCTGAACTCCCAAGGCTGAACGGCATCATCCGCGCGCTGGAGCGCGGGCAGCCAGCGTTTGCGGCCTTTACAAACGCCGAAATCGATTCCGCACTCGCATTCAGCATTTCCAGTTACGACGCCATTGTTTTTGAGATGGAGCACAATCCATGGGACGGACGAATTCTGCGAGATTGCTTTCAGTACATGCTCAATCGGCGGCAGATCGCAGAGTCTGGTTCGATCGCACCCGGCGTCACGCCTTTGGTACGCATTCCGCCAAACGGAAACGAAAAGAACCAGTGGCTCGCCAAGCAGGCGCTCGATTTAGGCGCGTATGGCATCGTATGGCCGCACATCAGCACCGTCGAGCAAGCCTACAACGCTGTCGCCGCATGCCGGTATCCGCGATTGAAGACGGCTGCGCTGAGCGAGCCGGCCGGGATGCGAGGTGATGCGCCTCTGGCCGCCGCGCGTTATTGGGGCCTTACACAGCAGGAATATTATCGCAAGGCCGATGTGTGGCCGTTGAATCCGCAGGGCGAAATTCTCGTAGTTCTGATGATCGAAGACACACAGGGAATCGCCAACCTTGGCGACATATTAAAGAGTGTTCCGGGAATAGGCCTGATCCTGATCGGAGAAGGTGATTTGAGCCAGGAACTCGGTTTTCCGCGCCAATACGAGCATCCCTCCGTTGTGGAAGCCATGGCGCAAATCGTTGCGAGGTGCGAGGAATGCGGCGTTCCCGTCGGGCACCCTCACGTCGATTCCAATAATGTCGAGCGGATCCTTAAGCAAGGATATCGGTTTCTGATGGCTGCGCCCACCCGAAGCTACGCCGCGCTGGACAAATGCCGGCAACTCGCCGGACGCTAGCTTTCGCGAGTTCGCTCGAGAAAAGCTTCGCCTTACTCCAAGTCCAGCGTACCCGGAGCGAAAAGCTCTTCGATGCTAAACTTCCTCGGAATCACCTGTTGATCGAGGGCGAATTGAGCGATTGTCTCCAGGGCCTTTCGATTGCGGTTGATGCCAGATGGAAACGGATCTCCGACCACTTCTTTGAGTGCGATGGCAGCTTCGTCTGCAGGAGAGAGATTTTTACCGGCGTCCAGGTGGGCCAGGTAAATTTTCTTCGCTGCCTGAAATGCACGGAAGAGCTCCCGGGCCAATCCGGGCTCAGCTTTCAAAAGCGAGTCCTTTACCACCAACCCATGATTGATGGGGTACACGCCTGTTTTGCGGAAGTAGGCAAAAGCTGCGTTGCGAGCGTCTGGGATGAGCGGCTGAATGTCAGGGGAATTCACGCGGACGTCACCCACTGCCGCGGCGATCTTGCCGGAAAGCAGTAACTCGGCAATCGGCTTTCCACGAGACGAATAATCAACATTCGCCGGGGCTTTGTATTCGGCTACGTGCTCGTCGTCGGTGGGCGCCCAGGTGATCTTGTTCAGGTCCAGGCCGTATTCGGTCTGGAGGATTCCCCGCGCCCAAAGGCCCGTCGTGACCGTGTATCCGCGATTGACACCGACGGTCCGGCCTTCCAAGTCCTTCGGTTTAGCAATTCCGGAGTTGACATTGTAGAAGATGGCCCAGTGATGGAAATTTCTGGTGAGGAATACCGGGATGGCGGTGACGGGCTTGCCGTAAGCCTTAGCACAAAGATAAGTAGTAAAGGCCATCTCACAAATATCGAAATCGAGGCTGCGAACCATGCGCCGCATGGCCGCAACGATGGGATCAACTTGAAGGTATTCGAGATTCAAATCAGCGACGCGAACGCTTCCATCCTTCAAAGGCTTGGTGAGCCCATAATTGCCGATGGCGATTGTCAGGGGATGCACGCGAGTGGTTCCGCCGAGATCGG
>WNGJ01008143.1_pt1 | contig 13704 bp, 10 predicted proteins | sample 5400611 | NCBI WGS metagenome assembly WNGJ01 (sample SAMN13153375, study PRJNA577476) | soil metagenome | isolation source: 40 cm soil or saprolite under Garry oak tree replicate 1 | place: USA:California | collected 2016-06-15 | reverse complement strand
TTGCTAGAGTCTGAGAGCGGAGCAGGCCGATCAAGTGAGCAAACGTATTCCTTCGCCCACGACAAAACCCGGGACGTTGTCTACACAGAGGCCGGGGATGCGCGTCGGCGCATCTTGCATCGTCACGCTTTGGAGGTCTTGCAAGCTGCACCTGCTCCCGTGGCCGAACTCGCTCGCCATGCACGGGCCGCGAGATTGCCTGAACCCACCTTCCGCTTCAGTGTGGGAGCGGGTGATGCAGCAGCACAGCTTTTCGCTCATGCCGAGGCACACTCGCACTATACCCAGGCCCTGGAAGCCCTCTCTCATTTACCTGATAGCGAGGCCACCCGAGGCCAGCGCGTCGATACGCTCATCAAACTCGTCAAAGTGTCCTGGATCGCCGATGATCCCCAACGCAATCTCACGCGACTCACCGAGGCCGAGGCCCTGGCGCGGAATTTGCCCAATGCCAGTGACGGAGCAGGCGGCGACCGGCAGCGCCTCGTGCGCGTTCATTTCTGGATCAGCCAGGTGCATGTCACGCGCAACGCCATGCGTGAGGCGATGCGCTATTTACAGCACGTGCTTCTGGAAGCGCAGGAGGTAGGTGACGAAGAACTGCTGGCCATAACGTCTGTGCAGATGGGCCGGGCGATGACTGCCCAGGGGCAGTTCAGCAAAAGCAAACCGCTGCTTGCTCAGGCTGCCACGCTGCTGGAAAAAGCCGCGAACTGGCCAGATTGGATTTTTGCTACCAGCTTTTTGGGAATTGCGCTTGCAGCGTCCGGGCACTATGCAGCAGGGGTAGACGAGGGACAGCAAGCTCTGGCGCGCGCACGGGAAATCAACACGCATACTGGATTTGCGGTGAGCCACGTGTGCCTTTCTGCCATCTACTTGATGGGCGCTGAGATAGAGCACATGTTGGAAGAGAGCCGTACGACCGTAGAAGTAGCGGAGCAGTCAGGTAATCGCTTTATGACCTACCTGGGCTACGGCTTGCGAGGCTGGGCCGAGAGCCGCCTGGGACGTCACGAGGCTGCGATGCAGAGCATGGCACACTCACAGGCGATCAGCCAGAGCCTGGGAGGGCAACTCCTGATCGCCGATTGGTTAGCCGCCGCGCACGCCGAACTCGTGCTGGCTGCTGGCCGTGTCGAAGAGGCCCTGGCGCTGGCAGAGCAAGCCGTGAACATCGCCCAGGCGATCGGCGGCCTCTTTGCCCAAGGGCTGGCCCACCGCGTGTGGAGCCAGGCACTGACTGCCCTTCACCCACCGCGCTGGGATGAGGCCGAGGCGCACCTTGCCGCCAGCCTGCAGGCTCTGCAAGCCTGTGAAGCCATGCCAGAGGTGGCGCGGACGCAGCTGGCCTGGGGCATACTCTGTCGCGAGCGGAGCGACCCTCTCCCCGCTCTGGAGCACTTTGAGATTGCTGCATTTCACTTCGAGAACGCGGGCCTGACCCGCGAATTGGAAAGGACGTGTGCAGTGAGCCTGGAACTCATTCAGACGCTGAGAGGCCAGCAGGGAATCAAATGACTTGCACTAGTTGCGGTGGCACAACCCACAAGTAAATGTCACAGTTCCCCCCCCACAAGCGTATTAACAACAGATACTGAAGCAAGAGACCTTTCAAGAGAAGGAGTGCAAAAGACAAGCATGCCGACTAATATGGTTGCCTACGAGTGGCCCTTCAATGGTACCTCCCACATCGCATATGAAACCGATGATACTCACATCCACGAGATGGTCATTGGGCAGGACAGGAAATGGCGCGATCAAGATATTACATTCATCGCCGATGCTCCTAAGTTGGAAGAAGCAATTCTGGCAGGCTTTACCTGGGAGGAGGGACATTCACAGCAGATAGCATACGCCAGCACATTGAATGAGAATGGTCATATTTACGAATTATTCCAGCCTCAGGGCCAACCCTGGCGAGTCGAGGACATCATGAAGAAGCGCACAGATGCAGTTCCTGCTGATGGCTTCGCCTTGATTGGATATCCCTGGAAAGCCGCCGGAACCAGGCACCTTGCCTATACTGGACGTGATGGACACCTGCACGAACTGCCGCCTATACCTGGGAAATCGGCAAAACAAAGCACGTCGTCTACACGAGTGGAGATGGACACATCCATGAACTCATGACAGGAGTGGATGGTACATGGAAGCATACCGATCTGACGGACGCAACGGATGCGCCTTTGGCTGGCGATTCCGCCTTGACTGCCTATGCCTGGAAGGCAGGCAAAACAAAGCACGTCGTCTACACGGGCGTCGATGGCGATGTCTATGAACTGGCATGCGGGCACGATGCCGTATGGACCTACGCGAATTTGACGGGTCTGACAGGAGCACCCTTAGCACTTGGCTCCGCCCTGGTCGCCTATGCCTGGGAGACCGGTCTTGCCAAACAAGTCGTCTACGTGGGCAGTAATCACCATATCTATGAATTGCAGATGCCACTGGACGGCACATGGGAACAAACCGACCTGACACAACGTCTGGGCGTGCCCGAAGCCAGTGAAGATGTCATTGCCGCTCACGAGTGGACTCCTGAGTTCGCGAAACATATTGTCTATCTCGATACCACCGACCACCCCCACATGCATTCGTTGATGCTGAAACATGGGGGGAATTGGCACCATACCGATCTAACCAGCTCGACTGGTTCTCCATTGATAGCATTGCTTAGAGCAGGCAAATGAACCTACGTCCTTTTCGAACTTGATGCCCCAGCATGGAGGACTTTCACGCGTCACAGGTCGAGATGAGCCCGGCCAAACATCTGCCTTTTCAGACCCATTTCAGCTTCTCGATGTATGCTCAGGGTAAGTGAGTCATAGACGAGCGAAAGGAAATGTATAGATGAAACGACCACCTGTTCTGCACTATCTCCTCTGGCTAGGAGGTATTATAGTGGTGCTATCCGGATGTGTAGGATCATCTGAACCGCATACACAGACGCCAGCTGCTCCTGTTGCATCCCCGACCACTCTTCTTACGCAATTGAAGCCTGAAGGGGCTCTTCCATCCTCCTGTCCTGTCACGCCCATCTACCAGGGAGGGCCACCAACACCCTTTATCACGTCTGCTCTTCCCTGGGTTCAGACTCAACCGGCTTCTTCGGGCATTGTGGGACACCTCTTTTTTGCAGGGACAACGACCGGGAGCGGGACGTACCGGTTTCTCCATACAGGAGGAGGCTATCCCGATGGGTCGAGCACCAAAATCCTCTGGACGATTGATCATCCGCACATTCTCAACCAGATTCAAATTGATGGAACGAATCTGTTCTCTCCTGGAATGACGTTTCACCAAACCATTAATCCAGGCGTTGGCCCTTGGGCTGTTCCTTCACCGGAACAGTACCCGTCAATTGTGGTAGTTCCCAGTGCAGGCTGCTGGCGTTTGCAGATCAGCAGTGGCTTGGCGCAGGGAACCCTTATTATGTGGGTCGTTGGGGAGAATGGATAAGAGGAGGTTTGCCAAAAATTGTCGTCAGCCTGCCTGTTGCCAGCCGAAGGAGGCCACCCCTACCCAACCATAGCCACGATGTGATAGAATATCTATCAAGCTCATTGAGCCGTTGCCTCGCACGCACGATACATTGGGTGGGTTCCATAGGAAAGTACTACGCCAATTATGACGATAGAAGAAAAAGACGCGCAGGCGTTAGATGCCTACTCAAACGCGGTAACGGGCGCTGCGGAGCGTGTTGGACCCGCAGTTGTACGTATTGATATAGATCGTGAAGGCGGGCGATTTGCCCGGTCAATCTTTGGGGGCGGCTTAGGCTCCGGCTTCATCTTTGCCTCAGATGGTCAGATCCTCACTAATGCCCACGTAGTAGCAAATGCGCAGCGTATTCGTGTAACGCTCGCCGATGGCCGCACCTTTGATGCTGGCCTTGTTGGAAGCGAACCAGATGTCGATGTTGCAGTGCTGCGGATCGGCGCGGACAGGCTACCCGTCGCCGAACTCGGACGGACTCCCCTGAAAGTGGGGCAGTTGGTGATTGCTGTCGGCAACCCCTACGGTCTCAACTGGACGGTTACGGCAGGAGTTGTGAGCGCATTGGGCCGCACGCTGGAAGGGCCAGGCATACGCAGCAAAATGACCAACCTCATCCAGACCGATACCTCCATCAATCCAGGCAATTCTGGCGGCCCGCTCGTGGATAGCCTGGGGCGGGTGGTCGGGATCACCACCGCCATGATGCCTATGGCCCAGGGGCTTGGCTTCTCCATTCCGCTGGACACCGTCAAATCCGCCATTGCACGTATCAATAAACGACGCGAAGCGACACCGGCAGGTGTATCGATGGGCGTTGGCGGCATGCGGGTGAAGCTCGACGAAACATTGCGCAGGAATCTCAGCCTCGCGCAACAACACGGGATGGAACTGCTAGAAATCCGGCATGATGGGCCAGCCGACCGCGCCGAACTTAAACGCCTGGATATTATTGTCTCGGCTGCCAGCGAACCCGTCACGGAACCGCGGGACTTGCAGCGTATTGTACGCCGCCATCGCGGGGGTGAAAAAATCCCCGTCAATTTCCTGAGAGGGGGCAAACAGCGCAAAGTGACGGTGATACTTTAGATAGTTTCTTATGCGCCTGCTTCATCAGAATCAGCACCAGCACGAATTTGAGAGTTACCCCTAAAATGCGTCTATTGTAGTGGAAGATGTAACACTACGTCTGGGCTACATAGCCAGGAGGGAAAGACGCAATGGGACCTATGCTGATTCTGCTGGTGTTCCTGGGTGGAACAATGATGTTAATTGTAGGCGGCACACGGGTAAGTTTGTATCTTTTTACACAGAATGCGTTGGAAACTAACCATGTGGTAGCTGAAAAGCCGTTGCCGGTTCAAGAACCCGTCGTAGAACGTCCCGTATATTATCGAGTCGCGGAGGCAGGGAACACGAGTGCCCGGTACGCGCGTGGTAGTTTAATGGTCATCGGAAGCATCTTATTGTTGACACTGATTGCCGCCGTTACCATCCTTCACTAACAAGAGGACAACACCGCCAGCAACATTGACTGGTCGACCTGCCGGAATGGAGAGAGATTTCTGGCAGGTCGATGGGTTTTTCTGTTGCGATTTGCTTAGAGTAGATGGTCAGAGCACATCAGAACATCCACACCCTGGCATTACTGAATACTACTTCCGTTGCATGGCCGTTCGTACCATTTGCAGTGGCTTCGAAGCCAATTTTCCCGTGGTTATAGGTGCTATCAGTAATGCTAGCAATTTGCTGGTGGTTGATATATACGGTAATGGTATTGCCCTGGGCTACCACGGCAACGAGGTTGCTCTGGCCCACCCCCTGCTTGATGGCTGAACTGTTGCCGCTCGTCAAGACTGTAGCGCCAGATGCATTCACGATATAGAGATCGTAAGACCCATCTTGAAACACATCTAATGTGTAGTTTCTGTAGGCCTGGGGAGTGTCCTGGTCGCGGAAGATCAGTCCGCCTCCGTCCCCTTTCATAATCTGCATCTGCGCCTCAAAGGCGAAGTTCGTGTAGTTGGAGTCGACGGCCAAACAGTCGTCATAAAAATGGGGATCGGGCGCTTTCACATGGTATGCTCCACCCATGAAGCTGCAATTGATGGGATCTTGGGCCCAACTGACCCCTTTGCTATTATCGCTCAAAGGATCAGAGAAGACCAGCGTCCCACCATGGGTATAGGGGTTCGCTGCCGCAGCAGTGGCTGTCGCATTGATTTGGGCCTGGGCTTGAGCTGTGCTGCTGGCCTGTGCATGGGCTGTTCCGGTGGCCTGCGCTATGGCGGTAGCTGTAGCCTGCACATGCTGCTGGTTAGGTTGGTAGACGGTTGCGTAGTAGATGAGTCCGCTTCCTGCTATGACCAGCACTGCTATGATGACAATCAAAACGATGATCGCTGGTGAAAAGCGACGCGGAGGTTTTTGTCCTTGTGGACCGGCAGGAGCGAGCGGAGGAGGATAGGCAGGTTGTGGTCCGGACTGCGGCGTACCATAAGGAGGTGGAGCGGTATAGGGGTTCTGCTGACTAGAAGGAGCGGATGGAGGTAGAGGGGTATAGGGGTTCTGCTGACTAGATTGAGTAGGGGGAGGAGCGTAAGGATTTGAACCATAGGCTGTAGTTGGCGGGGATTGTTGTACAACAGTAAAAGGTGATGGCGCAATGGTAGGAGCTTCGGGCGCTGTCCCAGTATTGATGTAATAGGCGGGTGTAGCCGCGCCACAGTTGGGACAATGTGCGGCTCCTGGTACAAGCTGCGCTCCACAGGAATTACAGTACGTCATGAGTCCTCCTCACTCTATTGCAATCTACCAGGATGACTATAGTACTCAGCTAGTATACCTTAATAACACAACAAATGCAATAAAAAAAGCTACCTAGCTACCTCCGCTACCTCTCTCACTTATCATCAATAGCTACCACCTAACTTCCGGTGATCCCACGAGACTATCTCTACGGGTTCCACAAAGACCACCACTCGTTTAGGTGCCTGGGCTGAGACCAATTGGCGTGTATTATCATTCAAAGGGCCAGTGTACCGTTCAAAGATGACCTCGCCTATGCGCTGGACGGTTTCGCGGTCGTCGTTGATGATTGCCCGTCCTTTAATCTGGACTCCCCGTAGTTCATCATAGCGCACACCGCTCTCCACAAGACAGGTAAGCCTGGGATCTCGCCGCAGGTTGATAGCCTTTTGCGACTTAGCATACGTCCAAAAAACTACCTGGTCATTTATCAACACATACCACATCGCTACCAGGTGCGGCCAACCGTCTTTACCAATTGTGGCTACCTGAAGTATGCGCTGCTCCTCAAGAAATGCGCGTATCTCTTCGTCGTTCATGCGGATCAGGTCTCGCCGATTCATGTATTTTCCTCCGTCATTACTTCTCTAAATATTGAGCGTATGTTGGCGATGCGTTCAGTATCGCTTATAGACACGGAGTTGGCAATAGCTAAGAATATACTGAGGTCATTTCAACTCGAACAACGCCTCATCATATTCTCCAATGATCTCGAAACCCAACCGCTTATAACACGCGATGGCGCTGGCATTATCGGCTCGAACATTCAGCCCAACATGATCTACTGTCTCTAACAATACCTTGCAGAGCTTCGCGCACACGGCCGATCCCAGGCGCTGCCCTCGATAATCGGGATGCGTGGTCACATTACCAAGGACGCCTATCTTGTATTGTGGCGAATACACGTGCACTCCGGCTACGCTTACCAGCTTTGCATCTCGTCGAATGCCGTAGTAGTGTCCAGTTTCCAACATGCGTGGATCGAACCAGTTTTCAGGGTAGCTAATGCGATATAAGGTTTGTAAATCATCTACATCCGCTACGGTTAATGGAACGACGCCTGAACTATCAACCTTCTCCAGGCGTGAGGTATCCATTAAAGCCATCTTGTAGTGCAGACCGTGCGATTCGATACGGTAATCATGTGCAAAGACACTCGCCAGGTCTCCGCTAAAATGAGCATAAAATCTTCTTGGGAGCAGAGGCAAAAGCGACTGGAGCAAATCGCGCATGGTTGCGAGGCCCTCAGTGATTCCCAGCAGTGTTGGAAGTTCTAACCCGGTATAGAGTAAAACAAGTTCTTGAATCTCTTCAGCATCTTTGAATGCGTACCAGGTCGTATACTGCCAAAAGAAATCGTCCAGGTCTCCTAGCTCATACAGATGCAGCCAGGTGTTACGGCGCAGGAACTGCTCAATTGTACCTTTGTCATGTAGACAAACAGCTTTCATAAGACGCTTCCCCTATACCCTACTGCACCAGTTCTACGATGCCGATCAAATGCCCTTTGACGAGTGGCATGCCTTTTCGGGCGCGTGGGAACGTCTTAAATTCGGATGCCTTCATCACAGTCACCTGTTCGCTGCCTTCGCCGTTTGAGATGAGCAGGAAGTGCGTGTGTTCGTTGATGATGGTAGCCGACATCACCTTGTCTTTACCGGCCAGTTCGGTGGTTATGACACCGGCTGTAGCCCGGCCCTTCTGTGGGTACTGGCCGAGCGGCACTTTCTTGCCCAGGCCGCTTTCGGTCACGACGAAGAGGCTCAACGGGTCGGAGGCCGTGTTTTGCTCCTCGCTATCCAGGTAGCACGCGCTGACCACCTTCGCATTCGGGGCTAAGGCCATAGCCGCTACGCCTTGACCGACACGACCCTGAGCGCGCAAGCCTTCATCGCTGAAACGCAGCGTTTGCGCGTTATCGCATGTCACAAAGTATTCGCCCTGGCCGCGCGAGATCAGCGCGGCCACTACAGCATCGCCCTCCGCCAGCTTCATATCTTGCAGGCCATCCACATCAGCTGTTTTATAATCGCTCAAGGGAGATTTCTTGACTTTGCCCAGTTTGCTGAAAGTCACCAGGTAACGGTCTTCGTCGTATGACTCGAGGGGGAGCAGTGCGACGACTTCTTCACCCTGGACAAGCCCTATCAATTTGCGTAGAGGTTCGCCCTTTGCCGGGCGAGTTCCCTGGGGAATACGATGAGCCGCGATCTGGAATACACGACCACTGGTGCAGATGCAGAGTACGTAATCCTGTGAAGTGGCAGGGACTACCTGGCGCAGTTGCTCATCGCCGCGTACTGTAACGTAGGTGGCATCACCATTTTTTCCCTTTGGCTTGTAGGTATCAGCGGGCAGCGCTTTCAGCGCACCCGCGCGCGTATAGGCAATCACCAGGGGCTCGCGTTCATGCAGGCTGGCAACCTCGGTCACAGGAGCATGAGCCTGTCCCTCGACCTCGATGACGGTGCGCCGCTCATCGCCGAACTGCTTGATCAGTTGCTGCATCTCTTTCTTCAGCAGGGCGATCAGCGCATCACGATGCGCCAGCAAATACTCCAGTTCGCTGATGCGCGCCTGCAGCTCCGCTTTTTCTTTGGCATATTTACCAGCATCCAGGCGCGTCACCTGGGCCAGTGTCATCGAGGCGATCACATCGGATTGGATTGGTGTCAGTTTATAGGTTGTCTCGATCTTTTTGCGCGCCACTGCGCGATCCTCTGCTTGCTGGAAGATTTTGACGATGCGATCCGCGTTGGCCGCGCCGACGATCAACCCCTCGACAACGTGCAGGCGCTCCCTGGCTTTGCGCAGGTCAAACTGCGTGCGGCGCGTGACGACATCAACCTGGTGGGCATTCCAATAGTTGAGCAATTCGATCATACCCACCTGTTTAGGATGGCGCGCAGCCTGCATCGGCTCACCAAAGAGGAATACCATCTGAAACGACTGCGCAATCTGCAAATCCGTTTCGTTGAAAAGCTGCGAGAGCACCTGGGCTGCATCGGCATCTTTGCGCAATTCCAGCACGATGCGCGTACCTTTTTCGGTATCGCTCTCGTCACGCAGGTCGGGCAGCAACCCCTCGAGCTTGCGCGCATTGATGGCCTTGACAATCGAGGCTTTGACTTTATCGCGACCGATGGGCGGAATTTGCGTCACAATCAGCGAACGGCTGCGCGGCGTCTCTTCCAGGCGCACCTCTGCGCGCACAATGATGCGCCCCTTGCCGGTCGTCAGGTAATCTTTGATACCCTCGATACCCATGACGCGCCCACCCTGGCAGAAATCTGGTCCCTGAATGTAAGTCATGAGCTGCTCGACGCTCATGGTGGGGCGATCCAGCAGGGCGATGCAGGCCCGCAATACCTCGGTCAGATTATGCGGTGGAATATTGGTGGAGAGGCCCACCGCGATACCACTGGATGTATTGACGACAGGCGGGATGCGGCCTGGCAGATAGTCCGGCTCCTGCACTCTCGGATCCTGCTTATAGCTCGGGTGCAGCGGAACGGTTTCACGTTCCATGTCGGCCATCAGCGCCTCCGCCAATGGAGAAAGGCGCATCTCGGTATAACGATATGCAGCGGGAGCATCTCCATCCTCGCTGCCCATATTGCCCTGACTCTCGATCAAGGGATAGCGCAGGGTAAACGGCTGGGCCATACGCGCCGCTGCGTCATAGACGGAGACATCGCCATGTGGATGGTAGTTACCAAGAATAAGTCCGACGACTTCCGCGCTTTTCACCGTGGGGCGACTAGAGATGAAGCGCGCATCGCGCATACCTGCGAGAATGCGCCGCTGCACGGGCTTCAAGCCATCACGAGCATCGGGTAACGCGCGGTCAGTCACGACCGAAAGGCCATAGGTCGCAAAGGCCTGGGCCATTACGACCGAAAAATCTTCCTCGCGAATGGTGCCAAATGCTGTTGTGTTTTCAGAGATTCGAGCCATGATCTATACATCCAGTTCCTTAATCTTCCGCGCGTGTTCCGCCAGGAAGGTACGACGCGCCTCGGCGTTCTCGTCTTCCATCAGTTCTCCCACCAGTTTCGCCGCCAGCACGCCATCTTCCATCGTAACGCGCTTAAGCGTGCGGCGCGGGGGATCGAACATGGTTTCACGCAGCTCTTTCGCATTCATCTCGCCCAGGCCTTTGAAGCGTTTGAACTCAACATCCTGCGCATCTGGCCGCGCGTTCAGGAATTGGATGCGCGCCTCGTCGTCCAGCAGCCATGTTACCTTGCCCTTGTATTTGACCGAGTACAGTGGTGGACAGGCGATGAACACATGCCCGCGCTCGATCAGGTCGCTAAACTCCTGGTAGAAGAGAGTCAGCAGCAGGCATTGAATATGCAGACCGTCCACGTCGGCGTCGGTGGCGATGATCACGCGGTGAAACTTCAGACGGCTGATATCGAATGAATCGCGCGTACCCGTTCCCAGCACGTTGATGATGGTGCGTATCTCTTCATTCTCAACGATACGCTTCAAATCGGCTTTCGCCACGTTGAGCGGTTTGCCTTTCAACTTCAAGACAGCCTGGAAATCTGAGAAACGCCCCTGGCCAGCGCTGCCACCAGCCGAATCTCCTTCGACGATGAACAGCTCTGAACGCGCGGGATCCGAGGAGTTACAGCGCAAGAACTTCTTGGAGAGCGAGGTGTCGATCAGCTCGCCGTTTTTCTTATTGCCCGCGCGCGCCAGCTCTTCCACCAACTGGGCTTCATTGCGCGCCTTCTGCATCTGGAGAATTTTTTTGAGCCAGTCTTTGCCGGCGCCCGTATTACGCTCAAACCACTCCTTCAAACCCTCGTCCACAATCGAACGCACGATGCCCTCAACAGGCGCGTTGTTCAAGCGATCTTTGGTCTGACCCTGAAACTGTGGATTGACCAGCTTCACCGAGATCACCACGTTCAGCCCCTGCTGGATGACCTCCGGCTTGAACCCTTCCTTCTCACGGCTTTTAATCACGCCCCATTTGAGCGCATAATCGTTTACTACTTTGGTAAGCGCGGCCTTAAAGCCTGTTTCGTGTACACCGCCGTCGCGTGTACGTACGGCGTTGGCATAGCTATACATGGTAATCCTGTAGCCAGAGGTGGCTTGCAGCGCCACCTCTACCTGCACTCCATCCTTTGCTTTGGCGATGCCGATGACCTGCTTGAAGAGCGGCGCGTTGGTGCCGGTCGCAAGCTCGCGCACATAATCGGGCAGCCCTTCGCGCGAGTAAAAGACACGCTTCACCTGCTGCTCGGTGTCATCGTCGTAGGCATCCAGGTGGAAGGTCACACCACAATTGAGATAGGCGGCGGCTTTCAGCCGGCTTTCAATCGCCTCGAGCGAGTAAAAGGCGTCGGCATCGAAGATGCTGCGATCGTAGAGCCAGCGCAGCTGTGTGCCGTGTCGTTTTGGATCGCATAACAACACTTCGTGCGGCAAAGCGGTTCCACGACTGAATACCTGCCTGAACTCCTGTCCATCTTTCCAGATGGTTAACTCTACTTTTTCAGACAGCGCGTTGATCACCGTCGAACCTACACCATGCAGCCCGCCAGCGGTTTTATAGACGCCTTCTTCAAATTTTCCACCGGAATGGGGGACGGTTAAGATGATCGTCGCGGCTGGCAAATACTCTCCCTGGTATAACATCGGGTCGAAAGGCATGCCTCGCGCCTCGTCACGCACCGTGACCCAGCCCTCGCGATCCACGCTCACCCAGATATTTTTGCCGTAGCCAGCTACGGCCTCATCAACGGCATTATCCAGCGCTTCCCAGATCAAGTGCAAAAGACCTGAGGAGGAAGTAGATCCAATATACATACCCGGACGATGGCGAATGGCCGCGATACCCTCAAGTACCTGAATATCAGCGGCTGAATAGTGAGACTGCTTCTTAGTTTTTGCCACCGGCTTTAACTCGCTTCTGGGCGAAGCCACTTCTCTTGTTTTTATTTCCTCGTCTGCTCTTTTTGCCTGGAAGAGCGAGAGTTGTCCGTTCAACTCTAACTCTTCTTGCACAGCGGGGGACGATTTGGCGGAACGAGCCATAAACCTGATACCTCTCTTCAACTGGCTTTTCATGTACTCTCAGCATACAGTGTTCTATTCTTCCTGTCAAGAGGAAATTCGGTCACATGTTCTATTTTGCTCAAAGCTGGTTTTTGGAAGATTGCCGATTCTAGCCAGCTTTCCAAATAAAACTATTTTGGAGAGTCATTTCATATTCATACATAGCATTCTTGATACACACTAGAAAAAGGAAACCTAATAAAAATACTAGCCACCTATCTTAAAAAAAAGTTTCACAACTCTTGTATATTGTGGTAAAATACATTGTAAGTGAGAGGGATTTTTTCTCTTTTGGCAGCGTTCTTACTTATAAGAAACCAGATGTTTTTAAGAGAAAAGGTACTCGCTGGTTCATCATTATGAGAACTTTTTCAGCAATGCTACGTATAATATTACGAGCCATTAAAAATTTTAAGTGTTCGTTGGGTGCCCATAGTTTTTTTTCATTAAGTTTTAATTCTTTTCATATATACTACTTGTTTAGTACATCAGCGCACCATATGTTACTTAACTCTAGGAAAGCGTAAGCAAACAATGCCACGTCCATTGAAAAATGTTTCCCCCGATACATTGGGTGGGAGAATACGGGCTGCGCGTCAGGCCTTACATATGTCTCTTTCTGAAGTAGCGGGTCAAGAATACAGACCTGGCGGAGCAGCTTCATCTTCCATTAAATGAGCTGACGGTTTTAGCGCAGCAGCATCGTGAAACTGAAGTGGAAACACATAAATACCAGAAAATTGAAGATCAACGTGTTCGCGCTGCTCAACTGCTGGAGATCAACCGTCCGCGGGGCGCATTAGAGCAGTTGCAGGATTTGACCATTAGCCAGATACCAACCTTTCAACGCTGGCGCATCATTGCCCTGCGCGGCCAGTGTTACTTTAGCCTGCGGCAGTTTCTTTCAGCGCAACGGGAATTTCTCTCCGCGCTTGCTGTGTTGCCGGATCACATTTTACAGGATCAATTCGTGGAAGTCGTCTTATTACGGCTACATCTGGCGGCGGCTTCTCGAGAACTTGGTCAGTATGAAACGGCATACGAGCAATACCAGGATGCGCGCTCGTTGATGAACACTGCTACTCCGTTGCGCTACATCGCCGAAGCCCACTGGGGGCTTTCGCTCGTCCTCTACGAACAAGCCTACAAAGCGATAAATGACAGGGAGCATGAAGACGGGCAGGAGTATCCAGAATCCTTCAAGCTACTCATGCAGCGTGCGCTTCGACACGCGGAGAATGCCCGCACACTCTACAACTCCATTGAAGAGTTGTTACGCGCCGCGCTCCTGAGCTGCCAGATCGCGTTAATTGAGCAGGC
>WNGJ01005167.1_pt1 | contig 13704 bp, 12 predicted proteins | sample 5400611 | NCBI WGS metagenome assembly WNGJ01 (sample SAMN13153375, study PRJNA577476) | soil metagenome | isolation source: 40 cm soil or saprolite under Garry oak tree replicate 1 | place: USA:California | collected 2016-06-15 | reverse complement strand
CATGTGGCGGCTGTATCTCGCCGGCTCGGTCGCGGCGTTCACCACCGGCACGCTGCAACTGTTCCAGGTTGTGTTCGCGCCCGGGGAGAATAACGACATCGCGTGGACGCGCGCGCACCTGTACACACACTGACCGGCACGGTCCATGCGCTCGTGTGATGTCCTCATCGTGGGCGGGGGACCCGCGGGCTCCACCGCCGCCTGGAAGCTGCGGCGCGCCGGCGCCGACGTCCTGGTGCTCGATCGCGAGCGCTTCCCGCGCCTGAAGCTGTGCGCCGGCTGGATCACGCCCGAGGCGGTGCGCGATCTGGATATGGACCTGGAGGCCTATCCGCACCGCCTGCTGACTTTCCCGCGGCTGCGGGTGCACTGGGGAAGGCTGCACGTTCCGGTACCGTGCGTGCAGCATTCCATCCGCCGCTTCGAATTCGACGCCTGGCTGCTGGAGCGTGCGGGCGCGCCGCTCGAGCAGCACAACGTGCGGCGCATCGTGCGCGACGGGGACGGCTTTGTCATAGACGACGCGTTTCGCTGCCGCTGGCTGATCGGCGCTGGCGGCACGCGCTGCCCGGTGTACCGCACGCTGTTCCGCGAGCTGAACCCGCGCGCCGCCGAGCTGCAGATCGTCACGCTCGAGCACGAGATCCAGTACGACTGGCAGGACTGCGACTGCCACCTGTGGTTCTTCGATCACGGGCTTCCCGGTTACTCGTGGTACGTGCCCAAGGAGCATGGCTGGCTCAATGTCGGTGTCGGCGGGATCGCCGAGCGCATGAAGCGCGGCGGGCACGACATCCGCCAGCACTGGGCGCATCTGGCCGCGATGCTGGGGAGCCGCCTCGCGCCGGGCGCCCATTACGATCCCAGCGGGTACAGCTACTACCTGCGCGGGCGCGTGGAGGTGGTACGCCGCGACAACGCCTTCATCACCGGGGACGCCGCGGGGCTGGCGACCCGCGACCTGGGTGAGGGCATCGGACCTGCGATCCGCAGCGGGCTGCGCGCGGCGCAGGCCATTGTCGCGGGTGAGCCTTACCGGCTCGAGGACGTGAGCGGCGCGAGCCTCGGCAGTATCGCGCGCAGTATGCTGGGGCGCGCGACCCGCGCCAGTGTGTTTGCCGGGCGGCGGCAGCGTACGCCCGGCGGAGGTCCCGCGCATGGCTTACGTCACCGTGATCAATGAACACCAGCACGTGCAGCAGATTGTCTCTGGACATCACCACCTGACGGCCGACGAGACGGTCGTCGCCGGTGGGAGCGACGCCGGGTTGGCGCCGCGCGAACTGTTGCTCGCGAGCCTCGGGGCGTGCACCGCGGTGGCGCTGCGCAAGCACGCCGCCCAGAACGACTGGGCACTGGGGAAGATCACGGTGGGCGTGCGCTGGTCGCGCAACCCCTCGGGGACGGAGCACATCGAGCGGCGCCTGTCCTTCACCCGGGCGCTGACGCCTGAACAGAAGACACGCCTCCTCGAGGTCGCCGACGCCACACCGGTCACCCGCGTGCTGCACGCAGGCATTGCGATCCAGTCGTCCGTGGTCGACTGACGGGCCACCCCGCCGCAGGCCGACCGGTACACGCCGCGAACACCTCAGATCGCCGACTCAGCCCGGCGCACCGCGTCGTGCGCATCGAGCTCGCCAAGACTGCGTCCGCGGGACTCGCGCCCGAACAGCGCGATGAGAATGGTGGAGCCGACCGCGGGCACGGCGATGGTCAGAATGGCGGCCGCAAACGGCGGTACGCCCGCGACCACACTCACACCCTGGGCCGTGAGTCCGCCGAGCTTGCTGCACGCGGCGACCCACCCGGTGGCGCGGCCGCGGATGCGCAGCGGATAGTTCTCGGCCGCGTACGGCAGCAGCATCGAGATGACCCCGCTCGAGCCGAGAATGAGCAGTGCCACGGGAATGACGGGCCGGGACAGCCCGCCCGCGCCGAGCTCCTCCAGGCTCAATCCCAACATCCCCAGTACCATCACCGCGGTCATCGCGACCAGTGACCACTTGGTGCTCCAGACGCTGAACAGCCACGCGCAGATCACGATGGTCGGTGCGGCAATGAGGGTGGATTTGGCGATCAGAGCGCTCGAGGCGCCCACGCTGCGTCCTTCCGCAACCAGCGCGGTGGGCAGCCACAGCAGCAGGCCGAAGTTGACCAGGCCCCAGGCCATGGCGGCCAGCGTGAGGGCCGTGGTGATGCCGAGAAACCCATGGGCGAGGGGGGGCACTGGCGCGTGACTCTCGGGCTCCGGCGGGGCGACGGCGCTCGCGGTGGCGGTCAGCGTGACGCCAAAGCGCGCGAGCGCAGCGCGCGCCAGGTCGGTGCGGCCGGTCTGCTGCAGGAAACGCGCGGACTCGGGCAGCAGGGGACTCAAGGCAACCAGGATCAGCCCGGTCGGCAGGTTCAGAAACCACATGATGCGCCAGCCGAATACCGGCTGCAGCAGCGCCGACAGCGAGCTGGCGGCGAAAAAGCCGCCCACTGCTCCGATGCCGCCGACCACCACCAGGCTCCAGCCCCGATGGCGCGTCGGCATGATCTCCGCCAGCAGCGCGTACGCCACCGGCAGCATGCCGCCGGCGGCTGCACCCATCATGAAACACATGCCGACGTTCCACCAGAAATTCGGCATGGCGCCGCAGATCGAGGTGCCGACGAACATGACCGAGGACAGCACGATCGAGGCGCGTCGCCCGTAGATGTCGGCCATCACGCCCCACACGCACGAGCCGACCACGGTGCCGGCCAGCGCCGCGAACGGCAGCCATGCCACGGTGTCGGCGCTGACGCGGTACTCCATGCGCATCCCGGGTGTCACGAACCCGAGACTCGCCGGCTTCATGATGTCGATGATCAGCGCGAGGCTCAGCAGGGCGGCGACGCGCCAGTGCGCCCCCGTCAGCGGCGCATTCTCCAGCGGCGCGATCACGTCGAGCGTCGGCGCAAGCGGCGCGCGGCCCGCAGGCCCCGGCAACAGGCCGTAGCCGGCGAAGCCGACACCCACCACGATGGCGGCCATGCCGAGCAGCATCTCGGTATCCATGGGCATGTCGGCGAGCACGTAGCCGCGGTCGTGGGCCATCAGGAACATCGGCAGGTGCAGCACGACACCCGCGGTGACGAGGATGCAGCCAAACCAGAACGCCAGGGTATTGCGCCGCTCTTCAAAAAGGACTGTTCGCACCCATCACCTCGGGAGCATTGTAAGGGCGCGAACGACGCGCGTTCCACGATCCCGTTGCGCTACCATGGCGGGCGGATTTTTCGCACCCTGACGTCACGAAAGGGCTCTGAGTCACATGCACCAACGCGCGCGGCGGCTCGGGGATCGACGGCGATGCACCCATCCTCAGGTGCGCCGATCGTGGCTCTTCATCGCCGCGGGCCTGCTCGCGCTGGCCCAGGGGTTCGCACAGGCTGCCGGCGAATCCGCCGCCTTCGGTTTTTCCCCCGCACAATTCCCGCGACAGCAGGCGCTCGAGCGGCGTTTCGACGCCGAGCTCAATCCCGCGGACCTGCGCGCCTGGATGCAGCGTCTGTCCTCCGAAGCGAACCACGTCGGCTCGCCTCACGACAAGGCGAACGCCGAATTCGTTCGCGGCCTGTTCAGGCAGTGGGGGTGGGATGCGCAGATCGAGGTGTTCGAGGTGCTGTATCCGACTCTCAGGGCGCACTCCCTGGAGCTGGTGGCGCCCGCAAAGTTCACGGCCCGCCTGCGGGAGCCGGCGATCGAGGGCGACGCGACCTCGACACGCACCGACGGGCTGCCGCCCTACAACGAGTACGGCGCGGACGGCGATGTGACCGCTCAGCTCGTGTACCTCAACTACGGCATGCCGGCGGATTACCGGGAACTCGCGCGCCGCGGCGTCGACGTCAGGGGCAAGATCGTCATCACGCGCTACGGTAACGGCTGGCGCGGACTGAAACCGAAGCTGGCGCAGGAGCACGGCGCCATCGGCTGCATCATTTACTCCGACCCGCACGATGACGGTTACTTCAGGGGTGATGCGTATCCGAAGGGGGGGTGGCGGCCGCCCGCCGGCGTGCAGCGCGGCTCGGTCCTGGACATGGCGCTCTATCCGGGCGATCCGCTGACACCCGATGTCGGCGCCACCCGGGACGCCAAGCGCCTGGCGATCGCGCAAGCGCCGACCATTCTCAAGATTCCGGTGCTGCCGATCTCCTACGCCGACGCGCAGCCGCTGCTCGCCGCGTTGGAAGGCCCCGTGGCGCCGCAGAAGTGGCGCGGCGCACTGCCCATTACCTATCACGTGGGACCGGGGCCGGCGACGGTGCACCTGTCGATCAGCTCGGACTGGGGACTGAAGCCGCTGTACGATGTGATCGCGAAGATCCGCGGCGCGGGTGATCCGGACGAATGGGTGGTGCGCGGCAATCACCGCGACGGCTGGGTGTTCGGCGCGTGGGACCCGCTGTCCGGACACGGCGCCCTGCTGTCGGAGGCCAAGGCGATCGGGGCACTGCTGAAGAGCGGCTGGAGGCCGAGGCGGACGTTGGTGTACGCCAGCTGGGACGGCGAGGAGCCGGGCCTGCTCGGTTCGACCGAATGGGCTGAGGCGCACGCCGCGGAGTTGCAGCACAAGGCGGTGTTGTATCTCAACTCCGACACCAACGTGCGCGGCTTCCTCGCGGCCGCAGGCAGCCACTCGCTGCAACACCTCGTCACCGACGTCGCCGGCGATGTGAAGGATCCCGAGACCGGTGCCACCTCGCAGGCGCGACTGCGCGCCCGGATGCTGGTGGACGGCTACGAGAGGGATCCCACTGACGAGAAAGAGGTCGCCGACGAGAAGATGCGCGACGCGAAGCTCGCCGCGGCGGGCGGGGACCTGCCGATCGCAGCGCTCGGCTCGGGCTCCGACTACACGCCGTTCCTGCAGCACCTGGGCGTGACCACGCTCAGCATCGAGTACCGCGGTGAGGACGATCAGCTCGGCGTCTACCACTCGAACTACGACTCCTTCGATCACTACGTGCGTTTCGGCGATCCGGGCTTCGCTTACGGTGTGGCCGAGGCGCAGACCGCCGGACACATCGTGTTGCGCATGGCGGATGCCGAGCTGCTGCCGCTGCAATTCGCAGGTTTCGCGGAAACGCTCGCCAGCTACCTCGAGGAGCTGCACAAGCTCGTGGACGACAAGCGTGGCGAGGCCACCGAGCTTGCCCGGCTTCTGGATCAGAATGCCTTCGGTCTCGCCGCGGACCCGACGCGGGTGGTGCTGCCGCCGGAGCGCGAGCCTGCGGTTCCGGTTGTCGACTTCGCGCCGCTCGCTGCCGTGGTCGCGCGCCTCAAGGCAAGCGCGCAGGCCTATGACGAGAGTTACGCGCAGGTAGTGGCACGGGACGTGAGGCTGACCGCGGCCCGGCGCAGGCAATTGAACTCGCTCCTGCAAGGCATGGAGCAGAGACTGACGGAGGCGCGCGGATTGCCCGGCCGCGAATGGTTCAGGCACTTCGTCTACGCGCCGGGCCGGCTGACCGGCTATGGAGTGAAGACGCTGCCCGCGGTGCGCGAAGCCCTCGACGCGGGACGCTGGGACGAAGCGAACCAGTACGCGCTCATCACCGCCGGGGTGCTGGCCCGCTACTGCGACCGGCTCGATGAGCTCACCGCGCTGCTGAAGCGCGGCAGCTAGCGGCGAGCGCCCTCGCCCGAGGCCAGTCAGGTCGCAAACAGCTGCGTGCCAATGTCCCGGAAGGACTTGAATTCGAGGGCGTTGCCGGACGGGTCGCGGATGAAGAGCGTGGATTGCTCGCCCGGTGTGTTCACGAACCGGGTGTAGGGTTCGATCACCCAATCGATTTTGTGCTGTCTGAGTCTCGCCGCCAGCTCCGCCCATCGCCCGGGTTCGAGCACCACGCCGCAGTGCGGTACCGGCACGCCATGACCGTCAACGAGGTTGCGGTGGGAGGTGACGCTTCCGTTGCGCCCCAGCTGCGGATTGAGGTGGCAGACAAACTGATGGCCGAACATGTTGAAATCGACCCAGTCGGTCGCGCTGCGGCCCTCTGCACAGCCGAGAACCTGGGTGTAGAAGCGTCGTGCCTCCTCGATATCCCTCACCTGGACGGCCACGTGAAATGGGGTAAGAACCACGGATCGCCCCCCGCGGGTTAGCAGAGCGGGACACACTGCGAGGATAGCAGGTGCGTCCCTGCACCGCCGGTGCGTCCCTGCACCGGCGGCGTCAGACGGTGCGTCCGTGCACCGCGGTGGCGCGTCCCTGCGCCGGCGGCGGTGCGTCCCTGCACCGGCTTCCCTGCTCCGCCGGCGCGTCCTGCGCGGCGGTCGAGATTAGAAAGAACGACCTCGACGGCGTGGCCTCGAGGCCGTTAAAAACGCGTCATACCGGGTGGGGGGTCAGCTCGGACGACGCGATTCGTTTACTCGTTTGTGCTCGTACATTGCCTGTTTGGCATTCTCCAACAGTTCGTTGACGCTCACGGGGTGCCGGGGATTGAAGTGTGCGACTCCCACGCTGAGGGCGGGAAGATCACCGCCGGGCGCTGAGCGCCTGCCGGCACGCAACACGATCGCGCCTCGCGAGGCGTACTCCGGGCACGTCGTCAGGGCGGCGAACTCATCGCCACCCAGCCGGCCGAGCACCTCATAGACCCCATAGCTGGGGTACAGATCACGCATGAAGTTGCCCATCTGCCGGGTCATGACATCGCCCGCGGCGCGGTCCATGGTGTCATCGGTCCGCTCCGGGTGGCTCACGTCGAAGTAGACCAGGTGCGCGGAGCGCACGTCGCGGGTCGCGACGTCGAGGAGCCGCGCGCCGATCTGCAGGAAGCCGCGCCGGTTATACAGCCCGGTGAGGTCGTCCGTCAGCGCCACACAGCGCAGCGAGTGCACCAGGTTCAGCAGCGCCGTGAGCTGCAGCGAGACTCGCTGTCCCCGGGTCAGCCCCTTGAAGCGCAGCAGCTCCGACAACAGCCGCGTGATGCTCAGGTCGTCGCCCTCCATGGCGGCGGCGCGCAGCTGGCCGGTGAGTTCGGCATTGCGGGCGCGCAGCGCGGCGGCGTTGCGGGCGCGGCGCAGCGTCTCCGAATTACTGCGGGTACGCGCTGCGTCCGCATTGCGGCGGGTGCGCAGTGCCCCGTGTTCGGTCGACCGCGGGACCGATCCGGGTTCCATCATGCGTGGTCCTCACCTCAGCTAAGTCGAGCGAGGCCAGCATAACCGCGCGCGGCACCGCGCCACGACAGCGAAGCCCCTCAATTCGGGGTCGGCCGGGGGCGGGTCAGGGGATCAGGAATTTCCGGATTGACAAACCCTACGCCTGCGTGACCCCGTGGCGGATCGCATAGCGCACCAGGCTCGCGGTGTCGTGAATATCGAGCTTCTGCATGAGCTTGGAACGGTGCGACTCAACGGTCTTCGCGCTGATCGCGAGCCGCGCGGCGATCGCCTTGGTGGAATGACCTTCGGCGATCAGCTGCAGCACCTGGCGCTCGCGCACGGAGAGTGCGGCGCCCGCGTGTCGGGGTGCGAGATAGGCCTCGGCGACCGCGCCGGCGACACCAGGAGACAGGTACACCTCTCCGCGGCAGACGCCTTCGATCGCCTGCACCAGGTCGCGCGCCGCCTGGCTCTTGAGGACGTAGCCCCGTACGCCGCAGCGCAGCGCTTCGGTGACGTACTGCTGTTCGTCATGCTGCGTGAGCACCACCAGTTTGACGCGCGGACACAGGCGCGCCAGCTCGAGCGCCGCGTTCAGCCCGTTGAACTGCGGCATGCTGATGTCCATCACCGCGACATCGGGGTTCTCACTGCGCACCAGGCGCACCGCTTCGCGGCCGTCGGCCGCCTCCCCCGCGACCACGAACCCCGCGCTCTGCAGCAGCGTCTTCAATCCCTGTCTGACGAGCACGTGATCGTCGGCAAGTACCAGGCGTATCCCCACCGCTTAGCCCCCCAGGGGCAGTTGAAAGCGGATCTCCGCGCCGTTACCGGGTGCGGAGACGATGTGCAGCGATCCACCGAGTGCGCTCAGGCGCTCGCGCATGCCCCTGAGGCCCAGGCCGCCGCGGCGCACGCAGGAGTCGACCTCGAAGCCAACCCCGTCGTCGCCGATCAGGCAGCGCAGACAGTCCTGGTCCTGATCGATCTCGATGCGAATGCGCGTCGCATGCGCGTGACGGGCGGCATTGGTCAGAGCCTCCTGGACCACACGATACAGGGCCGTTTCCACGGCGGCGGGCAGGCGCTGCGTGACGCTCGAACGCACATCAACAGGGATCAGCGTGCGACCCGACACGGCCGCGGCCAGAAACTCGATCGCCGCCAGCCATCCGAGGTCATCGAGCACCATCGGCCGAAGCTCGTGGGACAGGTGCCGCAGCTGCTGCTCGGCCTGATCGAGGAGCTTCTGGCACTCCTGGATCTTCGGCCCGGCCGCGGGCACCTCGCGCGCCACCTGCGCGAGCTGCAGGTGCACCGACACCAGCAGTTGCCCCGAATCGTCGTGCAACGCGTGCGCAATGCGCCGGATCTCCTGCTCGAGAGTCTCGTTGATGTGCCGCCAGGCGACCAGCGAGTCGCGATAGCCGCGATGAGTCATTTCGAACGGCGACAGTGTCTCGGCGAGAAAAGCTGTCGCCGAGTCGATGAGGAACCCGGTATCACGCCGGCCATCCGCCGCGGCGACGATGGCGCGCAGGGCCCGGCTGTGCAGGCCTACCAGGTCGGGAATGCTGCGGCCTTCCGCCAGCGCATCGCGCCCGAACTCGTAGGCACGGGCGAGCAGCGTCTCGCCGCCACCCTCCACGTAGGCCGACAGCGCCTGCTGGTAATCCCGGTCGGACGGTTCAGGCTTCGGATGTGTCGCGTTCATGACGGTGCGTCGTCTAGCTGGCACGCGCCACCACCACCAGCGCGTCGTCGTTCCTCTGACGGTAGTGCGCAATGATGTCATCAGCCAGAGACTGCGCCGAGGCCGCCGCTGCGAGGTCATCGGAAAAATGCCGGCTGATCCCGTCCGTGGCGAATATCAGCATGTCCCTGGCCCGCAAGGGAATAACAGAAGCGCGCAACGCTGGCAACTCGCCGTAGCCGACCACCCCGGGGCGCGCCAGCAGCTCCTCGCGCGCGACCAGCACGTTCACGGTTCCACGGCAGACGAGGCCGCTCACATTGCCGACTCCCAGCCAGCTCAAGGCAGCCTGCCGCAGATTGATGCTGGCGATGCTCAAGACCACGCCCCGCGTTCCACGCAGAGCCGCATGACAGCGCATCAGCAGGGCGGCGGGCTCTTCCTCGGGATGACGCAGGATGGTGTCGGCGGCGAGACGCGCGGTCGCCGCGGCCTGCTCGCCGTGACCGATGCCGTCGATGGCCGCTATGAGCGCGCCACCACCGCCGTCGTAGTAGTGCACCACCTCGAGATCGCCGGAAACCCGCTGACCCGGTGCAATACTGCCGGCGACTCCGAACTCCAGCCTCAGGGCAGCCATTTCGTCACCGTGACCGTGGTGCCGCGCCCGGCCCCGGAGACGATGTCAAACTCGTCCATGAGGCGCCGGACGCCGGGCAATCCCAGACCGAGGCCGCCGGAGCTGGAATAGCCGTCGCGCAGCGCCAGGGTGACGTCGGCGATCCCGGGACCGGAGTCGCTCGCGACGATCGTCAGGCCGGTCGCGCCGTTGGGCCCGTGGACCGGCTTCAGCGTGACGCTGCCCTGGTCCGCATAGGAGACGATGTTGCGGGCGAGCTCGGAGATGGCGGTAGCGATGAGGGTCGCCTCGCTCATTGAAAAGCCCGCCTGCAGCGCCACCGCCCGGCCCTGCTGGCGAGCGGTGACGACGTCCTTGTCAGAGGCAATCAGGATCTGCGTGTCTGGGGCCAAGGCATCCGCGCCTTCAGTTGATGCTCCTGGCCTTCTGCTGCAGATACTCCAGGCCTTCCTCCAGATCGAGTGCAGTGGGAATGTCCTCGAGCGTCAGTCCGAGCTGCACCATCGCAAAGGCGACCTCCGGCTGGATCCCGACAATGACGGTAGCCGCACCGCGCAGGCGGATCATGTGCGAGATCTCGAGCAGGGTGCGCGAGGCAAACGAATCCATGACGTCCATCGCAGTGACGTCCACGATGACCCCGGAGGATCGGTAGCGCACCACCTGCTGCACCAGCGCCGTGCGCAGTTCCAGAAGATCCGCATCCGACAAGGCGGCCTGGATGGTCGCGATGAGAACGCCTCCCTGCTTGAGAATCGGTACTTGCACGCGGCTGTCAACCTGCCTTCCCGGAACCTAGCTCAGGGTTAACGACCTTGTAGCCGAGCAGGCGCTCGGCCTGCTCGATGCCGCCCTGCAGGTCGCCGACGGTGTTCATCTTGCCCAGATCCACGCCGATTGTAACAAGGGTTTGCGCGATTTCGGGCGACAGGCCCGTTACGATCACGGTCGCACCCAGCAGACGCGAGGCTTCCACCGTCTGCACCAGGTGATTGGCGACCGTGACGTCCATCGCGGCCACGCCGGTGATGTCGATGACCACGACCTTGGCGCGGTTGGTGCGAATGCCCCGCAGGAGCTGTTCGGTCAACTGCCGGGCGCGCATGGGGTCGATGACGCCGATGATCGGCAGGATGAGCAGCCGCTCGCGTACCTGCAGCACCGGCGTCGACAGCTCGCGGATCGCTTCCTGCTGCTGGCGGATGACGCGCTCGCGCTCCTGCACGAAGCCGACCGCCACGGTATTGGCGATGCGGTTAGCCGCGGGCTCATAGGCGTCCAGGATGCGGTTGAGCTTTTCAAAGTCGCCCTGGTACTTGGCGAACAGTGAGCGGGCCAGCACGTCGCGCAACAACAGCACGATGCCCACCACCTCGTGGGTTTCGACGCCGCGCGGAATGATGCGTTCGGATAGGTTGCGCGCGTAGGCCTGCAGCGCCTCGAAGGTGCCGGTCTCAAGAGCCGCGAAGTAGCTGTCGTAGACCGAGGTCGCCTCCGCGAAGATCTCCTCCTGGGTCATCGCCGTCAGCAACTGGGCTTCGGCGATGCGCGCCACCCACTCCTCGCGCAACAGCGTGCGGTTCTGCCGCAGGTGAGCCACCAGCTCGCGCAGCACCTCCATCTTGGGCCCGCTGCTTGCCAGCTCGGTGGCGCGGATCTTTTGAGTTGCCGGTTCTTTCAGCACGTTCTTGTCTCTTTGCATGCGCTCTCCCAGGACACGACCCACCAGGCGCACGGCCCGGCGCGGAACCGAATCAAGTACCAGCTTACTGCTGTGGCGGACATCGGGGCGGCCCCTGTCGCGGGATGGGGTAAACACCCGAGACGCGGGCTCGCCGAGAGATAACATGTTGATTTTGCGGCCTGCATGCGAGCGGCCGTGATGCCGCCGAGGCCGTGTCAAGCGCGATAGTGCGAAGGATCAGGTCCCGATCTTCACCTGATAGGTCACCGCCAGTGAACCGCTTGCCGCGAGCGAGCCGGTAAAGGTCCATTGCAGCGCACCGCCAGCGCCGACCGCGGGCTGTGTGCTCACGCTGCACGCGCTGATACCCGGGGGTAACGTGGCGGGGCAGGCGGCCGAGACGAAGGTGGTGAATGCGGGCGTGGCGTCGTTGATCACCAGCGTGGTGAGCGACTGCGCGCCGTTGTTGGTCGCGGTGAGCGTGTACTGCAGCGTGTCGCCCGGGTTGGCGCTGACCGCGGTGGCCGCGGGTCCGCCCTGGGTGAGATTGCTGACGAGTTTGGCGAGCGACAGGGTGCCGGGTGCTCCCACGGTGGTCACGTCGCTGGCGGCGAGCGTGGCGGTGAGCGCGGGGCTGGCATTGGTGTACAGGAAGGCCGCGCTCAGCGACACGCTGCTCTGCGCGCCCGCGGCAGCGCCCGAGGGTACCAGCACCTTGACGATCAGACACACCTTTTGCCCGGCGCTGAGGGTGAGCGAGCCGCCGATCTGCGGCTCGCCGCCGTCGAGCGCGCCGTTGCAGTTACTGTCCTGATACAACACCTGGGTCCACGCCGGAGCGGAGGGCGTGACGCTGCCGGCGAGGGAGAAGGTGACCTGGCCACCGCTGCCGGCGACCAGGGCATGGGCATAGAACACCGTGTTGCCGGGCTGCGTCGCCTGCGCGCCGTCAGGACCCAGGGTATTGGGCGGCACGAGACCGAAGTTGACGCCGGTGTAGGCCTGCCCGGCGGCCGGCACGAAACTGACGCCGGGGCGGGAATAGCTGCCGCCGCTGGTGCCGGCGCTGCCACCGGTGGCGAGGTATCCGGCCGGGGCCGCGGGAGTGACGGTGAGCGTGCCGGCGGCGCCCGCCGGGATCCACAGGGTGTAGAGGCCGCCGCCGCCGCTGAGGGCCGCCGCCGTCGCGGCACCCGTCGCCTGCACCGACACGGCGGCGATGCCGGCCTCGGTGCCATCCTGCGCACCGTTGTTGGCGGTGCCGCCGCCCACGCCGGTGTCGGCGAACACCGTGCCGCTCACCTTGCTGCCATGGTAGAGACCGAAGTTCTGCGGCAGCGGCGGGCCGCTGGCGATCACGTTGAGTTGAATGACGCCGCTGGCATTTTGCGTGCCGATCCAGCCCGAGGGCCCCGCCGCCGCAATGTCGGTGATCGTGTTGTTGTTGTTGAGGATCAGGCAGTAGCTGCCCGCCGCCACGCGGGCGAGGCTGTAGGCTCCCGTGGCAGCGCCCACCGGGGCGGCGGCGCTGGCGGGACTCTGACAGGCGCCGCCGGCGTAAGGTGCGAGCTTGACGTACAGTCCGCTCACCCCCGTAGAGGTCTCGGTGCCGTCGAGCGCATTGTTGTAGTTGGCGTCGTTGTAGACGGTGCCGCTGACTGTCTGAGGGGGCGGCGTGAGCGTGAGAGTGCAGGTGATGTTGTCGCCGGTCTGCGGGGTGAGCGTGAAGCTCGTGCCCGCGCCGCTCGGTAACACGGTGTTGGCGCCACCGTAGGCTGCGGCACCCGGCCCGCTGTTGCTGCAGGCCATGCCGCCGGTATAGGTGGACAGCGGCGAGAAGCTGCCGGCGGCCATGGCGGCGCTCAGCGTGATGCTGTTGGTGCCGATGACCGAGGTGGCTCCGGTGCCGGCCGTGGTGGCGGCGCCGCTGGTGGTGACGGTCTTGATGCCCGCCGCAGGACTCGCGTAGGCGATGGCGGCGGTGAACTGGTCCGATGCGCTCACGCGCCCGGTGATCACAATGTTGAAGGTGATGGGCGGCAGGGACAGCGCGTACAGACTCGCTTCGTTGCCGGACAAGGTCGAGGAAACCTGGGTGGGGCTGGAGGTGCCCAGCACCACCGAGGCGTTGTAGTTGCCGTCGCCGAGCGCGGTGCCGTTTTCGAGCACCGAGGTGGTGCCGGTTCCGATGAGCGTGGGCACGGCACCGTTGAACAGCGCGTAGTAGTTGACCGTGTCGATCAGTCTCCAGTTCGCGGTGCTGGCGTAGGTGATGGTTTCCGGAGGGTTGGTGTTCTCACCGTCGGCGGCGTAGAACACGAAGCTGCGGGTGTTGCCGGAGCCATCTGTCACGCTCAAGGAGGATAGCGTGACCGTGGCGGCTCCCGCCTGATTCAGCCAGTAGAAAATCGGCCTGCCAGCGATGCCGTTGTAGGCGCCGTGGCCAAAGGCGCCGCCCCCGGTCCACGACGGCGCGGCGACCAGTTGCATGGCGGTGGAGGAGATCTGGGCCGAAAGACCCAGGGTGCCGGCGC
>WNGJ01019667.1_pt1 | contig 13705 bp, 14 predicted proteins | sample 5400611 | NCBI WGS metagenome assembly WNGJ01 (sample SAMN13153375, study PRJNA577476) | soil metagenome | isolation source: 40 cm soil or saprolite under Garry oak tree replicate 1 | place: USA:California | collected 2016-06-15 | reverse complement strand
CCGCGCGCGGTGATTGGCATGACCGTTGCGCATCTCGGGCTCGCGCTCGCGGTGCTGGCGCTGACGACCGTGCAGTCCTTCACCATCGAGAAGGACGTGGCGCTCGCCCCGGGCGGGAGCGTGAGCGCCGGCGGCTACGAATTCCGCTTCGATGGGGTACGTCCGGTACCGGGACCCAACTACGATGCGGTCGGCGGCACGATCACCGTCACGCGCAGCGGTGCGCCGCTCATGGTGCTCAAGCCCGAGAAGCGCCACTACTGGGTGAAAGGTACGGAAAAAACCGAGACCTCGATCAAGATGCACCACGGGGCTAACATCCTGGTGGCCCTCGGCGAGGATCTCGGGGCCGGACGCTGGAGCGTGCGCATCCAGATCCGCCCGCTGGTGAGCTTCATCTGGCTCGCCGCGCTCATCATGGCGATCGGCGGTGCCGTGGCCGCCTCCGACCGCCGCTATCGCACGGCCCGCGCGGCGGGGACCGTGCCGGCGGGCGTCGCGACCGGGGATGCGATGACATGAACCGTTTCGCGTTGCCCATCGCGCTCTTCGCGCTGCTGGTGATGGTGCTTGCCATCGGCATCAAGCACTCGCCCGAGAAGGGCGTCATCGCATCGCCCCTGATCGGCAAGCCCGCGCCGCAGTTTTCGCTCCCGAGCCTGACGGACGGGACTCGCACCGTCAGCTCGACCTCGCTGCGCGGACGGTGGTACCTGCTGAACGTCTGGGGGAGCTGGTGCGGCACCTGTCGGGAGGAGCACGGCATGCTTCTCGAGGTGCGCCAATCGGGGCTCGTCCCGCTCATCGGCCTCGACTGGAAGGATGACGACGCCCAGGCGCTCTCCTGGCTGCAGCAGCTTGGGAACCCGTACGAGGTCGTCGCGGTCGATCGCGAGGGCCGCACCGCGATCGACTGGGGCGTGTACGCCGCTCCGGAGAGCTTTCTGGTCAATCCTCAGGGGATCGTCGTCTACAAGTGCATGGGCGAGCTGACGCACGAGATCTGGGAGAGGGAAATTCTGCCGCGATTGCCGAAGCAGCAGACGGCGAAGTCATGACGCGCACGGTCATTCCAACGGCGACGGTGCGACGACACGCGCGCCGCAAGAGCCCCGTCGCGTATCTCATACCGCTGGCGGCAGTCCTGATCGGCGCGGCCGCCTACGCGATCGACCCCACGGAGCTCCCCGACCCGGTGCTGCAGCAGCGCTATCTCGCGCTCACGCACGAGCTGCGCTGCGTGCAATGCCAGGATGAAGCCATCGCCGACTCGCCCGCCGGCATCGCATCGGACCTCCGGCGCGAAGTCCGGGACATGCTGCTGGCCGGGAAGTCCGACGACGACGTGCGCAACTTCATGCTGGCGCGTTACGGGGACTTCGTTCTCTTCCGTCCGCGCTTTGCGCCGAAGACCGCGTGGGTGTGGCTGACGCCGGGGATTCTGCTGCTGATCGGCGCGTTCGTGGCGTGGCGAATCGTGCGCGCGCGCACCGCGCTCGTGCCGCTGGACAACGAGCCGCTGGAAGAGGACTTTCGCCGCTGATGCTCACCTTCGTCCTGCTGGCGGCGGCTTTGACCGTGGCCGGTGCCATCGCGGTCGCGATCCCGCTCCTCAAGAGCGGCGCGGCCGCGGAAGCGGCGGCCCCGGCACCCTGGGCCGCGCTCGCCACCACCGCGTTGCTCGTGATCGGCTCCGCGGTGCTCTATGTCACCTGGAGCAACTGGCCGTGGCGCAGCGACAGCGCACCCGCGGACTCCCCGCAGAGCATGGTGGCGCGCCTCGCGCGCGAGCTCGAGCACGATCCACAGAACCTCGAGGGCTGGCTGATGCTCGGGCGCTCCTACATTGAGCTGCAGGAATACCCGCTGGCGCTGCGCGCCTACGAGCGCGCCGATCGCCTGAGCGACGGCAAGAATGCGGAGGCGCTCACCGGGGAGGCCGAGGTGCTCGCGCTCACCGACGAGAGCGAGCTGAACGGACGCGCCGGGCGGCTGATCGAGCGGGCGCTCGCCCTCGCGCCGGACTCCGGCAAGGCGCTCTTCTTCGGGGGAGCGGTGGCGGCGCGCCGCGGGGACCTGCCGCTTGCGCGCGCGCGCTTCGTGAAACTCCTCGGGATGGATCCGCCGCCGAACGTCCGGCCACTGATCGAGCAGCAGATCAACGCCATCGACGCGCAACTCGCCGGCGGCGCTCCGGCGCGCGCCGCCGGCACCTCAGTGGCATCCGCCAAAACGCCGGCCGTACCCGCGAAGGCGCCGGGCGCACCCGCGCAAGCTCCGGCCGCTGCGCCGAGTGGGGCAGAGGCGTTCGTGCGCGTCAACGTCACCCTGGCGCCGTCGCTGGCGGCCGCGGCAGGCTCGTCGCCGCTCTTCGTGTTCGTGCGCGATCCGGGGCACCCGGGGCCGCCGCTCGCCGTGAAGCGCCTCGAGAGTCGCTTCCCGCAGACGGTCTCGCTCGCTGCGAGCGATGCGATGATTCCCGGCCGGGCCTTCACGAGCGGTCAGAGCGTCGAGGTCGTGGCGCGAATTGCCCGATCGGGCAACCCCGTCGGGGCGAGCGGCGATCCACTCGGGGAAGTGAGCTACCGGGTAGGGCGCGATGAGCTCGTCAGTCTGGTCATCGATCACGTGATGCCGTAGGAAATCGACCTAAGCTAATGTTTTAGCTATCGCTACCCCTCGACAACGGATCCGGGTTCCCCCGATTCTCCCCGCCGGCCGTGAGAGGTATGCTGCGGAAGAAATTGTGACTAGGTCAGAACTCAAGTCGCGGGGCTCACGAGACGTCGGGCTCTGCGCATATCAAGGAGAGTAGTGATGGCTCAAGGAACAGTGCACGAAGGACGCATTTCTCACCGCGGGTTCGCCTCCATGAAAGCGGAGCGGCAGCGTCAGATCGCGAGCATGGGCGGCAAGGCGGTGCCGGACGAGAAGCGCAGTTTTTCACAGAACCGACGCCTTGCGGCGGAGGCCGGGCGCAAGGGCGGGCAAAGCGTGCCGGGTTCCAAGCGCAGTTTTTCGCAGAACCGCGAACTGGCGGCGGTGGCGGGCCGCAAGGGCGGGCAAAGCGTGCCCGACGAGAAGCGCAGCTTCTCCCAGCATCCGGAGCTTGCGGCCGAAGCCGGACGCAAAGGCGGACAGGCGAGCCACGGCAGTGGACGCTTGACCTGAGGACCCTTGCTTCCTTTTAATAATTAATCAAGGCCGAAGAGCCGAAACGACGAGACATCCGGCGACCGCGCCCGCGGCGCCGGATGTTAAGTCTTGAGCGTTGCGAACTAGACGCCGGCGGCAATCATGACACCGCTACGGGTATGGGGGCTCGTGACGGTGGTCAGGCCGTACCTGACGAATTTAAGGGCGCTCCGCGGATCACTCGTCCTCTGTGAGGTCACGATCGAGACCGAGCCCTGGTTCAGCTTCAATGTCGCGCTGCCGGCTATCCGCGGTGGGCTTTTCAAGGGCATCCGTTGCGGGTTCGATCTGCTGTTGTCGCAATCGGAGCCAGTTCTCGCGCGCCTGACGCCGCTCCTCCTCTATGGGGTCTGGCGGTGGTTGAACATCTTGAGATTCGAGCGGCGTCGCCGTTCTTGCTAAGTCCAGAGCGAACTCACGTTCGACCGTACGCACGAACGTTTCCGCCTCGCTGAGGACAAGTGATGCCGTGTCAGCATCGATTTCGGTCCCTGTGTAGTCTGCCTTCAACCGAAGAGTCTCCGTGCGGCCCAGCACTCCACCGATACCCGCATCAACGCGGCCCGATTGAACAGCATGCTGCCCAACTGCCGCGATCAGGCCCCGGTGGGTTTTCGGCAGTTGCTCTTCGGAAACACCGATGCTCAACAGGGCGGCCTGCGCGACGTTGAACATGGCGTAGTAGGCACGGTTGACCGCGCCGTCTGAATCGCCATCCTGAAGATCGAGTCGCGCACTACGAAGTGCCCGCTCGCTTTTTCGCACGAGTCTGTGAGCGAGCGGAGGAACAGTCACAACAGGACGCCTTCTCGTGCCACGTTGCGCAGAAATCCCGGCCGTGGAGATCGCTCCGGATCAGCCCAGTCGCCCGATGAAATTGTGACTGGCTGGATCAGAATCCCGGTCTCGAGGAATACATCGAACGCGAGCCCTCCCAGCATCCAGAGCGTCTGCCAGTCGTCGCCTTGGTCTGTGAGAACCAAGGCCACATCCGCATCGCTTTCACGCCCGGCGTCCCCCCGCGCGCGCGACCCATAGAGAAGTGCCCGCTCAACCTGCAAATTGCCAGGAAGGCGATCGAGAAACGCGCGCACGGCACGTTCCGTACGCGCGTCGGGCACTTGCCGGGTGGGAGCTTCGCGGCTCATTCGGTCATTCTCGGAACATTGGTGGGTACGCACAAGAAAGCCCGCCATGAGCGCGCAGACGAGGCTCAATATCTTTAGATTACAATTGGTTATCTTTTGGAGTGCCGCCTGCACACCTTGCCGGGATCTGCCCGCACCGCCGGATGTTAAGTCTTGAGCGCCACGAACCAGGCGCCGACCGCGATGTGAGCGCGGCGAACGTCGCCATCAGGGCCCAGACCTGCCACGCCGCCATCAGGGCAACCTCGTCATTGACCGCAAGCCACCGAAAGTACTACTTTCCTCGCGAGCTAGGGGAGCCCCGGCAGGGGGCTGAGAGGCCACACGGCGCTTAAAGAGGAGAGCGCGGCGTGGCGACCCTCTGAACCTGATCCAGTTAATGCTGGCGTAGGAAAGTTTCCCTCGAGCTTGAGGCGCGCCGCTCCTGCCACCGGGCGCAGCCTCCTGATCCTACGCCCAGGCATTCACCGGATCTCTCGTGCTGTCAGGAGCATGCGATGAATGCGCAATTGATGCAGGTCGTTTCCGAGCCCTTGCCGGCCTCGCGCAAGGTCTACAAGTCCGGCAGCCTCCACGCGGGGTTGCGCGTTCCGATGCGGGAGATCGACCTGCATCCGTCCTCTGGCGAGCCGCCGCTCACGGTCTACGACGCTTCCGGCCCCTACACCGATCCCGCTGTCGCCATCGACATCACGCGCGGGCTGCCGCGCACCCGTGCGGCCTGGATCAGCACCCGCGGCGACATCGAGCCGTACTCCGGCAGACGCGTGCAGCCGCTCGACAACGGCCTCGCCGGCGGGGCGAGGGGCACGCCGGAGTTTCCGGGGCGGCGCATACCGCTGCGCGGGCGCGGGGGCGCGGCGGTGACGCAGCTCGCCTATGCGCGCGCCGGTCTCATCCCTGGGGCGCGAGCGGCGCGCCGCGAGCGCGGCCCTCGACGGCAACGCCTGGGGCGCTTCCATTCCCGATTACGTGACCCCCGAGTTCGTGCGCTCCGAGGTCGCCCGAGGACGCGCCATCATCCCGGCGAACGTGAATCACCCGGAGTCCGAGCCGATGATCATCGGGCGCAACTTCCTCGTGAAGATCAACGCCAACATCGGCAACTCGGCAGTGACCTCGGGCACCGCCGAAGAGGTCGACAAGCTCGTGTGGGCGATCCGCTGGGGAGCGGACACGGTCATGGACCTGTCCACCGGGCGCAACATCCACACCATCCGCGAGTGGATCGTGCGTAACTCGCCGGTCCCGATCGGCACCGTGCCGATCTACCAGGCGCTGGAGAAGGTCGGCGGAGTTGCGGAAGAGCTCACCTGGGAGATCTTCCGCGACACGCTCGTCGAGCAGGCCGAGCAGGGCGTCGATTACTTCACCATCCACGCGGGGGTGCGGCTCCCCTACATCCCGCTCACGGTCGGCCGCGTCACCGGCATCGTGTCGCGCGGCGGCTCGATCATGGCGAAGTGGTGCCTGGCACATCACCGCGAGAGCTTCCTTTACGAGCACTTCGAGGAGATCTGCTCGATCTGCCGCGCCTGCGACGTGAGCTTCTCGCTCGGCGACGGCCTCCGGCCTGGCTCGATCGCCGACGCCAACGATGCCGCGCAGTTCGCCGAGCTCGAGACGCTCGGGGAGCTCACCCGCATCGCCTGGCGCAACGACTGTCAGGTGATGATCGAGGGGCCGGGCCACGTGCCGATGCACAAGATCAAGGAGAACATGGACAAGCAGCTCGCCACCTGCGGCGAGGCCCCGTTCTACACCCTTGGTCCCCTCACGACCGACATCGCGCCCGGCTACGACCACATCACTTCCGCGATCGGCGCCGCCATGATCGGCTGGTACGGCACCGCCATGCTCTGCTACGTCACGCCCAAGGAGCACCTCGGGCTTCCGGACCGCAACGACGTCAAGACGGGGGTCATCACCTACAAGATCGCGGCGCACGCCGCGGATCTCGCCAAGGGACACCCCGGGGCGCGCTCGCGCGACGACGCGCTCTCCCGCGCGCGCTTCGATTTCCGCTGGCAGGACCAGTTCAATCTGGCGCTCGATCCCGAGACCGCCTGCGCCTTCCACGATGCGACGCTGCCGAAGGAGGGCCACAAGCTCGCGCACTTCTGCTCGATGTGCGGGCCGAAGTTCTGCTCCATGCGCATCTCGCACGAGGTGCGCGAGGAGGCCCGCGCCCAGGGAATGCGCGAGATGGCGGAGAAGTTCCGTGCCGGGGGCGGCGAGCTCTACGTGCCTGAGGAAGGAGTGGCGGCTGCAGCGCGGGAGGGTTGACGCGTGCGGGTGACCGTCATCGGAGCCGGAGTCACGGGCCTGGCGTGCGCGCTGGAGCTCGCCGAGCGGGGCGTCTCGGTCGAGGTGCTCGAGCGCGGGGCGCGGCTCGGGGCCGCCGGCTGCTCGTGGTATGCGGGGGGGATGCTCGCGCCCTGGTGCGAGCTCGAGAGCTCGGGGCCCCTCATTGCGCAGCTCGGCGCGGAAAGCATCCCCTGGTGGCAGGAGCGCTTTCCGGGCGCCGTGGTGAACGGCACGCTGGTCGTGGCGCATGGCCGCGACGCCCCCGAGGTCGCCCAGTTTGCCGGCCGCACCGGCCACTTCGAGCGCGTCGGTGCCGAGGCCATTGCGGCCCTCGAGCCCGACCTCGCCGGGCGCTTCAGTCACGGGCTCTACTTCGCCGAAGAGGCGCACCTCGACCCGCGCGCGGCGCTCGCGGCGCTCGCCGCGCGGCTCGAGGAGCTCGGGACCCCTGTCCGCTTCGGCGTCGAGGTATCGAGCGCCTTCCCCGGCAGGCGCCACGTCATCGATTGCACCGGGCTCGGCGCACGGCGAGAGCTCGCGGATCTGCGCGGGGTGAAGGGGGAGATGCTGCTGCTGCGCCTTGGCGAGCTGTCGCTCGCGCGCCCGGTGAGGCTCCTCCACCCGCGGATCCCCGTGTACGTGGTGCCGCGCGCCGAGGGTCTCTTCATGGTGGGCGCGACCATGATCGAGAGCGATGAGGACACGCGCATCAGCGCGCGCTCGATGCTGGAGCTCCTGTCGGCGGCCTACGCCCTGCATCCGGCTTTTGGGGAGGCTGAGATCGCCGAGATCGGCACCGGCGTGCGCGCCGCTTTCCCCGATAATCTCCCGCGGCTGCGCCGCCGGGACGGCGCGCTCTATGTGAACGGCCTGTACCGGCACGGCTTCCTGATCGCCCCGGCGCTCGCCCGCCGAGCAGCGGCCGTGCTCCTCGAGGGCAGACATTTTCCGGAGCTGATGGATGAAGATTCTCGTCAACGGCGCCTGGCGTGAGACCGCCGCGGGAGAGCTCTCCGCCCTCCTCGAGGAGCTGGGGCTTGCCGCAGCGGTGGTGGCGACCGCGGTCAACGGCGAATTCGTGGCGGCGGCGGTGAGAGCGCACGCCGCGCTCACCGAGGGCGATCGCGTGGAAGTGCTCGCGCCGATGCAGGGGGGCTGATGCTCGAGCTCTACGGCACCAAGCTCGAGTCTCGCCTGCTGCTCGGCACGGCGCGCTATCCCTCGCCCGCGGTGCTGACCGAGGCGGTGCGTGCGGCGCGCGCCGAGGTGGTGACGGTGGCGCTGCGACGCGAGGCAGGCGGCGAGCGTCGCGGCGAGGGGTTCTGGTCGATCATCCGCGGTCTCAACGTGCGGGTGCTGCCCAACACCGCGGGCTGCCACTCGGTGAAGGAAGCGGTGACCACCGCGCACATGGCGCGCGAGGTGTTCGCTACGACGTGGATCAAGCTCGAGGTGATCGGCGAGGACGACACCCTGCAGCCGGATCCGTTCGGGCTCGCGGAGGCGGCGCGCCTCCTGTGCGCGGAAGGCTTCGAGGTGTTTCCGTACACCACCGAGGACCTGGTGGTGGCGGAGCGGCTGCTCTCGGCCGGCTGCCGGGTGCTGATGCCGTGGGGGTCGCCCATCGGCTCCGGCCGCGGCTTGAACAACCTCTTCGGCCTCACGGCGCTGCGCGCGCACTTCCCCGCGGTGCCCCTGATCATCGATGCGGGTATCGGCGTGCCCTCGCACGCCGCGCGGGCCCTCGAGCTCGGCTTCGATGCGGTGCTGATCAACACCGCGATCGCGCAGGCACGCGATCCGGTCGGCATGGCGGCGGCGTTCGCGCAGGCGGTGGAGGCGGGGAGGGCGGCGCGACTCGCGGGGCCGATCGAGCCGCGCGACCTCGCGGAGCCCTCGACGCCCGTCATCGGTACGGCCTTCCGCGGATGAGGCTGCCGCGCGTCTATCCGATCGTCGACAGCGCCGCCTGGGTGCGGCGCCTCGCGCCGCTCGGGGTGCACCTGGTGCAGCTGCGCATCAAGGAGCAGCCGAGGGACGGACTGCTCGAGGAGATTCGAGAGGCGAAGGCCTGCTGCACTTCGTCCGGCATGCAGCTGGTCATCAACGACTATTGGGAGCTCGCACTCGCGGCGGGTTGCGATTTCGTGCATCTCGGGCAGGGGGATCTCGAGGGCGCGGACGTGCCGGGGCTGCGACGCGCCGGGGTGCGGCTCGGCATCAGCACCCACGATGAGGCCGAGCTCGCGCGCGCGCGCGCCTTCGAGCCGGACTATGTGGCGCTCGGCCCCATCTACCCGACGCTGCTGAAGGCGATGCCCTGGCCTGCGCAGGGTCTCGCGCGGATCAGCGAGTGGAAGCGCCGGATCGGGGCGATCCCGCTCGTCGCCATCGGGGGACTCACGGTGGAGCGCCTCCCGGGTGTGTTCGCGGCGGGTGCGGACAGCGCCGCCGTGGTCACCGACATCGTGCGCCATCTCGACCCCGAGGCGCGCACACGGGAATGGCTCAGCGTCGCGGCGGCGGCGGCGGCTTGAGGTGAGGAGACGGGCGTGAGCGATCGGTACGCGCGGCAATCGGCTCTTCCCGAGGTCGGCCCCGCCGGGCAGGCGCGGCTCGCTTGCGCGACGGCGCTCGTCGTGGGGGCGGGGGGCCTCGGCTGCGCGGTGTTGCAGTACCTCGCTGCCGCGGGCGTCGGCCGCCTGGTGATCGTCGATCATGACCTCGTCGAGGAATCGAACCTCCACCGCCAGCCGCTCTATCGCATGAGCGATCTCGGAGCGTCGAAGGTCGAGGCCGCGCGGGCCGCGCTCCTCGCGACCAACCCCGGCGTGCGGATCGAGGCGGTGAGGGAGCGTCTGACCGCCGCGAACGCCGCCCGCCTGGTCGGCATGGCCGAGATCGCCGTCGACGCCGCCGACAGCTTCGCCGTAACCTACGTGCTGAGCGATGCCTGCCGGGGCGCCGACACGCCGCTCGTGAGCGCCTCGGTGCTCGGGCTCTCGGGGTATGTGGGAGCGTTCTGCGGGGGCGCGCCGAGCTATCGGGCCGTATTCCCCGAGCTGCCGCGCACCGCCGGCTCCTGCGCCGAGACCGGTGTCCTCGGCACGGCGGTGGGCGTCATGGGTACGCTCGAGGCGCACATGGCGCTCGCGCTGCTCTTGAAGTGGGAGCCGACGGTCCTCGGCCGGCTGATCTCGATCGACTTTCGCACGCTTCGTACCGGCGGCTTTTCCTTTGCCGGCGCGAGCGAGCCCGCGGGGGCGACTCTCCGCTTCATTGCGCCGTCCGAGGTGTCGGAGAGCGACATCGTGATCGACCTGCGCAGCCCCCTCGAGGCGCCGCAGTCGCCCTTCGGCTCGGCGCTGCGCGTCGGCGTGGAGGCTCTCGAGAAAGGGGAGATGCGCTTCCCGACGGAGCCCCGCATCGTGCTCTGTTGCCGCACCGGGGTGCGCGCCTGGCGCGCGGCGCGCGCGCTCGAGCGCCAGGGACACGCGAACCTCGCGCTGATCGCGCTCGGCGAGTGACCGCGGTTCTGGTCATCGCTGGCTCGGACTCGAGCGGCGGAGCGGGCCTCGTGCGTGACGTGCGCACGCTCACTCGCCTCGGGAGCCACGCGCTGTGCGCCGTGACCGCGGTGACCGCGCAGTCGGACTCCGAGGTGCGCGCGGTGCACCCCATGCCGCCGGATCTCGTCCGCGCCCAGATCGCTGCGGCGTTCGCCACCCGCCGGGTGGGCGCGATCAAGATCGGCATGCTCGGTACGGGAGCCGTCGCGCGCGCGGTCGCCGCGAGCCTCCCGCCGCGCGAGCAAGTGCCGCTGGTGCTCGATCCGGTGCTGCTCTCGTCCTCGGGCGGAGTGCTGCTCGATGATGCCGGGCGCACAGCGCTGCGGGAGGAGCTGTTTCCGCGCGCGACGCTCGTGACGCCCAACGTGGCGGAGCTCGCCTCGCTCCTGGGCGTCGCGGCCGCGGGCACCGAAGCGGAGCTCATTGAGCAGGGACGGGCGCTGCTCGAGCTGGGACCTCGCTCGGTGCTGGTCAAGGGCGGCCATGGAGGCGGCCGTGAGGCCGTCGACCTGCTGCTCCTCGAGAGGGAGCCCGTGCGGCGCCTCCGCGCGCCGCGCCGCGCGCGGACGCTGCGCGGGACCGGATGTGCGCTCGCCTCCGCGATCGCCGCCGGACTCGCCGCGGGCTCGAGCCTCGAGGACGCCTGTGCCCGAGCGAAGCAACACCTGGTGGAGTTGTTTCAGCAGCCAGCCTGATCCTTAGGGAACCGCGTGGCAGGGCGCAGCCTCCCCGGGGCTTCCGCGATCGAAATCGACTGTCGCCTGACGGCGACCGCAGCGGGGATTCGTAATCGGCGCGTCAACCGATTCGGCCGTCGGTCGCTATGGTCACCCAAGCCGACGCAAGCGGCGATGAACCAGACAGAGGGAGTTGGCCATGCAGCGCAATATGTCGAGAGGCGCACTGTTGGGTGCGCTCCTTGCAGGTCTCACGCTCGTTCTCGCCGCCTGCGGCGGCTCCGGCTCGAACGGCAACCTCGTAACCGGACCGACGTCGCAGAGCATGCCGCTCGTGATGAGCGATGCCTCGTCCGACGACTGGGCGGTGATCGGGGTGAAGGTGCTCGGCATCGCGCTCCTGCCCCAGGGCGGCGGCGGCGCGGTGACCGTGTGGACGGCGCCGACCCCGGCGCCGTACGTGAATCTCGAGCAGCTCGACCAGCTGGGGGAGCTTCTCGGTAACGTGAGCGTGCCGGTCGGCACCTACACGGGAGCGTTGCTCACCGTCGGCGCCAACCCGGGCGATCTGCTGCTGACGGCATCCGAGAATCCCGCGAGCAGCTTGCCGCTCGCCCCGGGGACCACGGTCGCTTCCGATCTGATCCAGATCCAGGGCAAGACCGGGAGCACGGGCAGCTTCACGGTGCCGGTCACGGTGAGCTTCGACTCCCCGCTCACGGTCACCGCGACCCGGAGCAACGCCCTCGACCTCGAGTTCGATCTCGCTCACCCCGCCTTCATCGTCGCCCACACGCTTCCGGTCGCGGCCGGCGCGACGCTCTGGGCGGTGAATTTCAACGGGCCGGTGCGCCACCGCCCGGTGCCCGCGCTCGCGGGCCTGTTGCTGCGTCACACCTACGGCACGGTGAAGCTGGTGGCCTCCGACGACAAGTCGCTTACCCTCACCAAGGACTTCCCGGTGCTGCCGGTGACCAATCCGGAGACGGCGGTAGGGAGCAGCCTGACGCTGCAGATCTACGCCGACGCCACCAACGGCACGATCTTCTACGACGTCGACGCCAAGACTCGCGCGGTCGTCAAGGACTTCTCGGCCGATGCCACGACGCTGCCCGGTAAATACGTGCGGGTCGCGGCGCGCTACCAGAACGACGGCACGCTCATTGCCGTGCGCGTGTGGGCGAGCAGTATTTTCGCCAACGTCTGGCTGAGCCCCGAAGGACACGTGCTGCACGTCGACACCGCGACCGACATCATCACGGTCGCCAACGAGTCCGGGGTGGGCGTCCCGGTGATGGTCGGCGCCAACACCGAGTTCTTTTACCGGACGCCCGCCGACGCGCTCGCGGATACGACGCCGATCGGCACGGGCCCCGGCTTTCTCACCAGTCATGATCTGGTTCGCGGCTTCAAGGTGCACGTGAGCGCGGTCGACCCGCTCGCCACGCCGATGGTGGCGGACACCATCGACATCGAGACCGCGGGGTACTCCGGGCGGATCTCGGGGGCGAACACGTCGGGCTTCACCTACGGCACCTCCGTCATGGGGTTCCTGTGGTGGGACTTCACCTATCCCACCCTCGCGATCGAGGGGAGCGGCGCGGTCCAGCAGTTCGTCGACGCGACCAACGCCGGAGTCAACTTCGGCGGCACGGTGGGCACGCTGACGGCGTCGGGCGCGAGCGCAGCGACCTGGGGCGATACGGCCGATCCCAGCGGCTGGTCGCTCAAGAACGCGGTCCTCGTGCCGGTGCCCGTGCCGCTCGGCGTGGTGACGGCGCCCTTGGCGGGCACGACCTTCGCCATGACCGCGGGTGGCGTCTCCGCGACCAACGGGAGCCCGCTGCCGGTGACGGTCGACGTGAGCGCCACGGCGCAGTCGGCCACGCTCGTCTACCAGATCGACCGCTCGAACGGCGTGATCACCATTACCGCGGTCGACATCACGACCGCGAGCGGCCTGGCGACCGTGAGCGCGGCGCTGGTCGCCGGAACGCCGGTCAAGGTCTATGGCGTGCCGCAGCCCGACGGCACGCTCAAGGCCTACGTGCTCGCGTACTTCACGGGCACCTTGCCGAGCGCCTGAAGGCGAGCCGGCCGCGAGGGCTCGCGGCCGCACCCGCACGGGTATCATGCCGGCATGGAAGACCGGACGAGCCAGCTGAAGAACATCGCGCGCCGCCTGATGCGCGAGCACGGCCTCGAGCCGGATCTCTCCCCCGCGGCCCTCGAGCAACTGCGCACGATCGGGGCCGCGCCCCTCGCGCGCGGCCCCGGGATCCGTGACCTGCGCCACCTGCCGTGGTGCTCGATCGACAACGACGACTCGCGCGATCTCGATCAGCTGTCGGTGGCGCAGCCGCAGGGCGGCGGGGGGGTGAAGATTCTCGTCGCGATTGCGGACGTCGACGCCGTGGTTCAGGTCAGCGCGCCGCTCGATGAGCATGCGCGCACCAACACGACGAGCGTCTACACCGCGGCTGAAGTCTTCCCGATGCTTCCCGAGCGGCTCTCCACCGATCTCAGCTCGCTCGCCGAGGACCAAGAGCGCCTGAGCCTCGTCGTCGACATGACTGTCACCGCCGCCGGCGCCGTGGACGCCTCCGTCGTCTATCGAGCGGTGGTCGTGAACCGCGCCAAGCTCGCCTATGACCCCGTCGCCGCCTGGCTCGAGGGCCGGGGGCCGCCGCCCGCCCGCGCGGCTTCCGTCAGCGGCATGGATCAGCAGCTGCGCATCCAGGACGGCGTGGCGCAGGCACTGAAGCGGGTGAGGCGCGAGCAGGGGGCGCTCGGGCTCACGACCCTCGAG